>Ga0187784_10003233_pt1 | contig 13145 bp, 11 predicted proteins | sample 1015_SJ02_MP15_2_FD_132964 | JGI IMG/M metagenome (GOLD analysis project Ga0187784, IMG submission 132964) | Tropical peat soil microbial communities from peatlands in Department of Meta, Colombia - 1015_SJ02_MP15_20_MG | ecosystem: Environmental > Terrestrial > Soil > Wetlands > Peat | place... | reverse complement strand
GACCGTTGCCCCAGGAGCCGCTCTGACAAGACGATGACTTGCACACCGCGTAGTTCCCCGCTGTGTTCTCCGCTTTCTGAGTTGCAGTGGTGGGGCCGCTAATGACTCCCTGTTGACAGTCCCCCGACTGGCAATTCTGCCCAAATGAACTTAGCCCGCCCAACAACCCGACCGTCAACAAGCAGTTCCTTATGTACGTTGTATGCATTCCAGCCTTCTCCTGACACTACTCGAAGAGTTGCCGCTGATCGAGTTTCAAAACACCCCTCTGCTCTTGAACGGATCGTTGGCGCGCGAACCGCCCAACTTCCGTTCTGCCTTGGGTCGACATCCGCGACCTCCGCGTCGGAATCCCGTGCTTCGGCTGGGCGGACTGCGGAAAACCAGTGGGGGATTGGGTAACCACGGCGCCCCGGACCAAGTCGAGGCTGGACGCTAAGTAACCACCTAACTATAAAGCACTAGGGCGAGAATTCCAAGGGGCCAAAGGTATTCAAGGGATTGCAGGTCAACAGGCACAGGAATACTCCTGTACGAAAGACTCCAGCTACTCCGGCCAACAACCTGTTGGTCTGCAGCCTACTTTCGCCCAGGTATTATATATTCCTGAGGTCGTTAGAAAAATCGCCGCTCGTCCTTAGGTAAGGGCAAGCGGCGAATCGACCCGTTCAAAGGAGTGTCGGGGCTTACTTCTTGTGCTCAACTTTCATGGCCTCGTGCAGGTGCTTGAGGGCTTCATCGATGTTCTCAATGGCGGCGTGCTTGTGGCCCTCCAAGTCGTTGCTGGCATCGTGTAGCAGGAATTCCTTGGTCTCTTCCAGATGCTTAATCGCCTTTGCGATCTGGGGATGCGGGCTTTTTGCGCTTGCCATAGGCTTTTGTGCGCCTGCGGGCGCACCGCCCATCGCTTGCGCCATCAGCGACGGAACAGCTAACGTAAACATCAAAACCGTAACCACGACTAAAGTAACTGCCTTGTTCCTCATCTCTCCAATCCTTTCCTTCATCCGAGTTTGGCACGGAATCCGTGCTCGAAAGCCACGCTGATTCTATCCACTCAACGCGATCGGCGTCAAACCCTGGTCTCGTCCAGTGGATTAGTGACCCTTTTCATTCCTTCTGTTGGGATGAGATCTGTTGCAGGAATTCCTGCGGAGTTAGGCAGCCGTGCGATTAAGCTTTTCCAGCGCGAGCGGTTCGCAGGCGGCTTCGGATTCGGCCACGAACTTGCTCCCAGCATCAACCGGCGCCGTCCGAAATGGGAAGCGGCTGCGGCGCTATGAAGGTGTCGAGGATTCGTCTCAAACGCCCAGTAATCTAGCTGGCCAACTGTTGCCGCTTGACCTTGACTTTGATCTGTATCGGCCCAAGCTTCGGAGCCAAGCCGACGCAGGCCCTGCAAACCGGGTGCATATTCTCTCCGTAGCCTTCGGTAGCGAACCCTAACCTGAGCTGCCGGTAAGCCTCACTCTGCCAAATCTCTACTGGGCCGTCGTTTACATTGCCGAGCGCCCAGTCCGTGGGACGTATGCAGCAAGGCTTGACGTCCCCATCGTAAGTGAAGATCATCGTATTCCAGGGGAAGAAGCACGCAGCCTTTTTCTCCACCAGGCGTTTATTAAAGTTGCGTTCTTGTTCCTGGAAGGCCTCGCCGGTATAGTCCTCGACAAACTCCACGTCATCAAAACCCAGATCTTTGTATTGTCTGCGCACGGCAGGAATTTCGGCACGGTTGTAGTCAAAGATCACGAACTTCCAGATTAGGCGCGGACTCTTAGATTTGAGATCCTGCTTAGCCCGTGACAGAAGGCCAACATTCTTCAGCACCAGTTCAAAGTTGCCGCCAATGCGGTATTTCGAGTAACTCTCCTCTGTGGCGCCGTCCAGGGAGATGAACATCGCGTCCAGTCCGGAACTTACGATTTCTTCGGCAAACCGTTTGTCCATGGGAATCGAAAGGTTGGTGGGGAAGGTAGTCCCGATATTCTTATCGTGGGCATACTTCACCAAGCTGGGCAGATTGCGGCTCATCAGGGGTTCGCCCCGCAGACTAAAACTGATACCGATCAGGGTATCCGCCAGCGGATCAATCACCCGCTTGAATTCTTCCAAGCCCAATCTCATGGTGGGGTCGAATTGTTTCTTGTACTCCGGATCGCGGTGCCGACATCCCGGACAAGCCATGTGACACAGCGGCGTCGGCTCGACCTTCAGGTAGAGAGGCAAGCTCCGCGGAGTCGGTGTCTTAACTCGCAACTCATAAAAATTCAGCGCAAGGTTGGCGATTTTACGCAAGGTCAGATGCGGAACTGTGGTTCGAGCGTGCCGGCGATAATAATCGAACCGGTCAGTCTGAAAATTGATCGAGAACATCGGGCCATCCCCTCCGGGCGCACTTATACTGCGGAACCACTGATCGCAAAAGACACCAAATCTCTCCTCGGCCACCCCAGTATGCCGAGCTTCCAAGTTTTTGTATTATCCCCTTGCCTCCCCCTCGTGTCAAGCGGAAAAAGACCGGAAACGTGTGGGTTTTTCATGAAGAACCAGGTTCTTGCAAAGCAAAAAGTCGTTGACAATTGCGGCTTTGCTTAGTATCCTTAAATGCGAGTGCCGGTGGGGTGCCGGAGTATACTGCCTCCTGAAACTGGAGCATGGCCAACCGGCAAGGAGGCCGTATGATTGCCACTTCCCAGACACCAAAACGCGAAAGCCCATTCGTGAAGGTTTCGTCTCTGGCGAGCCGTGTTGTCGAAGGATTGCCTTACCTGAAGAAGGACTTAGCCAGGCGTATTTCTCTCCGCACTGGCAAAGTGTTGGCAACGCCCACAACCTACTACATTATTTTCACCGGCCGCTGCAATCTGGCGTGTCCCTTCTGCGAGATTCACAAGCAGGTCGATCCGAAATTGTCTGATGAAGTACTGTTCCGGATTGTGCGGGAGGCCAAGGAACTTTCCGGCAGCGGCTTCCATATCTCTCTGAGCGGCGGGGAGCCGGCCGCCTATGCGCCGCTGTTCGAACTGCTGGAATTGAGTCAAAAACTGGGAGTGAATTTTGGGTTCACGACCAACGGGCTGGCACTAACCAAGAAAAATGTCGAACGCATCATTGCGGCTGAACCATTCAACGTGAATGTTTCGATGGAATCCGTGGACCCGAAGATCAACGATGCCCTGCGGCCCTTCCCCGATGGAACAAAGCGGGTCCTGGCGGGAATCGAATGCCTGGTCGAAGAGAAACGACGCACTGGCTCGCGCACTTCCCTTTTCGTGAAGACCACGATCCTGGAGCAGAACTATCGAACCATTCCCGATCTGGTGCGGCACTTCGGGAAAGACTCCGGCGTACAAATCAATTTCCAACCGTACAGCGGCGAGCAGGGAGCCCCGTTTTGGGTGCAGGATCTAGCCAAGCTGGCAGACGTCATTGCCGAACTGAAGGCTCTGCGCCGGGAAGGCTACCCCATCGTGGGCAACGACCAAACGCTGGATGGGTTCTTCGACTACCTAAAGGACCCGCCCATGGAGTGGAAAACAAGATTCCTCGATCTTGGGGGAGCAAAGCGTAATTGTGACATCGGATTGAGGACCATGTTCGTCAGGCCCAATGGGGACGTCTTGTTTTGCGGGTTTCTGAAAGAGGTGCTGGGCAACATTCACAAACAAACGCTGCCTGAAATGTATTATGGCGCCATCGCTGCCAAAGAGCGCCGCACCATGGTTCACTGCAATATCGACTGCCAGAACACCTGTATCAGGCCTATTCCGCTGACAGTGAAAGCAAAAGCTTTTCTCAAGATGGGCCGTCAGGCGAAAAGCCCCGCGAAGGACCTGGTCCAGATCAGGACAGCAAGTTAGCTTCAAGTTGCCCTTGCCGTACCCAGTTGCGTAGCTTGTTACCCTTGCCCTCAAGTGGCGTGGTTAGGCCCTCCCCCGCAGAGTGTTAGCTTGGCCAGCCTGCGTCCCAAGTGACTTTGGTAACAGGCTCGTCGGACGACCGAACGCAGGGTAGAAAGCCATTGAGATTTTCTCTTTCTGTGCTCCCTTTCCCTTGTGGCTTTTTGCGGAAACCCCTATACTTATCGCTAGGACTGTTTACGCACCGGCTGTACGCTGGGTCGCCCCCCGCATCGTCCCAAGAACAAAGGCATCCGGCATTGTCGGTCGCCGATGGTTCCGTTGGCAACCGTCAGCCTGCCTCGGAGCGTAACCAGCCGCTACTGCCTGCTGAAAACTTTGTGCGCACCGATAGGGCAACCGAGTCGCGAATCAGATGAGCGTATCGACCAGAAGCCAGAATCTGTGGGAAGGTTCCGTGGCTGTTCGCTGGGCCACAGCCTTGGCCGGTTTCGCCCTGCTTGGCTGGTTACTGAGCATAGCCTTCTTTCAGTTGTTCGCGCGCTTTGGGGTTTTAGGGACTACTGCCCTGATTGCGGCCGTGCCCCTCGGTTTCGTCATCGGTGTTCGGGCTCTCCCCGAACTGTTCGATGGCCTGCGCTCTTTGGGACGTGGCTTCGGCTGGCAAGAGTGGCTGTGGGCGCTGCTCTTCATCAGCGCCATGACTTTTGAAGTGGGCAATGCCCGCCAGGCGATGAATGCACCGCTGGCAACTGACAAGTGGGTAGCGTTACGGCTGGGGACAGAGTTGATCGTCACTCTTCTTATGGCTTGGCGGGTCATTTCTGGCAGGAACTCGCTGAAATACCTGTTTGCCGGACTGCCTGGATTCATGGGCCTATATTGCCTGATTTCGTTGGTATCGACGACCTGGTCCATCGTCCCATTTTTCACTTTCTTCAAATCCGCAGAGTTTTCCCTCGACGTGGTCGCAGGGGCACTCATTTTTGAATCCGCCACCACTGCGGAAGATTATGTGAAGGTGCTGAACTGGACTTATATTGTGTACGCGTTCGAAACCGGCACTGCGTGGGTTAACGCTGTGGTTTCCCCCGCTACTGCGTGGGATGATTTGGGACGGTTGAACGGCACATTTCCGATGATCGGTGGCAACGGCATCGGAACTACGGGAGCAATCCTGCTGCTGGTGGGAATCAACCGCCTCCTTTCGCGCGCCTCAAGGGGAGGCAGTAGTCGGGTGTGGTACTGGGCGGTGATCGTTTTCGCAGTCGCTTCCATGTACGTCTCCCATACGCGTAACGCATTCGGCGGATTTGTTCTGGGGCTCGTTGTCATTCTGATTCTGAGCAAGCGGAAATGGCTTCTTCTCGCTCTCACAGCCTTTGTAACTCCTGTGATGGCGCTTACCCCGGCCGGCGACGTCGTCATGGCCTACTTGCGCCGTGGCCAGGACGCTGACTCGATTCGGCGGTTGAGCAGCAGAACCGATTTTTGGGAGTACGCCTGGCGGCAGCTCAGCTATCACCCCTTCACCGGCCTGGGGGCCTACGCCGGCGGGAGGTTCGGCGTGCTGGAACCACTTGGCAAACTCGATATGGGGTATTTACACAGCGATTGGGTGGAAACCCTCGTGGGTACGAGCTTCTGGGGGGTTTTGGCCTTGGCGGCGGCGGTTATTGGAACCGGCTGGTTCCTGCTGCGGGGCAGCCTCTCGCCGCGGTTGAACGCGTTGGAACGGGATCTCTCGTTGGAGTGTGCCGCAGTCATGGCGATGATGACCCTGCATTCATTCTTCAACAATGAGCTCGCCTGGCATCCGCCGCTCATGTTCTTAGCCCTCCTGGGCTATGCTGAGCTGATTCGGCGTAAGCTCAGGACTCCGGAAAGTACATCTCCTGCGCCGGTCCGAAACGGTGATCCGGAGTTTCAGCTCGCCTAGCGGCCGAGTGGGAGTACCAGTAACGATCAAGGGGAATACTCTGTTGCAGACCGCGAGAGCGGTCCCTCGATTCGGCAAAGACCAGGTGGGCATCCAGCCGCGTAGCGTTTCTGTCCGCCTCACCAAAGGCATTATTTATGCAGACGTCAAGAACACGCCTCATCGGCCAACAGGGAGAGGGGTTTGAGCCTCACTGAAATCCATCTCTGACGCACTGGGATAGCCCAGCTGAGCCAAGTCTGCACCCACGGATTGCTCGAAACGTTGCAACTGAGCGGGCGTCAGCACACTCTTCCAACCTTGAACAGCTCCTTTGCGCACGAACCGCCCGCCTTCGGTTGTGCTTTGGTACAACTTGCGCGACTTCACTTCCTTAGCCCGCATCTGATCGACAGAGTTGTTGGCCAGCGCTGCCCGGATCTGCTCCGCCCCCGCCTGCGCGCCTACAAATTGCACCATCCGGGTCAATGATTCCTCAGGATTTCGCCGCAAATCCTCAAACTTGACCACTAGGAGCTTCCCCGCCTGCGGCAGCGGACTATTCAACCAGGAACGGATATGACGGCCCCAGGCTCCGTAGTTATGAAACGTGCCTTTTAGGAATGCGGCTAGGAACCCATCCATGTCCGTGTCTGCAATTCCCAGTTGCGTGCTACGGGCAAACGTGGAGAGAGCTACGTCCCGCACATCACGAACAATGTAAATGGCCTTCCCGTATTCCTTTCGCCACGGTTCGTGCGTCTTGATCAAACGCCCGCGATCGGCAAAAAGCGGCAGCCCCCGGCGGTGCCATTTCAACTCGGGAATCACGTCATCGACGTTGTCGAAATCAATCGATTTTCCCGCCAGCACCTCGCCCAGCACGAACCGCAACCAGGTATTCCCGGAGCGTGGGTAAGAAGCCAAGAAGACATCGGTCTGCCTTAAACCACGATGCCGAACCCAAATCACCGGCCGCCGTACGGGGGACTTCGCAAGCTTAGCGCGGAACCTTCTCATCCTTGTATTTGCCATGACTCCTCGGCACAATGGCCGCCTGTAAACAGCGCCATCTCTTCGATCGTGTATGCAAGACGCGGGGGAACTTGCTTGCCCAGCCTCTTGCTTGAACAACCACAATTCAGCTGAGATTTTGGGGGAATTCCAAAACTCGTGGGCCCTCGCTACGCCGGCCCGGCGTTTGGCTCGGCTTCTCCCTTTTGGAACGGACCGCCTTCGGCGTCTCCAGTTCCAGATCCACTGTCCTTCCCAAGAACAAACATGCCGCTGCTTTGGTCCGGAACGGCGGCCAGCAATGGTACGTTCAAGACGGCTCGCACCTCGCTCGGTGTCCGGAAGGATGGATCCAGATGCTCCAGCGTGAAAACCGTGCCTGCCGTGGCTGCGAACGCCAGAATGGTCGCAAACATACCCAGCATCCATGGCGATTGTGCCGGATAACTCGGAACAGCTGGCTGCTCTGCCACTACCAAGTTCAGGATCTTGTTCTGGTCCAGGGCGTCGTCAATGCGGGCCTCCTCACGCTTGCGGGAATACAGAAGATAGTTCTCTTCCGCAGTCTTGGCCGTACGCAGCAGATCTTGCTGCTCAATGCTGTCGGCATCCAGCTTGCGCGCGCTGTCCATGGTTTGGCGGATGATGGTCTCTGTCTCGGTGGCCTTGGCCCGGTAGCCACGAAGATCGGCCTTGGTCTTCGCCAATTCTCCCTGGATCCACACGTACGCGGGGTTCTGGTCGGTGGTCACATCACTCAGCTGGTTCTCGCTGGCGATCGCGGCCTTGGTCGACTCAATTTCCCGCTCCAGTTCTTTGAGCGGAGGATAATCTGGCTGATACTTGGAAGCCATATCGCTGCGCTTCAACTCCAAGGTCAGCAGCGCGGACTTCATCTGTTGCAGTACCTGGCCGGCGTCGGCTTCCCGCATCTGCGTGGTCAGCCGCGGCGGCGTGGTGTTCTCAAGTTGCTCCAAAGACGCAATGCGGTTTTCCGTCTCCGCAATCGATTGTTTGGTTTGGCCGAGGTTGTAATTGAACTCGTTCAACTTCTGCAGCGTGTAATCCCGCGCCAAGCTGGGGTTCGCCGTGCCATCTGCTTTCGGGAATTCCTTCAGTCGTTGTTCGGCCGTCTGCAATTGCTCGCTGGCGTTTTTTGCCTGTTGATCAAAAAACTCCAGTTGTCCCGGGGACCGGTGCAGTTCACGGTTCGCTTCCAAGTACACCGCACTCAAGGTTTCCAGCACCTGCGCGGCCAGCACCGGTTCCGACGCGGTATAGGTGATACGAATAATGTTGGTCTTGGGCAGCGCCTCGATCAGCAGATTCGAGCGCAGAGAGGCTATCGCCAAGTCGACCCGTTGCTGCGGTGTCCGCCGCCGGTGCAGCAAACCCCAACCGCGAGGCGTATCAAGCCCGCGCTGGGCCACAACTTTGCGCAGCACATCGTCGCTCTTGATCAGTTCCACCTCCGAGTTCATCTCTTCTTCCGCCACCGAGGGCTGAATCGTCATTGGCTGGTTCTGTTCGGCGCTCACCACCGGGTCGACGCGTTGCCGTTTGACCAAAATCTTGGTTTCCGCACGGTATTGCGGGTTGAGAATGACATACCCGATTGTGCCAAAGAGAACCCCGAAAAAACACAGCACCGCAGCGCGGCGCCGGCGAAAGCCCATCGCTACAACATCGCGCAACGTCCAAGACAGTGCGACCCGCTTGCGGCGAACGACTAATTCTTGTCCCTCCATGATGAACCAACTCCTTTAGGACATCATCTAGATCGGGGGAATCATGCTAAACCCGTACGAGGGGATAAACTGCTGGATCTTGGAAACCGTATTCTTGGGCACATAGATCATGTCCCCTGGTCTCAAGTGCAGGTCCTCCGCCAAGTTTCGGCTTTTCTCCATCTTCTTCACGTTCAGCAGCTTCGCTTCGATCCAATCGTCGTTGACTCTGCGGTACAGCACTACCTGCGAATGCCTGGCCGAACTCTGGAAACCGCCGGCAATCGCCACCGCTTGAATCACCGTGGTATCGCCCTGAAGATCATACTTACCTGGGCGCGCTACCTGGCCATCGGCGATGAAGTACGGCTTTTCGAAATCCTTCAGCAAAATAGATATGCGCGGATTCGAAAGAACGGAATTGTACGCCGTACGGATCTTCTCCGTCAGTTCTGTCACCGTCAGCCCGGTGGAGTAGATCTCACCTGCCTCGCGCAGCACCACAAAACCATCGGGCAGCACGGTGAGGCTCTGGTTGAACTCGGGAGTGAACTCAAACGTCAGGTCGAAAGTGTCGCCCGGCCGCAGCTTGTAGCGCGGATAGCGTTCCGAAAAAGTTGGCGTATTCTTGTCGTTGGCGATCACGGACGACGTCGGAGGCGGATTCTTTACTCCCGCCGTCTCCTTCGTCTGACCGGTGCCCACCTCCTGTCCAGCTGCGCCGCATATCGAGAGCAACGCAACTGCGACCAAGCGCCAAATTCGTTTCATGAACACTCTCCAAAGATTAGTGCGACAGAGACCCGCAGAAAACTAATCTTAACATTGCAACCGCGCCGGCATCTCGTGGGTTTCGGTTGAACGTACTGTGAAAGACGTCGGGGGAATACCTTGGCGCGAAACCATCCCGCCTCGAATCAGGTCGAGGCATACCTAGATCACAGCCATGAGTATAGAGCAGCCGCCCGGGGGATTTCAAGGGGTGAAAAGTGCCTACAAGCTCAGCGGAAACGACCAAAATACCCCTGTACTAAAGACTCTACGCAAGCTGCGACATGACTCTGAGGAACATTTGGCCCTAATCTTGCACCACGGCAGAACTATCCGGCCAGACTCCTCCCACCCGCCTCGGTTGCCGGACTAGGTTCCAGTTCCAGTGAGCTTGACCTTCTGTGGGCTTTTGAAGCCATTGTCGGTAACGGTGAGATCCGCATTGCGTACGCCCTTAGCGGTCGGGGCGAAGGTCACGGTAATAGTGCATGAACTCTGTTTATTGGTCATGGGCGGAATCGTAGCCGGAGCCTGCGGACAGTTGTTGGTTTGATGAAAATCGCCTTCGTCGGCCCCGGCAATAGCGATGGTGCTGATCGCCAGGTCGTTAGCGCCGGTGTTCTCCAGCGTGACGGTTTGCGGTTGGCTCTGCTGCCCGACTGGCACGTTGCCGAAATCAAGCGATTTTGGGTTCAGCGTGGCCACCGCTATCAAGGGAACCTCGCGGATCCGGTTGTTGCCGGCGTCAGCGATTAGCAGATTTTCGTTGCTGTCAATCACCAGTCCCATGTTGTCGAGCGAGGCCTTTGTTGCCGGTCCGCCGTCGCCCTTGAATCCAAACGTGGGTTGTCTTTCATCGCCTGCCACCCGCATGATCGTGCCGCTGACCAAATCAATGCGCTGCACCGTGTCGTAGTCGCCTCCCCCGACGAAAAGATTGCCCTGTAGATCGAGCGCGACCTCCTTCGGAATGCCGCGGGCGGCCTGGGTAGCCGGGCCCCCATCGCCGTTGTACCCTCCGCCGCCGTCGTAGGCGTAGGTGATGATGTCGTTCACCCCAGCCCCTGAACCGCCGCAACCGTTTGCGACTTTTAACACGCAGCGGATTACGTTGTTGTTCGAGTCGGCGATATAGAAATCGCCATTGGCGTCCACCGCTACACCAAAAGGTCCGTCCAGCTTGGCTTCGGTCGCCGGACCGCCGTCTCCGCTGTAACCGAATTGGCCAAGCGTACCAGCCACAACGCTGATAGTGTTTCCGGTCACTTCCCAGATCACCTGCGATGGCGGATCTGCAATGAAAAGATCCCCCAGGGAATCCATCGCCAATGCGGTGGGCTCAGCCACCACCTGCGTCGCCGCCACGTTGGTTATAGTCCCAGTTGAGTTATTCACCTCACGCACCCAACCGTTGTAGGTATCGGCGATGTAGATATTACCGGAGCCGTCCACCGCCACCCCGAACGGGGAGTTCAATGTGGCGCTCAAAGCAGGGCCATTGTTTCCCGAGTACCCGGAAACTCCGGTTCCAGCCACAGTCGCAATGTCGCCCGGTTGGATTGGCACAGTTGCGACTGTGATTGGGGCAGACTGCGTATTCACTACGCGTATGCGGTTGTTCGCCGTATCGGCGATGTAAAAGTTGTTCGACGAGTCCACCGCCACTTGGTAAGGATCGGCCAAAGTGGCGTTGTTCCCAGTGGCCGGGTGACCATCCCCGCCGCTGCCGCCGCCCAGAATGGTATTGATGACAGGTCCACCCTGTCCCGGTGTGACCTCGCGAACTCGCTGCGTGCCGGTGTCCGAAACAAAGACGTTGCCTGCGGCATCGGCATAGACCCCATTCGGCGTCGTCATTTCGGCCGCTGTTGCCAGCCCGCCATCGCCGCTGAAGCCTGGCGTCGTGCATTCGCCCGCAAAGTCGTTGATCGTTCCCGAAGAAACCATCCGAATACAACTGTTTCTTGTGTCTGCGATGTAGTATGAGCCCGGCGAGATTGCGGAGACCGCTCGGGGCCCCTTCAGATCCGCACTCGTGGCCGGTCCGTTGTCGCCAGAGTAGCCAGGGTTGCCGGTTCCGGCCACGGTGTAAATGTAACCGACCGTGCTGCCTGAGACGCAACCGCCCGCTACCGCCGCCACGCACCGAATGCGATTATCCAAGGTGTCGGCAACGTAGACGTTGTTCTGGCTGTCCAGCGAAATTCCCATTGGGCTGTTCAGGCTGGCTGCTGTGGCCGGTCCTCCGTCGCCGCAGGTATCGGTGGGGGCCGGACAGACGTTGTTGGTCCAATTGCCTGCGATGGTACTGATGATCTGCGTGCTGGCGTTCACGAAGCGGATCACGTTGTCGCCGGTGTCGGCAATGTAGTAATCCCCAGATCTGTCCACCACGATGCCCTGCGGAGCATTGAGGTAAGCGCTTAGAGCGTTTTTCCCGTCGTTGCAAGTCGGCCATCGTTGCAAGATACAGGCCTGCCTTTGGCCAACTACAGTCTTGATGTAATAGGTACCGTCCTTGGGATAAACCATCCGGATGACGTTGTTAGTCGTGTCAGCGATGTATATTCTGCTCCGGCTATCCACCGCCAGCCCGGAAGAGTTGTATAGCGGTGTCTTAGTGGCCGGACCGTTGTGACCGCCATTTTGCCCGTAGCCCGCCCAGCCGACGCCGGCAAAAACCGCTACCGCTTGCGACGTCGCAAGCTGGTAGATGTATTGGGCTGCAGGTGTGGCAACGTACAAGTTGCCGGCGGCGTCCTTGGCTACTGCCACCGGTCCCGGCATGTCTGCAGCCTGAGGCGGAGAAACTTTGTTGTTGGAGCCCCCTCCTGCTGCCGTGCTAATGATGTTGGGCTTTGACTGCCCGTGTACGGGAGCCACCAGCAGCACCAACCAGCCGAGCACCAGAAAGACGTGACGCACACGGGTTGCACACTCTACAGCAGCAGCTTCCCGTAGACCGGGCAGAAAGATTTTCGTCGCTTGCAGAATCTGTACTCGCCTCATGCGCAGGCCTCCTCTTAGGAAAGAGAAAGATCAGACAAGAAAGACACAGATAAAGAAACACTCCCGGCCTACGCTGAGAACACCGATAGTATAAACCAAGACCTTATCTGGATCTCCTTCTTTGACCACAAAAACGGCAAAAATATACCATCATTCCGCCACCTCGTACAGTGTGAAAGAATTTTCATCCCGAGCGCCCCCCCCTGACGGTACTTCATGCCCAACGCGGCGGTGCACCAGAATGGCAACTTGGGGATCACCCACGCCACCTCCGAGGCCTGCTGTCCCAGTTGCCAGACTCAATCCCGGCCATCAATTTTGACGCTGCCTGGGAGGCTTCCGGCTTTGACCCGCCGACTTTGATCATCCAGGGGAGCGGGAGATGAGGAGAACGCATCGGGCTGGGCCGAATGCGCGGCCACGGCGGTGGGAAGGCACTACTGGCGCTGGAGTTGATTTACTGTTGCGGTTTCTATCGAGGCGTTGTTTGCATCAGCACTAGCTGAAAGAGCTCGGATTCACCCCTTGTCCGCAACTAATGCTAATGAGATTGTCGCCAAATGGCCCGTTCAGTCGTCATCTGGGTCGGTTGCTGGCCTTTTATCCTCCAAGAAATGTCTGGCATGGAATGGGGCGCGAATCGTCCTAAATCTCAGCGGTGCTTGGTTGAAGTCAAAGCAGTCCGACAAATCATCGGCACGCGAGTCTGCGTAACCCAGTGTGGGCAGGCCAAAGTTGTTCTCAATGAACCTGAGGATGCTACCGAAATCGTGCATCTCATGGGAGACGTAATGAGGTCTGGCGTACCGAGAAATCACAATGAGCGGCACCCGGAACCCGTACTCG
>Ga0187784_10003232_pt1 | contig 13145 bp, 13 predicted proteins | sample 1015_SJ02_MP15_2_FD_132964 | JGI IMG/M metagenome (GOLD analysis project Ga0187784, IMG submission 132964) | Tropical peat soil microbial communities from peatlands in Department of Meta, Colombia - 1015_SJ02_MP15_20_MG | ecosystem: Environmental > Terrestrial > Soil > Wetlands > Peat | place... | reverse complement strand
CGAGACGCGCCTTCGTCTGTCCCTCGAACTGGGGTTCGAGCACCTTCACCGAGAGGACCCAGGTGAGCCCCTCGCGGACGTCCTCCCCGGTGAGGCTCTCCTTGTCCCCTTTCACCCAACCGCGCTTTCGGGCGTAGTCGTTGAGTGTGCGGGTGAGCGCCGAGCGCAACCCCATCACGTGGGTCCCGCCGTCCACGGTGTTGATGTTGTTCACGAACGCGAGGCCGGTTTCGTTGTATCCGTCGTTGTACTGGAGCGCGACCTCGATATCGGTGGTGTCGCGCTTCGCATGGAGCGAGATCGGCGGCTTGAACAGGACGTTCGACCCGCGGTTGAGGTCCTCCACGAACTCGACGATCCCCCCGGCGTGGTGGTAGGTCTCCGCGGAGCCGTCCCGCTCGTCCTTGAACCCGATCGTGACCCCGGGGTTCAGGAACGAGAGCTCTTTGAGCCGACGTGCGACCGTCTCCTTGTCGAACGTGGTCGTCTCCATGACGGTCGCGTCCGGCTTGAACCGGGCGTTCGTGCCGGTCGTCTCCGACGTCCCGACGACCTTGAGCGGGGCGACGGGAGCCCCGTGCTCGTACCGCTGAAGGTATTCGTGACCGTCGCGGAAGACACGGACCTCGAACCACTCGGAGAGGGCGTTCACGACGTGGACGCCCACCCCGTGGAGCCCGCCCGACACCTTGTAGGTGTTCCGGTCGAATTTGGAGCCCGCGTGCAGGACCGTCATCACGATCTCGAGCGTCGGTCGGTTGTACTTCGGGTGGACCTCGACCGGGATCCCCCGGCCGTTATCGCGGACCGAGCAGGAACCGTCGGCGTGGAGCGTCACCTCGATCTCGGTGCAGGCCCCCGCAAGGACCTCGTCGATGGCGTTGTCAACGACCTCGTAGACCAGGTGGTGGAGACCGCGGGCGTCGGTCGACCCAATGTACATTCCGGGACGTCGACGGACCGCCGAAAGTCCCTCGAGAATTTGGATCGAGGCCGCGTCGTAGACGGGCCCGTTCATCGACTGCTGTACCATCGTAAATCAGGGCGTAAATTAGCCCAAAATTAGCGAGCCGGACATGCGTTATAACGCTTGGGTTTCGGAGGAAAATTGACCCCCCGACGACCCCCTGGAACAGGTCGGTTTGGAAGGGGTCAAGCACCCTACGAAAGCGCCCCTTTTCGCCCGCTGTCAGGGCCCTGCGGGCCGGCCCAAGCGACGACTCCGTACCCTCCGACTTCGAGCGAACTCCCGGGTCGTGGCCGCGATAGCGCGGACCCCACTAAGGCCTAATAGACCGAATCCCCCTCCGAACGATTCCGATGCCCGACGAGACCCTCGAGCCCCCGCCGGCACCCGCGGCAAAGGGGGAAGGGCCAGGTACCGCCGCGGAGGGGGGGAACACTGCCTCTTCGGAGGACTGGGCCACTCGGTACAAGTATCTGCTCGCCGACTTCGAGAACTTTCGTCGACGGGTCGAGCGGGACCGGGAGTCGGTTTCGCGACAAGCTCGGGCCGGTCTCGTGCGCGAACTGCTTCCGATCCTCGAAGCGTTCCGCACGGCCCGGGAGTCCCTCGCCCACCTGCCGATGTCCGACCCGGTACGGAAGGGGCTCGACCTCCTCGACCACGAGTGGACGACCTTCCTGAAACACGAGGGCGTGGAGCCGGTGGCCGTCGTGGGCCGACCGTTCCGCCCCGACGAGGCCGAAGCCGTCGGAGAGGCCCCCGCCGATCCAGAGCACCCCGACGGTTCGGTCGCAGAGATCGTCCAGCAGGGGTACCGGTTCTTCGGTGGCCTCCTCCGGCCCGCGAAGGTCATCGTCGCGAGCGCCGCGGAGGAAGGCCCCCCGACCGAGCCGCCGTCGACGGCCCAGGAGTGAACCGTGGAGAAGTCGTCCGAGGTTCCGGGATTCTACAAGCGGAGCGTGGCCGAGCGTCGCGCGTTCGTTCGGGAGTGGGCCGGGCTCACCGAGGAGGAGGCGAAGGCGTTCGAGTTCCCGCCGGGAATCGACCCGAGCACCATCGACCGGATGATCGAGAACGTCATCGGGGTGATGCCGCTCCCCCTCGGGGTTGCGACCAACTTCCGCATCAACGACCGCGATTACCTCATCCCGTTCGCGATCGAGGAGCCGAGCGTGGTCGCGGCGGCCTCCAACGCGGCCAAGGTCGCCCGCGCGGCGGGCGGGTTCACCGCCCAGACGACCGCACCGGTGATGATCGGGCAGGTCCAGATCCTGGACGTTCCCGACCCCGCGGCGGCGCGTCTTCGGCTCCTCCATCATCGCGACGCGCTGCTCGAGGCCGCGAACGCGAAAGACCCGGTCCTCGTGAAGTTCGGTGGGGGCGCGAAGGACCTCGAGGTCCGCATCGTCCCGTCCACCCGGGGGACGATGGTCATCGCCCACCTGCTCGTCGACGCCCGGGACGCCGGCGGGATGAACGCGGTCAACACCATGTGCGAGGCGCTCGCGCCCGAGTTCGCGCGGCTGACGGGAGGCCGGGTCGTGCTCCGCATCATCTCGAACCTCGCGATCCATCGGCTCGCTCGGGCTCACGCGGTCTTCCCGGCGGAACGGCTCAAGACGGAAACGGCGACCGGCCCCGAGGTCGTCGACGCGATTCTCGACGCCTACGCGTTCGCGCTCGCCGACCCGTTCCGCTGTGCGACGCACAACAAAGGGATCATGAACGGGATCTCCGCGGTCGTGGTCGCGACCGGGAACGATTTCCGCGCGATCGAGAGCGGAGCCCACACCTACGCCGCCTGGAAAGCGGCGGACGGCTCCCACGTCGTTCGGCCCCTCACCACGTACGAGAAGGATAAGGACGGGAACCTGGTCGGCACGATCGAGATCCCAGCCCCGGTCGGACTCATCGGCGGCGCGACGGCCGTTCACCCCACCGCGAAGGCGAACGTGAAACTGCTCGGCGTGACGTCCGCGCGGGAGCTCGGCGAAGTCCTCGCCTCGGTCGGCCTCGCTCAGAACTTCGCTGCGCTGCGCGCCCTCGCCACCGAGGGGATCCAGCGGGGGCACATGGAGCTGCACGCGCGGAACCTCGCCGTGAGCGCCGGCGCGCGACCGGACGAGGTCGACCGAGTCGTCGAGCGGCTCGTGAAGGACCACCAGGTCCGCTTCGACCGCGCCAAGGCGATCATCGAAGAGCTTCGAGGAGGCCGATGAAGCTCGGCGTCCTTGCGCTCCAGGGCGACGTTCCGGAGCACCTCGCGGCGCTCGGGGCGATCGAGCCCGGGGACGAGATCGTGGCGGTCCGGAGCCCGGCGGACCTCGACGGGGTCGCCGCCCTCTGCATGCCGGGCGGGGAGTCCACGACGATCGCCCGGCTCCTGGTCGAGGCCGGCCTGTGGAACCCGCTCCACGAGAGGCTGCGTGCGGGGTTCCCCGTCCTCGCGACGTGCGCGGGGCTCATTCTGCTGGCCCGCGATCTCTCTCCCGGCGCCTCCGGGATCGACCCTCCCACCTTCGGCGTGCTCGACGTCCAGGTCCGGCGGAACGATTACGGCGCCCAGCGAGAGTCGTTCGAAGCACCGGTGCGGGTGACGGGGCTTTCCGGGGAGCCGTTTCCCGGAGTGTTCATTCGGTCTCCCCGGATCCTCTCGGTCGGACCCGGGGCCGAGCCGTTCGCCTGGCGGGGCGAAGAGGTGGTCGGGGTCCGCTCGGGCGCGGTGTGGGGGCTCGGGTTCCACCCCGAGCTCTCCGGCGACCCGCGACTCCACCGGCTCTTCCTGGCCGCGGTGCACGCCTCCGAATCGGCGGCTACCGCACGAGCACCAGGAAGGCGACGATCGCGAGCGTGAACAGCACGCCTCCGGCGAGCGCCAACAGCCAGCGGGTGCGACGCGAGACCCCCTTCCACGTCCCAAAGACAATCGGCACGGGACCGATGAGAACAAAGCCTCCGGCTCCGCCCTGATCCGACGACGACCGCGACGTCGGTGCCGTCGGGCCCGAGGGGGCGAGCGCCCCCTCCCACTCCTCGGCGAGCGTGAACGGCAAGGAGAAGAATCCGGCGATCAGCAGGACGACCCCGAGAAGGAACGCGAGCGAGGAGCCCGAGATCACGGGGATCACGACGAGCAGGGCGACGCTCGCTCCGCCGTCGACCACGCTCCAGGCGACCAGGAAGAGACCCGCCACGAGGAGAGCGACCGAGCCGAGCACCACCGCCCGCACGACCGAAAGTACCTGCGTCCCGCCTCTTCCGACTTGCGGGTTCAGTGGTAGGTATCGAACCGGTACGGTTCGAGCGGAAGCTCACCGAGCGCCATGAGGAACTCCGGCGGGGTCAGAATCGGTTTCGGGTAGTTGATACCGTCGTCGAGGGCGATCCGAGGGCACGCCGTGTTGACATAGGCGTCGAACGCCCGCCCTTCGAGGTCCCGGCCGTCGAGACGGTCGAAGAGCAGGATCTCCGCGTCCCGACCCCGCGCCCGGGCGCGCTCCTGGAGCGCGAGCGCGGTCGGGCTTCGGTTCTGTCCGGCGAACGTCGAGACGAGGATCCCCCAACGGCGCGCCTCTCTCACGCCGGCGACCACCAGCTGACGCCGGCGGATCAACGACCCTCGGTCGATCGGCGGCTCGAGTTCCCCCCGGAGAGGGTCCAGGGCGTGGACCGGTCGGTCGACCGCGAAGGCGAGGCCGATCGGATGGAACTGGCCGGTCCCGAGAAAGAGGAAGGCATCGACCTCGGACGCGATCGCCTCGGCTCCGGTATAGTTACAGCCCAGGGCTTGGGCGGCGTAGGCGAGTCGCCGGTCGCCGGACCCTACGCGGATCGAGTAGCCCCGACGTTCCAAGGCCGCCGTCAACGGCTCGACGAGGTCGAGGTGTTGGATCGATACCACGAGACCGAGTCGATGCGGCAGTCTTGCGTCTTCGACGATCTGGGCCATCCGATCGACATCCCCCGCAGGCTCCCGCATCTCGACGAAAAAGGTCGCTCGGGGCAACGGGACGTTCGGAATCGGCGCATGACCCAGGACCACGGCGAGGTCCGCCCGCGGAGCTTCGTCCCGGGAGGGGAAGTCGCAGGCGCCGAAGCAAGGACGAGTGGCCAGGTCGACCGCGACGCCCGTCGCCTCGCGGAGCCGCGCCGCCAGCTCGTGGGCGTTCCGAACGAGCCCCGCGGGCACCTGCAGGATAACCCGACGCGGGCGAGCGTCGCGGATCGCGTCGACCAGGTCCGACCCCACGGTCGGGAACACGCGAGCGCTCGGAGCGGGAGCCCCACTCGATCCACTGGGCTCGACCATCGTTCGAAAATCGAAGTCCATGACTAAACGTTTGGCCCCCTGCGGGGAGGGGTTGCTGCACGAACTCGAAATCGGGGACCGAGAGCCTCTTAGGAAAGAAGTTCATTCCGAATTATGCTCGGCGGCGCGCGGGCGGGTCTTCGGCTCGCTGCCGCTCTTGCCGTCGTTCTCGTCGTCTGCCTCGGAACCTCAATAGGTCCGAGCGCGTCGGCCCTCGGTACACCTCGTTCGCTCGGGAACGCCGGAAGCTGGGCTGTCTCGCTGAACCTGGCGCCCGACGGGGCGGCTCTTGCGACGTCGCCCTCGTCGATCTCGCTCCAATGGGCGAACCTCAGCATTCCCGACTCGAAGAGCCCGCCTCCTCGGATCGACGGGAGCATGGTCTGGGACGCCGCGGACGGGTACGGGCTCTTATTCGGGGGCCAGTACTTGAACGACACGACGTTCACCACGGTCTACTACAACGACACGTGGACGTATCTCGGCGACCACTGGACCAACATCACGCCTCTCCACTCGCCTTCCCCGAGATCCGGCGCGGGCCTTGCCTACGATGCCGCCGACCACGAGGTGGTGTTGTTCGGAGGCCTCGACTCCCAACGGGATTATCTCAATGACACGTGGACCTGGTCCGCGGGCCACTGGACGAACATCACGTCGACCGTCGCTCCTCCGTCGGGATTCTGGGCGTCGATGGCGTACGATGCCGCGACGTCCTCGGTCCTGCTCTTTGGGGGACTCAACCACACGTCCCAGTTCGGGAACGACACGTGGTCGTTCCGTGCGGGGGTATGGACGCAGCTCTTTCCCTCGGTCCTGCCGAGCGGTCGACACGGCCAGGAGATGGTCTACGACGCCTCGGACGCCGAGATGGTGATGTTCGGTGGGCTCGGTCCCACGAACTACCTGAACGACACCTGGACCTACGCCAGCGGCAACTGGGCGCCGATCCCCGCCGGGAACCACCCCGGGGCGCGGGTGGGACCGGGACTCGTCTACGATTCCGACCAGGGCCTGGTCGTCCTGTACGGAGGCGCCCCGGCTCCGTTCGACTACACTTCCACATGGCTATTTTCCGCGGGCGTGTGGAGCCAGCACAATCTCACGGTCTCCCCACCGAATCCGACGAATCCGTGGGGACAGATCATCTACGACCCGACGGACCACTACGTCCTGCTCTTCTACGAGATCAACGGCGAGGGCCCCGATATGCAGACCTGGGCGCTCACGCTCTCTTCGGGTGCCCCGCCTTCGCCGTTGTCCGCGACCCTCACCGTGAGCCCGAGTTCCGTCTCCGTCAACCAGTCGACGACCTTCACGACCTCGGCGACGGGCGGCACGTCTCCGTACGGATACTCCTACGCCGGACTCCCTGCCGGCTGTACCACCGCCAGCACCGCGTCGCTCGGTTGCACCCCGACCGTATCGGGGACGTTCCCCGTGACGGTAACGGTCACGGACGCTCACGGGAACACCACCACCGCCACCGCAACGCTTACGGTCACAACGGGCGGCGCAGGGGCCAGCAGTTCGGCCTGGTGGTGGATCCTCCTCCTCGTGGTCGTGGTCGTCGTGGTGATCCTGGCCGTGTTCGTCCTGCGGCGCCGGCGGCGTCCCCCGCCCCCTCCGCCGTCCGCCGTCGTGCCTCCGCCCCCGCCGTAGGCCGCGGACCCGTGGGCCCGGAAGAAATGACTTACCGGTTCTTCGACCGGGCGAGCGGACCGGCGATGCGGCGGCCGCGCTTCCGCGTGCGCTGCACGGCCTCGGGGTCGTTCACCTTCGATCGAGCCCGGCGGACGTCGGACGTCGCGCGCCCAACCGCTCGCGGAGACGCTCGACCGCCGCTCGATTATCCTCGAAGTGAAGGCGCCGCATCGCTTCCGACGCCGGAACCCATTCGAACGCGTCGAACTCCTCGTTCAAGCGCGGCTCGAACGAGCGCGGCACTTCGAGACCGAACGCGTGCAACCGCCAGAGCGGGCCCCCGTCGATGCGGAACGGCACGTGCCATTCGAGGTCGACCAGTTCGTCGGGGCGCGCCGCGAATCCGGTCTCCTCGCGGACCTCGCGGCAGAGGGCGGACGGATAGTCCGGGTCGCTCGGCTCGACCTTCCCCTGCACCGGAACCCAGACCCGACCCCGTGCGGGGACACGTCGAAAGATCAGCAGCTCGAACGGCGGCGAGGCGAAGAGATACCCCTCGACGCACTCCTGAGCGACCGGACCGGAGAGGTCGTCCACTACCGGCCTCGCGAAAGGATCTGCAAGATCGCTTCCGCCGGGGCTCCTTTCGCCTGGAAGAGCGCTTCGACCGCCTCCTCGCGGGAGACGTTCGCCTGTTCCATCACGAGTCGGATGTCCTCCTCCGGTGGCCCGCTCGGGGTCGCCGGGGCAGGCGCCGGCGGACTCGCGGGCCCACCGGACAGCGGAGCGGCAGAGCGCGGCCGGACCTCGGGCGAGCCGACCACCTGGTAGGTGCGAACGCCTTGGACGGTGAGGATCGTGACCTCGGGGGCGCGGAAGACATGGTCCTTCGATTTCGTCCGGACGATGACCTCCTCCACGCCCGGCACCTCCTCGGAGGTCATCCCGAGGCGGCGCATCATCAGCTCAAGCTGTTTCGGATTGCGGGCGCCTCCGGGGATCATGACTCCTCCATCGTCTACTCTTCGTCGTCCCCGGTCGCCGCCCGGATCTTGGCCTCGAGGTCCGGGTCCTCGCTGGTCGCTTCGTCGACCTCGGGCGGAACCCCGCGTCGGCGACCCTTGCCGCGGGGACTCTCGCTCGCCCGACGGCTCTGGGCCGCGAGGTCGTCAAGCAGACCGGTCACCCCGGCCATCAGGTTCCAGCCGGTGTGGGAGGCGTAGAAGATCCGACCCTGCCGGGTGAACAGCCGCGCCTCGACCACGAGGTCGTTCGTGCGATGCGTTCCCTGCGGGGTGAAGTGGAGCGTCAGGAGCGTCGGCTCGACGTATCGGGAGATCCGACGGAGCGCCTTCGCGACGCCGCCGTCGATCTCGGCGAGCAGGCTCGGGTCGGCGGAGCCGCGGAGCCCGGTGATCTCCACGTAGACGTTCTCGACCCCGGTGGGCGAGGCGACCGGCCGGGCGCGCGAGACCGCGAGGCTGAGCAGGTCGGCTTGGCCCACCACGCGGGTCGGCCGGCCGTCCTCGACCACGAAGACGCTCGAGACGTTCTCTCGGGTCATCACACGGGCAGCCTCGAGCGCGGGGGCGTTCGGCGGAAGGGTCACGGCCGGGGAATGCATGACCGACCGCACCTCGACCTCGAGGGTGGTCCGGTTCGCCCGCGCGTCCCGCTTTCCACCGTGGATCGGGCGCCCGAGGACTTCCCCGAGGTCCGTGACGCCGACCGCGCCGACGACCCGGCCCTTGCGGTCGACGACCGGAAGGGGGTGTTCCTCGATCAACCGAAGTTGAGCGATGAGGTTGCGTACCTGCTCGTTCTCCCGGACCACGAGCCCGATCGCCCGGGCGATCGACTCGACCGTCGGTCCCCTCTCCGGACGGAGGGCCGGGAGGCCGGGCATCACGCGCACGAGGTCGGTACGGCTGACGATGCCGAGCAGTTCGCCCCGACGACCCACGACCGGCGCCCCTCGCATGCCGGTCGCGAGGAGCTGCTCCGCGATCTCCGCGAACGGCGTGGTCGGAAGGATGAGCGGTGGCACCACGAGCAAATGCTCGACCTTCGTGTCGAGCGACCATCGACCCCGGCGCGCGATCGATTCGATCGTGACCATCCCGATGAGCCGCGAGTTCCGCAGCACGGGGACCTCATGGAACCGGCTCGAACGCATCAGCCCGAGCGCCTTCGAGATCGGCGCATCGTGCGGCAACGTTACCGGCCGCCCGGTCATGAGGTCGCTCGCCGTCGGCCAACCTGTGGGCATAGGACGGGGGCACCTAGAGGGGAGGTTTTGAAGCCTGCGGGTCCGCGGCAGTCGACATTACGGCAGGTCGCGGGCCATCTGGTAGCCGTTCTCGCCGTCCGAATAGTAGGAGTGCAGGAGGTCGATCACGGAGAACTGGTACCGAGTGTAAAACCGGATCGCGGTGGCGTTCGACACTCGGACCTCGAGGGTGACCCGTCGGAATCCACGACTGCGGCACCGGTCGAGGAACGTCGTCATCAGCATCGCTCCAATCCCCTGGGTCCGTTCGTGCCGCTCGACCGCGAACATCAGGATCCGCGCCTCGCCCACGACCTGATTGACCCCGAGCAGGAAACCGACCGGCACGTCGGACGCGTCCGCGGCGACCAGGAACCCGTTCGGCCACTCGGCGGAAAGGGAGGTGTAGAGCGACGGGTCGTAGTGCTCGTGGAGCGCTTCCGCGACGATGTTCCCGACGAACGGAACGTCCGGGAGCCGGAACTCCCGTAGTGTCACCGGCGGGCGAGCGTCCGGTGCCGGGGCGTTCGGGGGGCCCATCGCCGAATCAGCGATACATCTCACCCGGCCCTTCCGGCTCCGCGTTCCGCATGCTCGCGAGGGAGGCTCGGGTCTGCTGCAGCGTCTTTCGGACCTCGGATTCGATCTGGCGCGCCTTGTCGCGGAGCGGTTTCGTGTCGAGGACGAGGAGCGGCACGAGCGGGTTGATCGTCTCGATCACCTTGGCCGCGGCGCGCGCATCCGGGTAGTCCTTGTGCGCCTGAGCCACGAGGCAGAGCACCGGGGTCGTCCGCGCGATCGCGCCGAGCAGGAGCCCTCCCGCGAGACCGGTGACGACCCCGCTCGCCGCGTCGAACCGGTACTTCTCGAGGAGGGGAGCTGCGGCTCGGTTCGCCATCGCGACGACCCGAGCGTCCCCCCGCGCCTCGCCCTCGATCGGTTGACCCTCGACCGCCACCACCAGCTGGACGCCCTTCTCCTCGACCCAATCGAGCAGGACCCGCCCGATCGAGTTCAGCATCGTCGGCGGAGGCTGAATGTCGGAGAGCACGACGAGGAGCTGGTCGCACGAGCGGTCGACGCCGCAGACGAGCTTGCTCGCGTAGAACCGGACCGGGGCGCTCACGATCCCCTCTTCCATGATCACGGTCGGCGGAAACTCCTCGCTGATCATGTACGCGACCAGCGTCATGTCGAGCGAGTGGACGAGGTACGACGCCGCGACCGAACCGACGAGGCCGTGCGTCGGAAAGCCGACCACCATCATCGCGCCCTTGAGCGGCTCGTCCCGCGTGTCGATGATGCGAACGTCCGGCTCGGACATACGGACCGGCCCTACGCCGACCTCGGAACGGAGTGACCCCGACCTCGTTTATGGTGCTTTGGGAGCCACCGAAACGCGCCCCGGTTTGTTTTTAAAGGAGTCTTCCCCATGATGCTGCCGTCCCGACATGAAGGTCCTCGTTACGGGCGTGGACGGCTACTCCGGGTGGCCGCTCGCGCTCCATCTCCTCTCCCGGGGCCACGACGTGGTCGGGGTCGATAATTTCGTGACCCGGCGTCGTGTGAAAGAGGTCGGCTCGTGGTCCGCGACCCCGATCCCCTCGTTCCCGAACCGTCGGAAGGCCGTCCGCGAGCTCCTCGGAAAGGAGCTCGGGTTCCACCGAGGCGACCTCGGCGACTACGAGTTCGTGCACGAGGTGCTCGCCCGCGAGCAGCCGGACGCGATCGTGCACCTCGCCGAGCAGCGGAGCGCGCCGTACTCGATGATCGACGTGCATCACGCGGTCGCGACCCAGGTCGAGAACGTCTCGGGGACGCTGCATCTCCTCTACGCGATGCGGGACACCTGCCCGAAGGCCCACCTCGTCAAGATGGGGACGATGGGCGAGTACGGCACTCCGAACGTCGATATTCCCGAAGGGTCGTTCGAGGTCGAGTTCCGGGGCCGCAAGGACTCGCTCCCGTTCCCCCGCCAGGCGGGCTCCTGGTACCACTGGAGCAAGGTGTTCGACTCGGGCGACGTCATGTTCGCCTCCAAGATTTGGGGGCTCGCGGCGACCGACGTGATGCAGGGCGTGATCTACGGGATCCGCACGCCCGAGATCACCGACCACCGCCTCCTGACGCGCTTCGATTTTGACGAGACGTGGGGGACCGCGCTCAACCGGTTCATCGCCCAGGCGGTCCTGAGGCTGCCGATCACCCCCTACGGGAAGGGCGAACAACGGCGGGGCTTCATCGCTCTCGAGGATTCGATGCAGTCGCTTCGGCTCGCGGTGGAGAACCCGGCGGCGGCCGGAGAGTACCGCGTTCTGAATCAGTTCGACGCCGCGTACTCGATGAACGAGCTCGCCGAGACCACCGCGAGAGTCGCGAACGAGTTCGGGCTCGAACCCACGATCGAGCACCCTCCCGACCCGCGGGTCGAGGCGGAACAGCATTACTACCATCCGCTCCACGACCGACTCGCCGCGCTCGGCTACCGGCGCTCGCGATCGCTCGAGGACGTCGTGCGGGAGATCTTCCACGACCTCCTGCATTTCCGGAATCGGCTCGAAGCGAGGCGGCACGTCGTCCTGCCGACCGTCCAATGGAGGTCGGTCGACAGCCGTCCCGCCATCCTGGCTCGGTCCCCTCCCTCCCCTCCTCCCGCGGCCGGCCCGAACGAATCCACGCCCGAGGGCCCCCCGGCCTGAGCCGTCGATGGAGGCGGTCGTCACCCTCGCGGGCGAGGGCACGCGCATGCTCCCGTGGAGCCGGGGGCTCCGAAAGGAGTTCCTTCCGCTCTACGACCTCGGCGGCGATGCCACGCCGGTGCTCAAGCCGGTCGCGCACCTGGTCGTGGAAGAGCTCGTCGCCGCCGGCTCCTTCCACCTCACGATCGTCCATCAACCGCGGGATGCCGAGGCGGTACGCAACTACTTCACCACCGACCCGAGCTTCCTGAGGCGGCACCGGCGCCACGGGGAACGACTCACCGAGACGCGACGTTTCTACGACACGCTCCGGCGGCTTCGGGTCAGCTTCGCGGTCCAGCCCCGACCCGCCGGATTCGGCGACGCGGTGCTGCGGGCGCGGGGTTCGGTCGGAGGGCAGCGGTTCTTCCTGCACGCCGGCGACGCCATCCTGCTCGAGCCCCGTCGCGGCCGCCTCCTCCGGGCGATGGCCGATTTCCTCGAGCGGGACGGGCTCGACGCGGTGCTCCTGGTGCGCAAGGTCACCGACCCTCGTCGCTACGGGGTGGTCGACGGTCGTCCCGGCCCGGCCGTGAACGGAATCCGGAGGCTCGATGTCACCGCCATGGTCGAGAAGCCGTCGCGCCCGACGACCCACTGGGCCGCGACCGCCGTCTACGCGTTCGACCCGTCCATCTTCGCTGCGCTCGCCCACGTCCGGTCGTCGAAGCATCCGGAGGAGCTCGAACTCACGGACGGAATTCGGCACGTCCTCGCGAACGGAGGGCGTGTCGGCAGCCTCGTGCTCTCCCCTCGGGACGGTGAGTGGTGGTCCGTCGGATCTCCCGAGAGCTTCGGCCGCGCTCTCGCCCGCACGCGAGCGGTCGCGGCGCGCGCCGCGGCCCAACCGAACGATTAAAGCTCGCCCGGGCCTTTCTCGGAGGGCTCGGTACCCGTTCCGGACACGAACGGCGAGAGGATACTGTTCCGATGAAACGCCAGATGGTGGACATGCTCGCGGAGCTCGTCAAGATCCCGAGCGACCCGTTCTCCGACAAGCAGGAAGTGCTCGACTACGTCCAATCGTTCACCGACCAGATCCACATGCGGAACACCCTGTTCGGGGACCCGCAGGCGCCCGCGCTCCTCGCGGAGTTCGGCCAGAGCGGGGTCGTGCTCTCCGGACATCTCGACACCCCGCCGGTGGGCGATTACTGGAGCTTCTCCCAGAGCCAGCTCGCGTCCGGCCGGATGTACGGGCGCGGCGCCGCCGACATG
>Ga0187784_10003231_pt1 | contig 13145 bp, 13 predicted proteins | sample 1015_SJ02_MP15_2_FD_132964 | JGI IMG/M metagenome (GOLD analysis project Ga0187784, IMG submission 132964) | Tropical peat soil microbial communities from peatlands in Department of Meta, Colombia - 1015_SJ02_MP15_20_MG | ecosystem: Environmental > Terrestrial > Soil > Wetlands > Peat | place... | reverse complement strand
CTCGCGCTCAAAGCCGATCCGCAGGGCAAAACCTATTCGAGCGCGCTTCTTCGGATGGAGATCGACGTTGATTCTCTATAGCGCCGAAAACGGCATCGCGCGCATCACCCTGAATCGTGCGGAGAAGCGCAACGCGCTCGATCCCGAGTCGATCCGCGGGCTGAACGACGCGCTGGCGCATTCGGCGCGCGACGAAAACGTCCGCGTGGTTCTGATCACCGGAGCCGGCCGGGATTTTTGTTCGGGCGCGGATCTCGCCGCGCTCGATCGCGCCGCCGGAGCGGGAGTTATGGATCATCTTGGGTCGGCGCGCGAACTCGCCGATGTGTTTCTGGCGATGCGGAGGCATCCGCGGCCGGTGGTCGCGGCGGTGCGTGGGCGCGCCCTGGCCGGCGGCTGCGGGCTGGCGACGGCGTGCGACCTGATTCTCGCCAATGAATCCGCCGAGTTCGGATACCCGGAAGTGAAGATCGGTTTCATTCCCGCCATCGTCATGGCGATTCTGCGCCGCTCCATCAGCGAGAAGCGAGCCTTCGAGTTGATTACCACCGGCGAAGTCATCAGCGCCGTGCAGGCGCACGCGGTGGGCTTGATCAATCGCGTCTATTCGGACGCCGAATTCGATTCGAGCGTCGAGGATTACCTCACCGCGCTGGCACGGAAATCCGCATCAGCCGTGAGCCTGAGCAAGAATCTGCTGTATCACATCGACGGTATGAGCTTCGACGCCGCGATCGAGGCGGGCGTGCACGCAAACGCTCTGGCGCGGATGAGCGATGACGCGAAGCGCGGCATCGAGCGGTTCGTAAAGAAAACGTGATCGAACGATTGAGACAGATCTGCCTTGCCCTGCCGGACGTGGAAGAGTCCGTGATCCACGGCCATCCCGTGTTTCGCGTCCCCAAGGGAAGAACCGGCAAGTCCTTCTGCATCTGGCATGGCGTGGAAGGCGATCCCGCCATCGCGTTGAAGGTCGCGAAATCGGAGCAGGGAATTTTTCTCGCGGATTCGCGATTTTATAAGACTCCGTATATCGGCCAGCACGGATGGGTTTCGATTCGCGCGAAGGGCCGTCTTGATTGGGAAGAGATCGCGGAGCTGGTGAAGGGCAGTTATCAACTGGCCGCGCCGCGCAAGCGCAAGTCTCGAATCGCCCTATCCTGAAATCAGGAGGAAATTGTGGAACAGAGACTGGATGTCGCCAAGGTCGCGCCCGCCGCGGGCCGCGCCATGTTCGCACTGGAAAAATTCGTTCGTGAATCGGGGCTCGAAACATCCCTGCTCGAGCTGATGCGGCTGCGCGCATCGCAGATCAACGGCTGCGCCTACTGTATCGACATGCACACCAAGGACGCGCGCGCCGGGGGCGAAACCGAACAGCGCCTGTACACGCTGAGCGTGTGGCGCGAAACGCCGTTTTTCACCGGTCGCGAGCGAGCCGCGCTCGAATGGACCGAAGCCGTAACCGACATCACGCGAAACGACGTGCCGGACGATCTTTATATCAGAGTCCGGAAAGAGTTCAACGAAGGCGAACTGGTGAACCTGACGATGGCGGTGATCGCCATCAACGGATGGAATCGCCTGGCGATTCCGTTTCGTGTTGTCCCCGGAACCTATCAACGCAAGCAAGATCGCGACCCCGTGACAGTGTAGACTGAATTCTTGCTTCGACGCTCCATGGGGCTGATTCGAGCCACCGCGATGGTGGTGGGAATCATCATTGGTGCGTCGATTTTCGTCCAGCCTTCCGAAGTCAGCCGCCACGTCTCGACCACTCGAGCCATGTTCGGCGTATGGGCCGCAGCGGGAATCATGTCCATCGCCGGCGCGCTGGTTTCCGCCGCGCTGGCGTCGCGATTTCCGAAAACCGGCGGCGTGTACGTCTATTTGAAAGAAACCATCTCGCCGTCGGCCGCGTTTCTGTGGGGCTGGGCGATGTTCTGGAGCGCGCACTCCGGAATCATCGCCGCCATCGCCACCGTCTTCGCTCGCTACGCAGCCGTGCTGGTTCCCATGAGCGATTTCGAAATGCGCTCGGTCGCCATCGGTTGCATTCTGCTGCTTTCGATCGTCAATTATTTCGGCGTCCGCGCAGGCAGCGGAGTGCAGACGGCGTTCACCATCGCCAAGCTGGCCGCGATTGCGGGAATTCTAGCCGCAGCGGCGATCCTCGCGCCGCCGCAAGTGCACTCCGCCGTTGTCAATGGACCGCACGGGATGCGCGAATTCCTGCTGGGCATCAGCGCGGGCCTGTTCGCGTTCGGCGGATGGCACATGGTCACTTACGCCGCGGGCGAAACCATTAACGCGCCGAAAACCATCCCGCGCGCGCTGTTCATCGGAATGACCATTGTGACGGTGTGTTATCTGTCCCTGAACGGCGCATATCTTCGGATTCTTCCGCTTAACACCGTGCTCCAATCGCAGCACGTCGCCGCGGATGCGGCCAGCGTGATGGTGGGCTCGCGCGGAGCGGCGTTGGTTGCGGTGCTGGTCCTCATTTCCGCATTCGGCGGACTGAGCGGAACGGTTCTCGCGGGGCCTCGCGTCTATTACGCGATCGCGCAGGACGGGCTCGCCTGGCGTGCGATGGGCAACGCTCATCCGCGATTCCAAACGCCCCACCTCGCGATCCTCGCGCAGGCCGTCTGGGCCAGCTCATTGGTAGCCACAGGAACGTATCGCGTCCTGTTCACGCGCGTCGTCTATACCGAATTTCTGTTTTTCGCGTTGATGACCATCGGCCTCATGCGGCTTGAAAAACGCGCGACGCCAACCGGTCTCGTGTTTCTGCTGGGATGTACCCTGGTGGTCGGAAATCAGCTTGTTTCCGATTGGAAGGAATCCGCCATCGGCCTTCTGATTGTCGCGGCCGGCTTGCCGGTTTATTATTTCTTGAGATCTCGAAAAAATGCCCATTATTGACTTTCACAATCACTACTATCCGCCTGGATATCTCAAAGCGCTTCGCTCTGGAGAAAGCGCCGTGGAGGTTACCATCGACGATCATGGCAACCCGCTCCTGCATTATCCGGGCGATTACAACATCGCGGTGCCCGGCCAGCGCGATCTGAATGTTCGCCGTAAAATGCTCGACGATCACGGCATCGACATGCAGGTCCTGACGATGACGACGCCAGGCACGCACGTGGAATCGCCGGCGACTGCCGTGCGGCTTGCAGCGCTGGTCAACGACGAGTTCGCCGAAGGGATTGCGGCGCATCCCGGACGATTCAGCGCGCTGGCCACGCTTCCCTTGAACGATCCCGCGGCATCGGTCAAGGAACTCGATCGGGCTTGCCGCCAGCTTGGTTTGCGCGGAGCGATGTTGTTCAGCAACGTGAACGGCGTCGCGCTGGCGGATCCGCGCTTCACTCCGCTCTACGAGCTCGCCAATGATCTGAAGGCGGTGCTGTATATTCACCCGACCCACCCGATCAGCGTCGAGGCGATGACGGATTTCTGGCTCATGCCGCTGGTCGGATTCCTATTCGACACGACGCTCGCTGCATCGAAGCTGGTGTTCGCGGGCGTGCCCGAAAAATACCCGAACATCACCTGGGTGCTGACTCACCTGGGCGGCGCAATCCCGTATCTGGCGGAGCGCCTGGATCGCGGCCACCGCGCGTTCAAAGAATGCCGTGCGATTATCCAAAAACCGCCGAGCGAATATTTGAAGAAATTCTACTACGACACCGTCAATTTCAATACGGATGCTTTAAACCTCGCCATTGCCTTCGCCGGCGCCGATCACCTGGTCGCCGGCAGCGATTATGCGCACCAGATCGGGAGCCCGCGCCTGATGCTCGAAAGCCTCCGTGCGTTGGACATATCCGAACAAGATCGGGACGCGATTCTCGGGGGAAACGCAGCGCGCCTGCTAAAGATATAGTTTTGCGGAGATTAGTTTCCGCGCCACGGCACTATTTTCACGTGCCGAATACCAGAAAACGCAAAACCCGATCGAATCTCCCAGTGCCCGTTGAAATGATCGGCAGTCGCATTTATCTGATCCGAGGGAGCAAGGTCATGTTCGATCATGATCTCGCCGCGCTGTATCAGGTTTCGACCAAGGTGTTCAACCAGGCCGTCAAACGCAATATGGACCGCTTTCCGGAAGATTTCATGTTCCAGCTTGCCTCCACAGAGGCGCTGAACTTGAGGTCACAAATTGTGACCTCAAGTTGGGGCGGGCGACGCTATGCGCCGTTTGTCTTCACCGAGCAGGGCGTAGCAATGCTGTCGAGCGTGCTCAAAAGCAAGCGCGCGATCCAGGTAAATATCGCCATCATGCGTGCGTTCGTCAAGCTCCGCGAGGTTCTCGCCACTAACAAAGAAGTCCTCGAGAGACTGGCGCGCATGGAACGCGTTCAGCGGACTCATGACGCGAATATCCAGACGATCTGGAGCCACATTGAGCAGCTCATGACGCCCCCGAAGCCGAAAAAGAAATATCGCATCGGCTTCAACACCAACGCCGGACAGATCACCTCTGGCGGAGGACGGTAATGATGTCGTCCGCGGTGATCACGCCCGCGAGCTTGCCGTCTTCGTCCACCACCGGCAGCGCGAGCAGGTTGTATTTATCGAACAGCTCCGTCACCCGTTCTTGCTGCTCGCCGACCGGAGCCTCGATCAGCGTCTCCGAGGCCAGCGTGTTCAGCGGCACCGGCCCCTCATGCAGGAACAGCCGGGCCAGCGGAACCGCGCCCTTTAAACGATCCTGATGGTCGACGAGGAACAGCGTGTTCAGATTCTCCAATAGCTCTTCATTGTTCCTTAACGCGGCGAGCGCATCGGCGACGGTGGCGTCCTCCTTCAGCGCGATATACTCCGTGTTCATCATGCCGCCCGCGGTGTCCTCCTCGAATTCGAGCAGCTCCTTCACCTCGGATTTCGGCTCGTGCTCCATCTCTTCGAGGATTTCTTCGCTGGTCTGTTCCTCGAGTTCGTTGAGAACGTCGGCCGCATGATCGGGCGCCATCTCTTCGACAATGTCCGCCGCCGTTTCGGTCTCGAGCGATTCGAGAATGCTCGCCTGAATGTCGGGATCGACTTCCGTCAACGTTTCCGCAGCCACTTCGCTGTCGATATTCTCGAAAATCGCTTCGCGATCCTGCGGGCTCAGGTCCTCGACGATATCGGCCAGATCGGCTGGATGCATCTCTTCGAGCAGCTTGTTGGAAATATTCAGGCGCAAACGGCGCTGTGGATCGGGCTCCAGTATGTTGCAGAACTCCCAGCGAATCGAGTGCGGTGAAATTCCGCCTTGCAGGCGCCGCACCCACCGCGATGGAAGAACGCCTTGCAACAGGCGGCGGAATATGCTGCGGATGCCGATGTCCACTTCGAGCACCCACAAACGATCGCCGTCCGCTTCGTGCCGCAGTTCAAAGGTAACGTCGTTGACGCGAACCACTTTGCGACCCTGCGCATCGATGATCTGCTGATCGAGCAAGTCGCGCGACATGCGCAGCATGTACTCGTCGGCGTGATACGGCGTCAGGTTTTCGTCCTTCAGACGAATGCCGTCCAGGTCGATCGAGCGGATCTGGTCGTGGCGCACCGTCAGCCAAGTCCAGCCGCCGCCCACCAGGTAACGATCGACCCGGACCGGGTCTATAAGTGGAACCAGCGCAGCGTCTTTGACGACACCGATCCTGCGTCCCTTAAGGTCGTAGACCTTGAGGCCGAGCAGTTCGGTAAGGTACAGAATCTGCGGATCCGCCATCGCCAAAGCCGTAAATGACCCGAGCCCATATGTGGACGTGCGCCCAGAACTTTAATATGACTCACGGCGGCGGCGATTCGCAAGATTTTTTTGCTCGCCCCGGGCAGATTCTTTTAAAGATCGCTCAGTGCGTACACCAAGGCGCCCTTGGCCGTAGTGTGCAACGGATTCGACGACATCCGGATCTCGGAAATCGTGATCGGGAAATCCTGTTCCCACAGGAGCTTTTCGAAGCGTTCCCGGAATCCGGGAGGCGTAGTGGTGCCGCCGCTCAGAACCATCGGGATGGGACGATGGAACGTCGGGATATTTTTCGTGCGCGCGAAGGCTTCTTTCATCGCGCCGACCAGCGAACGGATCATGTCGTCGTAGTATACGCCGATCACCTGATGAATCTTGTCCGCAAAGAAGCCGTTGAAATGGAACGAGTCCTCTTTCACCAGCCGGATGCGGTTCGCGCGCTCCCCGGTCACTGTGGATGCGTTCGAATCGATGAAATCGCCGGCCTTGGGAATGCTGAAGCTCAGAACCGGCACGGTCAGATAAGACAGGCAGACGTTGCACAAGCCGCCGCCGCAGCTGATGCCGATCCCGGTGTAGTTGTTCGCCTCCAGCTCGCCATACACCACCGCCAACCCCTCGTTGATGCTGATCGGCTGGAAACCGAGGTCGGTGAGGATCTGGCGCATGGTCGATTCATGATAGGTCAGGCTGCCTTCGGCTCCGATGGGCGCCGCGGGAACCGTGAAACACAATTTTTCCCGCTCCGCTTTACCAGCCGGTCCCAGCATCGAAGCCAGAATGTCGCGCATCATGCGCAAGCTTTCGGGTTCCTTGGCGTCCAGCACGCCTTGCGACATCGGCCGGCGCATTTCCGCGTTCAGCAGGGTCGCGAACCGGTCGCTCTCGTTGCCGTGCACGATAATCTCGCCCGGGGTTAGGCTATGCGGAATCTTTTCGCGCTCCAGCACGCTCTGAGTGATTTTCGAATGCGGGATCGACACGAACGCGTTGAGTTGCGATTCGTAGGCGATCTCGTTGTCCGGCCGCCGCGCGATGACGATCCGGCTGGTGCCGACGTCGAGTCCTACGGCTTGAGTGCTCACAGTGGTTTTCATGTTCAGATAGCTCCTTCGATCGTGTCTTTCGATTCGCGCACAGCGGCGGGCGGCTTGGTGACCGCTCCCGACAAGGTTGCCCGCGCTTCCTGTGCGCTCTTTTGCTTCAGCGCGGCGGCAATGTCCTTATAACGATGCCGGAGAATCGTGCGATACCGCGCCACCGGCACACCTTCGAGAGCCGCCTGCCGGTCCACCTGGTTCGCGGCCAGCTCCAAACCCTTCCATCGATCTCCCGTCACCCGCAGGAAGGTTCCGTCGTATTCGAAACCAAACGCATAAATGCTCGCGAGCGGAATCGAATAATTGTCGGGCAGCCCCATTTCCCGGAATGGAAAATTGCTCGCCCAATCCACATGCGAGCCGATCAGCATGTTATCCGGATTCACCGACACCTGCGCGTGGGTCACGCAATCCTCCGCCGCGATGTTGTATCGCGACCGAAGCATCTCGGTCAGCACCCTGCCCGAGGCGACCTGCGCCGGCGTCACCTGGTCGGGCGCATCCGTCTGTCCTTCGAACGACACCCCCAGAAAGCTGTCGTTCAAATTGACGTAAATCCCGTGCGCATCCGCCCACACGGAATTGCCCACATGGTTGGCCGCGTCGGTCTCGGCCACCACCGCGAATACCCGCCCGAAACGATCGATGACGTAATGATAGGCGCGCGCGGTCCGGATCACTTCCAGCAGGTTCCGCCCCAACTGCTTCAGCCTCCGGTTCTCATCTTCTTCAAACGGAGCCAGATGACTCTCCGTGGTGTGATACACGATGCCTACCGGAGCATCGCCCGTCGCCACCGGCTCGGACGCGCCGGCCAGCGCGTACACCGGATAATGCCCGCGCGGCCGGTTGTTCACCACAAACGTCAAATCCACCCGCAGCCCGTTGCTGTAAACGTCGGTCGACTCGGAATGCTCCACGCGCCAGACCTGCGGGACCGGCGCCGTCACCACACCGGCATCCGCCCTGGGAACCAGCATTCCCCGTTCCTTCGCCACCGTTTCCGGCACGCCCTTCGACGCCGGACCCGAGATCGCCATCATCAGAGGAAATGCCAGCCAGATCGCCCGCCTTGCCGCGCGTCTGGCGGCCCGTTTGAATCCGGGCGTGCTTCTGCGGTGCCGCGCCGCAACCGGAACAACTCGCGCCGGAGGGACCGACATCTCTTTGCGCAGATATCGCAGCCGCGCCACCGGATCGTCGATCTGCTGCGCGCGCCGCTCGATCCGCGGCACCCGGTCGAGACTTGGAATGTACTGCGACAAGCGCAGGAGCCCTTGAGAGATGAAGTGCAGTCTCGTACCGATACCTCTCGCTGAAAAGGTATCGACTGAGACCAGGAAAAACCTTAGCTCTTACGCAGCCGGGGGACTAGTTCCCGTCCGCGACCATCCGCGAATCCGCCTGAAACTTCTTATAGTCGCGATACGTGATCTCGATTTCCGCCCGCACTTTCTTGACGTAAGCCAGCCGCGCATCGGCCCGAATAAGGGCGCGCGTCGGTACCCAGACTTCGCCGTTTACCCGGGTCTGTTCGAAACTGAGCGAGCCTCCGGGGTCGAGCCGGAACAAACCCAATCCGAACGACATCGCATCCACCGCCTGCATTTCCGCCTTCACCCATTCATAATCGCCCTGGTCGATCCAGACCTTGCCCCGAAGCTTGCTCAGCACCTTCGCCCTCGCGTCCCGCGGCTCAAACGCGGGGTTAGGGTCGCACCGGATCACCCACGCCGGTTCTCCGCTCACCTTCTCTTCGCCCAGCAGGTGAAACACGAACGCGTCGGGGACTTCGTTCATAAACTTTCGCGTCTCCCGGCGGTTCTTTTCGAGTTTGGCGCGATCGGCAGGGCTCATGTGCTCGCGGCGTTCCAGCTCCCGATCCGCTTTCTGCTGCTCCTTGCGAGCCTCGTTCGCCGAAAGCGGCTTATCGTCGCGGGCAATCAGCCGTTCATACGGACGCCCGGCGAGCATCATCACGTCACGCGTCTCCGCTTCGCTCTTCGTGATGTTGCCGCGGGCATCGAACTCGCGCTCTTCCTGCCTCTGCTGGTAGGCATAGTCTTTGAGACGCTCAAGATTGGTGGAATCGCGATCGACGGCGAGGCGGATAATTTCGAGGGCGCTTTGCGCGTTGGCAAATCCCGACAGGGTCAGCAAGAAAATGACACTGCGCCGCACAACGAATAAGACGCTCCGCGGCGCATCGCGTTGCATGTTCTTCTATACCGAAGCCGAATGCGCCTGCGGCTCTTCCGGAATGGAAATCGTGAATTCCGCGCCCGCGCCGCCGGCGCCATTGGCCGCCTTCACCGATCCCTTTTCCTGCCGCACGATGGTTTCGACGATATGCAGTCCCAGGCCCGACCCGCTGGTGGAAGCGTGGGGATGGAACACGTGGTCGAGGATCTCCGGCGCGATGCCCGGCCCCTCGTCCCGCACTACGATTTCGATTTCACCGTCGCGCCGCGCCGCCCGGACATGAATCATGCCGCCCTTCGGCATGGCCCGCACGGCGTTTGAGAACAGATTGATGAGCACGCGCTCCCAGGCCCAGTTGCGCCGTAGCTCGATGCCCGGCTGAATCTCGCAGGCGAACACGATTCGCGGTCCGCGCCCCGCGATCATCGAATCTTCGACGAACGAGATGGAGTTGTCTAGGATCGTTTCAAAAGGCGCCGCCGTCTGTTCCACCGATTCAAGGCTGGCCACGATGCCCCGGCCGCGTTCGACGCTGCGCTGGATGGTCCTGGACAGTGCCGCCCACTTGGCGTCCGTCGCGAGCAGATCCGCCGCCTCCACCAGCGTCTGAAATACGTTGTTCAGGTCGTGGACCAGCCCTGGCAGCGTCAGGTCGGTTTGAGTGGTTGGCATCGTTTCAGCCGGCGATTTCCCGCAGTGTACTAAAAAATTCAGGGAAAGACACGTCGGCCGCCTCGGCGCCTTGGATCTGGCAGGGTCCGTCGGCCGCCAGCGCGGCCACCGAGAAGGCCATCGCGATCCGGTGATCGCCCGCCGAATCGATCCGGGCCGCGTGAAATTTCTGGCCGCCGGGAATCCGGAATCCGTCGGGCGAGGTTTCGATCTTCAGCCCCATGCACTCGAAATTCGCCGCGATCGTCGCGATGCGGTCCGTTTCCTTGACCCTCAGTTCGCTCGCGTCGCGCACCGTCAATCCTCCGCTCGATGCCGCGCCGAGCACGGCCAGCGCCGGGATCTCGTCAATCAGCGCGGCGGTCAGCGCACCCTCGATCAGGCCGCCGGTAACTTTCGACGCCCGCACTCGCAGATCGCCCACCACCTCGCCGCCGGTCTGATTCAGATCCAGCACCTTGATCGATGCGCCCATGGACATCAGAAAATCAAGCAGCGCCGATCGTGTCGGATTCAACCCCACTCCGTGAATCACCAGGTCCGCCTCCGGCATCAGCAGCGCCGCCACCAGGAAGAATGCAGCCGAACTCAAATCGCCCGGCACGGACAATTCCCGCCCCGTCAAGCGCGCGCCTTCATGCAGCATGATGACGCGCCGTTCGACTTCGAGATCGGCGCCGAATTCTGACAGCGCGATCTCGGTGTGATCGCGCGTCCGCACCGGCTCGCGGACAATCGTGTCGCCTTTCGCAAAAATCCCCGCCAGAAGAACACAGCTTTTCACCTGCGCACTCGCGACCGGGAGCGTGTAATCGATTCCGTGCAGTTCGCCCCCATGAATGGTCAGGGGGGGGAATTTCCCGTCGCGCGCTTCAATGCGCGCGCCCATTTGCGTGAGCGGAGCGATGATCCTCTGCATCGGCCGCCGCGACAGCGATTCATCGCCTCCGATGCGCGACGTGAATGGCTGCGCCGCTAAAATTCCCGACAACATCCGAATCGTCGAGCCCGAATTTCCGGCATCCAGATCGTCGGCGGGTTCGCGTAGCGCACCGCCCTGAATGACGACGCGCCCATCGCGGCGTTCGATTTTCGCGCCCAGTGCTGCCATTGCGCCCAGTGTCGACTGGCAATCGGCACCGGTCGAATAATTAGCGACCGTCGTGGTCCCTTCGGCAATCGCACCCAGCATGCCATAGCGATGAGAAATGGATTTATCGCCCGGCAAAGTGACCATGCCCTCCACGGCTCGCGCCGGCGAGATGGTTTGAATCATAAAGTTTTAGTTAAACAGGCGGTGCTGTCTCATGTCCAGCGCGAGAAATATTTCTCGTGATTTCAAGTGTTTGCGGCCTTCGTGGCGCTGCGCTTTTGCGGCGGCTCCCTTATCGTGAAGCCGAGGCTGGTTGTCTCGAGGCCAGCCGAGACGGCGCGAGGGACCCATGCGGCCAGTCCCTCGCACCGCTCTGAAGCAAAATCGCCCGAATGCCGATCCACAGAATGTGACTTGGTGGTTGGCTCTTTTCCTTTTACAAGATGTCACTCCGCAAAGCCAGGCCGATCGCGTTCGCGCGGCTATGGAAGCGTCGCTTGCCGCGCAACGCCTTTCAGTTCAAAAGCAGGCCGAATCTGTTGGCGTCTCGATTCCATGGGCGCCGGTCGCCCTGCTTCCGGAACCGGCCTGCGACCCGATCCCTCAGCCGGAATTGTCCAAAATGATCGACGAATCGGCTCAAAAGCACAATGTGGACCCCAATCTGTTGCGGGAAGTCGCGCGCCAGGAATCCGGATTCCGGCCGTGCGTCGTTTCGGTCAAAGGCGCGCAAGGACTGATGCAATTAATGCCCGAAACCGCGGCACAGTTCCAGCTATCGGACCCGTTTGATGCAAAACAGAGCCTCGACGCGGGAACTAAGCTGCTGAAAACATTACTCGATCATTATAATGGCGACGTGTCGCTCGCGCTCGGAGCTTATAACGCCGGAGAGGGCCGGGTCGACCACGACGGTGGCATCCCGAATATCCCCGAGACCAAGAATTACGTCCTCAACATCCTCAGCCGATTCGTACAGTAACCCCGCGCGTCAACCACGCAGCTACCTTAGTACTACTCCTTAAATTGCTCTAATTATTTCCTAAGATTCTCCCGATAGGACCTACAGGGAATCGTGTCAACGCATACCCAAAAAGCGACGGGAAAAGAGCTTGTAGTCTTACAGCCCGATATGCACGTCCCTCGCTGGGAAAGCGTGCTCGAAGAGGCCGCGCAGGCGCCCACCATCCTTATCGTCGACGATATCGACCTGAATCGCCGGCTGTTCAAGGCGATGCTGAAGGCTGCGAATTACCGGATTGTGGAAGCCAAACGGCCGTCCACGGCCGTCGCGATTCTGGAACGGGACAAAGTCGATCTGGTGGTGGTCGATCTGGTTATGCCCGAAATGAGCGGCCCGGATTTCTGCCGGCTGCTCAAGCGCGATCGCAAGACCCAGCTTATTCCGATCCTGATGACCACCAGCGTTCAGGGCGCCGAAAACGAAGTGGCCGGCATCGAGTCCGGCGCCGACGAATTTCTCATTAAGCCGCTGCAGCCGACCGTCGTCCGCACCCGCATTCGCGCGATGCTGCGCAACAAAGCGCTGGTCGATTCGCTCGAAGAAGCCGAAACCATTCTGTTCGCGTTGGCGCAATCGGTGGAGCACCGGGACAAATACACCGGCCTGCATTGCGAGCGGCTGGCGTCCTATAGCATTGGCTTGGGACAGGCGCTCGGCCTTCCACGGCAGGACCTGCTCGCGCTCTATCGCGGCGGATATCTTCACGACATCGGCAAAATCAGCATACCCGACGTGATCCTTTTCAAGCGCGGCTTGCTTACGGATGAGGAATGGCAGACCATGCGCCAGCACACCATTCGCGGCGAGGAAATTTGCCGGCCCATGAAAACCCTGGCGCCGGTTCTTCCTATCATCCGCAGCCACCACGAACGCTGGGACGGTACCGGATATCCCGACGGCCTGGCCGGCGAAGAGATTCCGATTCTGGCGCGGATCCTGCAAGTTGCCGACATCTACGACGCGCTGACCACGGCTCGTCCGTATAAGCCCGCGTTTTCGCACCAACACGCGATCGAAATCATGCTCGAAGAGGCGCGCCGCGGCTGGCGCGATCCGGAACTGGTGCCATTGTTTGCCGAAGTTTCCCAGCAGACTTCCGAAACCGTGACCTCGCCTTGGCCGAACGGCGCATCGCCGGGCAATGTCACCATGCAACAGTCACTTGAGAACATGCGCCGCGAACTTTCGAAGTAGTTGTTGGACACTTTCGCCTCGGAGAAGCCGTCTATTCGACCATGGGCAAGCTCCCGGCGGCATGTTTGTTTGCAGTGATCGCGGCCGGCCAGCATCTCCAATTGT
>Ga0187784_10003230_pt1 | contig 13146 bp, 12 predicted proteins | sample 1015_SJ02_MP15_2_FD_132964 | JGI IMG/M metagenome (GOLD analysis project Ga0187784, IMG submission 132964) | Tropical peat soil microbial communities from peatlands in Department of Meta, Colombia - 1015_SJ02_MP15_20_MG | ecosystem: Environmental > Terrestrial > Soil > Wetlands > Peat | place... | reverse complement strand
GCGCGAGGTGAAGTCGCCGGCGGAATCGAAATATCCGTTCGACTACCTCAAGACGCTCGCCACCATTCCGGCCGAACAGGCGTTCCGGCCGCTGGCCGACGGCGGCTGCCCGCTGGTGCACGGCTAGAGCGCTTCGCGGGCGACATAGAGCATGATCCGGAAAAAGCCTGCCCCCGGACGCGATCCGGGGGTGGGAACCGGTTTTCCGAAAAGATCATGCTCCACCAAAATGCTAGAGCGACGATCGATTCAATCTGAAACGACTGCGCTCTATTGAGGTCGGGCCGCGTCGTCGCGGCCCGATTTCTTTGCGCTTTGCCGCGTTTTAGGCAGCGGGCGGCGCCTGCGCCGGCCTTGATCCAGCGCAAGGCGGCGCGACGATTTTACGCCGAAAACCGCCTCGACAATCATGCTGGAACCACTCTAAAAAGGCACGCGGCCGCCTTCCCTGGCCGCCGAGGGGCGGACGCTTTTCATGGATTACGACGCCTATTTTACCGACGCGCTGGGCCGGTTGCGCAGCGAGCGGCGCTATCGCGTCTTTGCTGACCTCGAACGCATCGCTGGCCGTTTCCCGCATGCGGTGTGGCATTCGCCGCAAGGGCCGCGCAACGTCGTGATCTGGTGCTCGAACGATTATCTCGGCATGGGGCAGCATCCGAAGGTGATCGGGGCCATGGTCGAAACCGCGACGCGCATGGGCACCGGCGCCGGCGGCACCCGCAATATCGCCGGCACCAATCACCCGCTGGTCGAGCTCGAGCGCGAGCTTGCCGACCTGCACGGCAAGGAGGCGGCGCTGATCTTCACTTCCGGCTACGTCTCCAACGAAACCGGAATTTCCACGATCGCGCGGCTGATCCCGAACTGCCTGATCCTGTCGGACGCTTCAAACCACAACTCGATGATCGAGGGCGTGCGCCAGGCGCATTGCGAGAAGCAGATTTTCCGCCACAACGATATGGCGCATCTGGAAACGCTGCTGGCGGCGGCCGATCCGCAGCGGCCCAAGCTGATCGTGTTCGAGAGCCTTTATTCCATGGACGGCGATGTGGCGCCGGTGAATCGCGTCTGCGACCTCGCCGCGCGTTACGGCGCGCTGACCTATATCGACGAAGTGCACGCGGTCGGCCTGTACGGTGCGCGCGGCGGCGGCATCAGCGAGCGCGAGGGCGCCGCAAGCCGCATCGACGTGATCGAGGGCACGCTCGCCAAGGCGTTCGGTTGCCTCGGCGGCTATGTCGCCGGATCGCGCGTGCTGATCGACGCGGTGCGCTCCTATGCGCCGGGTTTCATCTTCACCACCGCCCTGCCGCCGGCGGTATGCGCCGCGGCGACCGCCGCGATCCGCCACCTGAAAATTTCGCAATGGGAGCGTGATCGCTTGCAAGACCGCGCCGCGCGCACCAAGGCGGTGCTCACGGCGGCAACGTTGCCGGTGATGACGAGCCCGACCCATATCGTTCCGGTTCTTGTCGGCGATCCCGAGCGCTGCAAGGAGGCGAGCGATCTGCTTCTTGCCGACCACGGCATCTACATTCAGCCGATCAACTATCCGACGGTGCCGAAAGGCCTGGAGCGGCTGCGCATCACGCCGAGCCCCTATCACGACGATATTTTGATCGATGTCTTGGCCGAGGCGCTCGTCGACGTCTGGCAAAGATTAAAACTGCCGTTCAAAGAACGTGCGCTCGCCGCGGAGTGACCGTCGGGAATGACGGAAGGTCCGGCCGCTCCGTCCGTTCGATCGGTTTAGGATTTCTGCTTCGTCAGACGCCGTGCCGCGATCGCCACCGTGAAGGTGACGACGACGAAGCGCGCGACGTGATGGGCCCCGACATAGACCGGGTCGAGATTGAGCGCCAGCGCCAGCACCATCATGGTGTCCTGCGCGCCGGGCGAGAACGCGACGACAACGTTGGCGACCGGGAACGCAAAGAGGCGGGTGGCGATCAGCGCGAATAGCGTCGCGATCGAGAGCGACACCGCGAATGAGCCGAATGCGGCGCCGAGATAGCCGACGATCAGCCGGAACGTGGCATTGGCAAAACGCGAGCCGATCACCGCACCGAGCACCAGCATCGATGCGCTGCCGATCCACCACGGCAGCGCCGCCTGCACCAGGCCGCTGCCGTGCAGCACGCCCGATCCCGCCATGGCGCCGAACAAAAGCCCGCCGGGAACGCGCAATCGCGCGATCGCCACGGCTCCGGCGCTCGCCACGGCGACGATGACGATCGTGTCCCGGAGCGAGGATGCACCGGCGCCCGCCTGCGCCGCCGGTATGGCCGGCGCCACCAGTCCGAACAGCGCAAGCCCGCCCGGTATGCCGATCGTCAACAGGAACACGCGCACGGTCTGCACGATGGCGACAGCGCGCAGATCGGCGCCGAGCTCACTCGAGAGCGCGATCACCTGCGCCATCGATCCGGGGCTTGCGCCCATCAGCGCCGAAAGCCGGTCCCAGCCGTGCACCACGCGCAGATAGCTCGTGGTCGCGAGAATCATGCCGATGGAGGCGACCATGAGCAGCGCCACGCTCGCCGGCCAAGCGGCAAAACCCTTCAGCGTTTGCGGCGTCACCACGGCGCCGAGCAGGATGCCGACGACCACGTAGCAGACGCGAGCGAGCGCGACGGGCACGCGGACCGGACGCCCGAGCAGCGCCGCGACGGCGACTGCCAGCACCGATCCGGAGACGATGCCGGCGGGAAATCCGATGAACGTGAACGCAAAACCGCCGGCAAGCGCAATGGCGAGTGTTTCGGCTGGCGCGATCAGCGCGCGCGGCGGCGGCAGGGTGGACGACATCACCGCGTCATGAAAGCCCGCCGGGCAAAGCGCCGTCAAATCACACGATATTGCGCCGTTTCAGTGCCTGCGGCCGCGCAGCACGATACGCATGAGGTCGGCGGCGTTCTTGGCGGCGAGCTTTTCCATGATGCGCGCGCGATGCACTTCGATGGTGCGCGGGCTGATGCCGAGATCGCGCCCGGCTTCTTTGTTGGAAGCGCCGCTTGCGATTCGCTCCAGCACGTCGCGCTCGCGCGCGGTGAGCCGCTCGTGGCCGGGAAAATCGGGGGCGACAATGCTGTCCTCGCGGTTCCCCTGCTGCCACGCATCGATGGCGTGGCGTACCCGCGTCACCACGGCGGCGGGATCGAACGGCTTTTCGATGAAGTCGAGTGCGCCGTTGCGGATCGCATCGATCGCGGTCGGGATATCGCCGCGGCCGGAGATGATCAGGATCGGCGCCGGATAATGCTGCGCGTCGAGCTTTTTCAGCACGTCGAGGCCGGAGCAACCCGGCAGGTGCACGTCGATGAGGACGCATCCCGGCACGCGCGAGCGTGCAGCATGGAGAAAGGCGTCGCATTCGACAAAGCTGGTAACCTGATAACCCTCGCCGCTCAACACCAGCGAGAGCGCCGCGCCTACCGATGGATCGTCGTCGATAATGAAGATCTCGCTCATCACCGCCTCAGTTTGCGCGTCCATGTGCAAGCAATGCCAAGCGATTCGTTTAAATTAAAAGTAACATCCTCCGCGTGCAGGCTGAGGTAACCAGCGGCCGGGTTATGAAAACAATTCGCGAAAAGCGTGTAAGGTATTTGTTAGCTGCCGAGGCGGGCGCGGCGAGCGCCTAGACCGTGATCCGTTTAAATGGAATCGGATCGCGGTCTAATTTTTACGTCGGTGCATGCTCTTTTTCGGAAAACCCGTTTCCACCCCCGGATCACGTCCGGGGGCAGGCTTTTTCCGGATCATGCACTGATGTCGACAACCTTTCCGGCCCGGCACGACTTCCTCCTTGCGCAAGCCGGCAAGAACGCCGCCGTTACTTCTTCCGACGGCCGCCGCGCCACCGTCTTCGGTCGCGGTATTTTAAGTCTTCAAGCGTTGCCACCGTTTCTGAAGTAGGGTCGGCAAGGCCAAAAACAGCCATCTGCGCACGATGGACAGGCACCGCAAACTGTGATGATTTCGGCGGTATTAGGCGCCGCCGCGCAAAGCCGCACCCGAAGACGGCGCTCTTTCAACCGCTGCTGGAAGCGCCATGCTGCAAGGTTGGGTCGTTATCGTCATCGCGCTCGCTTATATCGGGTTTTTGTTCCTGGTAGCGAGCTACGGCGACCGCCGACCCGAGATCGTTCGCGGCAGCCGCGCCAGGCTCCTGATCTATCCGCTGTCGCTCGCCATCTATTGCACCTCCTGGACGTTCTTCGGCTCCGTGGGGCTCGCCGCGCAGACCGGATTTGATTTTCTCGCCATCTATATCGGCCCGGTGCTGACGGTTGGCTTCGCCTACCCGCTCATCATCCGCATCGTGCGGTTGGCGAAAGGGCAGAACATCACGTCGGTCGCCGACTTCATCGCGGCACGCTACGGCAAGAGCCAGACGGTGGCGGCGGCGGTGGCGTTGATCGCGATCGTCGGCATGACGCCCTACATCGCGCTGCAGCTCAAAGCGGTGGCGTCGTCCGTCGCCACCATTATCGCCGAAATCGCCGCGGGCAGCGCGCAGCCGCTCGTCGGCGACATCGCACTCTTCGTCGCGCTACTGATGGCGGCGTTCGCGGTGCTGTTCGGCACCCGCCATATCGACGCCACCGAACATCAGGACGGGTTGATGCTGGCGATCGCCACGGAATCGATCGTCAAGCTCGTCGCCTTCCTGGCCGTCGGCGTGTTCGTGACCTTCGTCATGTTCCCCGGCCCGGCGGCGCTGTTTGCGGACGCACTCGCGCATCCGCGCGCGGCGGCGGTGCTCACCCACGCGCCTCCGGCGCCGGCGTTTCTGGCCATGACGGTATTGTCGGTGTTCGCCGTTTTGCTGCTGCCGCGGCAGTTTCACGTCGCCGTGGTCGAGAACCACAGCGAGGCCGAGGTCCGCCGCGCGGCATGGATGTTCCCGCTCTATCTGGTGCTGATCAATCTGTTCGTCATCCCGATCGCGATCGCCGGTCTCCTGACCTTCCCGGGCGGCGGCACCGACGGCGACATGTTCATGTTGGCGCTGCCGCTGCGCGCGCGCTCCGATCTGTTCGCGCTGATCGCTTTCATCGGCGGCCTTTCGGCGGCGACAGCCATGGTCATCGTCGAATCGGTGGCGCTGGCCATGATGCTGTCGAACGACATCGTCATGCCGCTCATCCTCAAGCGGCGCGCAGCGCGCGCCGGCGGGCCGCGCGACGCCGGCGCCGAGCTGCTGACGGTACGCCGCCTCGCCATCTTCGCGATCCTGTTCCTCGCCTACATCTACTATCGCCTGGCCGGGCCGGCGCAGCTTGCCTCGATCGGCCTGTTGTCGTTCGCCGCCATCGCGCAATTGATCCCGGCTTTTCTCGGCGGCCTGATCTGGCGGCGCGGCACCGCGCCCGGCGCCATCGCCGGCATGACCGCCGGCATCTTGGTGTGGGCCTGCACGCTTTTGTTGCCAAGCATCGCCGATACCGGCGGCGGCGAGCGCGTCCTCGACGCCGCGCCGTTCGGGCTCGAATCGCTGCGGCCGCAGGCGCTGTTCGGGCTCGATCTGCCGCCGCTCGTGCACGGCGTCGTTCTCAGCCTGCTGGCCAACATCGCCCTTTATATCTGCTGCTCGCTCGCGCGGCGGCCAAGCGCGATCGAGCGCGTGCAGGCGGATTTATTTGTTCCTTCGACGCTGGCGCCGATAAAGCCGAGTTTTCGACTGCGACGTGCGGCGATCACGATCGAGGAATTGACTGCGACCATCGCCCGCTATCTCGGCGAGGAGCGCACGCGCGAATCGTTCATCAGCTTCGCCGCCTCACGCCGTATCGACCTGGAGCCGCAGGCAGAGGCCGATTTCCAGTTGCTGCAATACGGCGAGCATCTGCTGGCCTCGGCGATCGGCACGGCGTCCTCGCGGCTCGTGCTTTCGCTTTTGCTGCGCAAGCGCACCGTCTCCACCCAAGCCGCGCTCAAGCTTCTCGACGAGGCCAACGCGGCGATCCATTACAACCGCGAGGTCCTGCAAACGGCGCTCGACCACGTGCGGCAGGGCATCGCCGTGTTCGACAAGGACCTCGCGCTGTTGTGCTGGAACCGGCAGTTCGGCGAAATCTTCGATCTGCCGCATGCGCTTACCCGCGTGGGCATCACGCTCGGCGACATTCTCCGCCACATCGCGCGGCAGGACGCGCCCGACGCCAAGGACCTCGACGAACAGGTCGCCGCGCGCGTCGTCAAATACACGTCGGAAGCCGAGCCCTTCCTCGAGCGCTCGGTCGGGCGTGGTCTCGTCATCGAAGTGCGGGCCAACCGCATGCCCGGCGGCGGCTTGGTGACGACCTTCACCGACATTACCCCGAGCGTGAAGGCGGCGGAGGCGCTCGAGCGCGCCAACGCCACGCTGGAGCGGCGCGTGCGCGAACGCACCCGCGAGCTGACGCGGCTCAACGCCGAGCTCGAACGCGCCAAGGCCGAAGCCGACGACGCCAACGTCTCCAAGACGCGCTTCGTCGCCGCCGCCAGCCACGACGTGTTGCAGCCGCTCAACGCCGCGCGCCTTTACGTCACCAGCCTGATCGAGCGCCAGCGCCCGGATGAGGACGGCCATCTGATCCAGAACATCGACGCCTCGCTCGAAGCGGTCGAAGAGATATTCGCGGCGCTGCTCGATATTTCGCGGCTCGACACCGGGGCGATGCAGCCGGAGACGGCGGATTTCCGCATCGATGAAATGCTGCAGCGGCTGGAAGTGGAGTTCGCGCCGCTGGCGCGCGAAAAGGGCCTCAAGCTCTTGTTCATGCCCTGCTCGGTCACGGTGCGCTCGGACCGGCGGTTGTTGCGGCGGCTCCTGCAAAACCTCGTTTCCAACGCCATCAAATATACGCCCGGGGGCAGCGTGCTGGTCGGCTGCCGGCGCCGCGGCGAGCGGCTGCGCATCGACGTCTACGACACCGGCATCGGCATTCCGCACGCCAAGCGCCGCGCGGTGTTCAAGGAATTCCATCGTCTCGACCAGGGTGCGCGGGTGGCGCGCGGCGTGGGCCTCGGCCTGTCCATCGTCGAGCGCATCGCGCGCGTGCTCGACTGCGAGGTGGCGCTGAAATCGAACGTCGGCCGCGGCTCGCGTTTCTCCGTCGAGGTGCCGCGGACGACCGCCGCGGCGCGCGTGCCGATCCTGCACACGGCGCCCAAAGCCGCCGCCGGGCAGCTCGCCGGAACGGTCGCGCTCTGCATCGACAACGAGCGGGCCATTCTCGACGGCATGCAGGCGCTGCTCGGCGGCTGGGGTTGCCGGGTGCTCAAGGCCGCGGACCTCGCCGCGGCTCTGGCGGCGATCGAGGCAAGCGCGACCGAGCCGGACGGGCTCCTGGTCGACTACCACCTCGACGGCGGCAACGGCCTCGCCGCCATCGCCGAACTGCGTCGCCGCTACGGCCGCGAGCTGCCGGCGATCCTGGTTACCGCCGACCGTTCCGCGCATGTGCGTGACGAAGCGCGCGCCGCCGGCGTGCACCTGCTCAACAAGCCGGTGAAGCCCGCCTCGCTGCGCGCGCTCGTCACGCAATGGCGCGTGCAACGCGTGGCGGCGGAATAAAAACCGCCCCGCAACGCCAGCGCCGGATGACGAAGACGGCGGTTCAAAAGCACCTTGATGGACGGTCGCCTGATGTTGGTGATGGCCGATTCGAGCGGCAACTGTGGCGGATGGGCTGGTCCATGTCGCGAGCGGGGCCTTGACCGCGCCTTGATAAATAGGCAGATCGGTATACTCACTTTAACAAGGCTCACGGTGTCGCCGCGGCGATTGCCACGCGACCGGTTGATGCCAGGTTTGCCGGCATATCCATGTTCGCGCGCTTTGCGCGTTCCCAATGGTCGATTGCGATCGGATTATCGCTCGGGCCCGCTGTCAGCAACGGCCTCGCGCGCTTCGCTTACGGCTTGGTGCTTCCTGCCATGCGGCAGGATCTGTCGTGGAATTATACGTTGGCCGGATGGATCAACACCGCCAACGCCGTCGGCTATCTGATTGGAGCGCTGCTGGCGCTGCGCTACATCGGTAGCGTGGGCCCGCGCCGCCTTTTTATCGGCGGTCTGTTGCTCACGAGCGTGGCACTACTGGCTTGCGGTTTGACGCGGGATTTCTGGCTGCTGAGCGCTTGGCGAATTGCTGCCGGCATTGGCGGCGCGCCAACATTCATCGCCGGGGGTGCCATGGCGGCGACGCTGTTCAAGGGTGACGTGTCGCGCAATGCGCTGGCGATTGCGGTTTATTTCGGTGGCGGTGGCCTTGGCATGCTGCTGTCGGGACTATCGATTCCGTTCCTGATCGAGCATGCAAGCGTCGGTGCATGGCCGCTAGCCTGGCTGCTGTTGGCATGCCTCGCGGTAATCGCGACGCCGCCTGCCGTGCTCGCCGCCCAAGCGGCGCCATGGTCGGTGCCGAACATTCCTGGGGCCGCAAGCATGGCGCTGCCCAAGCAAAAAATGGCAGCGGCGCTCATCGGCTACTTTCTGTTTGCGGTCGCCTACATTGTCTATCTCACATTCCTGGTCGCCTGGATGCGCGCGCAAGGCGCCGGTGCATCGCTAGTCGCGACCACATGGGGGATTCTCGGCGCCGCAGTGATGGCTTCGCCGTTTCCCTGGAGGCGCGTCCTCGCCCGCGCAAGCGGAGGTGGCGCGCTGGCTCTTGCTTGCGTCGCGACCGGCGTCGGAACATTGCTGCCGCTCGTCGTTCCCGGCGCGGCCGGGTTGTTTATCTCTGCTGCTATTTTTGGCTTGTCATTCTTCATCGGGCCGACGGCAGTGACGGCCTTCGGTCGAAGGAACTTGCCCGAAGCGCAATGGGGCCGCTCGGTTGCGCTCTTTACCACCGTGTTTGCGATCGGTCAGACACTCGGCCCCGTCGCCGCCGGTCTGATCGCTGACGCAACGCACAGTCTGGGCGCGGGTCTGTTTGCAGCGGGCGTCGCCTTGATCTCGGCTGCCCTCATCGCGGTCCGACAGAGGCGCCTTCAGCCGCCTGAACCAACGGGCGTGCATTCAAAGGTGGCGTAATTGCTTTTTTGGCCTGCGGTGCGGTTCTACGCGCGGTCGCCTTCACCGGATTTCGCGGCGGGGGATGAAAGCTGCGGCCACTGGCCGGCTTCGATCTTGCCGGCCGCGATGACCGCCTGCGTGCGGCTTTCGACGCCGAGCTTCTGCAAGATCGCGGAGACGTGGGCCTTCACGGTCGCCTCCGATACGCCGAGCTCGTAGGCGATCTGCTTGTTGAGCAAGCCGCCCGACAACATCATCAGCACGCGTACCTGCTGCGGGGTCAGCGTCGCGAGCCGTGCGATCATCGCCGCGGTCTGGGCGTCGGACTGGCGCGTCAAGTCGACGTCGGGCGGCGTCCACACTTCGCCTTGCAGCACGCGCGCGATCGCCTCGCGCATCGCCTCGTTGCCGAGCGTCTTCGGGATGAAACCTGAGGCGCCGAACTCCATGCAGCGGCGGATGACGGCGGGATCGTCGTTGGCCGAGACCACCACGATCGGCAGGCCCGGATATTGCGCGCGCAGATAGATCAGGCCGGAAAAGCCGCGCACGCCGGGCATGCTCAGGTCGAGCAGGATCAGATCGATGTCGCCGCCGCGACGTTCGAGGAATTCGCTCACTTCCTCGAAGGTGCCGGCCTCGGCGACGTCGGCACGGCCGAACAGCCCGGCGACCGCCTCGCGCAGCGCGCCGCGGAACAGCGGATGGTCGTCGGCGATCAGCAGATGATGGGACTGAGCCTCGCTCAACGGAATAACCCGATCCGCGCCGGCGGTGCAAAGGTGAAAATTACGATCGTAACAATTATGTTACTTCCGATCGTCGGGGCTGGTCCAGTTCGCAAACCCCGAGAAATTGCAGCACCACCTCGCGGCGGTGCGCATGGCGGCGATGCTCGGCGACGTAGATGCCTTGCCAGGTACCGAGCGCCATGGCGCCGCCGGCGACCGGCACATGCAGCGCGACGCCATTGAGCATGGATTTGATGTGCGCAGGCATATCGTCCGGCCCCTCGACCGCGTGCACCCAGCCGGCGTCCGCCGGCGCGATGCGCTCAAGCGCGGCGACGAGGTCGGTGCGCACGTCGGGATCGGCATTTTCCTGCAGGACGAGCGACGCCGAGGTGTGGCGAATGAACAGCAGCACCACGCCGTCGCGCGCGCCGATCTTTTCGAGAAAGCGCGCGACCTCGCGCGTGATGTCGACAAATCCTTCGCCCGCCGTATCGACGGCAAGCACCGCACGGGCCATCGTAGCGGCCGGCGCGATATGAACAGCGGACAAATGGCTCAAGATGATGTCGCTCGATCCGGGCGGCGTTGTTTCAGCTCTTGTGCAGCATTTGCTTTTGCGCGTTGGCGATCGCCTCGACGAAGCGCTGCCACACTCGGCTGACGAAGGCCATGACGCGATCGATCTCGGCATTGTCGGGCAATCGCACGATATGGTCGTTGTCCGACGCGGCCGGAGGCTCGGGCATGGCACCGGCCGGCAACGGCAGGCCATGGGCGAGAATCTCCTGTTTGAGCGCGCCGTTTTCTTGGCGCAGCCGCGCGATCTCGTTCTCGAGCACGGCGCGATCCTCCGGCACCGCCTGGCAGGCGAAGCCGATGGTACGCCGGCTGCACATCGAGACTTCGCCGGTTTGCGTATCGAGCCGCAGGAAGCCGTCGGCGAGCTTGCTGAACATGTAACGGCCGTGGTCGCTGTCCGGCGTCGCCTCGTCGGCCGCGGCAGCGACGAGCAGGCAGACGCCGGTGACGAAGACGGCAAAGGCCTTGATCATGATCGTCTCCTCGCCAGACATAACGAAACCGAAAGCCTTGGACCGGCGGCGGCCGCGGCACGTCAGCGACCTCCGCCCGCCACCGCCATTGTAGCGGCAACGGCTTCACGCCGCATCAAAGGGCCCTCGACGACGACCCGAGCGGGGCCCATATCTATCATTGTTTCAATGGATTAGGGGCGGTGTGCGTTTCTTGACTTGGCGAAACCCAATCAGTATGGTCCGCGCGGCTTCAGGGGGCGGGCCCGTCTCGATTGCCGCAGAGCCGCGAGTGTCGAAGCGATGAACGACGGCACGCGCGAGAACGGCGGTCGCGACAAGGCGCACACCGATGAGGCCGCCCTCTCCGCGAGACTCCGGCGTCTCGGCGAAGGTCTTGGCCAGGCGCGCGAGCGTGGTGGCCAGCCGTCCGCTGACGCTGGCGGGGATCGGGCGACGACTGCATCGGGCTACGCCAAGGGCTTTCGGCTCTCGAGCGAACTCGTTGGAGGCGTGCTGGTCGGTGCCGGCCTCGGCTGGTTGATCGACCGGTTGCTCGGCATCTCGCCCTGGGGGCTGATCGTATTTCTTTTGCTCGGCTTTGCCGCGGGCGTGCTCAATGTGATGCGCTCTGCGGGAGTCGCCCCCGGTCGGACGCCGGGCGACGGCACCTCGGCAGGCTGAAAAAATGACGTTGCGCAGCGCGCGCCCGGCGGCGATGGAACCATGACGGTCGATCCGATCCACCAGTTCAAGATCAACAATCTGGTGCCGATTTTCACCATCCACGGGCACCAGATCGCCTTCACCAATTCCGCACTGTTCATGCTGATCATCGTGGTGCTGGTGTCGGCGCTCTTGATCGGCGCAACGGCGCCGCGGGCGGTGGTGCCGGGCCGGCTGCAATCGATCGCGGAAATGTCCTACGAATTCGTCGCCAACACGGTGCGCAGCTCCGCCGGGACGGAGGGGATGAAGTTCTTCCCCTTCGTGTTCACGCTGTTCATGTTTGTTTTGTTCGCCAACATGATCGGGTTGATCCCGTATTCCTTCACGGTGACGAGCCAGTTGATCATCACGGCGACATTGGCGCTGCTGGTGTTCTTCATCGTCGTCATCTACGGATTCTGGAGGAACGGCCTGCGTTTCCTCAAGCTGTTCGTTCCCAAGGGCGTGCCGGTCTACATCCTGCCGGCGATCGTGGTCATCGAGGTGCTGTCGTTCCTCTCGCGCCCGATCTCCCACAGCGTGCGCCTGTTCGCCAACATGCTGGCCGGCCACATCACGCTGCAGGTCTTTGCCGGCTTTATCATCATGCTTGCAGGCTTTGGCATCGCCGGCTGGTTCGGCGCGGCGCTGCCGCTGATCCTCGTCGTCATGCTCACGGCGCTTGAGTTTCTCGTCGCCTTCCTGCAGGCCTACGTCTTCGCCATTCTTACCTGCATCTACCTCAACGACGCGATACATCCCGGCCACTGAGGCCCGATCGCTGCAACCTGGAAAAGGAGCTTTCTCATGGATCCGACCGCCGCAAAATACATTGGTGCCGGCATTGCCTGCATCGGCATGGGCGGCGCCGGCGTCGGCGTCGGCATCATCTTCGGCAATTATCTGGCCGCGGCGCTGCGCAATCCCTCGGCCGCGCAGGGCCAGTTCGGCAACCTGATCTTCGGCTTCGCCATCACCGAGGCACTGGGCATCTTTTCGCTGCTGATCGCGCTTCTCCTGCTGTTCGGACTCTGATCGTCGCATGGCCGAGCCGACCGCCCATACTGAAGCGCCCGAGCACCACGCGTTCCCGCCGTTCGAGTCGCAGCACTTTCCATCGCAGCTGTTCTGGCTGGCGCTGACCTTCGTGCTGCTTTACGTGCTGATGTCGCGGATTGCGCTGCCGCGCATCGGCGCGATCATCGCCGATCGCAGTAAGCGCATCGCCGACGATCTGGCGGCGGCGCAGCGCCTCAAGGAGCAGTCGGAGGCGGCCGACGCGGCCTACCAGAAATCGCTCGCCGACGCGCGCGCGCGCGCGCAAGCGATCGCCAGCGAAACCCACGAACGGCAGGCGGCCGAAGCCGAGGCGACCAACAAGCGGCTTGAATCGCAACTCAACGAGAAACTTGCGGCGGCGGAGCGATCGATTGCGACGACGCGCAGCGCGGCCATGGGCAATGTCGGCGCCATCGCCGCGGAAACCGCCGCGGCGATCGTCGAGCGGCTCCTCGGCAAGGCGCCAGCGCCAGCCGACGTGACGGCCGCGGTCAGCGAAGTCTCGAAACGATAGCGAAATCGCGGATCGAGGGATCAACGATGATCGAAGCTGAAGCCTGGGTCGCCGTCGCTTTCGTCATCTTTCTCGGCTTGCTCGT
>Ga0187784_10003229_pt1 | contig 13148 bp, 12 predicted proteins | sample 1015_SJ02_MP15_2_FD_132964 | JGI IMG/M metagenome (GOLD analysis project Ga0187784, IMG submission 132964) | Tropical peat soil microbial communities from peatlands in Department of Meta, Colombia - 1015_SJ02_MP15_20_MG | ecosystem: Environmental > Terrestrial > Soil > Wetlands > Peat | place... | reverse complement strand
CGCATCGGCGGGACCCGGCGCGGCGATCCGACACGCTCGTTCCGGCTGGCTTCGGGGGATGCAGTTGTGCTCGGCGGCAAGGCTCGGCTCGCCTTCCATGGGGTCGACCGCATCATGCCCGGCACCTCGACCCTGCTGCCTGAAGGCGGGCGCATCAACCTTACGCTGCGGCGCGTGCGCCCACCATGAAGACACTAAATTTAGCGCCTTACGATGGCCCGATTCTGGGTCATCGGTCGCCCCATCGTGCGAGCGCCCCCATGAGCCGTTTCATTCGTTGGCTAACTCTCGCCTGCGCCCTTGCGGGCGCCGCGCCGGTACAGGCGGCGGAGCCGGTCTTCCCGTTGGGATTGCGCATCGGCCTCGTCCCGCCGCCCGGCCTGATGGCGAGCACGACGTTCCAGGGCTTCGAGGACCGCGACCACAACGTCGCGATGATCCTGAGCGAAATGCCGCCCGACGCCTATCCGGCCATGGACCAGGCGTTCAGGATCGAGGCCCTCAAAGCCAAGGGCATCGACGCGGAATCGCGCGAGGACGTGACCCTCAAGGAGGGCCACGGGTTCATCGTGGTGGCGCGCCAGCAAATGGGCGGCACTGCGGTACGCAAATGGGCGCTTGTCGCCGGCACCGATACGCTCACCGCGATCATTACCCTGCAAATCCCGGACGAGGCCGCCGCGGCTTACCCGGACGAAGCGTGCCGCGCCTCGCTTGCGAGCTTTGCGGTGCGCGCCAAGGTCCCGCCCGGCGAGCAGCTCGCCCTGCTGCCCTACGAGTTGCGCGACCTTGCCGGGTTTCACATCGTGCGCGCGCTCGCCGACGGATCGGCCCTGCTCACCGACGGACCCAACGATACGATCACGGCAGCCGACCAGCCTTATGTGCTGATTGCCATCCCGCCGGTGGCGGCCCCTCAACCGGACGATCGCGAAGGATTCGCGCGACGCCTGATGGCCGCGACGCCGGGCGTGAAGGATATCCGTGTCGTCCGCTCCGAGCCGCTGCGTATCGGCGGCCAGCCCGGCCATCAGCTGATCGCCGAAGCCAAGGATGATCCCAGCGCGACCCCGGTCACCATGGTGCAATGGCTGCGCTTCGGTCCGGGCCGCTTTCTGCACATCTTCGGCCTCGCGCGCACGGAGGTGTGGCAGAGCGAGTTCATGCGCATGCGCACGCTGCGCGACGGGATCGAGCCGAAGTAGCTGAAGCCGGAAGTCGGAACTCGGAAATCAGAAATCCGATTTCTGACTTTCCGATTTCTGACTTCTGTCATCGCCCGCATTGTCGTTAGCGGGCGGAGCGGCGGGCTTGGCGCCGCCTTTCGACACCGCAACAAGCGCCGGACGCAGCACGCGGTCGCCGATCGTGTAGCCCGCCTGCACCACCTGGACGACGGTGCCGGCCGGCACCGACGGATCGGGCACCTCGTACATGGCTTGTTGCAGGTTGGGATCGAACTTGCCGCCGAGCGGTTCGAGCTTTTTCACGCCGTGCTTTTCCAGCACCTTGAGCAACTCGCGCTCGGTCAATTCGACGCCTTCGATGAGCGCTTTCACGCCGGTGTCGGCGCTCTCGCGCAACTCCGGCGTCACCGCGTCGAGGGCGCGGCGCATATTGTCGGCAACCGCCAGCATGTCGCGGGCAAAGCTCGCGACGCCATAGACGCGCTCGTCGGCGACCTGCTTCTCGGTGCGCCGGCGCAGGTTTTCCATCTCGGCGAGCGACCGCAGCAGGCGGTCCTTGAGGTCGGCCGCTTCGCGCGCGAGCGCCGCCGTCGGGTCGGTTGCGGCCGCGTCGGTTTCCGCCGCCGGCCCCTGCGAACCAGCGGCCTCGTCTGCGGGCACAGAAGTGTCCGTATCCGCCATGGCTCCTCGTCCCTTCCAGTCAGGTCGATTTCGGGCGGGATATCAGGGCTTGAGCGGCAAAAATCAAGCCGGGCTCCCGCTCCGCGCATGATCCCGAAAAGTGGGTACCGGTTTTCGGGAAAGATCATGCGCCAGCAAGAGCCCCCGTTCACCCGGCGAGCATCTTGCTCATGACTTTCGCCGTGTAATCGACCATCGGAATGATGCGCGCATAATTGAGCCGGGTCGGCCCGATCACGCCGATGACGCCGAGAATGCGGCCGCTGCTGTCGCGGTAGGGCGCGATGATGGTGGAGGAGCCGGACAGCGAGAACAGGTTGTTCTCGGAGCCGATGAACAGGCGCACGCCGTCGGCGAGTTCGGCCCGGCCCAACAAGTCGACGAGGCCGCGCTTGGTTTCGAGATCGTCGAACAGGGACCGCACCCGCTCCAGGTCCTCGAGCGCGTTGAGATCCTCGAGCAGGTTGGCGTGGCCGCGCACGATCAGCTTGCGCTCCTCGTTCTCGCCGCCCGACCAGCTGGCGAGTCCGGCCGCGATGATCTTCTGGGTCAGCTGATCGAGTTCGGCACGGCCCGCCTCGAGCGCGTTCTCCAGCTCGGCCTTGGCCTCCGCGAGGGTGCGCCCGCGGATGCGCGCGTTGAGAAAGTTGGTCGCCTCGGTGAGCGCGGACGTTGGCAGCCCCCTGGGCAGATTGACGACGCGGTTTTCCACCTGTCCGTCTTCCGCCACCAGCACCACGAGCGCGCGCTCCGGCTCTAGCCGCACGAACTCGATGTGCTTGAGCCGCAGGTTGGTCTTGGCGGCGAGAACGATGCCGGCCGAACGGGTGAGGCCGGAGAGGAGGGCCGAGGCTTCGGTCAGCAGCGCCTCCATCGACTTGGCCTGCCCGGCGGCAGCGAACTGCGCCTCGATCGAGCGCCGGTCCGCCTCGCTCACGTCGCCGATCTCCATCAGCGCGTCGACGAAGAAGCGCAGGCCGAGCTCGGTCGGCCGCCGCCCGGCCGAGGTGTGCGGCGCGTAGATCAGCCCGAGCTGCTCGAGGTCCGACATGACGTTGCGCACCGAGGCGGGCGAAAGCGTCATCGGAATGAGACGCGAAATGTTGCGCGAGCCGACCGGCTCGCCGGTCACGAGGTATGACTCGACGATCTGCCGGAAGATCTCGCGCGAGCGTTCGTTGAGCTGCGCGAGGCTCACCTCGGCGGAGCCGATCGGCACGTCGTGCGATATGTGGCGCAGTTCTCTCACGCTAGTGTCCCGATTCCGAAGTTCGCCTGAGTTTGCCGCACGCTCCTAGCGAACTTCGGAATCGAAGAACACTAGCAACGTAATGACTCTAGTGCCGCTTTGAACCCGAAGTTCGCAACCGGACTCGCGGCAATTGTGGTGCGAACTTCGGGTTCGCGGCACTAGCAGAATTGTCCATTCGCGGGCACCATTGCAAGGTTAACGAAGCGTTTCGGCCCTTGTGGCCGGCGGGAGGCGCCCGTAAAAGCAGCCTACCGATTGGCGCATGTTTCCCGCCGCCGCCCGGAGGTTTCATGCGGCCGAGCCGCCGACAGCACGACGAATTGCGCAGCGTCACGCTCGAGCGGGCGGTGGTCAAGTTCGCCGAGGGCTCGTGCTTCGTGAAGTTCGGCGACACCCACGTGCTGGTGACCGCGACGTTGGAAGAGCGCCTGCCGCCGTGGCTCAAAGGCCAGGCGCGCGGGTGGGTCACGGCCGAATACGGCATGCTGCCGCGCGCGACGCTCGAACGAACCCGCCGCGAGGCGTCGGGCGGACGCCAAAGCGGGCGCACGCTGGAAATCCAGCGGCTGATCGGCCGTTCGCTGCGCGCGGTCGTCGAACTCGAAGCTTTGGGCGAACGGCAGATCACGGTCGATTGCGATGTCATCCAGGCGGACGGGGGCACCCGCACTGCCGCCATCACCGGCGCGTGGATCGCGCTGCACGATTGCCTCGCCTGGATGAAGGCGCGCGACATGCTCCGCCGCGATCCGCTGCGCGGCCATATCGCGGCGATCTCGTGCGGCATCTGCAAAGCGACCCCGGTACTCGACCTCGATTATGCGGAGGATTCCGAGGCGGAGACCGACGCGAATTTCGTCATGACCGGCGACGGACGCCTGGTCGAGGTGCAGGCGACCGCCGAGAAGACGCCGTTCAGCGAAGAGCAGTTCGCCTCGCTCCTCACGCTCGCCCGCAAGGGCATCGCCAAGCTCGTCGATCTGCAGAAGCTTGCGGTGATGTGAGCGACCCGGGCGGAACGATGCACCGGCGGATTACGGGTCGCCTCGTCATCGCGACCCACAACGCAGGCAAACTCAAGGAGATGCGCGAGCTGCTGGAGCCGTTTCAGGTCGAGGCGGTGCCGGCGGGCACCCTTCGGCTTCCCGAGCCGGACGAGACCGGCACGAGCTTTCGCGATAACGCACGCATCAAAGCCGACGCCGCCGCGCGCGCGGCCGGTCTTGCCGCCTTTGCCGATGATTCCGGCCTCGTGGTCGACGCGCTCGACGGCGCGCCCGGCATTCACTCGGCGCGCTGGGCGGGCGCGAACAAGGATTTCCGCCACGCCATGGAAAAGGTCGAGGGCATGCTGCGCGAGCGCGACGCCTTCGACCCGCCGGCGCGGCGCGCGCATTTCGTTTCCGCGCTCTGTGTGGCCTGGCCGGACGGCCACCGGGAAGAGTTCGAGGCGACGGTCGACGGCACCTTGGTGTGGCCGCCGCGCGGCGACAAAGGCTTCGGTTACGACCCCATGTTCCTGCCCGACGGCGAGGCGCTCACGTTCGGCGAAATGTCGAGCGAGGACAAACACGGTCTGCCGCCGCGCGGACGCGGCCTGTCGCACCGCGCGCGCGCGTTCCTCAAGCTCGCGGAGGCGTGCCTTGGCGCTCGCTGAACCGTTGGCCCGGGACGCGCGCAAGCGGGCAGGCACCGATGCGGGTTTCGGCGTCTACGTGCACTGGCCGTTCTGCCTGTCGAAGTGTCCATATTGCGACTTCAACAGCCACGTGCGCCACGCGGCGATCGACGAGGCGCGCTTCGTGCGGGCGTTTGCGGCGGAAATTGCCGCGACCGCCGCGCGCATTCCGGGCCGGGAGGCGGTCAGCATTTTCTTCGGCGGCGGCACGCCCTCGCTGATGCAGCCTTCGACCGTGGGGGCGATCCTCGACGCGATTGCGCGGCATTGGAGTTTGGCGCCCGACGTCGAGGTGACGCTGGAAGCCAATCCGACCTCGGTCGAAGCGACGCGATTTCGCGGCTACCGTGCCGCCGGCGTCAACCGCGTATCGCTCGGCGTGCAGGCGCTCGATGACGCCGCGCTGGCGGCGCTAGGCCGCCTGCATTCCGCCGCGGAAGCGCTCGCGGCCGTCTCAATCGCCCGCGCCACCTTCCCGCGCTACTCCTTCGACCTGATCTACGCGCGGCCGGGCCAGACCGTTGCGGCTTGGCGCGACGAACTCGCCCGCGCCATCGCGCAAGCGGGCGATCATCTCTCGCTCTATCAGCTCACGATCGAGCCCGACACGCCGTTTGCCACCCTCCATGCCGCCGGCAAGCTCGCGACCCCGGACGACGACACCGCGCGCGCGCTTTACGACGCGACCCAGGACGTTTGCGACGCCCATGGACTGCCGGCTTACGAGATTTCCAATCACGCGCGCCCGGGCGGGCAATGCCGCCACAACCTCGTCTACTGGCGCTACGGCGAATATGCCGGCATCGGGCCCGGCGCCCATGGCCGGCTCGATGTTAACGGCCGCCGCTATGCCACCGCGGCGGAGAAGAATCCGGAGCAATGGCTGGCCCTGGTCGAGGCGCGCGGCCACGGGCTCACGGTCGATGAGACGCTCACCCGGACGGAGCAGGCGGACGAATTGCTGCTGATGGGGCTGCGGCTTGCCGAGGGAATCGAGCTGGCGCGCTATGCCGCGGTGGCCGGCAAGCCGCTCGACCCGTCGCGCATCGCCGACCTCGCCCAGGGCGGACTGGTGGAGACGACCCGGGAGGGCCGGCTGCGAGTCACGGCGGCGGGATTTCCGCTGCTCGATGCAGTGGTGGCGGACTTGGCCGCTTAGTCACGAGGCGGCGCAGCGCCGATCACGCCGAATCGTCAGTGCGCTTGTCGCCCCCCATCCGGTCAGCGAGCGACGTGTAGATCCAGCGCAGCTCGGCGAGGGCGTCTTTGGTTTCCGCGAGCTTGCGCTCGAACAGGGCGATCTGCTCCAGACACTTCTTCCGGCTGAGCTTGAGCGCGTGGCGCGACGCCTCGCCGCTGCCGGGCGCGATCATCTGGCGAATCTCGCCGAGCGTGAAACCAAGCTTCTTGGCCTTGAGAATGACCGTGAGCCGGTCGACCTCCTTGCGGCCGTAGCGCCGATGATGGCCCTGGCGGCTCGGGCTGAGCAGACCGCGGCTCTCGTAGAAGCGCAGCGTGCGCAGGGTTACATCGAACCTCGCGGCCAAATCGCCGATCGAATAGCTGGGCTCGTCCCCGGTTGCGCCCGCCGGATCATCGGGGCTCTCGACCCAAAAAACGTCGTCCATGCCGGCAAACGCCTCCGGCGAGTTGCAGTTGCTCATTCCCATTCCTCATGCGGGCGCTCCCGTGTCGGGCGCCGTTGCGTGACGTATGTGTGACGCAGCGGCAGAAAAGGAAGAAATGCGCGGGCGACGAGCAGTAATTTACGGTTAAACGGCAGTTATTTCGGAGACTTAGCCTGTAACTAGTGCCGGCCGGGAACGCCCCCGGCCGCCGTCGCCAGATCGCCGGCGAGCCGTTCGACGATCGCAGCGGCCGGGAAGAACTTCTCCAGTTGACCGCGCGGATTGTCGCGCCATTCCGGGTTGAGCGCGTATAGGCGATCGAGCGCCACGCCGGCAGCCGTACGCTCGCCCGCCGCATTAGCGACGAGCGCGCGCGCGAGGAGCCCGAGCTGAAACGTGTCGCTGGTCAGCTGCCCGGCGTGGAACGCCGCCGCGGCCGCGTCGCCGCGCAGGTAGCTGCCGAGGAACAAAAAGAACTGATCGACCGCCGGGCGCACGCCGCCTTCGTCGCCCGCGCGCATCAGCATCTCCATGCCCTTGTCGATTTCGCCGATCGCGATCAGGCGCTGCCCGTAGCTGCCGACGGCGCGCATGTCGTATTTGTTGCGCTCGATCGCCTTGTCGCCCGCCGCGAAAGCCGCCGGCAGGTCGCGGCGCACGAACAGGGTCAGAAACAGCATTTCGTACGCGCGGGCGCTTTCCGGATCGAGTTCCACCCCGCGCCGCGCCGCGCGCAGCGCGGCTTCGAGCGGCGGCAGGTCGGTGTGGCGGTCGAGGCCGTAGAGATATTCCCTCACGTAGAGCGCGGAGAGATACGAGAATCCAAGCCCGAAGCTGGGATCGAGCGCGGTAAGCCGCTCGAGGCAGGTGCGCGCGCGTAAATGCTGCGCCGGGTCGAACGAGCGGAAAGACTCCGCCGCTTCGAGCAAACAGCGATAGCGCGGATCGCCCGTGCCGGCCCCGAGGCTCTTCGCCCGCCCGTGCGCAAAGATGACGCCGAACGGCTGCACGAGCGTCGCTGCGAGTTCGCGCACGATTCTCTCCTGCGCGTCCATCGGCTGGTCGGAAGCGGCAACCTCCAACTCGCGGGTCCAAACCACGCTGCCGGCCGCCGCGTCGATCAAGCGGAAGCGCAGGCGCACGCCGCCATCTTGGTGATACTCGACCGATCCCGCCATCCGGTAGTCGATGCGAACGCCGGCCGCGCCGCGCGCCGGCCGGCCGGCCGCCGCGTCCCAGACGATATTGACGAGATCGAAGCGGGCGAACGCATCGCTGAGCGTGGCGTGCAGGGATGCGGCCGAGAGGCTGCGCGGTCCCGGCGTTCCGGTGACTTCGAACGGCTCCACCAGCAGGACCGGCATGCCGTTTCCCGGCGGCAAGGCCCCCTCGGAAGGCGCCGCCCCTGCGCGCGTCGATTCTTGCAGGCTTGCCGCAGCGCGCCGCGTGAAGGTCGGCACGTAGGTTCCGCGCGGCAGCGCGATGACGATCGGGTCTTCGGCGCCCGCGCCGGCGTAGTAGCGCTCAAGCGTCCGGCGCAGGCGCGTTGCCTCCACGCGCACGATCGGATCGATCTGCGGATTGAATTGGGTGCCGCGCTTGAGCACCTCGACCGCGATCACGTAGCCTTTGATGCGGTCGCTATTGCCCTCCAGCTCCGCTTCCACGACGAACCGCAGGAAGGCCGCGAGCTGCGGCGACGCGCGCATGACGTCGGAAGCGACCACGCGTTCGAGCGCGGCGCGAATCTCATCCGCGCCCGGTCGGCCCTCGCCGGTGAATTCCTGGTTCATGCAACTGGCGCTGCGCGGCGTCGCCGACCGCGCAACGGCCTCGCGCTTCTACGCGACCACTCTCGTTCATCCGGCCGTTGCGCAACGGCGCAATCGGCCGCCGCTCCGACTTGCCGCTTCGCTACCACAGCCCCGCGCCGCGGCAAGGATCAATTAGAAAGTTACGTTCCGATTGCGTTAAATTAACGACGCGGTTTAGCCGCGATGCGGCAAGTGCAAACAAACACTATGCACGTTCACGTTCCCGACCCGCTGAACGACTTCGGCGCCGGGCTGATCACCTGTCCGCCCTGCGGCGCGACGCGCAAAACCGCGAGCCCGCGCTGGTTGGTGCCGTCGGAACGGAAACGGAAGATGCCGTCGATCCCGGCAAAGCCGGACGGATTGGTGAGAACGTCGTCGGTGAAATGGTGCGGGCCGTTCGCTTTCACCAGCCCCACCACCAGCGACACCGCGTCGTAGGAAAGGGTTGCGGTGCGCACCGGGTCCTGCCCGAACCGCGCGCGATAGCGGTTGGAGAAATTGCGGAAGCCCGCCGTCTCCGGCGCCGGGAACCAACCGCCCTGCAGCGTGCCATCGGCAAAAATACGGGGGTCGTCCCACAGCCCTGTGCCGATCAGCTGAACCCGCTTGGCGCCCGCGCCGGCGGCGGAGAGCGCCTGCGCCACGCCCGGCACCGCATCGGCGCCGCCGGGCAGGAACACGGTGTCGGCTTGGCGCGCCGCCTCGGCGACGCGGCGGACCGCCTCCTGCATCTGCGCCTTGTCGGAGGGATAGCGCTCGAGCGCGATCACCCGGCCGCCCTTGCGGGCGACCACCTGCTGGAACTCCGCTTCGACCACGCTGCCGTAGGGATTGTCCTGCACCAGGCCGGCGAACGAGCGCTTGCCGTTGGCAACCGCGTAATCCACCACGCGGTCGACGTCCGACTCGGGCAGGAAGCTGAGCAGATAAACGCCGCGCGCCGCGACATTCGCGTCGGTCGAAAACGCGATCATGGGAATGCCGCGCGCCCGCGCGCTCGCGCCGGCCGCGCTGACCGTGTGCGCGAACAGCGGCCCGAGGATTATTTCGACGCCCTCGGCGAGCGCGTCCTGGGTCGCCTGCTGGGCGCCCTGCGCGGTGCCGGCGTCGTCTTTCATCACCAACTGGATGTTGGGATTGCTGAACTCGGCGAGCGCCATTTCGGCGGCGTTCTTCATCGACTGCGCCGCGAGGCCGGCGTTGCCGGCCGCCGACAGCGGCAGGATCAGCGCGACCTTGGTCCCGCCGGTGCCGACGGTCTGGCTTGCTTGCGGGGGCGGCGGCGGATTGGTTTCGCTGCTGCCGAGACTGAAGAGATTGCCGCCGGGAAAACCGGAGCATGCCGCAACCAGCACGGCGGACGCGGCAGCGCCCGCAATTTGCAGGAACCTCACCGCCGAACGCAAACGGTCGGCGCCTGGGAACACGTCCACCCTCCCCGACGACAAGAGACGCCCGTCGTCAATGACCGGTCCATACCTAGTGTCCCGATTCCGAAGTTCGCCAGGGTATTGCCGCACGCGCCGGAAGCGAACTTCGGAATCGAAGGACACTAGGAACTCTATAAACTCTAGTGCCGCTTTGAACCCGAAGTTCGCAATCGGACTCGCGGCAATCGTCGTGCGAACTTCGGGTTCGCGGCACTAGCCATAATGTGGGGGAAGCCCAGCGAAGTCAAAAACTTATGTCCGGGGCGGACGCATGACGCATGGGGCGGCTGCCGCTAAGGTAATCCGATGAAGGCAAGGCCATGACCGCGCGAGACCGAACGGACCCGGCGCCACGGCCGGGCGCCGCGCGTGGCTATCTCCTCGCCGGGCAAACGATCGCGGCGCCCCCGCTCGCGCCCGGTCTTTATCTGGTGGCGACGCCGATCGGCAATTTGCGCGACGTGTCGCTGCGCGCGCTCGAAATCCTGGCCGGCGCCGACGTGATCGCCTGCGAGGACACCCGCGTCACCCGCAAGCTCTTGTCTCACTACGGCATCGCGACGCCGCTTACGCCCTATCACGACCACAACGCCGCGACTGCCCGCCCGAAGCTCGTCGCCCGCCTCGGGGAAGGAGCGCGCGTCGCGCTGGTGTCGGACGCCGGCACGCCGCTCATCTCCGACCCGGGCTACCGGCTGGTGCGCGCCGCGCAGGCGGCCGGGCACCCGGTCACCGCCGCGCCGGGCGCCTCGGCGGTGCTCGCGGCGCTGGCGGTCGCCGGGCTGCCCACGGACCGGTTCTTCTTCGAAGGATTCCTCCCCGCCAAGGAGGCCGCCCGGCGCGCGCGCATCGCGGCGCTGGCGCGCATTCCGGCGAGCCTCGTGCTGTTCGAGACCGGCCCGCGCCTCGCCGCGGCGCTCGCCGATCTGGCGGCGGGGCTCGGCGCGCGCGAAGCCGCCATCTGCCGCGAGCTGACCAAGCTGCACGAGGAGGTGCGGCGCGGAAGCTTGAGCGAACTGGCGCATGGGTACCGCGCGCTGCCCGCGCCGCGCGGCGAGATCGTCATCGTCACGGCGCCGCCGCCCGAGGAGGGGCCGGTCGGCGCCGAAGAAGTCGACGCGCTGTTGCGCCACGCGCTGGCGCGGCTCTCGGTCAAGGATGCGGTCGACGAAGTCGCCGGGCTTTCCGGGCAGCCGCGGCGCGATGTCTACCGGCGCGCCCTGGCCCTTAAAGCGGACCGCGATGGCCCGGCGGATTGAGCCGACCGGCGGCGGCACGCCGGAACGGCGGGCGGCTTTCGCGCGCGGCCTCTCGGCCGAGAACCGCGCGGCGCTGCTGTTGATGGCGAAGGGCTACCGCATCGCGGCGCGGCGCTGGAAGAGCCCGGTCGGCGAAATCGACATCGTCGCGCGCCGGCGCAATCTTCTGGTGTTCGTGGAAGTCAAGGCGCGCGCCGGATTCGACGAGGCCGCCTTCGCGGTCACGCCGTATCAGCGCCGCCGCATCCTCGCCGCCGCGCGGGCGTGGCTCGCGCGTCATCCGGACGACGCGACCTGCGCGATACGCTTCGATGCGGTGCTGGTGGTCCCGTGGCGGCTGCCGCGCCACGTGTCGGGGGCGTTCGACGAGGACGGGTGATCGTTAGCGAGTAGCGAGTAGCGAATAGTGAGAAGGCGCCTTCTATTCGCTATTCGCCATTCGTTATTCGCCTCATTTCAGTTTCTGGAAAAAGCCCGCCACTTGCGTCCGCACGCGGCCCGCCACCATGCCGAGATCGACGGCGACGGCCTTGACGGTCGTGGCGTTGCCGCGGGTGTCGGCGGTGGCTTGGCTCACGCGCCCGACTTCCGCGACGGTCTCGATGGTGCGTTTGGAAGCGATGTCGGCGCTGCGCGCGATCTCGCGCGTGGCGGCGCCCTGCTCGGTGACGGCGGCCGCAATGGTGGCGGTGATTTCCCCGACCTCGCGGATGGTGCGCTCAATCCCTCCGATGGCGTCGACCGAGCGCACCGTCGCCTGCTGCATGCCGGCGATGTGCGAGGAAATTTCCTCGGTCGCCTTGGCGGTCTGGCCGGCCAGCGCCTTGACCTCGCTGGCGACGACCGCAAAGCCGCGTCCGGCTTCGCCCGCGCGTGCCGCCTCGATGGTGGCGTTGAGCGCCAGCAGATTGGTCTGCTCGGCGATCGCCGTGATCAGCTTGACCACGTCGCCGATGCGCTTGGCGGCATCGTCGAGCGCCTTGATCTCGGCGTTGGTGCGCGCCGCCTCGTCGACCGCCTTGGCGGCGATGGCGTTCGAATGGGCCACTTGACGGTCGATTTCCATAACCGACGAGGACAGTTCCTCGGCCGCGGACGCGATGTCGTGGACGTTGTTCGAGGCCTCGCCCGAGGCGATCGTGGCGCTCTCGGTGCGGCTCGATGCCTGATCGGCGGCCCCGGCGAGCTGCGCCGAGGCTTCCACCATCCGCTCGGCGATGCGGCCGAGTTCCGCGACCGTCGCCTCCACCTCGCCGCCGAAGCGATCGATCTCCGCCGCCAGCTGGTCCTGCCGTTTGGCGCGGGTCTGCGCTTCGTCGATGATGGTGCGGGTGAGTTCGTCGTTGCGCCGCATGGCGTCCTGGAACACGCCGATGGAACGCGCCAGCTCGCCGACCTCATCATGGCGTTCGCCGAACGGAATGGTCACCGCGGTACCGGCGGCGACCGCCGTGGTGACGCGGGTGATCTTGGCGAGCGGCCGCGCCACGGCGCGCCAGATGATGGCGATGCCGAAGGCGACCAGCATGATCGCCGCCGTGGCCAGCGGAGTGAGGATCAGGGACGTGCGCCGGACCTCCTGGTCGAGTTCGCCGTAAAGCCGTTTGAGTTCGCCGTCGTAGAACTTGCCCAGCCGCTCGATGTCCTTGTTGAGAGCCTTGCGCACGGTGCGATTGGCGTCGTTGTCGCCCCATTCGCGGCCGGCAGCCGGGCTGACTTCCGTCCCGCGGCGCGCCAGCTCTTCGCGGAAGTTCATGAACTGGTCCACCCGCCCGGCGAACTCGCCGAAGTGGCTGTCGCCGGTCGCGCGCTCGAGCCGCTTCCACTCCGCCATTATGGCGGCGAGGCGTTTGTTAAACTGGCGCAAGCCGTCGGCGTAGACCTGCACGACCTCCGGCTCCGAAGACATGTAGATGCCGCGCGACTCCATCACGATCGCGTAGATCATCGCGTCGACGCGTTCGACATTGAGCGCGCCCTGGGAGGCGGCTTCGATCTCACCGGTGAGCGCGCCGTGGCGCAGCGAGTTGAAGACGGCGACGCCGGCGAGCGCCAGCGTGGCGGCCGCGAGCAGCGCAAAAATCGTGTACAGCTTGGCGGCGATGGAAAGCCTGGGCATTCCGACCTCACCCCGGACAGGGCCCCGGCTTGGACAATGGCCATAATGTGTTAACTACAGGTTTTCGCGAACCGGCCTGCGGGGAGGGGCGGAATGG
>Ga0187784_10003228_pt1 | contig 13149 bp, 10 predicted proteins | sample 1015_SJ02_MP15_2_FD_132964 | JGI IMG/M metagenome (GOLD analysis project Ga0187784, IMG submission 132964) | Tropical peat soil microbial communities from peatlands in Department of Meta, Colombia - 1015_SJ02_MP15_20_MG | ecosystem: Environmental > Terrestrial > Soil > Wetlands > Peat | place... | reverse complement strand
GCCACCCGTCTCCTCGTCGCCGGCAAGTGCCAGGACGAGCTCGCCCGCCAGGTGCTCGCGCTCCTCGGCGAGCAACGTTGCCGCGAGCACCGCTGCGGCCAGCCCGGCCTTCATGTCGGAAATGCCGCGTCCATAGATTTTGCCGCCCGCAACAACACCGCCTAGCGGCTCGACGCTCCAGCGCGATGGATCGCCCACGGGGAAAGTGTCGAGATGGCCGCTGAAGACGAGGCGCCGCCCCGGGCTTGCGAAGGCAAGGCGCGCCACCAGATTGACGATGGGCGCGCGCGCCGTCACGCGGCTCAAGGTGACGCCGGGTACTGCTTGCAACACCTCGGCGATGAGCGCGACGACGCGGCTCGTATCGCCGGGCGGATTCTCGCTGCCGGCGCGGACGAGGGCGGCGCTGAGCTCGACGAGGCGCTCCCGATTGGCGCGCACCTTGCAGGCGAACCTCGCCCGCGCCTCGGCGATGCGCTCGGCCATCGTCGCGGCCTACCGCGGCACGCCGAGCTGCACCACGCGCTCGCCCGCCGAGACGACCGGGAAGGTGGCGATGCGCACGACCGGTCCCGCGTGCGGCGCCCGGATGCGCTCGACGATCTCGCCGAACACGTCGGTGATGGTGGCGAGCACTTGGCCTTCCGCGACTTCCTGATTGAGCTCGACCGTCAGGTGGAGGAGCCCGCCGCGGCGCGCGCGCACGATCGTCATGGTGGAGATCACCAGGCGCCGGCCGAGGGCGGCTTGGCTCTCGCCCAGCATGCCGATGTGCCGGAGCACGTTGGCGAGGCCGGCGAGGCCGCGCTCGGTGACCTCGGATTCGAGCCGGCCGCCCTCGCCGACCTCGATCCCCATGGCGACGGCGCCGCGCTTGGCCATGACCACGTGAGGGCTCTGCTCGTGCACGTAAATGCCCTGGTCCGTCGCGAGGATGAAGTCGGCGCCGAAGGCTTTGGCAATCTCTTCGGCCTCCTCTGCGGCGGCGCCGACCCGCCTGGGCGGCAGGAAGGCGAAAGGCGCATAGCGGCCCCCCGTCGTCGGCGTGTGCACGTCGATGAGATAATCGGCGTGCCGCATCAGGTTCTCGAAGATGGCGTGGGAGAGGAGGGACGCCATATTGCCGTTGGCGTCGCCCGGGAAGGAGACCCAGGGGTCGGGCGGGCTCTGGTCGAGAGGGGACTTGATGAAGTGGCCGAGGAAGTAGCGGTGCTGGACCTGGAAGGCAAGCGGGTTCTGCACGGGCACCATGACGATCGTGCCGTTGAGCTCGCGCAGGTCGACGGAGCGGCCGAAGCGGTTGACGAGCTCGACGCCGTTGATCTCGTCGCCGTGGAAGGCGGCGCCCAGATAGAAGACCGGACCCGGCTTGGCGCCGCGCAATGCCACCACAGGAAGCTCGACCCAGCTGCCGTCCGCGAGCTCGAGCGTGCGCATGCGCATCTGCGCGCGCTCGCCGCGCACGAGCTTGAGCCCGGGAATCTCGAGCTTCTTGTCCGATTCCGAGCGTAAGGTCGCCATGGTCTCCCTCTTGTCTCAGGGCCTTGTTCGAGATGAGCCGATTACGTTAAGAATTCCCTCTTCCGCTTGCGGCGCCGCCGGAGGTCCTTCGAGACGCGCCCCTTCGGGGCGCTCCTCAGGACGAGGCGAATTTGCGCGTGGCAGAAAGATCCAACCTCATCCTGAGGAGCGAGCGTAGCGAGCGTCTCGAAGGATCCGCCGTACCGCGTCCGAGGCGCCACACTCGAAGGGTCGAGGCTTTGCGTTCGCCTGGCGGCACTCACCATCGCAGACCCATTAAGACGAGGCTGCGCCCGCGGGGCGGCGCCTGGCCTCGGCTGGAAGATCGTAGCTCGCCATGAGATCGTCGACGATCTTGTGGAACTTCGCCCAGGGCGCCTCGCGGAAGCTATGGTCGCGAACGACATAGGGCGGGCCGGCGTAGAACTTCTCGTATTGCTGGTGCCGGGTGGCGAGCTCGGAGCCGAGCAGGTCCCAGGCGAGCTTGAAGAGCTTCATGCGCTGGAGTGCGCTGTGGCTCGCCGTACGCCACATCTCCTCGAAGGTCTCGCGCAGGCCCGCGTCCCGCATGACCGACGCATCGGCCGGCATGAGGAAGACGCCGGCACCCATGAGCTCGCGGACCTTGTCGCAGATTTCGGCGTAGCTCTCCGTGCACCAGGTCAGCGCGCCGTACATGTAACGCCGGTTGAAGGAGACGTAGCCGTTGCCGAGATCCTCGTGGTCGAGGCTCTGTCCGTAGATCATGCCGGCCAGCATGCCTTCGAGCGCCGCGAGCCGGCCGAGCGCCTCGCGCACCGCCGGGATGCGCTCGGCGCTGTTCGCCTGAGTGATGCGGCTCGCCAAGCCGACCAGGAGCTGCAGCTTCGACCAGAAGCGCACGTTCGACTGGTGGTTGCCGAAGCAGTGGGACGGCGTGCGGTAGTAGAGCTCGCGCGAAAGCTGGGGATCGTCGTGCGAGAAGACGCGCTCCCATGGGACCTTGACCTCGTCGAAGACGACGACGCTGTCGGTCTCGTCGTAGCGGTAGGTCAAGGGGTTGTCGAACTCGCTTACCGCCAGCGGCTCGAAAGGCTTGCGCGACCACAGGCTCAAGCCCGCCGCACCCATGGGGAGAGCGCAGGTGATCGCCTCCTTCTTCCGCTCGGGCGCGATCGGCTGCACGTTGCCGAGCCAGAGCTCGTTCGCGAGGACGGCACCCGTGGCGAGCAGCTTCATGCCGCTGATGACCACGCCGGCATCGTCCTCCTTGACCACGCGCACGGTCGGCGAGCGGTCGCCTTGCCGGCCGCCGCTGAAGCTGGGATCGCGTGTGCCCGGCGCCGGAATCACGGCGTAGGCGACGTAGCTGTCCGCGTTGCGGAGCGCGCGGTAATACGCGCGCAAGTTCTCGGCGTAGGGTGCCTTCCGCGTGGCCCCGCTGTCCAAGACCTCCGCCTGGAGCACCATGCCCGCAACAAAGCTCGCGACGTGGTCGAACGAGCGGCCGAAGAGGCCGTAGGTGTGGTCGGCGATCGCCTTGTGCGCGTGCGTGCGGCGGAGCAGGTCCTCGCGGCTCCGCGGCAAGAGAAAATGCATGCTGAAGCGCTCGCCCGCGTCCTCGAAGGAAAGCGTGTCGCGCATCTCATCGCACCGCTTGAGATCGTAGAGTGCCGCGACCGAGCGGGCTGCGTTGCGGAACGCCCTGTGGCGCGTCACGTCGGCGATGCGCTCGCCGCCGACATAGACGGTGCGGCCGTCACGCAGGCTCTCGAGATGATCCTCGCCCGATCTCAGCATGTCGCCCCCTTCTCCGCACCCGCGTCGCAACTGCGTCCGCCCGCGAAATTACCCAACGCGGTTGGCGAGATCAACCCGCGCTGCCTCAAGTCCCCTCACCGCGCGGAGGAAGAGGGGAAACGCGATCGCCCCTTGAGCATTTGCGGCAAATTCCATTAGAGTCTCGGCGGACTGTCCATGAGGTACGACCCCTACCGCCGTCTTGCGTGCAACAAGCCCGCCCGATCAACCCGCGATCGAATGAAGTGAGCCGAGCCTTCATGCCGACTGGAATGTTGCTAGCGAGAGCGCTTCTGTCACTGGCAGCACTCGTGCTTGCGCTCGGCTTGATCTGGCCTGGCGCGGCGGCGCGCGCGGACGACATTTTCCAGAGCCGGCCCACGGTCGCGCAATTGCTGGCGCTGCGCGAGGCCCACGGTGGGGCGCTCGACGGCTATCCCTGGAGTGCGATCGGCCGTTTCGAGCGGCCCATCGCCGGTGGCTGCACGGGTGTCTTGATCGGCCGCCGGGTCGTGCTGACGGCTGCCCATTGCCTCTTCGATTCCTTTACGCGGAAATGGCTGCCGGCCCAGGCACTGGTCTTCACGCCGGGCGTCGGCACGCCCAGCTGCTGCGCGCGGGTGGGCGTGCGCGACTACCGGATTGCCCCCGGCTTCAGTCCCTATCTGCACCCCGCACTCATGACCGAGGGCGTCGACCTGGCCCTCGTGCTGCTCGCCGAGCCGGCGGGCGACAAGGCGGGCTTCCTTCCCTGGCTGCGCAGTGCCGCGATCGAGCCGGCATTGGCGCGGCCAGGTAGCGTGCTCCTCGAGGCGGGCTATGCGGAAGCGAGCGCTGCGAATTTGAGCGTGCACGGCTTTTGCCGGGTCATGCAATATTTCGAGAGACGCCACGTCTTTGTCCACAGCTGCGTGTCGCTCAAGGGCGAGTCGGGCTCGCCGGTCTTCGCCAGGATCGGGGACCAGTACAGCCTCGCCGGCATCGAGGTCGGCACGGCCGGCGTGAGAACGAACGGGCGCGAGCGCTGGGGTGCGGCGGCGACGCTCCAGGCGCTCGATCGCATGCTGGCGGATCCCGCGGGCCTCGCCCCGCTCTCGAACCTCGACGTCTGGGGCGATCCCAGGAAGCGCATTCCCCCCCCACTCGCGCGGCGCTGAGCGCATCTCCCTCGCGCGCGGTCAGCCCGAGTTCTCGTCGAGCACCGCGCGGCCGCGCGGGGTGAGGACAACCTTGGACCGCCCCATCGGCTGCCCGCCACGGCACTCGAGGCGAACGAGGCAGTCGCTCACCGCATCCTCCCAAATCGGCATTCTGGGGCAGCTCGTGCGCCAGGCCTCCATGGCGTCCTTATAGGTGCGCGGACGGCTCGCCACCCAGGCGAGGAATTGCAAGGTCAGCGGACTCACGGTCCTAGGCATGGTGGGCCTCCCTCTCGAGGGCCGCGGCGAGCACGCGCGCAACATGCACCGCCTCGCGCCCGCTCAAATCGCCGATCTGGCGGCGGCAGCTCGTGCCGCAGGCGACAAGGATCGTGTCGGCCGAGGCCGCGCGGATTGCCGGCAGAAGCGAGAGCTCGGCCATCTTGAGCGAGACCTCGTGGGTCTCGGCCTGGTAGCCGAAGGCGCCCGCCATGCCGCAGCAGGAGGAGGCGATGGTCTCGACCGCGAGCCCGGGCACCAGGCGAAGCGTCTCCTCGAGCGCCGGCATCGCGGCAAAGGCCTTCTGGTGGCAATGCCCATGGACGAGCGCCTTCGTAGGTGCCAACGCCTTGAGCGGAAGTGCGAGGGGGTGCGCCTTCGCCTCCGCGGCGAGGAACTCCTCGAAGAGCACGGCGGCATCCGCGAGCGCCTGCGCCTCCTCGCCGAGCCGCAGCACGGTGAGCTCGTCGCGCAAGGTGAGGAGGCAGGAGGGCTCGAGGCCGATGACCTTGAGGCCGCGCGCGACGAAGGGGAGAAGCGCGCTCAAAAGACGTCGCATCTCCTTGCGCGCCTCCTCGACGAGGCCGACGGAAAGGAAGGTGCGCCCGCAGCAAAGCGGCCGACCGCCATCGGCGGCCTCGGCCACATGCACGCGGTAGCCGGCGGCCTCGAGCACGGCGAGGGCCGCCTCGCCGTTCTCGGGCTCGAAATAGGTGGTGAAGGTGTCGGGAAGGAGGACGACCTCGGGCCCGTCCGGATTGCGGGCGGGGCGGTCGCCGGCGCGGAAGACATCGCGTCGCCAAAGCGGCAGCTTGCGCGCCCGCGCGAGGCCGAGCCAGCGCTCGCCGAGCCGTCTCAAGCCGGGGATCGCCTGGACGAGGTTGCTGAGCGGGGCGAAATGCGCGGCCAAGGGCGCGTAGCGCGGCAGGTTGGCGATGAGGCGGTCGCGCAAGGAGAGGCCGCGGCGCCTGGTGTAGTGATGGAGGAACTCGATCTTCATGCGCGCCATGTCCACGCCGGTCGGGCACTCGCGCTTGCACGCCTTGCAGCCGACGCAAAGCCGCATCGTCTCCGCCATGCCGTCGGCGACGAGGGCGTCGGGGCCGAGCTGGCCCGAAAGTGCCAGGCGCAGCGTGTTGGCGCGGCCGCGAACGAGATGCTGCTCGTCGAGCGTCGCGCGATAGGAGGGGCACATGACGCTCGCGTCGAACTTGCGGCAGGCGCCGTTGTTGTTGCACATCTCGACGGCGGCACCGAAGCCGCCCCACTCGGACCAGTCGAGGGCGGTCTCCAAGGCGGGGACGCGGTAGTCCGGCCTGAAGCGGAAGAGGCTGCGGTCGTCCATCCTCGGCGCGCGCACGATCTTGCCGGGGTTGAAGAGGCCCTTGGGGTCGAGCGTGTCCTTGACCGCCTCGAAGGCGCGCACCATGCGCGGGCCGAACATCGCCTCGTGAAACTCGGAGCGCACCAGCCCGTCGCCATGCTCGCCCGAATGCGAGCCCTTGTACTCGCGCACGACGGCAAAGGCCTCCTCGGCGATGGCGCGCATCTTCGCGGCCCCTTGCGGGTCCTTCATGTTGAGCACGGGGCGCACGTGGAGGCAGCCGACGGAGGCGTGCGCGTACCAGGTCCCGCTTGTGCCGTGCCTGGCGAAGATCTCGCTGAGGCGCTCGGTGTAGTCCGCGAGATCGTCGAGCGAGACGGCGCAGTCCTCGATGAAGGAGACCGGCTTGCCGTCCCCTTTCATCGACATCATGATGTTGAGCCCCGACTTGCGCACCTCCCAGATGGCGCGCTGGAAGGCCGGCTCCGTGGCCGCGACGACGGCGTCGGGAAAGCCGAGATCGCCCATGAGCTCGACGAGCGCGGCCAAGCGCCTCTGCTGGGGCGCGAGCTCGTCGCCCGCGAACTCGACGAGAAGGAGGGCCGCGGGCTCGCCGCGCACGAAGGCGTCGATCGTCGGGCGGAAGAGCGGAATTTCGCGCGCGAGCTCGATCATGGTGCGGTCGACGAGCTCGACCGCGTCCGGGCCGAGCGCGACGATGCGCCTGGTCGAGGCCATCGCCTGATAGAGGCTCGCGAAATGGCAGACTCCCAGCACCTTGTGCTTGGGGATGGGGTGGAGCTGGAGCTCGATCCGGCGCGAGAAGGCGAGCGTGCCCTCGGAGCCCACGAGGAGGTGCGCCAGGTTGATGGGCGGCGCATTGGCGCCGCGCGGCACCAGCGCGTCGATGTTGTAGCCGCCGACCCGGCGCTGCACCTTGGGGAAGCGCTCGGCGATCTCGCCGGCCTCGCGCCGGCCGAGGCCCAAGAGCGCCGCGACCAACGCGCGCTCCTTGGCACTCGCGCCCGCCTCTGCCTCCGCCTCGCGGAGCTCGGCAAAGCGCATGGCACTGCCGTCGGCGAGCGTTGCCTCGATCGCGCGCACGTTGTCGCGCATGGTGCCGTAGCGGATCGAGCGCGCGCCGCAGCTGTTGTTGCCGGCCATGCCGCCGATCGTGGCGCGGCTCGAGGTCGAGACGTCGACCGGGAAGAAGAGCCCTCGCGGGCGAAGCAGATCGTTGAGCTGGTCGAGCACGATGCCGGGCTCGACCACGGCGCGGCGCGCCTCCGGGTCGAGCTCGAGAAGGCGGTTGAGGCGGGGGCTCACGTCGACCACCACCGCCTCGCCGACCGTCTGGCCGCATTGCGAGGTGCCGCCCCCTCGCGGCAGCACCGGCACCCCGGCCTCGCCTGCGATCTCGATGGTGCGGACGATGTCCGCCTCGCTCTTCGGGATGACGACGCCGATCGGCTCGATCTGGTAGATCGAGGCGTCCGTCGCGTAGCGGCCGCGCGTGAAGGGATCGAAGCGCACCTCGCCTTCGAGCTCGCGCGCGAGGCGCTGGGCGAGCGCCCGCTCGCCGACGCGGGAGCCGGCGGAGCGGCCCGGCTTCGGCTGGGACGCGCTCAAGGGCCCCGGTCCCTGGCGGCTTGAGCCATCATGACCCCAGTATAAATTGAATGCATAATGCCAGGCCAAGGGGAACCCGGCACCGCCCGGCGCGGGGCCGTATGCGAGGGCTCACTATGGCTTACCAAAGCGGCCGCCATTTCCTTCAGATTCCCGGGCCGACGAACGTGCCCGACCGCGTCCTCAGGGCCATCGACCAGCCGACCATCGACCACCGGGGACCTGCCTTCCAGCGCCTGGGCAAGGAGCTCCTGGAGGGGCTCAAGGCGATCTTCAAGACCAAGGGAGCGGTGGTGATCTTCCCGGCCTCGGGCACCGGCGCCTGGGAGGCGGCCCTCGTCAATACGCTTTCTCCCGGCGACAAGGTTCTCATGGTCGAGACCGGGCATTTCGCCACGCTGTGGTCGCGTATGGCCGGACGGCTTGGGCTCGAGCTCGATTTCATCGCCGGCGACTGGCGCCACGGCGTCGACCCGGGGGCGGTCGAAGCGCGTCTCGCCGATGACCGCGCGCGCAAGATCAAGGCCGTCTGCATCGTGCACAACGAGACCTCGACGGGCGTCACCTCGCGCGTGGCCGAGGTGCGCAAGGCGATCGACAGCACCCGGCATCCAGCGCTCTTCATGGTCGACACCATCTCCTCGCTCGCCTCGATCGACTATCGCCAGGACGAGTGGGGGGTCGACGTGACCGTCGCCGGCTCGCAGAAAGGCCTCATGCTGCCGCCGGGTCTTTCCTTCAACGCGCTCAGCGAAAAGGCGCGCGCGACGGCCAAGACGGCGCGCCTGCCGCGCTCCTATTGGAGCTGGGAGGAGATGCTGGCCGCGAACGCGGGCGGCTTCTTCCCCTATACGCCGGCGACCAACCTCTTGTTCGGGCTCAGGGAGGCGATCGCCATGCTGCTCGAGGAGGGGCTCGACAACGTCTTTGCGCGCCACGACCGCCACGCGGAGGCGACCCGGCGCGCCGTCAGGAGCTGGGGCCTCGAGGTGCTCTGCCTCGATGCGCGCGAATATTCGAGCTCGCTTACCGCGGTGCTCATGCCCTCCGGCCACGACGCGGACGCCTTCCGCAAGACGACTCTCGAGCGCTTCAACCTCTCGCTCGGCAACGGGCTCGGCAAGCTGCAGGGCAAGGTATTCCGCATCGGGCACTTGGGCGACTTCAACGACCTCATGCTCGCGGGCACGCTCGCGGGCGTCGAGATGGGCCTCCTGGCGGCGGGTATAGAGGTCAAGGCAAGCGGCGTCGCGACAGCGCTCGCCTATCTCGGCGGAAACTACGCGGCCGCACCTGCCTCGGCCGCGTGAGCGGCGTCTTCCGGCGCGCGGCGCCCCGCCGATGGAGAAGCGGCGCCGAAACCGGCGCCGCCTGCAAGCACCCTCAGGCGGCGCTCACCACCTTGAGCTCGGGCTCCGAGCTGTCGATCAGCCGGTCCGGTCTGCAATACTGACGCAGCTTGCTCACGTCGGTGAGCCGGATGCGGTGGCCGCGGACCTCGACGCCCATCGTGCGCAAGGAGGAGAAGGCGCGCGACAGGCTCTCGGGCGTCATGCCGAGCCGTGCCGCAATGAGGCGCTTGTCGTGCGGCAGCTCGACCTGGCCATTGGAGCCGCTCTCCGCGGCAAGCGCCAGGAGATAGCAGCCGAGACGTTGGGTCGAGGTCCTGAGCTTGAGGTCTTTCACTTGGCGCAGGAGCGCGCGGTACTGGCGCGACAGCGAGGCGAGCATGGCGAGCGATAGATTGGCATCATGCGCGATCGCATGCTGTACGGCCGCGGCCGGCACCATCAGGATGCGCGCCGGATGCACCACCTTCGCCGAGACCAGATAGGACGTGTTGGTCAAGACCGCCGCGGGCATGAAGGCGTCGATCGGTTTCAGGATTTCCACCACCGCCTCGCGCTGGTCGGGGGCGGTGCCGGTGAATTGCACGCCGCCCTCGAGCAGGACATAGAGGAAGTCCGGCAGGTCGCCCTGGTTGAACAGCACGGTCTGACTCGGGAAGCGTTGCAGGAAGGCGCCCTTGGTCAGCGCGCCGAAGGTTTCCTCGGAAAGCTCCGAAAAGAGCGTAACGTCACGAAGTTTCTCGTAATCCTCAGGCTGCATTGCGCTTACTCCTTGGCAGTCAAATGGTTGCGAACGGGCCCGTACCCCCCGCTCCCATCGCATCGCCCCCTCGTTGAGCGCATCACCCACCTTCGGCAGCCGACCGCCGCACGGCCGGCCCGCCCCCTTACGAGCTTTTCCAGGTTAATGCCCTATCACAGAAGGCTTTGTGACAAAAGTTAAAATAACTTGAGAATCTTCCGTGAGGCCACCTCGGGAAGCGCCGCGCCCGCGGGTCCAGGCGCGCGCCCGGCCGGGCAAAAGGTGCTGTCCGGGAGTGCTCAGTTGGGGACGATCTTCCTGGGCAGATAGCGGCCGTTCTCGATGCCCGAGAACATCTCGCCCAGCTGCGGATGGGAGAGCGGGCGGCCGCTCTCGTCCGAGACGAGGTTCTGCTCGGAGACGTAGGCGATATAGCTGGTTTGCGCGTTCTCCGCGAGCAGGTGGTAGAAGGGTTGATTGCGATGCGGCCGGACGTCCTCGGGAATGGACATCAGCCACTCCTCGCTATTGGAGAAAACCGGGTCGACGTCGAAGATCACGCCGCGGAAGGGGTAGATGCGGTGACGCACGATCTGCCCGATATGGAACTTGGCCTGCCTCATGGCCCAATCCTCCAAGGTATTGACCCAAAAGGCAACCCCAGCCGCGCGGCATGGTCATCCGGACCCGCCGCAAGCAGATCGTCTTCGAACTGACATAAAAGTGTCAATATATCGAAGTAGGATGGTCACCTCGTTGCAACCGGCGGCGCCTACCATCCGGGCACCCGTCAGACGACCCCTCGCCCGAGGGGTCGTGGGCGGCTCACTCCGTTCAGGGGAGACATTTCATGATGAAACGCGTTGCCATGGGCGCCCTCGCGGGCGCCGCCCTGCTCTTCGCCGTGGGCGAGGCCGGGGCAGCGGAAATATCCGGTGCGGGCGCCACCTTCCCCTATCCGATCTATGCCAAGTGGGCGGATGCCTACAAGACCAAGACCGGCATCGGTCTCAACTACCAGTCGATCGGCTCCGGCGGCGGCATCAAGCAGATCAAGGCGAAGACGGTCGACTTCGGCGCGTCCGACATGCCGCTCGAGCCCAAGGACCTCGACGAGGCCGGGCTCTTGCAGTTCCCGATGGTGATGGGCGGTGTGGTGCCGGTGGTCAACATCAAAGGCATCAATGCAGGTGACCTCAAGCTCACGAGCGTGGTTATCGCCGACATCTATCTCAAGAAGATCACCAAGTGGAACGACGCCGCAATCGCCACACTCAACCCGGGCGTCAATCTGCCCGACGAGGCGATCACGGTTGTCCATCGCTCCGACGGCTCCGGCACCACCTTCATTTTCACCCATTACCTCTCCCAGGTGAGCCCCGAGTGGAAGCAGAAGGTCGGCGAGAACACCTCGGTCGAGTGGCCGGTGGGCGTGGGTGCGAAGGGCAACGAGGGCGTCGCCAATTATGCCAAGCAGATCGACGGCGGCATCGGCTATGTGGAGTACGCGTACGCGCTGCAGAACAAGCTCGCCTGGACCGAGCTCCAGAACGCGGCGGGCAAGTTTGTCAAGCCTACGGCGGAGGCCTTCATGGCCGCGGCATCCAATGCCGATTGGCAGAAGGCGCCCGGCTTCTATCTCTTGCTGACCAATCAGTCTGGCGATAACAGCTGGCCGATCACCGGCGCCACCTTCATCCTCTTCTATAAAGTACAGGACAAGCCCGACGTGGCCGCCGAAGTGCTCAAGTTCTTCGACTGGGGCTATCACAACGGCGCCCAGATGGCCGAGGAGCTCGACTACATCCCGATGCCTGCGAACGTGATCAAGCTCGTGGAGCAGAATTGGGAAAAAGAGATCAAATCCAAGGACGGCAAGCCGGTCTTCACCGCGAGCATGGTCACGAATTGAGGTCCTGCGCGTCCGGGGCAGGCGGTGCGTGCGGGCTGGCACGCGCCGCTCGCCGCGGCGCATGGCCGAGCAAATTGTCGGCGCTCAAGCCGAGCGCTGACGTTCCCTTCCCATGGTAAGGAAGCCCATGGCAGTCGCCGAAACCGCCTCCGATCGACCGCGTGGCGCCAGGATCGCGAAGCCCACCATCGGCTCGAGCACCATGGGGGACAAGGTCTTCTTCGGGCTGACTTATTCGTTCGCGGCCTTCGTCCTCCTCATCCTTGCCGGCATCCTTCTTTCGCTTGTCATAGGCAGTTGGCCCGCCTTCGAAAGGCTCGGCCTCGGCTTCTTCACGAGCGCCTCCTGGAATCCGGTGACCGAGAAGTTCGGCGCCCTGGCGCCGGTCTACGGAACGCTCGTCACTTCCCTGATCGCGATTCTCTTCGGCGTCCCGATCAGCCTCGGCATTGTCATCGTGCTGACCGAGTTGGCCCCCGTCTGGCTGCGCCGGCCGATCGGCACCGCGATCGAGCTCCTCGCCGCGATCCCGAGCATCATCTACGGCATGTGGGGCCTTTTCGTCTTCGTGCCTTTCTACAAGGCCTATATCCAGCCCGCGCTCGGCTCCACGCTCGGCAAGGTCCCCATCGTGGGCGCGCTCTTCGACGGCCCGCCTTTCGGCGTCGGCATGCTGACGGCCGGCCTCATCCTCGCGATCATGATCCTGCCCTTCATCGCGGCGGTGATGCGCGACGTGTTCGAGACGGTGCCGCCGCTCTTGCGCGAATCTGCCTACGCGCTGGGGGCCACCACCTGGGAGGTGGTCTGGCACGTCATCCTGCCCTACACGCGCACGAGCGTGGTGGGTGCGGTCATGCTCGGCCTCGGCCGCGCGCTCGGCGAGACCATGGCGGTCACCTTCGTGATCGGCAATTCCAATGAGATCAGCGCGTCGCTGTTCATGCCTTCGACGACGATCTCCGCGACCATCGCCAACGAGTTTACCGAGGCGGTCGGCGAGGTCTATTCCTCCTCGCTCATCGCCCTCGGCCTCACGCTCTTCTTCATCACCTTCGTCGTTCTCGTGCTTGCCAAGCTCATGTTGCGGCAGCTCGCGGGTAAGGTCCGGTGACCATGATCTCGCTCTATCGCCGACGCCGGCTTTTCAACTACTTCCAGATGACGGCATCCGTGCTGGTGACGGCACTCGGCATCTTCGTCCTTGCCTCGATCCTGTGGACGCTCGTCTCCTACGGCTTCCAAGGGCTGAGCCTCAGGATGGTGACCGACATGACGCCGCCGCCGGGGAGCGCAGGCGGCGTGCTCAACGCGATCGCGGGAAGCGTGGTGCTCACCGCGCTCGGCATCACCATCGGCGCCCCTATCGGCGTGCTCGCCGGCACCTATCTCGCCGAGTACAGCGAGCGAGGCAAGATCGCGGAAGCGACGCGCTTCATCAACGACGTCCTGCTTTCGGCGCCCTCGATCCTCAT
>Ga0187784_10003227_pt1 | contig 13154 bp, 10 predicted proteins | sample 1015_SJ02_MP15_2_FD_132964 | JGI IMG/M metagenome (GOLD analysis project Ga0187784, IMG submission 132964) | Tropical peat soil microbial communities from peatlands in Department of Meta, Colombia - 1015_SJ02_MP15_20_MG | ecosystem: Environmental > Terrestrial > Soil > Wetlands > Peat | place... | reverse complement strand
TGATCGTCGCGTACTACCGCTTCGACAGAATACCTTACAACCTCGATTCTCTGAGCCGCGGCTTGGACACCTTGCTGCGCAATCTCTCGCAAGGCCAGGCCTGGTTGCTCGAGACGCACCACAAGGCCATCGGCTACGCCATTCTCACCTACAACTTCGATCTCGAATACGGCGGTGTCGAAGGCATGCTTACCGACCTATACGTGGAAAAGCGCTTTCGCAAAAAGGGTGTCGGTTCGCTCGCGCTTTACGAAATTGAAGATTTTTGCCGCGAACGGGGAATCCGCAACATCGAACTCCAAGTGCAGCATCACAACAAGTCTGCACACACCTTCTATAAGAAGACGGGCTTTCGCGTATTACCGCGTAAAGTCTACCTTCTCAAGGTGCGTGAGGAAGAGAAGAGGCCGCCGCGCCGTCCTATCGCAAATATGCATCCGTGATGTACTGCTGCACCATGCGCTGGGTGTTGAAGAACGAACCGTTAATCGCGATGGCGTGCTGCATCACCGCCAGGTAGCGGTTGCGGTCCTCGTAAAACAGCGGCAGGATCACGCTCTCCAGCTTCAAATACAGACTTTCCGCGTCCGCGACGTTATCGGCCGCAGTATCCGGCTCTGGATCGCGCCGGTGCGCGTCTCCGATCGACCAGCCGGTCACACCTTCGATATGGCCTTCCACCCACCAGCCGTCCAGAATGCTCAGGCTCGGTACTCCGTTCAGCGCCGCCTTCATTCCGCTGGTGCCGGAAGCTTCTAGCGGATACTGAGGCGTGTTGAGCCACAAATCGCATCCCGAAGTCAGCTTGCCTCCGAGCTCCAGGTTGTAGTCGTCCAGAAAAACAATCGATACATTCTTTTTCAGCGCTTTTTTTGCCTTGAAAATGCGCTTGATGATTTCTTTTCCTCCGGCGTCCTTCGGATGAGCCTTCCCGGCAAACACAATCTGGAAGGGGCCGGCATTTTTCGCGACCTGCCGCAGGCGGTCCAGGTCTTTCAGGATAAGGTCGGCGCGCTTGTATCCCGTGGCGCGCCGCGCAAAGCCAATTGTGAACGCTTCCGGATCCAGTTTCAGGCCGGTTTTTTTCCGCACCGCTTCCAGCAGATCATGCTTTGCCAATAGGTGCGCGGACCAAACATCTTCCGGCGGGAGGCCCAGCGCCCCACGCAGGCTGTAATTGTCCTCTCGCCAGGAAGGAATATAGCGGTCGTACAAATCGCGAAATGCCTGTGAGGTCCACGTGGCCGCGTGCACTCCGTTTGTGATCGCTTCAATCTGCACATTCGGGAACATGCGTCGTGACACTTCCCCGTGCAGTTTGGCCACGCCGTTGACAAAGTTGCTCAGGCTCAATGCCAGATACGTCATGCTCACCGAAGCGCCCTGACGCGCGGCCGATTGCAAGTCGGGGAAGTCCTCGTCCGTTTGCAGGATGCTGCGAATCAGGTCCACCGACGATGCGTCCTTCACGTCAAAAAAACGCGTCAGATCGGGCAACAGCCGAATCAAATACTCGACGGGAAACTTGTCATGCCCCGCCGGAACGGGAGTGTGTGTAGTGAATACGCATTTGCTACGAACTTTCTCGATGTCTTCCCCTTTGATCGAGGTGCGGCCTGCGCGTCTCGCTTCTTCCTCCAGCAATTCCATGGTGAGCAGCGCGGCGTGCCCCTCATTCATGTGGTAGCGCATGAGTTCCGTATGCCCGAGGGCGCGAAGCATGCGTACGCCGCCGATTCCCAGTAATACTTCCTGAGACAAACGGTAAAACGGATCCCCGCCATATAACGAGCCGGTCAGTTCGCGGTCGGCGGGGTCATTGTCCGGCAGGTCAGCATCGAGGAAATACACTGGCACTTCATATCCGCGCACTCCTTTCACCACATAACGCCAGGCGCGCAACTCCACGCGCCGGTTCTCCAGCATCACGGTAACGCGCGGTGCCTCCTCGTGCAGAAACTTCTCCACGTCCCATTCCACCGCTTCTTCGGTCTGCGCTCCATCGTCCGCAAGGACCTGGTGAAAATAGCCCTTTCGGTACAGCAGCGACACCGCCACCATGGGCAGACGAATATCCGCCGCAGCGCGGATGGTGTCGCCGGCAAGGACGCCAAGCCCTCCGCTGTAACTCGGCATCGCATTCTCCAGGGCGATTTCCATCGAGAAGTAGGCAACAAATCGTTTGGGTGGATGAGCGAGCGTGGCCATTATCTCCGCGTTTTTTCCAATTCCTTTCTGCAACGTGCTTCTTATCCGTCTTCGGAACTACGCCAAATTTATCATTTTCCGGGAACTACGTCTTACAGGCAAGCACTGCGCCCAGTTGGGTTTCCTTGCGGTTCTTGGTCTGCGCCGGAAATGCCGCTCTCCGCTATAATTCTCTTGCATGCCTACGTTTCTTGATGGTGTCCGGGTTGTCGAGTTGGCCGAAGCCCTCGCCGGCCCCTATTGCGCGATGATGCTCGGCGATTGTGGGGCTGATGTTATCAAAATTGAGCGCCCAGGTATCGGCGATCAGTCCCGCGGCTGGGGTCCGCCGTTTGTGGGCACGGAATCTGCCTACTTTCTCGCGACCAATCGCAACAAACGCTCCATCTCGCTGAATTTCGATCATCCTACTGGAGCGGAAATCCTGCACCGGCTCCTCGCCAGGGCCGACGTGTTCATTTGCAATCAACCCTCTCTTGCCTCGCTGCAACGTCGCGGCATCGATCCAGCCACCTTGCGCGCCAAACATCCCCGCCTGATCTACTGCGCCATTACGGGATACGGCTTCTCGGGTCCAAAAGCGGGACTCCCCGGGTACGACATTCTCGCTCAGGCCGAGGCGGGCGTGATGAGTTTCACCGGAGAGGCCGGGGGCGGCCCCATGCGTTTTCCCGTCGCCATTGCCGACATGACCACAGGCATGTACGCCGCGATGGGCGTTCTGGCCGCGCTCTACGCTCGCGAACGCACCGGCCAAGGAGACTTTCTGGACCTTGCTCTTTTCGACTCGCAGCTCACCTGGCTTGCCAACGTCGGCAGCAGCTACCTGAACGCTGGGGTTTCGCCACAGCGTTGGGGCAACGCTCATCCCAACATCGTTCCGTATCAGCTCTTTCGCGGAAGCGACGCGCGTTATTTCGTAGTTGCCGTCGGCACGCAACCCTTGTGGCAGCGCCTGCTTCGTCTCCTCGCCTTGGAACAAGAGTTCGCCGCCGATCCTCGCTTTACTACCAACGCCGATCGCATCCGCCACCGCGATCAACTCATTCCCATTCTCCAGCATCACTTTGACGCACAGCCTTCTTCCGTGTGGATCGAACGCCTCACAGAGGCTGACATCCCGACTGCGCCGATTCAGACTGCCGGCGAGGCGCTGACCGATGCCCAAGCGCTCTCGCGGGGTCTCGTCGTCGAGATCGATCACCCCACACTCAAGACCGCTCGCAGCATCGCCAACCCCATTCGCTCGGAGTCTCAGCCTATCCTTTATCGCCTCCCTCCCCCGCTTCTTGGCGAACACACTCCGCAGATCCTGCGGGAGCTGCAATTCCCGGAATCTCAACCGCATTCCGCCCTGCAGGAAGCCTGCACTTCTCCGGGAAAAGCCTCGGCTGCACCTGCCACGCCGAACTGCCTCTATGGTAGGTAGCGGCTACTAAACGCTTGTATTAACAGCAACAGAAGAACGTACTTTAATTTAAATCTATTAGCTATTATACTCTCCATTTGTAGACCACTTGGGTAAGCCCAGCCGCCTCTCGTGCCGTCTTCGCCCGATGCTTTGACGTCGGCGAGTTCCGTTAGAGGAGGACGCCTAAGATGGAATGCCTGGAAGGTTCAGCCATTGCGTTTCGCAATTTCAATGTTTGTCCACACTGCCAGTCGCTCGGGGAGCAGCCGCTGTTGGGCCGTCTTTGCGAAGGATTGCCGATGATTTCGCGCTCCGACGGGAGTTCGTTTCATTTGCTGCTCGCGGACCGCCCGCTTCCCTACCCCAATGAACGCTCCGCTGGACCCACTCGCAAGATTTCGGTGTGTTTTTGGTATTCCCACGTGTCCAGACCCAAGGTCACCAACTCCACCGTCGTGACCTTGCACTCGGCGCAAACCAATCGCCCCGCAGTCTTCCGCGCCATTGAAACCGTGGCCGATCTTCTGGCAGAGTCGCTCGCGCGCTACGGCTATCTTCAGAAGTTCTACGATTTTACCGGCGAATCTCTTTTCGCACTGTCTATGTGACGCATTTGGGGTGATTGCATCACTCCCCCTCAAGTCTTTCCCTTGCTTTCGAGGCTCTGAGCTGAGCCTCCTGCGGGCAGGACTCCGCCGGACAGTAGCGCCTTGACCTGATTGCACGCCGCGGGCACCGCACGGCGAACCACATCCGAAAGCTGCGCGCCGTATTCGAACGAAGCCCCGCCGACCGTGAGCAGGAAAGCCCGCTCCGGCTCTTTCTGGTACAGTTCGCGCGCCAGCGCCAGGAGCCGCCGCGGATTTAGCGAGTGCGTGGTCACGCCCGCCTTCTCAGAGCGAGCGGAGATTTCTTGTAGGTAGATTTCCCCCGCGGCAATCGCCGCCGATGCGTCCACAAAAATAGCCAGCTCGGATTTGCTGAGACTTTCTGCCAGCTCCGGAGTCCACTGATGCACACAGAGAACCTCGGTCCCCGGTCCGGCATCAGGTTCCAGGTTGCGAGCAATTTGCGGCGCAACCCCGTCGTCTCCGCGCAGGGGGTTGCCGCAAGCCAGAATGATTGACCGCGTCATGTTATTTGCGGGTTTCGGCCTGCGACCTTCCGTCCGGCGCTACCCTCTTACAAACTGCTGGACGCCCTGTGTGCTTGGGCCAACCTCAAGTCAAGATATCACGCCCGAGTTTTGCCCGGTTCCGAAATCAGTAATCCCATTACCGGACACTCATTGTTATCACGACCCCAGAGTCACTTAGTAAGTCAGTGATACACAAAGACTTAGTCGACGGGAACCGCGGCCTCCCGATTGCCGTATCTACGCGTTGAGAACTCCCATGGATATACCTCGACCCTCAAATGCACGCGCCAAAATGATCCGCCGGATTGTGCTCGGATTGATTGCCCTGCTGTTCATCGGCGGGGTCACCTTCGGACTGTCCCGCTTGCGGCCTGCGGCGCCCTCGGTAGATCGCGCCACAGTTTGGTCCGACGAAGTCAAACGCGGGCCGATGCTTCGCGAAGTGCGCGGGATCGGTACGCTCGTGCCTATAGACATCCACTGGATTCCAGTGCAAACCGACGCGCAGGTGGACCGCATCGTCCTTCGTCCCGGTGCGGTAGTGAAGCCAGACTCCATCATCCTGGAACTCAGCAACCCCATACTCAGGCGCGACACGCTGGATGCCGAGTACCTGTTGAAGGCCGCCGAAGCGGATTATGCCAACCTGAAGGTTCAGGTCAATAGCGAACTGCTGAATCAGAAAGCCGCCGAAGCTGCGGTCCGCAGCGAGTACGAACAGGCGAAAATCCAGCACGAGGTCGACGACAAGCTCTATCAGGAAGGCATCGTCTCCATCGTCACCGCGCAGCTTTCCAAAGTTCGCGAAGAGCAACTAGCCATCCGTCTGCAACTTGAAGTGGAACGCACCAAAAACACCGCGGATGCTGCAGATGCCCGCCTGCAGGCGCAGATGGCTCATGTGGATCAGCAGCGCGCGTTGTATGAACTGCGCCACGCCGAACTTGAGGCCTTGCACGTCCGCGCCGGCATCGCCGGTGTGCTGCAACTTGTGCCGGTGGAGGAGGGCCAGCATGTGACGCCGGGCACGAATCTCGCCCGGGTTGCCGATCCCAAAAAGCTGAAGGCGGAAATCAAGGTCGCAGAAACCCAGGCCAAGGACGTGCTGATCGGCCAAAAGGCCACCATTGATACGCGCAACGGTACTGTCGAGGGGCACGTCGCGCGCATCGATCCTTCCGTGTTGAACGGCACGGTGACGGTTGATGTCTTCCCGGATGCTCCGATGCCGGATGGAGCGCGGCCCGATCTCAGCGTCGACGGCACTATCGAAATTGAAAACCTAAAGGACGTTCTCTACGTCGGCCGGCCGGTGCATGGCTCCTCCCAGAGCACCATCAGCTTGTTCAAGCTGACCCCGGACGGCTCCGAAGCAAATCGCGTGAACGTGAAGTTGGGCCGCGCTTCCGTCAACACTATCGAGATTCTGCAAGGCTTACAGGTCGGAGACCGCGTCATTCTCTCTGACATGTCGCAGTGGGACAACTACGATCGCATCCGGCTGAAGTAGGCCGTGAGGGAACTTTGGAGGTGAATCCATGAGAACGCTGGGAGAACACATCCGCCACAGACTGCACACGCTTTTTGCAAATGGCGCGTTCCTTGTGATTGCCGGCGCGACGGTCGTGCTGGGCATCGCCGCCAATGCCTCGCTGTGTTCTGTCATGAACGTCTACGCGCAACCCGAAAGAGTGGTCTCGGGCGTCCTGACGGTTCTCAGCGTGGCGCAGGTTCTGTTCAGTATCTGGTTCGGGATTCGCATGCTCTACTGATGTTCGCTCCACTGGGCATTGTGGGGACTCAGGGAGGATTGAATGCAGACATTCTGGCAAGACATTCGTTACGGCCTGCGCATGCTGTGGAAGACCCCTGGGTTCACCGCGATAGCCATCGTGACGTTGGGGCTCGGGATCGGTGCCAACACTGCGCTCTTCTCGGTGGTCAATGGCGTTTTGCTGAATCCCCTGGCCTATCCGGAACCGGGAAGACTCGTGGTGCTTTTCTCCGGCAATTCACAGTCTTCGCGTTACTCCATCTCTTACCCGAACTTTCTGGACTGGCGGCGCGATAATCATTCCTTTTCCGCGTTAGCGGCCTACCGCGCGGACGACCTTAATCTCACAGGAATGGGGGAACCCGAGCGATTGGGGGCCGACATGGTCTCCGCTCCGTTCTTCCCTATTCTTGGCGTGAAGCCGGTGACGGGTCGAACCTTCTCGGAACAAGAAGACCAATTAGGCGGGGCCCCGGTGGCCTTAATCAGTGAGAATTTCTGGAAGCGTAAGTTCGATTCGGCTCCGGACGTCGTCGGCAAACCCATCACCCTGAACGCCACCGTCCACACCATTGTCGGCGTGATCCCTTCGAGTTTTCATTTTCACGATTGGAATTTTCGACCCGCGGCTGATGTTTTCGTACCCATCGGACAGTGGAACGATAGATTTTTCCGCGACCGTGGCGTCGGCATGGGCATGAATGCCGTGGGAAGAATCAAACCGGGCGTGACCTTTGGACAAGCGAGCCAGGACATGGCCAGGGTCGCCGCACATCTCGGCGAGGTCTATCCCCAGGTGGATAAGGATTCCGGTATCACCCTGATCCGGCTGAAGCAATTCATGGTCGGTGATGTACAGCCTTTCCTGATGGTGCTGCTGGCTGCAGTGGGCTTCGTTCTGCTCATCGCCTGCGCGAATGTGGCAAATCTTCTCCTGGCGCGCTCTACAGGGCGAACCCGCGAGTTCGCCATCCGCACCGCGCTCGGCGCCAGCCGCGGCCGCATGGTGCGTCAAGTTTTGACGGAGAGCGTGCTGCTGGCTCTCGCCGGCGGAGCATTGGGATTGCTTCTGGCGGCGTGGGGCACGCGTGCGGCGATCAGATTGCTCCCCGACGCCCTGCCGCGGGCCGAGGAAATCAATCTGGACGCCCGTGTACTCCTCTTCACGCTGGCAGCGTCCCTCGTTGCGGGAATTCTGTTCGGCTTGATCCCGGCGCTCAAGACTTCGCATTTAGAGATTCACGAAACCCTGAAGGAAGGCGGACGTGGCAGCAGCGGAATCCGCCACCGTACCCAGGGCCTGATCGTCGCTGTGGAAATGGCCCTAGCGTTGGTGCTGCTCACCGGCGCAGGGCTGATGATTCGCAGTCTGCAGAACCTGTGGGATACGAGTCCGGGGTTCGACCCCAAGAATGTTCTGACGTTTATGCTCTCGTACTCGCAACCCCTCGGCAACACGCCCTCCGCGACTCGCGCTTCCTTTCGCCAACTTCATGACGCGATTGCCGCCGTACCAGGGGTTCAGGGGGTTTCCTTGAAAACGGGGGCGCGTCCGCTGATGGGTGATTCCGAGCTTAATTTCTGGCTCGATAGCGAGTCCAAACCCACTTCGCAGCAAGACATGAAGAGTGCGCTCTTCTACGTGACGCAAGTGGATTACCTGAAAATCATGAAAATTCCGCTGAAACGCGGGCGATTCCTGGCGGATTCCGACAATGAAAACACTCCGCTCGTAGTCGTAATTGACGAACAATTTGCAAACAAACATTTCGGCGACAGCAACCCCATTGGAAGGCACATCAGTATCAACGTCATTGACAGAACTACGGAGATCGTCGGCGTTGTCGGGCATGTAAAGCAATGGGGACTCAATGCCGACCTCACCGCTCCTCTTCAGGCGCAATGTTATATCTCTCTCGCGCAAACTCCTGATGTCGTTATGTCCCTCATGGACCACGGAGTGGACGGCGTCCTACGCACAGATGCCGCCATGCTTACGGATCTCAGCCCCATCAGCCATGCCGTGGCAGGCGTGAACAGCCAGATCGTGGTTTACGAACCACACACCATGACCGGGGTCATCGCCGACTCGCTGGCAGCGCAACGCTTTGTCATGGCGTTGTTGGGAATTTTTGCCGCGCTGGCGACCTTGCTCTCTTCCGTCGGGCTCTACGGGGTGATTTCCTGCATCGCCGGCCAGCAGACACACGACATTGGAGTGCGCATGGCGCTGGGCGCTGGGCGCACAGACGTGCTGATGATGATGTTGCTGCAAGCGGGGAAAATGGCGCTTATCGGCGTCGCGGCCGGGCTGCTCGCGGCTTTCGGCTTGACGCGCCTCATGTCCAGCATGTTGTTCGGCGTCAGCGCGCGTGACCCCCTCACCTTTTCCGGCGTAGCACTTCTGTTGAGCCTAGTTGCTTTAGCCGCCTGCCTGATTCCGGCACGCCGGGCCACGCGCGTCGACCCCATGGTGGCGCTGCGCTATGAATAGATTTCCCCGCAAAGCAGCGAACGGAATTCCGCCGCCGCGGATTTCGGGTTTAAAGGAGAAACCATGGCTGAGACAGACAACGTACTGATCAAGATGGAGAGCGTAAAGAAGGTCTTCCTCACTGACGAGGTCGAAACTCACGCCCTCGAAGAAATTCATTTGCAAATCAATCGCGGCGAATACGTCTCGATCGCTGGGCCGTCCGGCTGCGGCAAGTCAACACTGCTTTCGATCATGGGCTTGCTGGATTCGCCGACCGAAGGCACTTACCTGCTGAACGGCAAGCCCGTGGCCAATCTGACCGCGAGCGAACGCACGCGTATCCGCAACCGCGAAATTGGCTTCATTTTCCAAGCATTCAACCTGATCGGCGACCTCACGGTCTACGAAAACGTCGAGTTGCCCCTCACGTATCGCGGCACAGGGTCCGCCGAACGCGCCCAGAAGGTCGAGCACGCCCTCCAGCGCGTCGGCATGGCGCACCGCATGCGCCACTATCCCTCGCAACTCTCCGGCGGTCAGCAACAGCGCGTCGCCGTGGCGCGCGCACTCGTAGGCGACCCGCTCATCCTGATGGCCGACGAGCCCACCGGCAACCTCGATTCCCGCAACGGCGAAGCGGTCATGGAACTCCTGCGCGATCTGCACCGCAATGGCGCCACCATCTGCATGGTGACCCACGACGAGCGCTATTCGCACTTCGCCGAACGCACCATTCACCTCTTCGACGGCCGCATCGTCGAAGAAACCCAGCAAGCCCACGTAGTGGCTTGAACTGAGAGGCGCTGCCGATCAGTGAGAGGAGGGGCGTAATGCATTCGATCTGGCAAGACATTCGCTTCGGCGTGCGAATGCTGGGCAAATCGCCGGGCATCACCCTGGCGGCGATCCTAGCGTTTGGCGTGGGGATCGGCGCGAACACGGCGGTCTTCAGCGTATCGAATACTTACTTGCGCAGCCCCATTTCCTTCCCGGAGGTCGACCGCATCATTATGGTTCTGAGTCACGCTCCCGGTGAGACGGGGGAATGGGGATGGGACGAAGTCTCGCCGGCGGACCTGCGCGACTGGCGCGAGCAAAACCATTCCTTCGAGTCTCTGGCGGCGTATGCCTGGGAAGACGTGAATCTGACCGGGGTCGGAGAACCCGTCAAGCTTCAAGGGTTTCGTGTCTCGGCAAACTTTTTTGATGTGCTCCGCGCCACACCTCTTCATGGCCGCGGTTTCGTAAGCGGAGAAGACGAACCGGGACGCGAGCATGTGGCGGTCCTGAGCGCGGGCCTGTGGCGCCGTCAGTTCGGATCCGACCCAAATGTCGTGGGACGCACCGTCCAGCTGGATGGAACTCCCACGCAAATCGTTGGGGTGATGAATGACAAGGTGCGCTTTCCGCAAAGCGCCGAGATCTGGATGCCGCTCGCTCTCTCCCCGGACGTTAAGACTTTGCGCAATGTCCATTACTTGAGCCCTATTGGGCGGCTCAAGCGCGGAATCGCTCTGGAACAAGCACAAGCGGAAATGGACGCGATCCAGGCACGGCTGCAAACGTCGTTCCCGGAGACGGAAAAGGGCTGGAGCGTAGTGTGCTTTCGACTGGGCGACTTTGTCGCTGGTCCGGCGAAAGGCTACATGATCCTCTTGCTGTGCGCGGTCGGTTTTCTGCTCTTGATCGCCTGCACCAATGTGGCGAACCTGCTGCTGGCGCGGAGCGCCGCGCGCCAGAATGAGTTTGCGATTCGCGTAGCACTGGGCGCGAGCCGCGCGCGCCTGATTCGCCAGGTTCTGGTGGAAAGCGTGCTGCTCGCAACGGGCGGCGCAGTCGCGGGATTGCTCCTGGGTTCCTGGTGGATTTCGCTCATCCGTGGCGCCATGCCCCCGGAAGTCGAGCGCTACATCCCCGCCTGGGATCTGGTCCGCCTTGACCGCGGCGTGTTTCTGTACACTCTCACGGTTGCCCTAGCAGCGGGGATTATTGCAGGACTTTTCCCCGCGCTGCACGGATCCACAGCGGATCTCCATGAAACACTAAGAGAAGCCGGACGAGGAGGGAGCGCGAGTGCATCACGCATGCGCTTGCGCGGTGCGCTGGTTGTCGCGCAGGTGGCGCTTTCGCTGGTGTTGCTGGTTGGCGCGGCCCTGATGGCCAAAGGTGTTCAAACGCTTTTTTCGCTGAACTTCAAATTCAACCCGGAGTCGGTGCTCACCTTTCGCGTGGCCCTGCATGATTCCAAATACACAAACGCGCAACAGCGCGTCGCCTTTTTCGACAATTTGATCGAGCGCCTCGCCGGCAACGCCGGCGTGCAAACCGCGGCCGTCTCCACGCAAATCCCCTTCTCCGGCGGCGACTCGGGCTCGTTCAGCATCGAAGGGCAGCCGGCGCAACCCGGCGAATTTCGGACCGCCGATATCAACAGCATTAGTCCGGCGTACTTCCGGCTTCTCCACGTGGCCGTTACCGATGGGCGCGAATTCAACGATCACGACACCCCCGATTCGGCTCCCGTGGCCATCATCAGCGAGAAACTCGCCAGGAAATATTGGCCGGGGCATAGCGCGCTGGGACACCGCTTGAAAGTGGGAGGCGAGAATTCCAAAGAGTCCTGGGCCACCATCGTCGGCGTGGCCGGCGAGATCAATTACAATCCCTGGCGCCACGATATTCTGCCGGGAATCTACTTCCCTTTTAGCCAGCATCCCTGGGCGTCTTCGTACGTGGCTTTTCGCGCCAGCGGGGACCTCAAAGCGTTTCTCCCCTTGGTGCGCGCCTCGGTTGCGAGTATCGACCCCAATCAACCGCTTTACGAGATTTTCCCGCTGGATCACGTCATCTCCGACCAAATCCTGGGACTCTCCTACGTGGCTGTTCTGCTGGGCGTCACCGGGATGATGGCTCTGGGGCTGTCGGCGGTCGGCGTTTCCGGTGTGATGGCTTACTCCGTGACACAGCGCGTGCACGAGATTGGCGTGCGCATGGCGCTGGGGGCGAGCCCGGGGAGCGTCCTGCGCATGTTCATCAAACACGGCCTGCAACTCATGGTGTTGGGCATGTGCATCGGGCTGCCTGGGGCGTTTGCGCTGGCGCGGCTGCTTTCCAGCTTATTGTTTGGCGTCCACTCCGACGATTTCGCCAGCTTTTTCGGCGGCGCACTAATCTTGTCCGCCGTCGTATCCCTGGCCTGCTATCTCCCGGCGCGCCAGGCAACTCGCGTCGACCCCATGGTCGCGTTGCGTTACGAATAGAAAAGGAGCCCCCTTGCAACCTCTCATTCAGCTGAAAAATCTCGAAAAAGTCTTCGAAGCCGGGGGCCAGAAATTCTATGTGCTTCGCCGCGTGACCCTCGATATCCAGCCCGGCGAATTCGTCACCATCATGGGCCCGTCCGGCGCCGGAAAATCCACCTTGCTTAGCATTCTCGGCATGTTGGATGGCGCGTGGTCCGGCGAATATTTCTTTCTCGATCAGCCCGTCCACAAGCTCAACGTCAAACAGCGCAACGAGCTTCACAAGTACAACATCGGCTTCGTCTTTCAGAGCTATCACCTGATCGACACCCTCACGGTCTACGAGAATCTCGAAATTCCGCTTTCCTACAAGAACATTCCGCACAAGGAGCGCGCCAGCATCGTTTGCGACGCGCTCGATCGTTTCAGCATTGTCGGCAAGAAGGATCTGTTTCCCAATCAGCTCTCCGGCGGCCAGCAGCAACTCGTGGGCGTCGCCCGCGCCGTCATTCAACATCCCAAACTTATCCTCGCCGACGAGCCTACCGGCAATCTGCACTCCGCGCAGGGCGAAGAGATCATGCAGCTGTTCAAAAAGTTGAACGACGCGGGCACCACCATTATCCAGGTGACGCACTCGGAGAAAAACGCCGGCTACGGCAACCGCATCATCCAGCTTCGCGACGGCTGGGTCGTCAACCAGGAAACCACAGCGATCGGCGTGCACTAGCCGCGCACTTCTGGCGGGCGGTGGCAGTTCTAAAGGGGGGAGCGAAAATGGCCGGTTTAATCCACGATCTGCGTTACGCACTCCGCATGCTCGCAAAATCCCCCGGCTTCACCGCCGTCGCTGTGCTCACTCTGGCGCTGGGCATCGGCGGCAACACTACCATCTTTAGCTGGAT
>Ga0187784_10003225_pt1 | contig 13156 bp, 20 predicted proteins | sample 1015_SJ02_MP15_2_FD_132964 | JGI IMG/M metagenome (GOLD analysis project Ga0187784, IMG submission 132964) | Tropical peat soil microbial communities from peatlands in Department of Meta, Colombia - 1015_SJ02_MP15_20_MG | ecosystem: Environmental > Terrestrial > Soil > Wetlands > Peat | place... | reverse complement strand
GGCGTGCCCTTGCGCGACCCGCGGAAGCCGAGCGATCCCGAACTCTTCCATGACAGCACATTGCCGTTCATGTCCGTGATCGTGACGATCGTGTTGTTGAAAGAAGCCTGCACGTGCACGAGCCCGTGCGGAACGTGCTTGCGCTCTTTTTTCTTGAACGTCTTCTTCTTGCCTTTTTTCTCGGGAGCGGCTCCGCCGCCCGCTGCTGCTGGTTTTGCCATTTCTGAGTTCTCAGTTCTCAGCTCTCAGTTCTCAGTAAAACCAGCTCTCGTGGGGCTGAGATCTGGGAACTGAGAACTAGGAACTGTTCTTAAGTTTTTGCTGTCGCCTTCTTCTTCTGGGCGACGGTACCGCGGCGCGGACCCTTGCGGGTGCGGGCGTTGGTGTGCGTGCGCTGCCCGCGCACGGGCAGGTTGCGGCGATGGCGAAACCCGCGGTAGGAGCCGATTTCGATCAGGCGCTTGATGTTCATGGAAACATCCTTGCGCAGATCGCCTTCGACTCCGCCTTCGCCTTCAATCACCTGACGAATGCGGTTGACCTCATCTTCGGCAAGGTCCTGCACCTTCTTCATCGGGTCGACATTGGCGGCCGCCAGAATGCGCGCGGCGCGGGAATTGCCGATGCCGTAAATGTAAGTGAGCGCGATGTTCGCATGCTTGTTGCGCGGAAGATCGACGCCTGCAATACGTGCCATAGGTCTTGGTCCTTCCTGCTGCTCTGGCTTACTGGCTTCGAGTTACGAGCCGCGAGTCACGAGCCATCTGTTTTAGCTCGCGGCTCACAACTCGATACTCGCAGCTCATTTATCCCTGACGCTGCTTATGCTTTGAGTTCTCGCAAATCACCCGCACCACGCCTTTGCGGTGGATGACCTTGCATTTATCGCAAATTTTCTTGACCGATGCTCTGACCTTCATAACCGTCCAAACCTTCCCGATTTCCTACTGCTCAGATCCTTCGATTTCGCTCAGGATGACGCCGGCTGGGCTCGGACGCCCAGCCCAACGGTGTCATTTATATCTGTACACAATTCGTCCGCGATTCAGATCGTAGGGCGAAAGTTCGACTGCGACCTTATCTCCCGGCAGAATGCGGATGAAATTCTTTCTCATTTTGCCGGAAACATGCGCCAGTACCTGGTGCTTATTTTCCAGTTCCACCTTGAACATGGCATTGGGTAACGGTTCAAGAACCGTAGCCATGACCTCAATCGCGTCTTCTTTGCTCATCAACCTCCCTGAATTTCCTACGCTGAACGATCCTTCGACTCGCTTCGCTCGCTCAGGATTTCGGCGCCCGGCTCAGACGCCGCGCAGACGCCTCAACTTCAATCGCGTCTTTGCTCATCAACCTCCAAAATCAGCTCTTAGCTGTTAGCTTCTAGCTGGCATCGCGGTTCCGACGTTCGCTAGCCGCTAGCGGCCAGATGCTAGTAGCGGTTACTGCGTCAAAATCACCGGGCCCTGTCTTGTTACCGCTACACAGTGCTCAAAGTGGGCGCTGTAGCTGCCGTCAAGGGTCACGGCTGTCCACTTATCACCCAAGACCCTGCTCCCGGGACCGCCCGAATTCACCATCGGCTCAATGGCCAGCACCATACCCTCGGACAACTCCGGGCCCTGGCCCTTCTTGCCGAAATTGGGAATCTGCGGCGCTTCATGCAACTTGGTTCCGATGCCGTGGCCGACGAATTCTCTGACCACGCTGAAACCCGCAGCCTCCACGTGCTTCTGGATCGCCGATCCAACGTGGCCGATCGTATTGCCGATCTTCACCTGCTCAATTCCTTTGTACAAGGACGCTTCCGTTACTTCGAGCAACTGCTTGACTTCGGCGGCCAGCGCATCGCCGACCGGCACGGTAATGGCGGCGTCTCCATAATACCCGTCGAAGACGACGCCGCAATCGATCGAGACAATGTCGCCGGCCTTCAGCACGTGCTTGTCCGATGGGATGCCGTGAACAATCTCATCGTTCACCGAGGTGCAAAGCACGCAAGGATAACCGTAATAGCCTTTGAACGCCGGAGTCGCACCGAGGTCCGCGATCAGCTTTTCCGCCGCTTTCTCGAGGTCCATCGTGGTCGCACCCGGTGCCACAAGACTCTTCACGCGATCCAGAACCTGGCGAACGATCCTGCCGCTGCGCCGCATCTTTGCGATCTCGGCGGGCGACTTGCGGACGATCCTGTCTTCTGCCGAACCCATCGTTGTTCAGGCCTGCTGGCCTGGTCTTCCTGACCCAATCCGCCGCGGTCTCGCACTTACTCCTGCTGAGATCTGGCGGCGGCGCGGCGATCGATCAGCGCAAAAATTTCTGCCGCGACCTCGGCCACCGGCCTGTCGGCATTCACCACCACCAGGCTACCCTGCTGCCGATAGTACTCGACGACCGGTGTGGTCTGGCGCTCATACACAGCCAGACGTTCTCGAACCACTTCTTCGCGATCATCGTCACGGAGAATCAGCGGAGTACCATCCACGTCACACAGCTCATCTACGCGAGGTGGCTGGAAGTGAATGTTATAGGTCCGCCCACAGGTAGGACACTGACGCCGTCCGGTAAGCCGCAGCAGTAATTCAGTATAATCCACCAGCAACTGGATCACAACCGGCGCTGGCGCGGCGGCTTGGCCCGGCAACTGATTTTCAAAGAACTCATTTTGCAGAAAGGCGTCGAGCCATCCTGCCTGGGCGGCCGTCCTGGGAAAGCCATCCAGTACAAATCCGCGGCGGCAATCGGGTTCCCGCAGCCGGGCGGAGACAATGCCATATAACAACCGGTCCGGCACGAGCTCGCCGCGCGACATGATGGCCTGCGCTTCGAGACCCACGCCGGTTGCGCGCGCCACGTGATCCCGCAAAAGCTCGCCGGTCGAGATCTGCGGGACACCATATTTCTCTCGAATCAACCGGGACTGCGTTCCCTTTCCGGCGCCCGGGGGTCCGAGAAGTATGATGGGGCCGATTTGCGCGCTCGCGTCGGCCACTTAAAATTACCAGCGGCGGCCGCGGATGCGTCCGCTCTTGGGCGTAAATCCATCGTAGTGGCGCATGATCAGTTGCGCCTCGATCTGCGTGACGGTGTCCATGGCCACGCCAACGACGATCAACAGCGAAGTGCCGCCAAAGTAAAAGTTCACACCCAAACCGTTCGTGACCCAAGTGGGCAAGCTTTCAAAAATGCGGCCAACGACCGGGAGGTGGTTGAGCTTGATGCCGGCGATCATCCACTCCGGAATCAGCGAAATCGAAATCAGGTAAAGCCCTCCGACCAGGGTGATGCGGGTAAGGACGTCGTTGACGAAGTCGGAGGTGCGCTTGCCCGGCCGGATGCCGGGGATAAAACCGCCCCACTTGCGCATGTTGTCGGCGACTTCGTTCGGGTTAAACACGATCGAGATATAGAAGTAAGCAAAGAAGATGATGCCCAAGCAATAGAGCAGCGTGTAGAGCGGCTCACCCCAGCGCAAGGCGTCGAGCATTGGTCCGATGACCCGGTTGTTGTGGAAGGCGGCGCCGAGCATCTGGGGCAGGGCAAGAATCGAGGAGGCGAAAATCACCGGCATGACGCCGCCGGCGTTGACGCGCAAGGGAAGGTGGGTGGACTGTCCGCCCATGACCTTGCGCCCGACGACGCGCTTGGCGTATTGCACGGGAATGCGGCGCTCACTGCGCTCGACATAGACGATGAACGCCACGACTGCGATCATGAGCAGAATGAGCAGGAACATAGCGGGGGCAGTGAAGGCTCCCCAGGCCGCGGTGCTGGCTTTTTCGTAAAGGTCGGCGACGCCGCGCGGCAGGCCGACCACGATGCCGGCGAAGATCAGCAACGACATGCCGTTGCCAATGCCGCGCTCGGTGATTTGTTCGCCCAGCCACATGATGAAAGCCGAACCGGTGGTCAGCGTGATCATCGTCATCAGGATGAAGCCTGGCCCCGGGTTATTGACGAAATCGCCGGCTTTCTCCAGGCTGATGGCGATGCCGAAAGACTGCACCGCGCTCAAAACCACGGTGAGATAGCGCGTCCACTGGGTAATCTTCTTGCGGCCCAGTTCGCCTTCCTTCTGCAGCTTGGCCAGCGGCTCATAAACCACCGTCAGCAACTGCAGAATGATGGAGGCGGTGATGTAAGGCATGATGCCGAGCGCGAAAATGGTCAGGCGGCGCAGGTTGCCGCCGCTGAACAGATCGACGAAGCCCAGCACCGAGCCTCGGTTCTGCTCGAAGAACTGCGCCAGACGGTCGCCGTTGATGCCGGGCGTGGGGATGTGGCCGCCGATGCGGTAGACCGCCAGCAGGCCGAGCGTGAAGAGCACGCGCTTGCGCAGATCGGGAATCCGGAATATGTTCGCCAGCTTTTCCAGCATTACTGCAAGACCTCAAACTTGCCGCCCGCCTTGGTGATTTTTTCCTGCGCCGTCTTGGAGAACTTGTGCGCGTGAACGGTAAGCGCGGATTTCAGTTCGCCGTTGCCGAGAATCTTCACCGGCTTCCGGCCAGTGACCACTCCGGCCCTTTTGAGCACTTCGGGAGTGATTTCGGTTTCGCCGAGCGCGGCCAGGCGGTCGAGGTTCACGACCGCGTATTCCTCGCGGAAAATGTTGGTAAACCCGCGCTTGGGCAGGCGGCGATGGAGCGGCATCTGGCCGCCCTCGAATCCGCGAATGAGGCGCGTGCCCGAGCGAGACCACTGGCCTTTGTGTCCGCGGGTAGAGGTTTTGCCCATGCCCGAACCCATGCCGCGTCCGACGCGCTTGCGGTTCGTGTTGGCCTTGCGGGGCGCTTTGATTGTTGAAAGATTCATATTGTAGATCCTAGCTCTCAGGTCTCAGGTCTTAGTCGTCAGGTCTTAGGTCTCAGAAAAAACTCTATCGGTACCCGCGCTCTCAGTTTTCCCAGGAACCGAGACTTGACACCTAAGACCTAATCCACAATTTCCACCAGGTGCGGCACCTTCTTCACCATGCCACGGATGGCGGCGGTGTTGGGGCGCTCAATGACCTGGTTCAGGCGGGTAAAACCCAGCCCTTTGATTACCTTCTTGTATTTTTCCGGCGTGCAGATCGCAGAACGGACTTGTTTGATCTGGATCGTACCCGATGATTTTGATGTCTTTTCCGTCATTTTGCTCTTCCTGGCCATTGGCTTTTAGCTACTAGCTAGAAGCTCGGTTTACAACTCCTCCACTGCCTTGCCGCGCAAGGCGGCGACTACTTCCTTGTTCTTCAGTTTCTTGAGCGCGTCAAACGTCGCCTTGATTACGTTGTGCGGGTTGGTGGTGCCGATCGACTTGGTGAGGACGTTCTGCACGCCAGCCGAAGTCATCACGGCGCGCACCGCTCCGCCGGCGATCACGCCCGTGCCTTCCGGGGCGGGCTTGAGCAGCACCCGGCCAGAGCCGTAGCGGCCAAGAACGGTGTGTGGGACGGTGGTCTGGGTCAGGTTGATCTGCATCAGGTTCTTCTTGGCCGACTCGATTCCCTTGCGAATGGCCTGGGGAACTTCCTTGGCCTTGCCCGAACCAAAACCAACCACTGCCGCCGTCGGATCACCGACCACGACCAGCGCGGCGAACGAAAGGTTCTTGCCGCCCTTGACCACCTTGGTCACGCGGTTGATGGAGACGACCTGGTCCTTCAATTGGTAAGAACCGGCATCGAGTTTTTTTGTCACTCTAGGCATTCTCTAAACCAGCCTTTAGCTATTCGCTATTCGCTCTTAGCCTGAAGCCCCCAGCGAATAGCCAAGAGCGAACAGCTAAGAGCTGTCTTTAAAATTGCAATCCCGCTTCACGGGCCGCGTCGGCGACCGCCTTGACGCGTCCGTGATAAATGTAGCCCCCGCGATCGAACACGACCTTGGTGATGCCTTTCTGTTTGGCCAGTTCCGCGATCTTTTTCCCTACGGTTTTGGCCGCGGCCACGTTGCCACCCGTAACCCGCTCGGCCCCTTTGCCCCTGGCTGTCGAAGCCGCCGCGAGTGTAACACCCTGGAGATCGTCGATCACCTGCGCATAAATATGGTTCAGCGAGCGATAGATATTGAGCCGCGGGCGCTCCGGCGTTCCGATAACTTTTTTCCGGATGCGCTCGTGCACCACCTGCCGTGTCTGATTTTTCGAGGCCTTATTCAGCATCTGCTTTTCCTTTTCCCGGGTTCTATGCCGGGTGGCGCTACGCGCCAAAACCAAGCCAAAGATCCTTCGACTCCGCAGGATCTTCCATCCTGCTTCGCTCAGGATGACGCCCGCGAGGCTCGTTCCCAGCCTGCCCTGAGCAACTGAGCTTGCGAAGTTGCCGAAGGGCCTCGCGAAACCACCAGATCCCTCACTTCGTTCGGGATGATCGCGGCGGGCTCAGACGCCCGCCAAACGCGATCACTTCGCTCCCGTCTTGCCAACCTTTTTCTTCAGGCGCTCGCCGGCATAGCGAACACCTTTGTTCTTGTACGGATCGGGCGGACGCAGCGCGCGCATTTCGGCCGCGACCTGGCCCACTTTCTGCCGGTCAATGCCGGTCAGGGTCAGGCGGGTCTGCTTCGGATCGATCGCACAATCGACGCCGGTTGGCAGCGGATACTCGATGGGGTGCGAATAACCCAGATTAAATACGACGGTTCCCTTGCCCTTCATCTCGGCGCGGTAGCCGATGCCGACGATCTCCAGTTCCCTCGTCCAGCCTTTCGTGACGCCTTCGACCGCGTTATTGACAAGGGCGCGGGCCAGGCCGTGCAGCGCCGCCTGGGAATCGCTCTCGCGGATGGCAACCAGATGACCATCCTTCTGTTCCATCTTGATGCCAGTCGGGAGCGGCGTATCGAGCTTGCCTTTGGGGCCCTGCACCAGGACCGTATTGCCTTCCAACTTGACCGTGACGCCTTTTGGAATCGCGATCGGCTTTTTTCCAATTCGTGACATAAATAAGCTCTTAGCCGTTAGCTTTTGGCTCTTGGCTTTCCTGGCTGTCGCGTCCCGCTTTAGCTAAGAGCTAAGAGCCAGGAGCCAACAGCTCGATTTTCTACCAAACCTCGCACAGCAGTTCGCCGCCCAGGCCCTGTTTGCGCGCCTGGCGTCCCGTCATCACGCCCTTGGGCGTGGTCAGAATGTTGATTCCCAGGCCGCCGAGAACGCGCGGAATCTCCGTGCGGCGCACATAGACGCGGCAGCCGGGACGGGAAACACGCGCCAGGTTTGAGATTACGGCCTCGTTGTTGTTGCCGTACTTCAGATAGACGCGTAGAAGCTTGTGCCCTTCTTCTTCCGCCGGCTTGAAGTTCGCGATATAGCCTTCCTCTTTCAGGATGCGGGCAATTTCGGTCTTCAGCTTGGAAGCCGGAATATCCACCTTCTGGTGACGGGCGCGAATCGCATTGCGAATGCGCGTCAGCATGTCTGCGACCGGATCGGTCAACCTCATGGTTCGCTTCTCCTCGAGCCGCCCGTTCGCTCCGCCTTGGCGGAGAACCTGCGGCAGCTTACTTACATCGCGGTTCGCTGCTTGCTGTTCGCCATTCGCGACTGGTTTCCGCGAGGCGAGCGGCGAAAAGCGAACCGCGGCCTTCTACCAAGACGACTTCGAAACGCCGGGGATTTCGCCCCGCAGCGCCAGTTGCCGGAAACAAAGACGGCAGATGCCGAACTTCCGGAGAAAGGCGCGCGGACGTCCACAAATCCTGCAGCGGTTGTGCTTGCGCGTGGAAAACTTCGGTTTCTTGACGTTACGCGGCTTAACCTTGCTTTCCGCGCCGTCCTTGACTCGTTTTGCTGTTGTTGCCACTTTAGCTCTTAGCTCCTAGCTCTTAGCCTCTAGCCAACCCTTTGCCGAAGCTGCTCTTAACTTCTGACCTGACTTCCAGTCCGGACCACACTACGCTCGGAACGGCATTCCCAAATGCTTCAATAAACTCCTCGCCTGATCATCACTCCGCGCTGTCGTCACAATGGTCACGTTCATGCCCTTCAGCTTGTCAACCTTGGCGTAATCGATCTCGGGAAAAATCAACTGATCGTGCAGGCCCAGCGTGTAGTTGCCGCGGCCGTCGAACGACTTGGTTGAAACGCCGCGAAAGTCGCGCACGCGCGGCAGAACGATCGTGACCAGGCGGTCGAAAAACTCGTACATGCGGTCGCCGCGCAGCGTCACCATGGCGCCGATGGGCATGCCTTCGCGAACCTTGAACGCGGCAATCGACTTTTTCGCCCGCGTGATCACCGGCTTCTGGCCGGTAATCTGGGACAGTTCGTTGGCCGCCGGGTCGAGAATCTTCGCGTTCTGCGTCGCCTCGCCCACGCCCATATTGACGACAATCTTGTTCAGCCGTGGAACCGCCATCGGATTCTTTAGGTCGAGCTCCTTGGCCAACGCCGGCGCTACTTCTTTTTCGAAGCGCGCGCGCAGGCGTGGCCGCTCCTTGGCCGAGTGCCGTGGCGCTTCGGGCCCAGCTTTGGGTTCGTCGGCGGCCGCGTGCTTTTCAGCCTTGCCTGGCTTTCCGGCCTTCGCCTTTTGCTGATCGCCTTTCTTCTGTTCTTTCTGTTCGTTTGCCATTTGCTGATTACCTTCTCTCACGGTTTCGGGTTCGAGCCGCGAGCAACGAGTCGCGAGCTTCCAGCAACAAAAACTGACTTAACCGGTTCGTGAGCACTTTTCAAAATCTCTCTCTTCCAGATCCTTCGCATCGCTCAGGATGACGCCCGCCGGGCTCAACTGCCCAGCGAAATGGCGTCACTTATCCAGCGTCGCGCCGCACTTCTTGCAGACGCGAACCTTGCGTTCCCCCTGAATCTCATGTCCAACGCGAACCGGGCCGCAGGTTCCGCAAACCAGCGCCACATTGGAAAGCGGGATGGCGCGCTCCTGCTCGGCGATGCCTCCCTTGATGTTGCGCTGCGGATTGGGCCGCACGTGTTTTTTCACGGTCATGACGTGCTCGACCAGCACGCGGCCTTCGTCGGGAAACACGCGCAGCACGCGCCCTTCCTTACCCGCGTCCCGCCCGGTCATCACCTTCACGGTGTCATTGCGCCGGATATCCACTCGCTTATGCCCTGTCGTCGTTGCTGTACCCATATCAAATCCTGATTTTGTAATTTGGTAATCGAGTAATTTGGTAATTGGAAAACCAAGTACACCTGGGTTTCAATTACAAAATTACTCAATTACACAATTGCCAAATGCCTTACAGCACTTCCGGCGCGAGCGAAACGATCTTCAAAAACTTTTTCTCGCGCAGTTCACGCGCGACCGGGCCAAAGACGCGCGTACCGACCGGTTCGCCCGCCTCGTTGATGAGCACGGCCGCATTCTGGTCAAAGCGGATGTAAGTGCCGTCGCGGCGGCGGTGCTCTTTGCGCGTGCGCACGATCACCGCTTTCACCACTTTGCCTTTTTGGACCTGCCCGTCGGGTGTGGCTTCCTTTACGCTCGCCGTGATCACGTCGCCCAGTCCCGCGCGCAGCCCCGTGCCCCCACCGAGCGGCAGGATCATCTGCAGCCTGCGGGCGCCGGAATTGTCGGCGACCTCGAGCATGGTTCTCATCATTACGGCCATGGTCGTTTCTCCCTCTGGCTAGCCCGTCACCACATCGGCGGCGTCTTTGATTTCCGGCACCAGCGCCGTCCGGCGCACGATTTCCTTCAGCGTCCAGCGCTTCAGGCGCGAGAGCGGGCGCGACTCCTCAATGCGCACGACATCGCCCACGTGGGCCTCATTTTTTTCGTCGTGGGCATAGAACTTCTTGCGAATGGAGATGACGCGCGCATAAAGCGGGTGCGCCCTCTTCCGCGTCACCTCAACCACGATGGTCTTCTGCATCTTGTTCGAGATGACCGCGCCCACCAGGATCTTGTGGCTCGGCTGCTTCTTCTCGCCCTGCGTTTGCTGTCCCGCCATTACTTTTTCTCCGTGTTCGCCTGCGCCGCGGCTTTGGCCAGTTCCTGCTCGCGCAGAATGGTTTTGACGCGCGCAATGTCGCGCCGCAGCCCGCGAATCTTCTTCAGGCTTTCGGTCTGGCCCATGTTTAGCTGGAACTTCAGCTTGAAGAGCTGGTCCGCCAGGTCCCGCTCCTGGTGCTGGAGCTCGGCGTCGGTCAAATTACGAATTTTTTCTGCCTTCATAAGAATCAGTTCTCAGCTTCCGAATTCATCAATTTACAAAATCTCGTTACAACACCTCGCGCTGCACAAACGCTGTGCGCAGGGGCAATTTATGCGATGCCAGGCGCATGGCCTCCTGGGCCTCGGCGAGCGTCACGCCTTCCATTTCAAACAGCACCTTGCCCGGGCGAACGACGGCAATCCAGTGGTCGGGAGCGCCCTTGCCTTTGCCCATACGGGTTTCCGCAGGCTTCTTGGTCACGGGCTTGTCGGGAAACAGGCGGATCCAGATTTTGCCGCCGCGCTTGATAAAACGCGTCATGGCCACGCGGCTGGCTTCGATCTGACGATCGGTGATCCAGCCCGGCTCCAGAACCTTCAGTCCGAACCGGCCAAAGGCCAGCTCGCCGCCACGCCACGCCTTGCCGCGCATGCGTCCGCGCTGCTGTTTGCGGTACTTCACTTTCTTCGGCATCAACATAAATAGCTCTCAGTTGTCAGCTCTCAGTTCTCAGCGCGGAACATCCCTGACGCGATCACAATCTTGAGCTTTTGCTTCTGCAACCCGACTTCTTACCTCTGCAATCCCCAGAACTCCCGACCACAAAGACGCGATGATCCGATCTCCCGATCATCCGATCAAAACGCTCCCGTCGTCGGCACTTCCCGCGCCGGGGTTGCCTCGCGCTTTTTTGTGGGCAGAATCTCGCCCTTGTAAACCCAACACTTGACCCCGATCACGCCGTAGGTGGTACGGGCTTCGGTGAATCCGTAATCGATATCGGCGCGCAAAGTGTGCAGAGGCAGCCGCCCCTGCAGATACCATTCGGAGCGCGCGATCTCATTGCCGTTCAAACGTCCGCTGACACGAACCTTGATGCCCTTGCAGCCGAAGCGCAGCGCCGAGTCGACGGCCTTGCGCATGGCGCGCCGGAAGCCCACGCGCTTTTCGAGCTGAAGGGCAATCGATTCGGAAACCAGTTGCGCATCGAGTTCCGGCTTGTGCACTTCCTGGATATCGACGTGAACCTCGCGTGCAGTGCGCTTCTGCAGTTCCTGCTTCAATTTGTCAATCTCGGCGCCCTTGCGCCCGATGATGATTCCGGGCCGCGCGGTTTTGATAATGATGCGCAGCTTGTTGCCGGGGCGCTCGATCTCAATCGCGCTCACACCGGCGGACTTGAGCTTGTCCTTCAGCTCGGCCTTCAGCTTGTGGTCCTCAAGCAGCAGCTTGTCGTAGTCGCGCTCGACAAACCAGCGCGACTTCCACGGCTTGGTGTAGCCAAGTCTAAATCCGTATGGATGAACCTTCTGTCCCATCTTTGCTCCTAATAGATCCTTCGCTCCGCTCAGGATGGCCGCTGCGGGCTCCCGCTTCGCTCACGCCCGCAAAGCGCGGCCTACTTCTTTGCCGTCGCCTTTTTCGCGACCGCTTTTTTCTTCGCCGGCGCCTTCGCCTTCGTCCTGGCTTTTGGCTTTGCCGGGACCGCTGCCGCCTGGCCTTCTTCGCCGACCGTGTGCGCCACCGCTCCCGCACCGTTCCGGCTGCGCTCGGCGAGTACGATTTCAAGATGCGCGATGCGCCGGACGTAGCGATAGGCGCGGCCCATCGGCGCTGGCCGAATCCGCTTCAGGCGCGGGCCATCATTGGCGGCCACGTGCTTGACGTACAGGTTGTCGACATCGACATCCAGACCTTTTTCCGTACTCAGGAAATTGGCATTGTCGATGGCCGACTGCAGCAGCTTGCTGACCGTCGAGGCGACGCGCTTTTTGGTGAACGCCAGGGTATTGCGCGCCTCTTCGACGCGCCGGCCGCGAATCAGATCCAGCACCAGCCGGGCCTTTTGCGGCGAAACGTGCATGTATCGTGCTTCTGCTCGAAATTCCATAGTCTTATGCCTTGGGCGCCGGCGCTGCCGGAGCCGATGGGGCCGACGGAGCAATCGCTCCCGGGCCGCCCGGCACGCCCGCTGGTTTCGCCGCCGCTTCGGTCGCCGCCTTCATCGAGTGCCCCTTGAACTGGCGCGTAAAGCTGAACTCGCCCAGCTTGTGGCCGACCATGTTCTCGGTGACGTACACCGGAATAAACTTCTTTCCGTTGTGCACGGCGATCGTGTGTCCCACCATCTCCGGAATGATGGTCGAGCGCCGCGACCAGGTGCGCAGCACCTTTTTCTCGTTGCGCGCATTCATGGCTTCGATTTTCGAAGCCAGATGCGCATCCACGAATGGTCCTTTTTTCGTTGAACGTCCCATAAGATCAGCTCTCAGCTCTTAGCTCTCAGCTCTCAGCAAACCCAACCGAGGCTGGCATTTTGCAAAACCCTGAAACCTGGCCTATCCCTTCTTCCGACGGCTCACGATGAACGCGTCGGTCCGCTTGTTATTGCGCGTCTTGTAGCCGCGCGTCGGCTGCCCCCACGGCGTCACTGGATGGCGTCCACCCGAAGTCTTGCCCTCGCCGCCGCCATGCGGGTGGTCGACGGGGTTCATGGAAACGCCGCGGTTGTGCGGACGCTTGCCGACCCAGCGCGTGCGTCCTGCCTTGCCCCAGGTCACATTCTCGTGTTCCGCGTTGCCCACCTGGCCGATCGTGGCCAGACAATCCAGCAGCACCTTGCGCGTCTCTCCCGAAGGCAGCTTCACCAGCCCGTATTCGCCCTCTTTGGCCACCAGTTGAGCCGAGCCGCCGGCCGAGCGCACCATTTGAGCGCCTTTGCCGGGACGCAACTCCAGGTTGTGGATGGTCGTGCCCGGCGGAATATTGCGCAGCGGCAGCGCGTTGCCCACCAGAATATCGGCTCCCGGCCCGCTGACAATTTTCTGCCCAACCTTCAAACCTTCCGGCTGCACGATGTAGCGCTTTTCGCCGTCGGCGTAGCTGAGCAGGGCGATACGCGCCGAGCGGTTGGGATCGTATTCGATCGTGAGCACGGTCGCCGGAATGCCGTGCTTGTCGCGCTTGAAGTCGATAGTGCGTAGTTTGCGCTTGTTGCCGCCGCCGCGGAAGCGCATGGTCATATCGCCCGAGTTGCGGCGGCCGCCGGTGCG
>Ga0187784_10003224_pt1 | contig 13158 bp, 10 predicted proteins | sample 1015_SJ02_MP15_2_FD_132964 | JGI IMG/M metagenome (GOLD analysis project Ga0187784, IMG submission 132964) | Tropical peat soil microbial communities from peatlands in Department of Meta, Colombia - 1015_SJ02_MP15_20_MG | ecosystem: Environmental > Terrestrial > Soil > Wetlands > Peat | place... | reverse complement strand
TTGGGGTGCTTCCGGCAAGCGTTCCACTTCACCGATCAGTTTGATTTCATGAGCAGGCCGGAGCAGAAGACGTAATCCCTCTCGGACCATGGCGTAGTCCGAGGCAAGCAACAACTTTATAGACATATGTACGGATGGAAACCGAGCAGTCTACCACAAGAGACAGCCAGGACGCCGTGAGAATCTGTCGGGCGACGGGATGAAAAGGTGCTCTCTAACCTACTCGCAGTTGATGCAGGTGGCATCCACTTGGACATGCGACGCGCGAACCGCGCGCAATTGTTGCATCGCCGGCGTGGGCACCTCGCCGCCAATTTTCGAGTTCATCCAAAGCTGACGCAGTTGAAGATGGCCGTTTTCTTCGGCAAAGATGAGGCGAGGCGCATAGGACTGCGTCAAAATCGATTGCGTCGCGAAAGTAACCGATTCCAACCCGCCTTGTGCTTTTAGATGGAAGCTTTGATCTCCGGCTTGGGTGACGACATAACTGCCAGCAGGGAACATCGCCTGGTCAACCATGAAATCAAATGGCACATCGACCATGAGTTTTGCTGCAAGTGGCTGTTTCATCTGTGCGACGGCTGATGCCAGCAAAAACCAGCTCAGAACGGCGAATGCGGCGATGCGCGCGGATTTCATTAAGGGTCTCCTGGTGTCGACGAGTGTCCGTAGATACTGGGGAAGGATGGTTTAGGAGAAAGGGTCTGTCCATCCAGGCGCAGACCCCTTGGATTGTGGCTTGTTCCTTTACTCGGCGCGGACCTCGACAAAGGTGGGGCTTTCCGCGACCACGGTCTGTTTTGCCCGCGGTAACGACACTTCCCGCCCGGCATGTTCCAGAGTCCAAATTTGGACAAGGGTAAGCTGTCCACCCTGCTGCTGGAAAATCAAGCTTCGCCGGTGCGCGGCACCTACGGATTGAGTTGCGTTGGTCAGGAACATGGCAGAACTGTCATCGCCGTTGATGGCCCAAGCGACATCGTTGCTGCCAAAGACTGGCGCCACAGTGTAGTGACCGGCTGGCATCGCTTTACCGCCTGCCACGAAATCGAACGGAATGTCCACGCGAATTCCAGTTTGTGCAACTGCTGGAAGGCAAGCGATAGCAAATATCGCCACGAATAAACTCATCTTGCAGAACTTCATAGAAACTGACTCCTCCCCTGAATTGACACCGATTCTCGGTGCTTCGTTGGAGGAGATCGTATGGGACGTGGAATATATGCGCCAGATTACGCCCGACAGCGAGGGAGGTCCCAAAGTGATCGTAGAAAACCACGACAGGCGCAGGTTTGCCCGGTTGTAGCTTGAAACAAGCGTCAGTTGCTCTGCTCGCTGTAGGAAAATCGCAAGCGCAATTTAAGAGATTGTCCCTTGAAGGCGGCAGGCAAGGTGGGCAATGGGGCAGAAGAGGTAATTCCATCCTGGGTAGCCCGGTCGAGCGCTTCGTTTCCAGAACTCGATGCGATTTTCATCCCGGAGATGGTTCCGTCTTTCGAGACAGCAAGCTCCACGGTGACGTCCTTGGGCTGGCTCACGCGCAGTTTACTGACTGATGACATCAGGTTCTTACGAATTGCCTCCATCAGATCTTTGAGATAAGGACTGAAGTCAACTCCCATCGGATCACCAATGAGGGTCAAGCTTGATTGCACGCGGAGAATCGTCGCGGTAAATGGATTAGGCGAAGCCGCATCGGGCGGAGCGTTTCCCCGAACTCGGAGCTTCGGCATGCCCGGGTCATCGTCATCCGGGGGCGAATTAACTGCATCGTTCTGGGGCGAGAGGGTCTGTGGCTGTGCGCCGTCGGCTGAGGCCAATTCAGTCTGGAGCTGCCGAAAGCGGGCCAGGAATTGCCTAAAGTTATCGGCAGTAGCCTTCTCGGCTGGGTCTCGCGCCCATGCGCTGGCACGTCGAGCCGCGAGGTCTGCTTTGTTGAACTTGTTCTGCCTGATGAGTACCTGTGCCAAAGCGAGCTGGTAATTGGAGTTGGCGGGTTCGAATGAAATTGCCTTCTGCGCAAACGCCAGTGCCTCATCGAGCTTTTGGTTCTCAGCCGCGAGATGGACGGCGAGGAGCCCATAGGGAGGCGCGAAATCAGGGCTAATTGCAATCGCCTGCCGCAGATCATCTTCAATTTGCGGAGCATCGGATCCCAACCCCGATCCGCTGGTTTCGAGGAAGGCCCGCAGGTAGCGCGTGAAAGAATTCCTGGGATCGAGGGCAATGGCCTTTGACACCGACTCCAAAGCTTTACCTCGCTGGCCCTGGAGAAAGTCCGCGAACGCCAGGTTCTGGTGGGCCAGTGCGACATTGGGGTCCATCCTGAGGGCTTGGTCGAGAATTGCGGTCGCTTCTTGAGATCGGCCGCGAACCACTGCGAACCCGCCACGATATGCTTCGGTCTCGGCTTCCGACAGATTGCGAAGCTGAAGCTGCTGTTGGCCGAATTGCGGAGTCGGAAGAGTGAAATGGTAGTAATTCGAGTTATGAATATAGTTTTGCAAGTCCGACTGAAGCTTCTTGAAGTCGCCAAAAGCTGTAGTGGCGGCCTCGTTCGCGTTCTTTCCGTGATTAAGCGCATCGAGGTAGGCGAGGAGCATAGGCATAGGTTTATGCGTCACCCGATCCCCGATTATCAGGTAATGTGTCAGCACCCAAGATTCGGCGTAGAAGATGGAAGTCTTGTTGGCCTCGTTGTAATAAGGCGAAGTCCGGTCCACTTGAAAAAGCGTAGTTAGAGGAATGAGCGAACTGTTGCGCAATTCTGCCAACAGGATTGGATCGTCATTCCCGATAATGACGGATTTCTCTTCGATGTTGGTGTGCCCGAAGAACTCCGCGAGGCCCTCTGCTAGCCAGAGCGGGAGGTTGGGAACATAAGGGACACTGATGGTGTGATAGTACTCATGGTAGAAGTTCTCATAGGGATTTGTGCCTTGAGCATCGAGCTGTACGGCGGCATAAAACTGGTTCTGTAAAGAAGCAAAAAAACCCGACGGATGCGAGTGACCTTTTGCCCAATATTCCGGAAGCAACTCGCGCATTGAAGTTTCGTCCTTGACCGCGAGAACTGTGATTACCGGGCTGGGACCAGCACTGGCTATGGCGATCGCCTGGCGGAAAACGGCACGAATCTGTTCGAATTGGACAGCCGCTTTGCGCGCTTGTTTTTCTCCGGCATTGCTGACCACGATGAAGTTTGGGCTGCGCACCTCAAGCCAGTTCGGTGGTTTGGCTTGACACAAGGATGACAGCAGGACAACAATCAGAGAAGAGAACGCGACGGCGGTACAGAAACGGCGCATGACCAGCCGCTCAGGTTACTGCATGGCCTCAGATTTGACCACAGGAAAATACCTAAAACGCATCCACGCCGGTCACGCTCTGGCCAATGATCAAGGTGTGGATATCGTGTGTGCCCTCGTAGGTCTTCACTGATTCGAGGTTCATCATGTGGCGCATGAGCGGATATTCGTCGGCCACGCCGTTAGCGCCGAGGATGTCGCGCGACATACGGGCACACTCCAGCGCCATCCACACGTTGTTCCGTTTGGCCATCGAGATGTGCTGAAAGCCGGCCTTGTCTCTATCTTTGAGCCGTCCCACCTGGAGCACCAGCAATTGAGCTTTGGTGATCTCGCTGATCATCCAGGTGAGTTTTTCCTGGACGAGCTGGTGTGAAGCGATAGGCTGATCGCGGAACTGCTTGCGCAGCAGGGAATACTGCAGAGCGCAGTCATAGCAGGCCATGGCAGCACCAACCGCTCCCCAGGCGATGCCGTACCGCGCCTGATTCAGACACATAAGCGGCGATTTCAGCCCGCCGCTCTCAGGAAGCAGATTGCATTCGGGAATGCGGACGTCCTGCATCGACAAACCCGAAGTGACGGAAGCACGCAGCGACCACTTGCCGTGAATGTCCTGGGCTTTGAATCCGGGGCGGTCGGTTTCAACGAGGAAACCGCGAATGCGATTGTCTTCGTTTTCGACCTTGGCCCAGATCACGGCGATGTCGGCGATGGAACCGGAAGTGATCCACATCTTCTCGCCGTCGAGAACGTACTCCCTTCCGGTTTTGCGGGCGCGGGTGCGCATGCCGCCGGGATTGGACCCGAAGTCGGGTTCGGTAAGGCCGAAGCAGCCAAGCTTTTCGCCGCCTTGCAAAAGAGGAAGCCAGGTTTTCTTCTGCTCATCGCTGCCAAAGGTGTAGATGGGATACATAACCAGCGCGGACTGCACGCTGACGAAAGAACGTACGCCGGAGTCTCCGCGTTCCAGTTCCTGCATGACCAGACCGTATTCGACGTTGGACATGCCGGCGCACCCATAGCCCTTCAGGCTGGCGCCAAAGAAGCCAAGCTCGGCCATGGGCTTGACCAATTCGCGGGGAAATCGGCCGGCGCGATTGCATTCTTCAATGATGGGGATGAGGTTGTCTTCGATGAACTTGCGGCTGGTGTCGCGCACGAGCCGTTCATCGTCGCTGAGCAGGTTGTCGAACTCAATGAAGTCAACGCCGCGGAATTTAAGGGCCATGGAAGTCTCCTTTCTGCCTCATACAGGCAATCAACGCGGGAACGCAGGGCAAACTTTCCAAGCTAACAAAGCAGCATAGGGGCGTCAAACACGGTAGCAGCGAGTGGCTGGCAGGTAGCCATAATCAAATTGCGGGTGGCTGAATCGGGCCCACGTGCTTCGCCATGCGCACCACGATCATGGATTGGCCATCACCCAGAGGGATCTCGATATTCTCCAGCGCCTGGTAGCCTTTTGCTTTGTAAAATGGTATGCCACTCAGGGTCGCGCCCATTTCGAGCCGCGTGAATCCTGCTGCGATGGCCGCAGTCTCGCAGGCCGTCAGAATCATGCCGCCGATTCCGCGGCGCGCCCACGCCGGATGGACGAAGAAGGCGCGAATCTTTGCGGCGTCGTGGTTGGGATCAAGCAATGCGTCTTGCCGGCCACTCCAGTGATCGCCGCCGAACAGTGTTTTTCGTTTACTCCATCCGCCGCAGCCTACGATTTCTGTATCCGCCGCTTCGAAGGATTCGGCTTCGGCCGCGAAGTAGGTTCCATCTGCGATGAGCTGGCTATCTACGCCGTAGACCGTCTTCAGTGCCGCTTCGATTTGAGCGGGCGTGTAGTCCTCGGCTTGCAGGCCGCGCACGGACGCCTCAATCAGCTTGCGCAGGACGGGGATGTCCGCGGGCGAGGCTGGTCGAATACGAATGGCCATAGGGGTTCGCCTGAATTCTACCTAGAGATTGAGCTATACCACTGCAAAAATTCCCGGAAGGCCGCTCCGCGGTGGCTGTAGTTGGCTTTCTCTTCGGCGCTCAATTCGGCGAATGTCTTTCCGATTACAGGAAAATAAAACAGGGGATCGTAGCCGAAGCCGTTATGTCCACGCGGAGCATCGAGAATGATGCCCAGAGCCTGGCCGCGGAACACGCCCAAAATTTTTTCATCCCGAGCGGCGGCAATTACGCAAACGAAGCGGGCTGTACGCTTGGCGTAGGGAATATTTTGCAGTTCTCGCAGCAGACGCGTGTTATTCGCTTCGTCGTCGGCATTGCTGCCTGCCGGATGAGGTTCATCCGCGGCATAACGCGCAGAATGCACACCCGGCGCGCCATTCAAGGCATCGACTTCAAGTCCGGAATCGTCAGCCAGGACGATTTCGCCGGGCGCGTAATGACTGTAGGCCAGCGCTTTTTTGCGGGCATTGGCTTCGAAGGTTGCCCCATCCTCCACCACCGTGGGAAGGGAAGCAAAGTTCGGCATGGAGGCAACCTCAACTTCGAACGCACGAGCTGCTCCGGCAAAGTCCCGCAATTTGCCTGGATTCGAGGTCGCAATCAGAACGCATTTCATTTTGCACGTTCTCGTTCTCTTAGGAACCACAACAGCAGGCCGGCGATGCTCACCAGCGAAACAATGTCCCCTGCGGTCCGATCCCAGGTGCGGACGAAGCTGATGCGGACGCGGTTTTCTCCCGCCGCGACGGGGATGAGCAGCTCTCCGGTGTGGTCTCTGCTTCCGGTCTCAACTTTGCGGTCATTGACCTCGACTTGCCAGGCTGGATAGTTGAACAGCCGCAGAACCAGTTTGCCGGGACGGTCGACCTCCGCGGTGAAGAGTTTTGTTGCTGCATTCCAGCGCTGCACTTGAACTCGGAGCGGCCCATCCGGATGCAAGGCAACGAGCGGAGCGTCCAGGTTTATGTCATATGGATCGACGCCGGCGGGCACGTACTCATCCGTTCCCTCATAGCCTGCGCCCGAGAGGTGGGCCGTCACCATATCTGAGACATCTCCAGCATGGTCCCACCAGGGTGGCTGGATCCGCAAACCGGTCCAGGCCACGACGCCAAACAGAAGCAGAAATGCTGAGGCACGCGGCAGCCAATTCCTCCAGGCTGCGGGCACAAGCAGGGCGAGACTCAGATTCAGGCAGAGCAGCCATCGCCAAGGCAACTGTACAAAACACAGCCAAGGCAGATAGAGCCAAATCACCGCGGAAACAGAAAACATCAGCAAGGCGCTCGCACATGTCCAAACGAGAAGGATCCACCAGGGTTGCTGTTCTTGTCGCCGCACACGCGAGATAAACAGGGTGACCGCGAGCACCGCCAGCTCCGCTGCCACCAGCAGGGAGATTAGCCGGTTAAAGTGGTTGTGATCGGGATCGGCAGTGGTTGTAAACAGAAAATTGTCCTCGGGACGTACTCCGGGAGAGAGAACTTGCGCGATGTCGATCCACTTCTGCTCATAGAAAGCAGGCACAATGTAGAACGCAGCGATCGCTGTGCCCAGCAGCCCCGCAGCAGCCGCGTGCAGCAAGATCTTTGGTGAGCGTTGGCGAATGGCAAGGGTGCAGGCCAGCAACAATAGCGAATAGTTCACGATGATCGAGGCTGGAACGTTAGTCAAAGCTGCAGCCGCGACGATCAGGGACATGGGAACAATTAACTCCCGACCGCGTACATCGATTTCCACGATGCAAAGCAGCAGAAGAGGCAGGAGCGCTCCGGCGAGTAGCTCTGCATAGGCGCTGCGCCAATAGACGATCACGACATAATACGGATTGGCGGCGTAGATGACGGCCATGAGCAGGGCATCATTGCGATTGAACCAGCGTTGCGCCACCCTGAACATTGACCATCCGGAAAGCGTGAGTGAGAGCCCGACGTAGACTCCCGGAACAATCTTCCAGGGCAAGACTGCTCCCAATGCCGCTCCCAAAATCCAGGAAGCTGGTGGATAGAAGATGAAGCGAGCTTCTCCGTAGCCGTAATGCGCCAACGCGGCCCAGCGCGGATAGAAAGTCCCCTGGCGCCACTGGGTGAGCACTTCCATCCAGGAGTGCAAATGGAACTCGAAGTCATGGCCGGAAGCAATCCCAAGAAAGAAAAACGGAGCCACCACCGCAAACGCGGCGGCCATGATGAAAAGCAGCGGAGAACAAGCGAGGGCTTGGCCCGGGTTGTGATGTTGTTCTCGCGAGTTGATTCCATTCCGCATTGCGACAAGCGCGACCGTTGTGGACAAATTCGTCGGGATTTTACTTGAAATTAACCTGCCTGAAACGTCTGTGTCTCAGGGGCGGAGTAGGCTTGCGGCATTCGAGGTGGAGAAACCCGGCGCAAAAGGGGTCTGCACGAGAGACGGCGTGCAGGCCTCTTAGCGTTTTTTGGCGCAATTGTGTTAAGCCGACGCCGCCGCGCTTCGCTGGCTGCGGAGTTCCTGGAGGAATTCTTCCTGGTTCAGCGAATCATGCCGGTGCAGCAGTTCCAGCAAATCATCTTGTGCGGGCTCAGAGGGGTTCGCGGAAATACTCTGGGACACCAGAGCGAGCGGCACAATTTGCAAATCCGGAAGAGTTCCTGGCCGGCTTGTGAGCAGAGCGATGAACTGCTCGACCTGAGCGCGGTCGTCGGCGGTTCGCGACGCGAATTCGATTCCCATGCCAAATCCCGGATGCATCACCCGCACCGTGCCTTCCACCTGTACCTCAACCTGTTCGATCTTAAGGCAGAGTTGAATTGCGGCATGCTCGGGAAAGGGAGACTCGGTTTCTACGTAGCAGGCGCTTAAGCTGAGATCAGTCAGCTTGCATTGCATTACGGGCTCGATGTCGGGCGGAGGGGTCTCCGGCGCGTTGGCGGCGATCCACGATTTGAGGACTGCGCGGGTGTTGTCGGAGAGATCGATAAAACGCACGCCTGATTCGCCATTGGGATTGGCCCGAGTAATTTCGCCGCGCACCTCCAATTCGGTTTTGCCATCGGGCAGAGTAAAACGCGCGCCGATTTGTCCCGAAGGGCACAGCGACTGCGCGGCTAGCACGTCCATCCCGGTTTCGCTGAGGTCTAAGAGGATACCTTCAATATCCGGGAGATCCTGCGGCTTGAGCCGAATGGGAAGCTGCAGCGGCACACGGCAAGAGGCGCGACGCTCACGTTTAATCAAGGCGCTGGCCGGGCGCAGGCTGGCTTCCGCTTGCAGCAAGTTAAGCGGTTTGTAGAGTATGAAGTGGGCTCCTTGGGAAAGCACACTATGAAGTTTTGCTTTATCGCTCAGCAGGGCGACGGTAACCGCATGGTTTGCGGAGCCAGACTCCCGGACCTTCTGAAGTACGAGGGCCCCGCTGTGTGGGTCATCAAAATCGACTACAACCGCATCGAACTTTTGCTCGCCTAATTGACAGAGGGCTTCAGGATAGCCGCAGCCGGCAGTCGAAATCCCGAAGCCGGAAAGTACGGCGTTGAGCACAGCGGCAGCTTCGTCGTCTTTCGAAACCAACAGTGCGTGAAACGTCATAGGCTACCCGTAGTGCCGCCATCCAATGAGAGCTTTAGGGCCAGCGCGGAGCACTGCCGCGAGGCTTGCCGGGTGCAGCTGGAGTTCCGGCAGCGGCGGAGGCAGCTTTGGCCACCTGTGGCTCATCCACGTCAGACAGAACGGCTGCGTCGTCCTCTTCCGTATCGGCGAGCAAAGGGGCCACTTCCCGCAACTTTTCTGCTGCCTGCTGTAACATTTCGATCTGCTTGCCCAGCTGGGCGTACTTGGCCTGCTTGCGGCGCAGTACCTCATGAATATCTTTCATACAACCCCCTGCAGCGAATTTACGGGCGGCATGACGAATGGTCAATTACATCCGCCTTGCGGCTGATTACCGGAGTAACCGGGTGCTGGGGGGATCCCAGAAGCATCCGCCATTTGAGCATCCGCAGCCTCATCCAGACGCTTTACTTCCCGCTATTTTGAGATATGATTCCCTTCACGCCAGGCGAGTCCTGCAGTTGATCGGGTGGATCCGCAAGGCATCTAATGGCGGGCTTACCGGCATCTTCGCTGCTGTGGGGGCGGCGGTTTGTTGCACCACAAAATCGGATTTGGGGGAAGTTGGAATGCAACCGCGGATTTCGCGCCTGTCCAGGGCAGTGCTGGCTGTTTTTGTCTTTTTGGCCGCGTTCGCTATTGCGGAGGAACCGGCTGTCCCATCTCGCGTTGTTGACCCGGTAGATGAGTCAAAGCTGACGATACTAAAGGGCAACACTCATCCCTTCGCGCGGGCTCAATTCGATCGTGGACCGGCTCCTTCCGATCTGCCGCTGAGCCGCATGCTGCTGGTGCTCAAGCGCAGTGCAGAGCAAGAAAGTTCTCTCCAGACGTTGCTCGACAATCAGCAGGATAAAGCGTCACCCAGCTATCACAAATGGCTTATGCCGGAACAGTTCGGGTTGCAATTTGGTCCCAACGATCATGACGTGCAGGCAGTGAGCTCGTGGCTGCAGTCGCACGGATTTCAGATCGGCAAACTCGCCAGGGGACGCAACATCATTGAGTTTTCAGGTACCGCGGGCCAGGTGCAGGAGGCATTTCATACTTCCATTCGCAAGTACGTGGTGAAAGGAGAAGAGCACTGGGCCAACGCAAGCGACCCGGCCATACCCACCGCGCTGACTCCGGTGGTTGCCGGAGTTCTCACCCTGCATAACTTCATCAAGAAGCCGATGATTCACATTGGGGAGCAGAGGATTCCGGCAAAGCTGGTTTCGGAAGGGGAAGGCAAGACCCCTAAAGTCACATTTCCTGGTACTCCTGCTTTTTACGCGCTTGGGCCGGCGGATTACGCGACGATTTACAACATCAATCCGCTTTACAACGCGAAGCCGGCAATCAATGGTTCGGGAAGAACGATCGCGGTGGTGGGGCGCAGTGATCTGTTTAACTCGGGTGCCGACATAAGCAACTTCGACAATGTGTTCGGGATTCAGCTCATAGGCTCGGTGACTACGATTCTGGATGGGCCGGATCCTGGGGATATAGGGTCCGGACAGGAAGCAGAAGCGACCCTGGACGTAAGCTGGTCGTCGGCACTCGCGCCCGGAGCGGCGGTAGACTTGGTAGTTTCCGCGACCACTGATACGACCGACGGCGTGGACCTTTCCGAGGTCTACATCATTGACAACAACCTTGCAGACATCATGACCGAAAGCTTCGGCTCGTGCGAGCAATTCTTTAGCTCGACCCAAGCCCAAGGCTATGCAAGTCTGGCGGAACAGGCAGCCGCGCAGGGTATCACGTATTTTGTAGCGGCGGGAGATTCGGGTTCCGAGGGATGCGATAACCCCGACACCGAGACCAGCGCAACCGGGCCATTAGCGGTCAGCGTTCTTGCGGCCACGCCATTCGACGTTGCGGTTGGCGGCACGATGTTCAACGAAAACGGAGATGACAGCAAGTACTGGAGTTCTACCAGCAGCGACACTAACTTTGAGTCTGCGCTCTCCTACATTCCCGAGGACGTGTGGAACGAGAGCTGCACCACCGCTCAATGCGGCGGCGCGAACGCCAATATTTTCGCAGGAGGGGGAGGCGCAAGCATTTTCTTCACCAAGCCCAACTGGCAATCGGGCGTCAGCGGCATTCCGAGCGACGGGCATCGCGATGTGCCCGATGTTGCTCTAACCGCGGCCGGCGGGCATGATCCGTATTTGTTGTGCATTGAGGGTTCCTGCATTCCGAATTCGCAAAATGAAATCGCCTTCCTTCCAGTCGGCGGTACCTCGGCTTCCACCCCGTCATTTGCGGGAATTATGGCGCTGGTCGATCAGAAGACGAATGGCCGTCAGGGCCTGGCGAATTATGTACTGTACAAGCTGGCGGCGTCCGAGAAGCTCTCGAGCTGCAATGCCTCCAACACCTCGGGCCTGCCAGCCAGCACGTGTGTGTTCAACGACGTTACGGTCGGCAACAATGCAGTTCCTGGAGAAACGAGCTACGGGACATCTAACCCGCAGTATGCAGCGACGGTTGGCTACGATCAGGCGACGGGGCTGGGTTCGGTGAATGCGGCAAACTTGGTGAACGGATGGAGTTCGGCCACGTTTAATCCCACGACCACCGCCATCGTGAGCGTGAGCCCGACTACTATTACTCATGGCCAGCCAGTGACCGTAGATTTGACTGTTGCAGCAAATGGCGGCAGCGGTACCCCAACAGGGGACGTCTCCATGCTGGCTAACACCGGACCGTCTCCCAAGCAGATCGGCGTGGGTTCCTTTACTCTTGCCAGCGGCTCCGTTGACCAAAATGTGAGCTCGTTGCCTGGTGGCAGTTATACGTTAACCGCTCAATATTCGGGCGACGGAACGTTTGCGCCGAGCACATCAGCGCCTTCCGCGACAATCACAGTGAACCCGGAGGCGTCTGCTACCCAACTTTCAGCCCAGACTTTGAACCAAAGCTTCGACTTCTTGCCGTTCACCAGTGGCCCGTACGGCAGCTTTGTTTATCTTAAGGCACAGGTCGCAGGCCAATCGGGACAGGGAGTTGCTACGGGGAATGTCACGTTCATGGATGGCGCCAACAGCCTGGGCAGCTTCGCGCTGAACAGCCAGGGAAACACGGCAACCCCGAACTTTGAGAATGCTCCGAACGGTGGCACGCCCACCGGCCTGTTCACACTGGCCGTCGGATCCCATTCGATCACCGCCAATTACGCAGGAGATCCCAGCTTTCAGGCAAGCACCTCGTCGCCCGTAAACCTAACCATCACACAGGCGTCTACAACGGCGACAGTGACGACTACTCCAGCTGTTCAAGGGAGCACGTTTACAGCAACGGTGAACACGAACAGCGGCGGCACGCCGCCCAGCGGGACTGTGACCTTCTCCGTCAATGGGACGCAAGTGGGCAGTCCGATCACTGTCAGCCCGGTGTCCGCCTTAACCAGTCTGACCGGTACTCTGGTCGGAGCCCAAGCGACCGCCAGCTACAGCGATTCCTCACTTGCGAACGGCACGTTCACGGTAAAAGCTGCGTATAGCGGAGACAGCAATTACGCTGCCTCCAACTCCACTTCATCGGTTACGCAGAAAAGCGACTTCACGATCTCCGCGGGCAACAATCCTGTAATCACCATTGCCACTGTCGGAGGCAGCGGAACGTTACAGTTGACGATCACAGACCTGGATGGCTTCAGCGGAACGATTAGCTTTGCCGCGAGCTCCTGTTCGGGGCTCCCGACCGGGGCCGGTTGCAGCTTCAGTCCTACATCGGTAACGGGCAGCGGGAGCACAACTCTGACTGTCACCACCACAGCAGCTTCCCAAACAACCCGCCGGGGGCCGCAACTCAGGTGGTGGCTGGGAAGCCTCGGGGGCGGCTTGGCGGCTATGTTCTTTGTCGGCGGCTTCTCTAGGGGTCGTAGTAAGACGGGCCTGTTGAGCCTGCTACTCTGCGCTTTACTCATCACGGGCATGGGTTGCGGCGGTGGTTCTACACCTGCGCCTACACCTACTCCGACTCCGACACCCACACCCACCGGAACTTCGAACGTGGTTGTGACTGCCACCAGCGGCACACTTAGTCACACCGTAGCGTTCACTCTGAACGTGCAATAGCTCGATGAGCAAGGGCGGCGGTGACATCGCCTTCGGGCGAGGGAGTCTCTCCAAGACTATACTCACTTGGGGAGAGCTATCATCAGAACTACATTCGTAGCGGGAGTGATCTTCTGAAGCTTAAGGACCTTCTGCTTATTTCACTGCTGACGTTCGCGGCATTACTAATCCACGGCTATCATGCCGGAGCAGAAGACGCTGAAATTTACCTTCCGGGCATCGAAAAAATTCTTCATCCTGAG
>Ga0187784_10003223_pt1 | contig 13159 bp, 12 predicted proteins | sample 1015_SJ02_MP15_2_FD_132964 | JGI IMG/M metagenome (GOLD analysis project Ga0187784, IMG submission 132964) | Tropical peat soil microbial communities from peatlands in Department of Meta, Colombia - 1015_SJ02_MP15_20_MG | ecosystem: Environmental > Terrestrial > Soil > Wetlands > Peat | place... | reverse complement strand
CCTAATATTGGAATTAAGCCGGGGAGACAACTCCCACCAAAGCGAGACTAACCTCATTAAAGACCCCTGAAGCAAACCTCCCCGGCGCCCCTTTGGGGTCGATTTTTGAAAAGGGCTTCAGGAGCAATTCTCCAAACGAAGCCGTTGCCCGAACCAACCTCCTGCCCCGAACCAACCTCCTGCCGCAAACCAACCTCCTGCCAATGTTATGATCGAAATTGGGTGACTCTTCTTACTGTACTTGGCTCCACCGGCTCGATTGGCACCAGCACGCTTGACGTGGTTCAGCATTGGCCGGATCGATTCGGCATTTACGCGTTGGTTGCCGGGCGGAACGCAGCGTTACTGGCGAAGCAGATCGCCCAATTCAAACCCAAAGTCGCCGTCGTGGCCGATCAGCGTACCCTCAACGAATTAAGGCGGATATTGAAAGAGAACGGAACCCCGATGCCGGAGTTGGCCGCGGGCGCTGAAGCGCGCGTGGCTGCTGCGACCGCGCCGGAAGCATCGTTCGTGATGTCGGCGATCGTCGGAGTGGAAGGACTCGAAGCGACTTACGAAGCCGTGCGCCTGGCCAAGCGAGTAGGGCTTGCCAACAAAGAGGTCCTGGTAGCCAGCGGACGATTGGTCACAGAGGCGATGAAACACTCGGGCGCTGAGCTGATTCCCGTCGATAGCGAGCATAACGGCGCGCACCAGTGTTTCCGCGCCGGTCATCGGAGCGAAGTCGCCAAGCTGATTCTGACCGCTTCGGGCGGTCCGTTTCGCGAGACGCCGGCCTCGGAACTGGCGAGCGTGACTCCGGAACAGGCCTTAAATCATCCAACATGGCGGATGGGGAAGCGGATCACCATCGATTCGGCGACTTTGATGAATAAGGGATTTGAAGTGATTGAGGCATGCTGGCTTTTCGATCTGGCGCCGAAAGATATAGAGGTGGTGGTGCATCCCCAGTCGAAAGTTCACGCCATGGTGGAGTACACTGATGGCAGCGTGATCGCCCAGGTGTCGACTACCGATATGCGGATGCCGATCCAGTATGCGCTGACCTATCCCGAGCGTGCCGCGGCGCCGGTGCCGCGTCTGGAGTGGACGCAGGAGGCGCGCTGGACCTTCGATCCTCCTGATTACAAGAAGTTTCCCCTGCTGAATCTGGCCTGTCAAACCCAGGAATCCGGCGGTTCGGCGACGGTGACTCTGAACGCGGCCGATGAGATCGCGGTCGAGGCGTTTCTGGCCCGGCGCATCTCCTACCCGGCAATCGCCGCGACGATCGCCGAGACATTGGATCGTGTTCCGAGCCGAACGCCGGGTTCGGTCCAAGAAGTGCTTGAAATTGATCGCGAGTCTCGCGAGACCGCCAGGCGGGTGATTGCCCGAGCCGGCGAGAAAGTGACAACCGAAGAAGCCTTACGCGCGTAAGTATTAGAGAGAACGTATCAGAAGTATGCACGTTTTAGAAAATATCTGGTGGTATCTGGTTCTGATCGGGGTGATGATCCTGGTCCATGAGCTCGGCCACTTTTTCGCGGCGCGTATGTGCGACGTGAAGGTCGAAACCTTCAGTTTCGGCTTCGGTCCGCGCCTGTTCGGCTTCCGGAGCGGAGAAACAGACTTCCGCTTTTCCGCCCTGTTCTTTTTCGGCGGTTACGTAAAAATGGCGGGCGAACTTCTTCCCGCGGATTCCCAGGGCCCTGATCAGAACGCTGCCAGCGATCCCCGCAGCCTGAACGCCAAGCCGCGCTGGCAGCGCCTGTTTATCGCGTTCGCGGGTCCGGCGATCAATATTATGCTGGCCGTGGTGCTGCTGACGGGGCTGTTCATGGTGCATTACCCGAAGGTTCCCACGCCTCGTGATCCCAAGGTGGGGTATCTCGCGCCGGATGGTCCCGCGGCGAAGGCGGGCATTCGTGCAGGCGATCAGGTGGTTCAGATCGACGACAAGGTCGATCCCAACTGGGAAGACATCTCGCTTAAGGAGATCGCCAATGCCCGCACGGCCCTGCAAATCTGGGTGCTGCGCAGGGGTGAGCGGCTGCATTTCGCCGTGACGCCCGCGCTCGACGAAAAGAACGGCGTCGGGTACCTCGGCTGGTCGCAGGAATCAGAAGTGGAGATCGCCGATTACATTCCGGGCAACGACGTCGCCAAAAATGCGGGACTCGAAAAGGGCGATATTCTGATCAGCGTGAATGGCCAGCCGATCCGCTCCGATTCGCGTCTTCAAGAAGTGTTTCACGAAACCAAGGGTGCGCCGGTCCAACTGGTGTATTCGCGCCACGGGGAGCGCCACACCGTCACCATCACGCCGGTTCGTCGCGAGGTTGGCGGCGCGGAGCGATGGATGATCGGCGTAGCGATCCAGCAGCGCGTCGAAATCGTGAAGCTGCCGCTGGGAACGGCGCTGCGCCAGTCGATTCATGAAAATATCGAGAGCGCGAAGCTCCTGGTGCAATTCCTGGAACGGATGGTGGAGCGGCGCATGTCGCCAAAGGCGCTGGTGGGGCCGGTGGGCATTGCGCAGATGTCGGGCGAGGCGGCGCGCGAAGGCGCGGCGACGTATCTCCTCCTGATGGCGGCCGTCAGCCTGAACCTTGCGATCTTCAACCTGGTGCCGATTCCGATCCTTGACGGCGGCGTGATGCTGATGCTGCTGGTCGAAATGCTGATGCGCCGCGACCTGGACTTGAAGGTCAAAGAAGCGGTGGTGAAGGTCGGCTTCGTGTTCCTGATGATGGTGGTGGTGTTCGTGATCTACAACGACATCTCGAAAATGATGCCCCCGGGCTAGATCTCCAGCGGACGCAGGTTCACCCCCGCATCCTGCAACGTCCTCGCCACCGCTTCCGCGATTTTCGGCGCTCCCGGCGTATCGCCATGGATGCAGATCGTCTGCGCCTCGATCGGCACGTTCGAGCCATCCGCCGCGATCACTCCTTCGCCCTTGACGATTCTCAGCGCCTGCTCACCGGCTTTCCGCGGATCGCGGATCAGCGCGTCCTCAAACTTGCGCGAGCGCAAAGTTCCGTCCGCTTCATAGCGCCGATCGGCGAAAGCCTCCGCCGCTACCGTGAATCCGGCATCGCGAAACACGTCGAGCATCCCCGATCCCGCCAGACCCACTAATACGAGATCTGTACTAAACCTCGCCACGCCATTGGCGATCGCGCGCGCCATCTGCGGCCGGCTCACTGCCTGATTGTAGAGGGCGCCGTGCGGCTTCACGTGTACGATAGCCGTCGCGAACGTCGCCGCGATTTCCGCCAGCGTCCGGATCTGTTCGAACACCGTCGTTTCGATCGCATCAAGCGGAAGATCCAGTTCCAGCCTGCCGAAATTCGCGCGATCAGGATAGCCGGGATGCGCGCCGATCGTCAGGTTCCAGCGCAGCGCCTGCTCGATGGTGGTCTTCATTGTGCGCTCATCCCCCGCATGTCCGCCGCACGCGATATTGACCGATGTGATCGAGCGCATCAGCGATTCCTGCGTCCCGTCCGCGATGTGCTCGGGAATTTCACCCATGTCGCAATTGAGATCGATGTGCATTTATTTACGAGACGTGCATTTATGCAGATGATAGCGCACGCAACAGACGGTCCTGTTCGAGGATCAAGGCGCGGGCAGTTTCCGCATCCACAAGTTCGAAGCGGACTTCGTCGCGAGGCCGAAGCTGGCCTACCCTCGCGAGATCGGCGGAAATAACGTTCGCGATCGTCGGATATCCGCCGGTTGTCTGCTGCTCCACAAAAAGGATGATCGGCTGCCCTCCGGCGGGAACTTGAATCGCGCCGAGCGAAACTCCTTCCGACGTCATCTGGCCCGAGTGCGGCGTTTCGAGCGCCGCGCCTTCCAAACGCAATCCCATTCGATTCGATTCTTCCGTCACCCGGTACGCGCCGCCATACAGCCGGTCGATCGATTGTCTCGAAAACCAGGCCGTCTGTGGCGCGACTGTGGTTCGCAGAATCTTTCGCGTCGCAAACGGTTCGATGAGACCGGGCGCGATGACGCGCGGGACGCCTTTGGACCGTCCGATATTCAAAACGTCGCCCTTGCGCAACGCGCGTCCTCCAAATCCGCCGAGCCCCGTCAAAACATGCGTCGACGCGCTGCCCAAAAACAACGGCACCTCGATTCCCCCGGCAACGCACAGATAACAGCGCGCGCCGGTGCGCGTCGGGCCGAGCTTCAATATTCCGCCGGGCTCGATCGGCAACGCAGCCCACATCGGAACCGGCGCGCTGAAGTCCGATCCGGCAAGCGCGACGACGGCGCCGTCGGGAAAGGCGAAGGTTCCGCCCATCAGCGTCATCTCCAGCGCCGCGGCGGATTCGCGATTGCCGACGATTAAATTTCCGATCCTCAAAGCCAGCGAATCCGCCGCGCCCGATGGCGACACGCCCAGCGGACCGTACCCGTAGCGGCCCAGATCCTGCACCGTCGTGAACATTCCCGGCGATTGAACTTGAATCACTGGCATTCGAGCGCGTGAAATTCCTGTTCTGCGATGGGCCGGAAGCGAACCCTGTCGCCGATGCGGAGACGGCTCAGCTCGACGCTCGCTGCATCGAAAATTTCGAGGGGCGTTTTCCCGATCAGCCGCCATCCGCCCGGCGTTTCGAACGGATAGACTCCGGTATGCGAGCCGCCGATGGCCACGCTGCCGCGCGGCACGCGTTTGCGGGGTGCAGGCAATCGCGGCGTGGCCAGCACGCCCGGCAAGCCGCCGAGATACGCGAATCCGGGCACGAAGCCGACGAAGTACGCCAGATACGCCGCCGAGGAATGAATTTCCACGACGCGCTCCGCCGTCATCGAATGCATCGCCGCGAGTTCCTCCAGATCCGGGCCGTAATCGCCGCCATAACAAACCGGAATCTCGACCGTGCGCGGCTCGGGCAAAACCACCGCGTCGAGCCGATCGAGATATTGTGTGAGCGTGCGCTCGAGCGCGGCGTGATCCAGGATCACCGGATCGAAAACGATCAGAACGGAGTTATACGCCGGATGCAGATTGCGCACGCCCGCAATCGGCTCGGCTTCCAGCAGCCGCAACAGTTTCAACACGCGATGATGCGTCGGAACGTCGATCGAATCGCCCAGGTAAACCATCAGCGACTGATCGCTCGCGTATTGGAAACGGCTCATGAAATAGGCGAGTAAGGCGTCGCGCGATAGATGGCTATGTCGCTCACGCTGACGATCTGACCGTATTTGTCGATCGATTCTTTACGCGCCTTGATCCATTCCGGATCGGCGCTGAACGCATCCCACGCTTTTTCTCGCGCCGCGAGCGAATCGAAGGGAATCAGATAGGTCAGATTGGGAAGGTTGGCGCCGATCAACGTGCTTGAATAAAACAGCGGAAAAATTCCGGAGCGATGAAAAACGCCCACTTCGGTTTGCGCGAAGCGGCGATGCAACGCATCGAGCTGCATCCCGCTCGGCGAATGATAGGTCCGCAACTCGAAATAGCGCGGCCGGTCGCGCTTTTCCGCCGGGATCTCGGGTGAGTAAGCAGCCGCTTCGAGAACGGCGGTGTTCAAAATGTCGAACGCCGGCTCGCCCGCCCCAAGCGAGTGAAGCGGCGCGGTAAGGGTCGCCAGTGCCGTGCGGATTTCCTCGAACGTCGCGACGCCGATCACGGCGAGCAACTGCGGCGTGTGCGGCGCGATCACCGCTTCGAGCACCAGCTTCGGTCCGGCGAAATCCTTCGAAAGCGCAGGCAGCCACGCCTTCAGGCAATCGTTCATGCGCGCGACCTGATCGCCCTGCCGCAGTTGAAACGTTTCGAGCACGTAGAATCGCGTGCGGCGATCGGGCGCGGGCCACAGCGGACCTGCCGCGGCAACTCCAGCGAGTGCGGGTAAAAACTTTCGGCGGCGCATAACTTTATCCATTCTAATGCAGGCATTGTGCGGGTCGAATCCGCACAGCTCAACATCTTTTGTTACAATGAATTATAGGGCTAGCGCCCAAAAAGGATTTTCCGCTCCATGGCCAACAAACCCGCCTTCGCGCAAGGCGCCCAGGTCGAACATCCGAAATTCGGTCTCGGCAGCGTCCTGTCCTGCAACGACGACTATATCGTCATCAAGTTCGACGACCACGGCGAAAAAAAGTTCGTCCTGCAAATCGTGCTGCCCAACCTGAAGAAGAGCGATCGCACCCCTCCGGTCGAAAAACGGCGCACCACCAAGAAGAAAACCGCGGCGCCGGTCGCTGCCGGCTAGAAGTTTTTGTTGGATGTCCCTTGACAGGTTCGCGGAAACCTCTTAAACTACTTAACGCTGTTAAGATGGGCGTCCAGGAACGGCGAGCTCGCGAAAAGAAGGAACTGCGGCAGGAGATCCTCGACGCTGCTCGCGATCTGTTTGTGCACGAGGGGTATGAAAATGTCTCGATGCGCAAGATCGCGGACAAGATCGAGTATTCCCCCACCACCATCTATCTGTATTTCCAGGACAAGGCCGACCTGCTCGATTGCATCTGCGAAGAAACCATGTCGCGCCTGGTGCGCAAGCAGATGGTTCACGAGCAGACCGTGCCCGATCCGCTCGAACGGCTGCGCTGCGGCTTGCGCGCCTACATTGATTTTGGATTGAAGCACCCCAATCACTACAAACTGACGTTCATGATGCTCCAGCCGGTGGCCGAAAACGCGAACGGCCGGTCGCGCGAAATGGGCAAGCGCGCGTTCAATCATCTGCGAACGACGTTGGCGATGTGCGTGGAACAGCATTTGCTGGAGGTCGCCGACATCGAGACCTCGGCTCAGGCCCTGTGGGCGATGATTCATGGCGTGACGTCGCTGCTCATCACACACATGAAATTCCCGTGGGTCGACCGTGAGCGGTTAATCGATACGGTCATCGAGACCGCAATCGCCGGGATGCGCGCCAGAGTCCCCGCCTAGGCGGCACTATTCTAACGACCTAGCAAGATCACGCCGCACAGCACGAAGATGGCTCCGGCCAGGCGGCGCCCTCCCACGCGGCGCCCTCCCACGAGCCGCTGCCCGACCGCGGCGCAGTGCGGAGTAGAGTTTGGGTGATCATCCGCCGGTCTTACGCGCCTGAGCCTCCCCCAGCAATTTTTCTGCATTTTGTTTCGGCGGATCGTCAGGCGTGAGGTCCGATTGAAGATATTTTTTGAGCAGCGTTCGCGCCTGATCCAGATTGCGGCGGGAGTCGATGTAAGACTTCGCGCGCGCGAATTCGACGCGCGGATCACCGGGGGCGATTTCTTCGGCGCGGGAAAACAACGCGTCGCTCTCTTCGATGCGGCCATGCGCGGCGAGGAAACGCGCCAGGTCGAGAATGCGGCCGGGGTCGCGCGGGGCCAGGTCCATCGCGCTGCGGAGCTGCACTTCCGCGGCGTGATAATCCTTCTTCTTTTCGGCGAGCCGCGCGTGTTCGAAATGCGACTCGGCGGGGCGTTCATGCGCGATGCGTTTCGCGATGGCCTCCGCCTTCTCGATTCCGCCGCCCAAAAAACCCGGCGCGTTCAAATAGTAATCGAACAGATCGTTCATCGCCTCGCCGTTGTGGGGATCGAGCTCGACGGCTTTCTCAAAGCACTGCCGCGCGCGCGCCGCATTCGGTCCGGCCACGAACCATCCGCCGGTTTCCGCGCGCCGCCCGTAAGCCCGGCCAAGCCACAACACGTAATCCGAGTTCGACGGCTCCATCGCGACCGCCTTGTCGAAAAACTCCGCCGCTCTTTTATAATCGCCGAGCATGAAATAATTCTTACCGGTGAGATGCATCGCGGCAGCCTCGGGTGCAGCGCCGCGCGCCAGAATCTGAAGCGAGCCTCGATAATCGGTGCGCTGATACAACTCAACCGCGCGCTTCATCGCATCCTCGGAAGCGGCGAGGCTGCAACTCAAAACCAGACAAGCCGTCAGCAGGCGCATCGGGAACGAAGGAACCTTAAGTATAACGCGATCATACATTTTGGCTACGCTGGTGGTATACAGGCATGCCATCAGGAATGAATCCCCACAAAATGATGATGCGAGCGCCGGTGGTATTGGTTGCAGCAATTTTGTGTTTCGCCGGCGATCTGCAACCGCCCCCCGGTACGCCGAAAAAGCCGGTGACAGACGAGTACGTGGGCGGCGTCAAGGTGGTGGACGACTACCGGTGGCTCGAGGCCGCCGCGAGTCCCGAAGTGCGCGAGTGGAGCAATCAGCAGAATGAGCGAACCCGAGCGTATCTCGATTCGGTCCCGTTGCGGCCCGGAATTGTCGAGAGCCTGAACCGTCTGGAAAACAGTCCGTCAACGGCTTTTGGAGGATTGGTCGATCGGGGTGGAGTCCTGTTCGCAATGGAAATGCAGCCGCCCAAGCCGCAGCCGTTTCTGGTGACGCTCCATTCGCCGGATGATCCCGCATCGGCGCGCGCGATCTCCGATCCGAATACGATTGACCCGAGCGGCGCTACCGCGATCGACTTTTTTGTTCCGTCGCTGGACGGGAAATTGGTCGCGGTGTCGATGTCGAAAAACGGCACCGAAGACGGGACCCTTTCCCTGTTCGAGGTCGCGACGGGCAAACAGCTCGCCGATTTGATTCCGCGCGTGAACGGCGCGACCGCGGGCGGAAGCGTCGCGTGGAACAAGGATTCGACGGGCTTCTGGTACACGCGTTATCCTCGCCCGGCCGAGCGTCCGGAAGCGGATTTGAATTTTTATCAGCAGGTGTATTTTCACCGGTTGGGAAAGCTAGCGGCGGAGGATGAATACGCGCTCGGCAAGGAATTTCCGCGAATCGCGGAGACAAGTCTGCAGACATCCGAGGATGGGCGATTCGTTCTGGCTCGCGTAGCCAACGGAGATGGTGGCGAGTATCTCCATTACATGCGGACCGCGGACGGGCGCTGGCATCAGATCACGCGCTTGTCGGACCAGACGTCGGACGCGGCGTTCGGAAGCGACGGATCTTTATATCTGCTTTCGACCAAGGATGCGCCGATGGGGAAAATCCTCGAGCTGTCGCCGCCAAATTTTACGATCGCGACGGCCAAGACGGTGGTGACGCCGGGGCGATCGGCGGTCGACGGATTCTTGCCAGCCGGATCACATCTTTACGTTCGATACATGGCGGGCGGTCCGTCGAAATTGCTCGATAAAGACGGCGCGAAAACCGAGCGGACCATCGATATTCTGCCAATTTCTTCAGTCGACCAGATGGTGCGCAGCAGCGGAGATCAGCTTTTATTTCAAATCGAAAGTTTCTTGCAGCCGGCGGCTTGGCATCGTTATGATCCGTCGACCGGAGGGACCAGAAAGACGGCGCTCGCCCAGACGCCGCCGGCCGATTTCAGCGATATCGAAGCGATCCGCCAGGTCGCGTTTTCGAAAGACGGCACCCATGTCCCGATGACGATTCTGCGCCGCAAGGGGACCAAGCTCGATGGAAATAATCCGACGCTGCTGTACGGATACGGTGGATTCAACGTCAGTTTGTCGCCTTGGTTTGCGGCCGATCGCCGGCTGTGGTTCGATCATGGCGGCGTATGGGTGATCGCGAATTTGCGCGGCGGCGGCGAGTTCGGAGAGACCTGGCACGAGCAGGGACAACTGGCCAAAAAGCAAAACGTGTTCGACGATTTCATCGCGTGCGCCGAGTATCTGATCAAGTCGAAATATACCAGCCCGGAAAAGCTCGCCATTCGCGGCGAGAGCAATGGCGGATTGCTGATGGGCGCGGTGATGACGCAAAGGCCGGATCTGTTTCGCGCGGTGATCGCGGCGGTGGGGCTCTACGACATGCTGCGCTACGAGAATTTTCCGAACGGCGTGTTCAATGTGACCGAATACGGATCGGTGAAGGAACGCGACACGTTTCCAGCCTTGTACGCCTATTCGCCCTATCAGCACGTGAAGGATGGCACGGATTATCCGGCGGTGCTGTTCATGACCGGCGATAACGACGGCCGCGTGAATCCGATGAATTCGCGCAAGATGACGGCGCGAATGCAAGCGGCGACCCATTCCGATCGTCCGATCCTGTTGCGGACGAGTTCCGGCGCCGGCCACGGAATCGGCACGGCTTTAAACAAACAAATCGAGGAAGACGCGGATGCGTTCGCGTTTTTGTTCGATCAGTTGGGCATGAAATAACCAGTTTTATTTCACTTCGACCAGTTCCAGCGCTTCCTTGCTGGGCCCCTCGATCATGAAAGCCCGTGTGTCAGCAAACTTGTAGGGTTCCTTCAGAATTTTCACGCCTTCGCTTTTCAGTTTGGCGAGCCAGGCATCGAGGTTTGCCACGCTGAGCGCGATATGGTCGGCCTGGTGGCCGAGCGTGCTCACCAACGGAGTATCGCCGGGACGTACATACCAGTTCATCGCCACGCCGCCGAAACTGACTCCGCCGCCGGGTGCGCGATACATGCCGTCCTTCTCAAGCGACGGCCAGCTCTTTTCGCTGCGGGCGACTTTGCAGTTCTCTTCGGTCGGCTGCGGCTCGTTGCCGCGGCCGGCGCGTACCGGCGCATTCAGGTGCTTCTGATACCAGAGCACCGCGCAGAGCGGATCGTCCTGATACATGTGGACATGGTTGAAATACTCGGTCGGCGTGTTGCCGGCGAACTCGATCATCTCGCCATCCGGCCCGCCGAGATAACCGAATCCGGCGCCGCCCCTCGGCTGGATACCCTGCGCCTTGGCTTCTTGGATCTGCTCCTTCGTACGGCCCAGCGTGCCGGCGGCGCCTGGCCAGGTATCGCTGCTGACGATGACGTAGTTGTCGCCTTCGCCGGTCCAGAGCGGCAGCAGCTTGGTACCCATGGCCTTGTAGTTGGCATAGTAGGCGCGCTCATCGGGGACGTTCCAGCCGTAGTGCCAGATGGCGGTCTGCGGCGTGAGCGCGGGGGGCGAAGAAACTTTGTTGTACAGAATCCAGACATTCAAGGCTTTGAGCGCCGGCTTCCCGTCGAACATGGCTCTCTGGGTGGTCTTGAAATTTTTTGTGTAGAAGGCGATGGAGGCTTCCGGATCGACCGAATTCAGGTGCAGGTGATGGAAGCCGGGCGGCGGAAGCGGCGCGTCCTGTGCGATGCCGAACTGCGCGAGCGCAGCCAAAAGCGGTGCGGATAGAAGGACGAGTCTGATTTTCGTTGTCATCGGTTTCACCAAGCGGCCCTTTCTGTTGGAAGTTCGCCTTTCGCTCATGTTACACGAATTGGGAAAGCGCCGCGATGCTTGCGGGCGAGCAAAGGGCGGTTAGGGTTTGACGGTGACCTTGACTTGGGCCGTGGTCCAGCAGCACTGGAATCCGCCTCCGCCGACTCCGGAGATGTCGTTGGCGACAACTTCGAGAATGTAATCTCCAGGCTCGCTGAAAGTTGCCGTAACGGAGGATTTCCCGGAAAATTTAGTGCCCTCCGGCGCCTTGAAAGCTTCTTTTGTGACCTTGGGCTTTTCGTGATCGAACTTCACTTCGGCCGGTCCGCGAAATGTGCTCCAGCTCAGCGACACCGCGGGTATGAACCCTGCGAACTGGGCGAAGGCCGGCGGAATGTTGGCGTCGTCGGCGACCCATACGGTCAGCGGCAACGGTTGCCCGACGGTCACGCTCGCCGTATGGGCGATGGCGCGCGGAGGTCCCTGCGAGAACGGACCCGATTCGTCAAACGCGATAAAGGGCGGCGTATTGTCCGTCGCGTCCTTAAATGGCGACACCACCCATAACGGATTCAGGCCCATTGGAATCGACGTCGTCTTTCCGTTGGACACGAGCGTCCAGGTGAGCTTCTTGTCCGGGCCGAAGTCTTTGGGGACGGTGATGGTGAACACGCCCCACTGCCGCCCGGGGAGAAAGTGGGTCGGCTGGCCCTGGTCCGGGCCGCCAGGCTCGACGCGGTTGTTGGGACCAACCGGAATATCCAGCGCCTGCTTCACATTGCGGTTGTAGTAACCGATCAGAATCGTCGAGGTTCCGTCCGCATTTGGATACCAGCCCTCAAAGGCGGCGGTTACGCTTTGTCCCGTGCTGTGAGGCGGCGCAACGCCGGTGGCGGTGATGCCCTGCGCGATCGCTACTCCCGCAAAGATCAAATACGGCAACAGCCGCATCAGTTGGCACCCGCCAGACCGAACGGATTCGCCGGTTTCCGTTTGTGCGTGGCGGCCCATTCCTTGTAATCTTCGTCGCTGATATAGGTTACGTTCACCCAAGCGTGCGCCATCTCGTCCACGGTGCGGTCACCCCATCCCACCCACTGATTGGGATCCGGATTCGAGGCTTTTGCCGCGGTATTATCGTGCCACGCTTTCACATGGATGATGGTCCCACGAGGAAGAACGGGCGCCGCATCGTCGGCGTAGATGTAATTGTTCATCCAATTGAAGTTGAAATCATTAACGTAACTCAGCGTCTCCACCGAGCCATCCGGCAGAATCGCCTCCATCAACATGGCTTGGCCGCGCAGATGCATGTGCGCCTGGAAATTCTCAAGCCGCGCGGGCTGCTTCAACACGTGGAAACCTTCAGTCTCGGCGACGGTGTTGGGCGGAATGTCGAGCGGAGTGTTGGAGTTTGACGACGCCGCGTTGAACATCGTCAGATAGGTCCGGTACTTGGGCACTTCACCCTTCGGATACAGATACACGGCGAGCTCGACGTGATCGGTGATCGGCTCGCCGACCGCATGAGTGTGGATGTCCCACCAGATCTTCGCGCCCGGCAGCAGCAGCTTGCCCGTGTTGGGGCGATACACGTCGTACTGCTTGCCGACAGCCCACTCCATCAAAATGCCGCCACCCGCGATGATACTGAGAGGATCGTCCGACGCCGGGCTATTCGCCGTCTTGGGCTCTTTCTGCAACAGGTATCCGATCGCATGATGGGTGATCCTGCGCCCCGCGGGAGTCGCCGGCCGCATCTCCACCGCGCGTACCCAGCGCGGCTCGGTGAGGTCGATATCGGTAGTCGGTCTCCACCACTGGTCCTGGCCTACTGCCGGCATCCAATACGGTGACGATTTGATGATCAGATCCGGTTGGCCATATTTCTCGGCGAGTTGCCATTCGTTTTCATGGGGCCACTGTTTGGGCGGCGGCATGTCCTTTGCATCGCCCATCGGCGAGCCTTCATCCACCCATCGCACAATGGCCGCGATCTGCGCATCGCTCAGCGAACGGTCGTTCT
>Ga0187784_10003222_pt1 | contig 13160 bp, 10 predicted proteins | sample 1015_SJ02_MP15_2_FD_132964 | JGI IMG/M metagenome (GOLD analysis project Ga0187784, IMG submission 132964) | Tropical peat soil microbial communities from peatlands in Department of Meta, Colombia - 1015_SJ02_MP15_20_MG | ecosystem: Environmental > Terrestrial > Soil > Wetlands > Peat | place... | reverse complement strand
GTTTTCGAACCGTAACACAACTCGATCGCCCGGCGAAGTAGCTAGATATCTAGCCGTCCGTGACGCTAAACTTGTACGGACCTATGTCGACTCTTCCTACGTTCGGTTCTTTTCGATACCCGAGCTAAGACGTCGCGCTGCCGAATCAGGATTCAGGCTAACGGCCAACTATGTGTTGCCGCGAAACGGCTACAAACGCAACTATGCAGTGTTTGAGAGAGTTTCATAATTCAGAACCCAGTAAGACCGTTGTTCGGGGGCGAGGGTCGTAAGTTGGTAGCGGGGGGTGGATGTTCGGACGCGGCTAGGCGCCTTTCGAACCACCGCTTGAGGAGCTTCTGAGCTCAATCTCAGGGTTTCTCGCCAGGATATGAGCCGTCCGCAACGTATCTGCGGGTTAAACCTGGCTACCCCACCCCGCTAGTAAGTTATTAAGTGTCTTCAGCCATATTCTTGACGATTGCACGTTGACTTCTGTTGAGTTTCTGGAGCGCAAAGCTCGATCCTCGGAAGCTACGAGTTACACTTACGGGAAGGCGCTGGCGAAGTTCGCAAAGTGCTTCGGGGTCGAGACCGCCGACGCTGTGGCTGAGCAACTCAAAGCTCACAAGCTGGATGCTTACAAGACCTTAGATAAATTCGTGTCGTATCTGATCGGACAAGGGCTCGCTCCAAAGTCCGTAATAGTCTACACGAACGCCGCGACCGGTTTCCTTCGCTTCGAAGACATAGAAGTTGACTCCTACAAGTTCCGCACAAAGGTCGAGTTACCGAAAAAAATTGAGGTCAGCATAGACCGAATCCCAACACGCGCGGAAATGAAGACCATACTCCTCGCAAGCTCCCCAAGAACCAGAGCAATCATCGCCCTCGTCGCCAGCTCTGGTCTCCGAATAGGCGAGGCTGCAAGGCTTCGGATCACCAATATCGATTACAAGACCGGTAAAATCAGCCTGCTAAGCAAGAATAGCAAGAGTCGAAAGAACCGAATCAGCTTCGTAAGCCAAGAGACACTCACCTTTATTCGCGAATACCTCGGGCCTAGAATGAAGAGACCAGACGAATGGCTGTTCCCTGATTACTATGATCCCAAGAACCATTCCTCTGGAGATGGACTGTACATGGAAATTTACAGAGTTCTAAAGAAATGCAATTTGCTGGGCAAACTGGACCCCGACAGCAAACGCAACCAGCTACACCCACACTGCTTTAGGAAGTATTTCTTCTCCAAGCTGATTGGCGCAGGCGTGGACCGTGGCATAGCTGAACTCTTCATGGGCCACGACTTCGCATTAGACATAGCCTACCTTCATCTGACCGACGACCAACTTCTAACTCACTGGAAGAAGGCGGAACCGGATTTCGAGTTCTTGATTGATCGGCGCGAGGTTCACGAGGTCGAAGGGGAGCTGAGATCGCTAACTGAGCGCAATAAGCAGTTAGAGCAGAAGCTAGCCGTCTTGGAATCCAGAACGAGTGTCCTGCAGGATGAGCAGTTCGTCGAACGCCTTAGAAAGAGCGACCTCTTTCGAGAGGTCGTAAAGGAAGTAGCGATGAACGTATCCGAGACAAATCCCAAGAATACGGCCGCCTAGCACTGACTAGATTCTTTAACGAACGGGGAAAAAATCCGATAAACTCTGCGTTACCATGCAGTCTTTGGGTAGGCTGTCAGTCTTCCGGTGCCTTTAATGTGACATGAGTGGAATTTCGGGGAAAGATGAAGGTATCTATCGTAACTGTATACCCTTGTCTCGCCATCTACCGGACTAACATACCGCTTCACTCTGAAGCATGCGTAACCGAACATTCCACACCGCGGACACCTCAACAGGCGCCTATCTTTAAGCGGCATCAGTATTTTACCATCGATAATCGTGGCGTCGTTGTGCTTTAGCTTACTGGTGCTTCGATTGTTTGACTTACTTGGGGACCTCAATTGAGTCTTTAGTCAATTGGCTTCGTTCGTCAATCGTCTAGGGTATGGGGTCCCGGGAGTAGGGGAGCCCCGTGATCCAGATGATTTTCGTCTTCCTCTGTGCGAGTTCGACGCTTATTCGATCACTCCTCTTGGCTAGATGCTCTACCGTTCGGACAGCATTGCGCCAGAATTCAAGGAAGGGAGGAAATGTCCTAATGATCATGTGTGCAGGCCCTACAGGCATTCCCGCCTCGTAATTCACCTTCTGCATCGCTTCTAGGCCGTCTATGTAAGCTGGAACTGCTTTGAACAATCTCGAAGTATCGTCGCTGACCCTGGCTTGCTCTATTGCTGTCGCGAGATAACGTCTTAGCCAACTGGAAAGATGAGTTGCTATCTCGGAATTGCTAATGGATAATTGGCCTTCAGAAACCAATCCTCTTCTGGTGAGAGAGCGTATGCCGCTGTATGTGCTCACGTAGTTTAGTTCGAGTTCGCTGGCCATCCGATAGCTAGAAACAAATACCTCTGACGAGAGGAGCAACGCCAAGAAACAAGTGTAGGGTATTTTGTATCCGATCGTCTTTCCAGCGTCTTTGAAGGGGACGTAGTCAGGGAATTTTGCTAACAATATGTTTGGTGGGTTTTCTATGAATCGTCCGGTCCTGTCTAGCACACCTTCTTGCATCAGTGTGCGTCTTAGAATCCTGTAAAATCGGCTATCTCCAGAGTACCCCAGCTTTTCAGATAATCGACGTTTGCGGGAGGAAGCTTGTCCCCTTAGTCTGTACAGTAGGCTGATTTGTTCTACGTTGCGAAGTAATTGGTAGAGCAAGGTTAGTTTACATGTAAATAATCAGGACCCCGAATATATAAATAAAGGGTCCTGAAAATATATCAACAATGAACCCCTTTCTCATAATCGACGGTTCCGCCATTCCCTCCGACCCTTCATCTCTCCTATCAGACAATTTCAGATCGAAATTGGCTGGTTCCGAGAACGCACCGAACCTTTTCGCGGAGTTTTGTGTACTGGACATGATGTGCGCGATTTCAGATGCACGTCCAGGACTCCATTACATAGAACGACTAATCCTCAAAGGCGGTCACGCGGTACGGAGTTACGTACCTCTTACTGCCCATCGTTTTTCTTATGATTTGGATTTCAATATTGATCGAGAGTCAGGATACAAACTCAGAGAGATCAAAGACATACGAACTGATCTCAATGAATTGGCGGTTAGGAGGCGCAGCGAAGTTAGATCGGATATTGCGCGCGATCAGGGGCTATTCTATTGGATAGAAATGAATTATCGCGAAACAATCCGTCAAGCCTACGATGTCACAATTCCCGAGGTGCCAAAGATAGAGATCTGCAAGCCATGCCGCACTTTTCTACCTCCAGTCAAGACACGCATTCCAACTGTATTCGATCTCAATTTAGTCGGACTTACGCTTCCTGAAGTGAAGCAGCTAAGTACCGACGAGTTGTTGGCCAACAAGTTGTATGTAATTGGCGTCGATGACAGGCAGAGGAGACACTTCGATATTTTCGATTCCTACCGCATCTACGCCCATAACCGAAACGCAATCAACTGGCCTAATGTTCGGTCGGCATTTGAGTCATATTTGAGGGGGAGATCTGCTAAAGGCTTCGCCGAACGGGCAAGGGAGCTGATCCGTAAGACACGAGGAAACGAAAACACGATTAGAAGAATGGAATCAGCAACTTTTGAAACATTCGAATTCAAGGCTGCGGCAGAAGAAGTCGAGGGCATCTACTCCAAAATCGTTTGAAATGGTTTCGCAGCAATTCGCTGACGATAATCGTGACGATCATGACAACCATCATAACCACGATTTCAATGACTGGCAAGTCGATGTCGATTAATGAGAACTAGAATGAAATATGGGGGAAGGATCGGGGTTTCCGCGCAACGGTTGTGTTTCGCTGGTGCGTGTCGTGCCGCAGAATAATTACGACATATGTCGTTTTAAGCGATTGTCTAGTAGATAGGGTGGAGGGTTATAGTTTCCCTGCCGGTAGTTAGCGCGCCATAGTAGTCACAATGTCGAAACGGTTTACGAGCGCACGAAAACTGTAAGCTGAAATCTTAGTTACACCCAAGTCTCTGGTATGCCGCCGGAGAAGCTACCGCAACCGAAGCAATGTCCAAGCTGCGGGGCACTCGTAACGCTGAAGAAGAATTGGGGTAAGGCGGCTTGCCGGTTCTGTGAGTCTCAGTCTAAACGTTCGGCTCGGTAGAAGTGGCTTCGGCCAAATTGTAACGCCAAATCATGTATGCTTCTGGCCAAGCGTTCGTCGTCGCTTATCCATACGCTCTGCGTGCTTCGCTTGGCAAGTTCAACGTTCGCGTCCCTCAAAAGCTTGGTTAGTCGCCGGTAGAACCGCATTCGGATTCTGGGTTCCATTGGTAGATCGTAGTCGCAGACATACCAGTTTTCAGAGGCGGACAAGTGTTCATCTCGCCCGTAATAGGTGTAACAGCAATGCGTTATAGCTGTATTGCTCGATTCTCAGCCACCGGCGAACGGAACTACCGTTATATGTGTAACGCCTATCTTGCTTGTGAATTAGCGGCCGCCGACCGGTTGATCTCGTGCGATGTTCAGGCCGGTTTCTTGGCGCTGTAATACCTGTAACGCACGGTTGGAGCTTCTCGGGTGGGTTTGGTTTTGGCGCTGTGGTTTTCCTCTCTCCGGCAATCAAGCGCCCGAAGAGCTTAGGCTCTGGCGAGGGGGGCTACACGTCCGCTCGCCCCAGCCTCGCCCCGCCAGAGACAGGTTCCCCGAACCCTTTCAGGAAAGACGAATCAAAAAAAGGGGGTTTAGCAGGAGCTTGAGACGGTGCGCTCCAACACGAAGACACACGTCCAAGCTCCATTGATCTTAGTCTGATACGAACTCTTGATGAAGTAGCCTTGACTCGCATACGCTTGCAACGCGCTGTTAATCTTCGTCAAATCGCCTTCGGGCGCTGAGAACACCACGACTTGCGGCGTATAGCACGTCTGATTCTTCGCTGCCGGTTTCGGGTCACTCTTCGCCGCTACCTGGAACAGTTGATTCTCGAACGCTAGATTCTGAATGTTCGCATCGAAGAACGACTGATACACGCCGTAGGTGATTGGATTCACCCAACCGATAGCGTGGTTCATTACGCTCGCCCAACCGGCTTGCTTTTGCTGAAGCTCAAACGCCTGATCGCAACTTGCAATCACGGAAGCACGCTCATCTGGATCTGTGACGCTCCGCAACAGAGTTTGGCAGGTTCCAAGCGAAAAGCTCGGGTTCTTCACGCTCTCCATGAGGACGAACTGAGCTAACCCAACCACACCGGCAACCGACAGGTAGACGAGAAGCAAGCGGATGAAAACACGCTTACCCTTCCACCTTTGCGGCCGCTCTTCTCGAATCTCATCCACGAACCTGGTTGTCTTGCCGGTTCCTAGATTCGTTCGAGTCACGGCTCTTGTAGTTCTAACTTCATGCTTCAAGACTATCTTTCCCCACTGAAAACAGAGAGGCGTCCCCACGCTAGGCAGCGGGTCGCCGCCGCTGGGGAACGGGAAAGGGAGCGGCGGCAGCACGCGATCTCGCCGCACGCGCGCAGGCTAGACTAGGTTCCGCTCGCTCGGCCAGCGAGCGGCATGAAAAAGTTTTCGTTCCGCAGAACGAAAAGCGCGCCCAAAACCCAGCGGGGTTTTGCGGCAAGCGTACTTTTTCTTGGATACTAGACTAGCATTGCGTCTGCCCGCGAGCATCGCGTATTCAAGTATTAGATTGCATCATTCAACGTAAGCCGGTAGCGCAGAACGAGAGTCCAACGAGAGAAGTCACATTAAGAGGGGTTCGTTCGCTCGCTTCGCTCGCTCACTCACCTAACCATGAAAGTCGCTCGCTACGCTCGCTAAATAATCTTCTTCTCCAAAAACCCAACTGTTGCTGGGTTATTGTGTTTCCGTGTTGTGGGGTTTGATTCCGTGTGGGTATGGTATGTTGCGTGGTGGGGGTAGGTTGAGTTTACGGTAGACTCTGGCGGTGGGTTTCGTGTGATATGTGCGGTAGACTTCGAATAGAAAGAGTGCCGGTAGGATGATGACGAAGAAACAGAATAGGGGGCTGACTATGAGGGGTGGCGTGATTGCTACGGCAACTATGAAAGGCCAAGCGATTACCAGGCTAATGAAGAACCATATCCACGCAGCCGTTTCCCTACTCAAAACCCGTTTCCCCCGCATAATGCTGAAGCATTTCTTTTCTCTCAAAATGAGGAAGTTGCGAATGCAATACCTATCCCGTTAAGGTCTTCGCAGTAATACTATCCCACAGTCAATACGTAGGTAACGTGATATCACATCTCCATGGCGTCAGGACGTGAAAAGGTAATAAGTTCTCAGTGCCGGGAAGCAACAGGCCACACCGAGACAAGGCAAATGAACTCTACTAGAACTTTCATTCAGTGCCGGAGAGTTTCCATCTACCCAGCAAAGCATATGTGACCCGAAAGCAGCCGATGCCGTCGGGTTGGCCAATTGACTAGAGTTAACTGGGGTGCCTCGATTAGCGTGAGCAAGCGTTCGCTAGGCGGGAGGGGTCTGTTGAGGGGCGTACTGCTAATCTCAATGCTTATGGCGCTCGCTCTCTCCATCGCATATGCCCAGCGACCATCTCTCCGCGTAACCTTAACCGTCAGCCCCCACAGTGGGCGAGCCCCATTCACTCCAGTCTACCACTTCGACGTAGAACTCCTAACAATCGGGCCAGGCAGCGGACCTATTAGGAGTATAATCTACTGGGGAGACGGTTCTTTTGCGGATGTAAGTTCCTGCTCCTACAATTGCCCACACCATACCTATACTGCAGCAGGCACATACACGATTAGAATCACGGCCACGGATATCGCGGGAGCAACCTCAAGCGATGCGAAAACCATCACCGTCTATTCAGACCCCGCCCGTGGTCGATAACACAAAGAAAGGCTCCTTCGGCCTTAGAAGCAAAGGATAGGGTTACATCTCGCTTCCGCGTTTAGCCCTCTGATTCCTCGGCCTACGTTTCGCTGGTGGTGCACTCACAGTTTCTTCGCCGCCTTGTTCGGTTCGAGGGCGCATTTTCGGGGGCAAAGTTGACATTTCAAGGCTACCACGCTAGGATTCTAATCAGTAGAGGTTTTTGGGTGCATATTTCGAGCCTTGATTCATCTTTGCGCCGCATTATCCGATATTTCGATATGTTCCCTATCCGTTTGTTTTAGTTTCTCGGTTAATGCTCTGAAATCGTCCTTAAGCCTGTACCAGCGTTCATTATGAGTTTTTTCGGAGTTTCCTTCCTCAATAACCCCAATTGTGCAGAGACATTCGACCGAATTGCGAGCCTTCGCCCACGTCAAGCTGGTTGACTTGGCGACTTGGCTAATGCTCAATGCCTCGTTCGACTGCGCTAGGGCCTTCACAACCTGAAGACGATTCGGAATGCAGGTGTCTAAGGCTACCCTGCTGACGGTAGCTAAGTCCCCGTCCTTGACGGCTTCATGGCCTCGAATGATTGCGAGTGACCGAGCGAGTTTCAAGAGTTGTTGGGCTAGGCGGGTGGCGAATTCCGGTTCCGGCGACCACTCCGAAGTATCGTATTCCCTGAATGCTTGGCTTGTTACGGTGGTTCTGATTTGCGCCACGAATTCAGCGTACAAGCCCACCTTTTCAAAAACCTCCTTCGATACGGTCGGCTCATTGACGGGAAGGTTCTCTAGGAATAGGCTGACCGCGCTTGAAAGTTCTTCCCGCATACTGTCTAATTTCGGTTGGTTGGTCATGGCTTTGTCGAGTGCGGCTTGGCGGTTGAATTTGGGGCGAACCTTCAGGAATCGTTCGCCTAAGACTGCGTGAACTGAACCATACATGTCAATGGCGGTGGTGACGCCGCAAATCAACCCGATTAAGCAGTCCACCACGATCAACTGATCGGTTGTGCCGTAGCCGCAAGAAAGGTGGCCGTCGTAGAGGTCCCTGAGTTGACTGAATATCGCGTCTCTTTCCTCACGACTTTTCGTTAGGACTTGGCTTAGTTCGGGAATCACGACAACCTTCCCGTTCATTTTGGGGAAGAGGCCTCGAACCACGGTTCCGTCCTTTCGTTCCTTGCCGCTCACAATGGTTTTGCCCGTTAGGCTACTAAGGTGAAATACGCCCGATGAGTCTAGAAGGGTTCTGAGAATCTCGGATTTTGCACCTCCGCTCGGGCCAACCACGAACAACCATAGCGGATCACCTTTTACCCGCCGGTCAATTGCGGCTGCCAAAATTACTTCGAGGGCCTCGGTGTCCTCCTCGATTGCGAGCCACTTCTGGAACAGCTTCTTCACGTCAGCGAGATCGGAAGACCTTTCGGTTTCGTCAGATGCCAATTCTTCGTTTCGAGGCGTCTGCTTGCAGTCTCTCCGTGAAAGATTCGGCTGGTTTTGGCCGTGGTTATTCGTTGACTAAATCCTCCGCAAATTTGGGAAGAACCCTAATCCATCCACGTCGCTCGCATAGTTGGAGGAATCGGAAGGCCGCTAGAATTGGTTCCTCGTCTAGAGGGCTCATTGGACAGAAGCCCCAGTCTTCTCTAGTAAGGCTCGATCCAAGAGGAGCGTAACAAACGTGGATTTGTTTATTCGACCCTTTTTTTCGTCAAGTTGCGCTATAGTGTCACGAGGCAGGTACAGAGAACAGATTGACTTGGCTTGACGCTTCATTTTCGGTCATTAAGAATATTTGGTAATCGCTGATATAATGGTACATTATACTGTACTATGGTACGATTTGGGCAGACAGAAAAGATCGGACGAAATACTGAACAGAAACGCAATTCTCAGGCAATTCCCGGAAGAGGATTCCATATCTTGGTCCAAGTTATGGAGAAAGTGCCAAGAGACAACTAAGAGCAAGAGCACCTTTGTCAAATACCTCAGAGAGTTCGAATCTGTTGGACTGGTTCGTCGAGAAGGAAAGAGGTATAGACTGAGTCACAGTTTTGGTCTGTGGAAAGTCCCTCCCTATACGGAATTGAGGTGGCCGAGTACAGGAAGCACTGTTGATGACGAGGAATCATTCCTTTCGCACCTAGAATTGGATCTGACCATGTTGGTAAGTTCGTACTTCGAGATGTTGGAAACGCTAGTCGAGGTCGAGAGTGAGAGTGATGCTCGTGAACTAGTAAGCGTATTTTTCCAAGGACTGAATTTCGAAGGTCTGCTCACCATTCTTGCGATTCAAGTGTGGAGAAAACGCGAGAGTGTCTCATCAATGTTAGATGAGCTAGCTTGGAAATCTGTTGGTGGCCTGTACGTAAAACTAAAATCCGCGCTGGAACTTGGGATTGTCCGCAAGCCGGACTCTCCAAGGAAGAAGGTTGCGCCAGTTAGAATGAAATCAGCGAATACGTCTCAACCCACAAAATAGAAGAGCCAAGCCGAACCCAGCAACACTCTTGGTGCATCATGTACGAATTTAACATTTTACTAGCTCTGGCGTCAACTAGTGATATGCCGTTCGGCATGGCCTGTTTCGGTAGAATCAAGCAACGATTGTTTATGCGGATTTTCACATACAACTTCACCAAGAGCCCCCGATGGTTCTTAGGATTTTTACTTAGTTCGCCTACCGCAAACGTAAAAGCTGAATATCGTTCTTAACGAGCGGGGTGAACCGCAGATGCAAGGAATGGACCCTGTGCAACTGCATATTGCCCCATGGGCGTTGCCGAAGGAGGATATCCCCATCCAGGTGCGATGGAGATCAGGGTTCGATTTTCAGACCATTAAGATTGGCATCCCAGAAGGCTTTGTCTTCGTCGAGTTTGTAAACGTTGACGAAGTAAGAATAGAGGATCAACATGCAGCTATTGAGAGGACCAAGATATCAAGGGCAGAACGCTCAACATACTTTGGCTGTATTATTCGCTACCTGGAACTCCCGAAGTCCACGACATATGAAGCGCCAATAACCATCACATTCTCCGATGAATCGGGCATCAACCTCTCAACAAGGGTCAATGCCAGAATCTTTAGACCGCAAGTTTCTTTCGTGCAGGCCCCTGCAGCCATTGAACTAAGCGATGAAAGCTCCGTCAAGTCGCTGCCTCTATACCTGAGATACACGGGCTTCGGTGATATTCAGCTTCAGATAGAGGCCGCAATCGGAGGAGCGATCGTCTCTGAAGGGAGTTCCGTTGCTTACGAGATCTTAAAGCGTCTCTGGCTTTCGGAAACCTACGAAGTAGAAGATAAGGAGCATGATCAGAAAAAGAAAGTCTTGAAGGTAGCACCGCATTACGTGAGAAACATCGCGGGTGAAGTGCAGAGAATCTTAGAGACTGGAGAGATTCCGCCAGGGGTATTTGACAAGGAGGTTTTGGACGAAATTAAGGAATGGCTCGGTAGCACGCGTGTCAAGAACACGTTTATGGACGTGTTCTACTCTCGCATCGAAGACCTCATACTTAGTCTCTTGGTGGATGTCCTCGAGAGCAACCCTGCGACCAATGTAAAGCTCACGGACCCGAGGGCGAGAATCTCTGCGGAGATACGAACTCCAGTCGAAAAGATTACATTAAGTTTGAAGTATCGAGACCTTATGGGAAACGACTACGAGCCGGTGGCCGCAACCGTGAAAGTCGTTGACCAGAGAACGAAAGGAAAATCTGCTTCTATTGACATACCCATAGTGATCAGCAAATGGGACGATAACCCGTTGCTCAATGTGGCGGGTGTCTAAATTGTGTGCTGAAACCGCGAAAGCGACGGTTGAGAGTGCAAATATAATTGTGGGATGGTTAGAAAAAGCAAGCGACTATTTCAAACCATTCAAACCAGAAATTAAGAGCATGGTAGTCAATTACAGAAATCGTCGAAGCGAGATCAATCTCTTACTAAATATCCCCGAAGGCATCAGACGCGCCATTCATTATGTTGAAATTCCTGCGTACCAGAACTTCATGGTCCAAGACATGATGGATGAAAGTTTTTCGCGCGTTGGAGATTTGTGGTGGTACGAGGATGGAAAGTGGAAGCTCGACCCTGCAAGGCTTCCTAAATGCGAGAACTATCTTCTGATGTTGAGAGGAACCGTGCCAGATGAAACTCTCAACCAGCTCGTCAGAATTCAGCCAGCTGTGAATCGTGATCAGACCGAGGAGGACGATCGCTTTTGGCTAGACTGCATGTTACGCAACGTTGGTCTTCTGGAGAAAATCTGGAAGGAGCTTAGTATAGATGAGGTAAACGTCGGCGTTAGAGTTGGAATTGAGAGGTGTTTTTCGACTACGATTCCCAAAGAGTTCAAGAGACGCCTTGAGGCCACAAGAAGATGGGTTGCCGCCGGCAGAGGGAAAGACAAAGAAGAAGTGCAACGGGCATGGCGAAATGTCAGGCAAGTCACTCAGACCTCCAAGGTTTCAGTCGAGGAGATTATAGATACAATATACAAGTTGACTTCTGGAGAGGCCTTCGGCGCGTATCTCAACCTAGAACAACCTTATCGACTTGGCGAGATAAGACGAGAGGAAATATACACGACACCATTTCCTGCACGAATGGCGGTGGAAGCGACAACCGAGCTGGGCCTTCAAAAACCTACGGCCACAGGTTATCTTACGTTCAAGAAAAAAGCTTACACAGAGAAAATCAAGGAAACTCTAGACAAGCTAGATTAATCATGCTAAGGAAATTTAGATCGGTTGCATAATCTAACTCTACTAACATTCCAGAGCACCATCACTTTGTTCTGATAGCCTACGAGATGGTATGTTCAGGGAGAGAAGACACAAGCTGTTGCATATCTTTAACCCGGAGAGCGGACTATCGCTTGTTGCGGTGGTGGGTTTTGGTGATTCTTGTGGACGCCGTGAATTATTTTACATATGTGAGAGACATTCCTTTCAGGATGCCTCTGTCGGTTGGTGAGCCTAAGTACAACTGTTGGGGAAAACATGTCGTTTTGAGAACTCTGCTGTCTTCCCTTGGTTTCAAGGTTAGATATGCTCTTTGCCGCTTTTCATGGAACAGCCTCGACATACCAGAATCTCTGAAGCAAATTCCGCATGAAGACGTAACTCACATCTATCTCGAAGTCTACACCAAGCAACAAGCAAGATGGATGACGGTAGATGCCACATGGGACAAAGGATTAGCGTCTAAGCTGCCAGTGTCTGAGTGGGATGGAAGAAGCGACACCGTAATTGCAGTCAAACCAACAGAAAGCCTCAAACCCATAAAGACCCAAGAAGAGTTCGACAAGTGGTCGGACTTACCATCGGAGGAGAAATGGTTGAGCTTACCGATGAACTCACCACTAAAAGTCAATGGTAAGTTTTGCGAAGCATTGAACAAATGGCTAGAAAGCGTCAGAACTTAGCCACTCTCACACGTCTAGATTCTTGGGCAGTTCCTCTTATGCAACGTAAAGATTTCTTCGCTATTCGTCTCGAAGCCACAGCTCTTGCAAACCTTTCTCTCAGAGTCGTCATCGGACATTGCTTTCCCTCAAAAGATACTTCAATCGGCTAGTCGAGTGCTATGCCATAGCCGCTTGTTGGGGCCGCGATTTCTCCGCCTCTTGTCTTCTGAGCAGAGCATAGCGTTATGAGAGCAGTTTTCAATTGCACCACGCCAACCTGTCTGACTGACGAACAGAAATCGCATTTCTCCTAATATGTGATTTGAAGCTCCTGAGCAGCAACCGGTGCGATTGACCAAAAATTAGGGCTGATTAATTTTCGTTAGAGCGTCGCGGTCGAAAAACAAGCGGAAAATGACGATATCGCTGTTAACAGGTTACGGAAATAGCCGAATAAACCTGGCTACCCCACCCCGCTAACCTATAACCCCAAACTCCACGTGAACCATTTTAGCCTTGCGACTTGCTGTCTTCGAGCGATAGCCAGAGCGTCTTCCGACATTTGGCGGCCCAAGAACGAGTCGCCCTACCCTGAACTGCTTTGGGAGAACTTGGTAGGCTCAGTAGTCTGAACTTTGTTTGCGAGTTGGGTATCGGGGCGGTGTCCTCAACGGTTCAGGTCCGGGTGGAAGCACTTCCTCCAGCACGTAGTCCGAGGATCCTAACCCGTACTTGTCGGCGAATCTTATCATGTTGTAAGGGTCCTTGTACGGGCCATGAAGTCGAGCGAATGGATGAAGTGATGGGTCGTCGTTGACCTCTAAGGATTGAGAAACATT
>Ga0187784_10003221_pt1 | contig 13160 bp, 9 predicted proteins | sample 1015_SJ02_MP15_2_FD_132964 | JGI IMG/M metagenome (GOLD analysis project Ga0187784, IMG submission 132964) | Tropical peat soil microbial communities from peatlands in Department of Meta, Colombia - 1015_SJ02_MP15_20_MG | ecosystem: Environmental > Terrestrial > Soil > Wetlands > Peat | place... | reverse complement strand
GGTCTCAGGGACATCGGAGACCTGGCCGTTGTCGTCGGAGTCATAAGAAAGGAACAAGAAATACAGCAAGCCTTCGACCCCAACTTTAGGCTTCAGGAAGGTGACACATTGCTGGTTCTAGGTGATCCCTCCAAACTCCAAGTGCTAGAGAAGGAAGCAGAAGCAACGTAGCCATTACCAAACTACTGGCAACGCAAGTAAACTCTGAAGTGGACGATTCATACTGACGATGCCTTCCTAATCGGCATATATCTAGAACTCCAGCCGCCCTGATTGAAAGGAAGTTGAGTGATGAAAGCCGCTTTTACTCCACGGGGAAAACTATGATCACGAAACGAATCAGCGCGCTCACCTTACTCGCCTGCATATTGACCTGTTCGTCTATCGTATCGACTGCGGCTGCGACTCCGATAGTTCAACAATATGACCTATCCGTACCATCGCAATATCAAGGAGAATATGCCGCGCTGGAAGGGTTATTGGGTTCATTCAACTCCTCCCTGGGCTCATATCCCAGCTCACCCAACGGATTCACGTTCGCCACCGAACTTCTGCCTGCTAATGGCAACAGAGGGGCGGCCCTCTTCCAACCGAACAATTTGGCTACAGTCTCCGCAAATCTCAATGAACTGCAGGCCATGGGCATTCAAGGAGTCACCATCGCCATAGGATACCCGTTGCTTGACCCGTCATTCCCGAATAGCGCCCAAAACTTGAACTACTTCGAGCAAGTCGTCTCGATGGTACATGCTCGTGGCATGAAAGTTCTGATCGAATCGCAAATTCTCTTCGCGAACACCCCATATTCACCACTTACATTCGATTGGTCAACTCTACCTTATTCCCAATACGTGACAAACCACATAGCACAGGACCAACTAATCATCAATAAGATCCGGCCAGATTACTTAGAGCTCGGTGTCGAGGCGGACACAGAAGCCTACCTCAGCGGATACTCTCAATTGAATACCCCTTCAGGTTGGAGCAGTTACATCGAGCAACTGCTTTCATCGCTCAACAAGGGAAACACGAAATTAGTGGCTGGAATCGGTACCTGGCTTGGTACCTCCTATCTAAGTGGATTCGCCAACGACCCAAGGTTGGACATGATCTCAACCCATGTATACCCAATCTACGGAGACAACCTCCCAACCCTGCTTGCAATAGGAAAAATTGCGCAGCAGAACAACAAACGACTGATCATAGACGAAGCATGGGAGGAAAAAGTTCTCCACCCAGCGACTGGCCACGCGGGCACCGGCATCGGCGGCCCTTCGATCACGCAGCAAGATGTCTTCTCCTTCTGGTCTCCAATCGACTCACAATTCCTGGAACTACTAACCGAGTACGGTAGGATCTACCCAGTTGAGTTCATCTCTCCCTTCAATGAATGGTACTTCTTCGCCTACCTCAACTGGACACCCGCATTAGCCACTCAGAGCTACTTCCAATTGACGAAACAGCTAGACCCAATTGCTGTGCAGAACATGAATTCAAATTTGCTAAGCCCGACAGGTACCACTTACTCTCAACTCGCCCGGGGGGCAATTTCAGTTCCGGAATTCGCAACCGCTCCGCTGATACTTTCGGTCCCTCTATTGACGCTTGCCTCTGTGGACTTAGTTAGAAGAAAGCAGACTTCAAATGGTAACATTGTCTGGCTAAACTATGATTCAGGGTAACTCAAGGGCTGCGTCGATCAGTGAATGTAAAATGAGCAGAAAGAGTTGCCTCTCGGGTACTTTTAGCTTCGTTGGATTGTGCGGCAATGATCGGGTTGCCGCGTGTCGGAAAAGATGGTTATCTTTCTTGTTTGCCGGATCTGTTGTAGCGCCCATACCACTCCACAGAGCCTTTGCTCCAGTAGGAAGGTGGCCTAGGCTTAGGTTTAGATCGCATCTTTGCCATATCCGGTTCCCCTACCGCTAACGATTAGCAGTTAGGGCGGGTAGTGCCTGCTTAGCTTTTCCTGCTGGTTCCAGAACTCGGAGGACTCCGGCCTTTCGGCTTAGAGCGAGTTGGATTTCCCCTCTGAAGTTGCGAACGCGGGCGTTCTGCACCTCCACTAAGTCGCCTTCGGAGATCTCGCTAATCTGGCTGTTCCATACAGCTAGCGGAATTTGCCCAGTTCCATCGGAGAGCGTGATCGAACAGACCAAGAGTGGGGTTCCGTCTCGTGTGGTCACTGCTCTGGTCTCTGACTTTCTGACCACATGGGCTTTGAATGATAAACCTCCCTGCCCTACACGCATCTTTCCAATGTCGCTTCGGATTGATTGGCCGGCTTCGGCCGTGAGTCGCCTTGGTTCGTCGGCCTGCAAGAAGTTAGCGTATTCAACGGGGACTTTTCTCAGCTTGCGAATCGAGTTGCTTCTGATAGTTGCTTGGGCTAGCGGTTCACCCTCTGCGGAGAACATGTATGTCGAGGATGCTTCCCCGCGAGCCCGTATCTCGATCTTTAAGCCCCTGCAGTTAGCTTTACCGCGCCGTTCGGCGGCGAGTAAAGAGTCGTAGAAACCCTTGACGGATAGGTTATGTTTGCGGGCAAGCTGCAGAAGGTACACTAGGTCCCTATCTTGCCCTCGACCCGATGAAACGTTCCTTGGCGCTGGGAAGGTTATTCAGCTCGCGTGTACTTGGACACCGTTCGTATTAAGGCACCGGTGATTTTAGGCGGATTTTGCCATAAATTAGGTTATTTGAACGTGGTCGATTTGGTAGTAGCGTTTTGCGAGCATTCGTGTCTTGTCGATGGTACGGCCGTTCTTTCCTATGGCTAAAGCCTTGTCCTTGGGTTCGACTTCAACCACTACGATCTTCTTGTCCGGCCTCTCGGTGATTCGGACTTCTTTGACTTTCGCGGGGGCAAGGCAGTTTCTTATCAGCCCTTCCACATTGTCCGAGAACTCTACGACTTCGATCGGTTTTCCTGTCATTTTTCGGAGCATGTTGATGTTCTTCCCGCCCTTGCCTATGGCAAGGCCCATTTCGCCCTGCTTCGCGACGAATACTATTCTCTCGGCTTCGTTGTCTATCACGCAGTCATTTGCCATGGCGCCGGTGATGTTTTCGAAGAGGGCGATTAATCGCATCTCTTCGCCGGTGAGCTTTATCCCTGAAGTTGCCATTTCCTAACGCTCTGCTAACTTGAGTATCTCTGAATCGCCAGGCTCCTTGACGGTCAACGCCGCAACGACGAAGCGTTTGAGGCATGCGGCACCTAAATCGACGCTCGTTCCGGGGTAATCGAATATTGGTATACCCGACTGTTTCGCGTACTCCGCGATGTCCTGCCTGTCTCGGGCGGGGCAATTCGAGGCCAGAATCAACAGTTTCCCTTTCGAGAACCGTGCGGCGTCCAAAGCCTCCTTTACGCCCAGCGCGACATTGCCGGATCGTACGGCGATCTGCAGTTGTTTGTTGACATCGATTTTGGAGGTCTGTTTGGATTGCATTACTTCTTTTCCTTCTCAGGCATCGACATGTAGACCTCTATGAGGCCTGTGCCCATTGGGACTTGTTGTCCGACTATTACGTTTTCCGCGACTCCTCTGAGTGTGTCCCGCGTTCCCTTGACTGCTGCGTCAACGATAGTGGGTATGGTGATTTCGAATGCGGCCTTGGCTAGTGTGCTGGCCTTCTCTCCGCTGACGCCGTGCCGTCCGACTTGGAGAACTTCACCGGAGGCGGTCATGGCGTCCGCGACGAGCATTACATGCCGCACGTCCACGTCCAATCCCTGCTCTTCAAGTACGGCCGTGGCTTCTCTTATGATCACGTTCCTAGCCGCTTCGATTCCGAGCACTTCGGCTACTTCGTGCATGTTGTTGGAGGTCGTTCGGGCTGGGTCAACGCCGGGTGTCTCAAGGGTAAGTTCAAGGTTTGATCCTTCGGTTCGGATCACCCATTCGCTCTTCTCCCCAGTCTTTTCCTCCATGACAAGGGCGCGTTTCACTTGGGGTATACCCTTGATGTGCATCAGCGGGAGGCGGAGAACCAGGCGGTTGAATTGTGGAATGTCCATCTCTTGAGGCGTTATGTGTACTGTGTTCTTCTCAACCTCAACCTTGCATCCTCCTGGTGTCACAGCGGCTTTGATGTCTTTGAGGGTTACTTCCCGTTCCTTCATCGCATCGTTGTTCAATGTGACCACGATTCGCATCTTGGTGATGTCGGATTCGATGCTGGTTGCGATGTCTCCTAAGGTTGTGTGTGTGATGTTGGTAGCGACCTCCTGCGCTTTCTCTCGGCTGCCGCGGTGTTTCTTGTCTAGGAAGACGACCATCATTGGGGTGGAAGGGATTTTCCTCGCATCAACAATCTCTATCAGCCTCGGTAAGCCGAGGGTTACGTTTTGTTCCCTTACTCCTGCGAAGTGGAATGTTCGAAGTGTCATCTGGGTGCCAGGTTCGCCTATAGACTGCGCCGATACTATGCCGGCGGCCTCGCCGGGTTCGATCATCGACTTGCGGTAGTTCTTTACGGCCTCCTTGACGGCCTCGTCGACTCCTCTGCGGGTTAGTTTGCGTTCGAGCAGGCTTGCTTTGAGTTGTGAGGCTAGGCTGGGGGTTAGGTCTTTCTCAACATCCTCCACTTTCTTCTCGATGTAGGCCTTGCTGGCCTTAGCGCCTTTCTCGATTGTCAACTCAACCCTCTCGACTAGCCGTTCCGTGTTCACGGCCTTTCCGTGGTCGCTCTTTGCGGTGTCTACTCCGTCCTCTCCATACCGGAATTGGATGATGTCGCCTCGTGAATCGCGTACGGTGCCATCGTACTCTACACGGATGTGTTCGAGCGCGTTGATTAGACGGCGTTGCATGTAGCCGCTCTGTTGTGTTCGTACTGCAGTATCCACTAGGCCTTCCCTTCCACCCATTGAGTGGAAGAAGAACTCTACCGGGGTTAGCCCTTCTTGGTAGGAGTGGTAAACGAAACCACGGGCTTCCGCGCCCACATCACCTTGCTCAAAGAATGACAACGCCCTATCCTGGTAGCCTCGTCGTATTCTTTGGCCTCGGATTGATTGTTGTCCGACGGTTGCAACCATCTGGGCAATGTTCAGCATGGATCCGCGGGCTCCGGTTTTGGTCATAATCACACCTGAGTTGTCGGTCTCGGTTTTGAGGTACTGTTCCGCGAGTTCTCCGGCTTGATCTCTGGCTTTAGAGAGCTCGTCCATGATGCGGAGCTCAAGGGATTCTTCCATGGACCTGCCTGGGAGGCGTTCAAGGGTTCCTTTCTTGTATTGGGTTATCAACTCCTGTACGCGTTCTTCGGCCCTCTTTACGGCCTTGGTGATTTTGTCCCGTACAGATTCTGAAATGTCGAGCTCGTCGATTCCATAGGTGAAACCTCGTAGCGTTATGAAACGGTCGAGGAGTTTGATGAGCCCGTTAAGGAAGATTCTGCCTTGTTCGGGGCCGTTATCTTTGACGATGCGGTGAAAGAGGGTCTCGGACCGTTCTGCACCAATAGTGTTCTTGTCGATCACACCTTCAACGAGTTTTCCATCTTTTACGACGACCGAGACGCCGTCTTCCTCTGTCACCATGCTTGACTTTGCCACGAAATTGAAGCCTTGGGGAAGGAATAAGCTGAAGAGCTGTTTGCCACTCCACAACTCGGTTGGTCGTTTGATTTCCGGGGGCGGTAATTCGCCGCGGTACCCAGCCGCTGTGAGCAATCGTCCGACTTCTTCCTTATGGAGGTACGTGGATTTGCGTGTGAGGAGGTAGGCTGCGCTCAAGAGGTCGGTCTTTGCGCCAATGATTGGTCCTCCGTATCTCGGTGAGAGGATCTGGTCTTGGACTTGCATCAGGAGTTTGGCTTCGGTCCTGGCCTCTTCGCCTTGTGGGACGTGTAGGTTCATTTCGTCGCCGTCGAAGTCTGCGTTGTAGGGCGGGCAGACGCAGGGGTTGAGTCTGAAAGTCTTGTAGGGTAGGACCTTGACCGTGTGTGCCATGATGGACATGCGGTGGAGTGAGGGTTGTCGGTTGAAGAGGACGATGTCTCCATCCCGAATGTGGCGTTCTACTATGAATCCCGCCTGAATGGCGTCCGCGAGTCCGTCGCGTTCGGTTACGAATTCAAGTCGAACTCTTCTGCCGTCCGGTCTAACTATGTAAAGGGCGCCTGGATATTGATCGGGCCCGTTGCGTATCAGTTGCTTTAATTCGTCGATGTTCCACGGTGTCACACGTTCCGGAATTGTGAGCCTCTGTGCGACATCGAGTGGCACGCCGACCTCGTTGATATCGATGTTCGGGTCGGGGGAGATTACTGTCCTAGCGGAGAAGTCGACGCGTTTTCCGGATAGGTTGCCCCTGAATCTTCCTTCTTTCCCTTTCAGCCTTTGGCTCAGGGTCTTCAAGGCGCGGCCTGATCTGTGGCGGGCGGGAGGTAGTCCCGAAACTTCATTGTCAAAGTATGTAGTTACATGGTATTGTAGGAGTTCGTGCAGTTCTTGGATAATGTTCACTGGGACGCCTGACTCTAGGGCTTCCTTCAGTTTCTGGTTGATTCGGATTATGTCAACGAGCTTGTGGGTTAGGTCGTCTTCGGACCTTATGCCGGATTCGAGCGTGATGGATGGCCGAACCGTTACGGCGGGGACCGGGAGAACTTGGAGTATCATCCATTCAGGACGTGCAGCCGTCGGTTCCATGCCCAGAAGCCGCAAGTCGTCGTCTGGAATTCTTTCAAGCCTCTCTCTGATTTGGCTTGGGTTGAGCCTCGCGGCGCCTCCTTCAACCATCTCGTGGAATGTTGTTGGTTTGCCGTGTTCAATTGGGTACTGGCGTGCGCCGCAGTGTGGGCATTCCTGAGTTTTCTTTGCGTCCTTCATGACGGCTTCGTAGAACGTAGCTGGAATTTCGTTCAGTTGTCTCTGCTCTCGTTGCATCCGTTCGTTGAATGCCTTGATCTTCTCAGCGGAAAGCAGGATTCGGCCGCAGTTTCTGCAGGTAACCTGTAGAAGCTTGTGAAGGAGCTTCGCAAATGCGACGTGCACGACTGGTTCTGCAAGTTCGATGTGGCCGAAATGGCCGGGGCATGCAGATGCCGTGTTGCCGCATGTTTTACATTTCTGGCGCGGTTCGAGGGTTCCTAGGCGACCGTCCATCAGCCCCGAGACGATTGGGACGCCGTCTTCGTCGTATGTGTCGGCTGTTTGGATTTCGACCGCGGATAGCTTTCGTATCTCGCTAGGGGAGATTAGGGTGAAGTGTATGCTGCCGATGACTTTTGTAGCTTCTTCTGCCACTGACATGCTATGCACGCTCCGATACTTCTAGGCGCGGGGCAACGCCTAACGCCATTAACTCTTGTAGTAGTAGCTTGAACGCATACGATAGCTGTACAGGGGATATGACGGCCTTGTCTCCGTCGATTCTGCAGATGTACTTGTTCTGTTTGACATCGTGATATGCTAGGAGGCCGCAGACCTCGCAGACCATCACGGTGTACTTGTCGGATTCCTCTAGTAATCTGTCTCTTAGTAGCGCTGATGCGCCGTGTCCGATTAGGCAGTCGCGCTCCATCTCTCCGAACCTCAAGCCTCCTCCTCTTGCGCGCCCTTCCGTTGGTTGTCGGGTTAGCATTTGCACTTGGCCGCGGGCTCTGGCGTGCATCTTGTCGGAGACCATGTGATGCAATTTCTGGTAGTAGACGACTCCGACGAATATGTCCGCGACGAGTTTGCGTCCGTCGATGCCGCTGTACATGACTTCACGCCCGCTGTGCTGGAAGCCCAACTCAAGAAGTTGGTCACGAAGCGCTTGGGGTCCCTCATTGCTGAATGCCGTTCCATCGACGGGTTCACCGCGTAAGCACGCAACCTTGCCGGCCACTGATTCCACGAATTGGCCGATTGTCATACGGGATGGGATCGCGTGTGGGTTTATGATTACGTCTGGGACGATTCCTTGTTCTGTGAATGGCATGTTCTCCTGAGGGATGAGCGTGCCGATAACGCCCTTCTGGCCGTGTCTCGACGCAAACTTGTCGCCTAGCTCAGGAACGCGAGTGTCTCGAACCCTTGCTTTGACCAGGCGGTTGCCTTCGATCGATTCGGTGAGAAAGACTGCGTCAATGATACCTTCCTCCGAGGGTCTCATGCCGACAGATGAATCGCGCTTCGTGGGACCCTTAACCTCAAATTCTCGATATTCTTCGAGGAATCGCGGCGGGCTTGTTCGGCCGATCAGTACCGTGTTCCCGGTTACCTCTGACTCGACCGAAATGACTCCGTCTTCTTCCAACATTCGGTAGTACCGGTCCCCTCTGTAGCCGCGTATTCCCGCTTCGGGCACTTCAAATTTATCCCGGAGCCCGCCTAGGTACTGTCGGCATTCGCCTTCGTATACTCTGTAGAATGTTGATCGGAAGAGGCCGCGGTCAACGGAGGATTTGTTGATTATTATGGCGTCTTCCATGTTGTAACCTTGGTAGCAGAGAACGGCTAAGACGCAGTTTTGTCCCGCTGGCCTTGTGTCATATCTGATGATGTCCATCGGCTTCGTGCGAACTACTGGTACCTGTGGGTAGTGGAGTATGTGTCCTCTGGAATCGACGCGGTTGGCGAAGTTGACCGAGAATACGCCGAGGGCTTGTTTTGCCATCGCGGATTCGTACGCGTTACGGGGTGATTGGTTATGTTCTGGGTACGGAATCAGTGAGGCTGCGATGCCGAGAATTGTGTACGGAGCAATCTCAACATGCGTCGTCCTCTCGTTGATCTTGTTGGGAGAGGGAGCGATTAGCGCATTCTCTTCCTCCTCCGCATCCAGGTATTCGATGACTCCACGTTCTACCAAGTCTTCCCATCGCATTTCGCCGCGTTGAATTGCCTCCACGTGCTCTCTGGTGAGTTTTGGCTTGACGTTCTCGATTATGATGACGGGACGCCTGACGCGGCCTTGATCACAGTTCACATAGAGTTCCGACCTTCCGCCTTCGACTTGTTGGGCTGAATATGCAACGTTTACTTCGGAACTGAGTTCTCCGCCTCGACGCATTCGAATCAGTTCCTGCGCCATCTTGTCGGGTTCGCGGACAAATCCCGCGATCAATCCGTCAACGAAAACCTTGGCACCAGCCTGCCGAAGTTTCACGTCCGCCTCGTCAACCGGAACGACGCCCATCCTGCGAAGTTTTGAAACAAATTCTCGGGAATCGATCCCCGTCGTAATTACAGCGCTCAAGGCTAGATTTTTGACAAGCCCACAGTTGCTTCCTTCAGGGGTTTCGCTTGGACAGAGTCTCCCCCAGTGCGTGGGGTGTAGATCGCGTGCTTCGAGGTTTGGTTGGCTTCGGCTGAGAGGTGATTGTAGCCTGCGAAGGTGGCTTAGGGTTGAGGAATAGTTTGTTCTGTCCAGTAGTTGTGTGACCCCGACGCGGCCCCGGACCCAGTTTCCTGTCGCGATAGCGTGTTGAATGCGTTCAGTTATGATTCCCGGCCGTATGGCGTTGCTGATTGAGAGCTCCGCATGTCTGCGGATTGTGATTCGCTCCAATTGATACTTGAGATCACGGATAAGGTTACGGAAGGAGATTCGGAAGAGTTCAGCAAGCAAGGAGCCTGCGAGTTTGAGTCGTTTATTGGCGTAATGGTCTTTGTCGTCGGGCTCTCGCATGCCCATCTTAAGTTCGATGACTCTGCAACCTACTTCAGCCAAACAAGCGGCTTTCTCTTTTCTGTCTTCGGGTTCCCGTCCGATGTGGGGTAGGAAGTTTCGATCGACTGAGGCCTCCGCCTTCTTGAGGCGGTATTCCTCAACTTGGCCTGGAGCAAGGCGGTTTCCGATGTAAATCAAAGCGTCTCTTTGTGTTACGACACCCACTGATTTTTCGAATGTTGAGGCGAGTTGATTTTGGATTAGTTCATCCGTTGAAATCATCTCGGCGATCTTGGAATCCTCTTCGTAGCCGAGGGCCTTCATCATCACCACAAGGGGAACGTCGGATGGAACCCCTGGCATCGTTATGTAGATTGCACCGTCTGTCTTCAATGTGACCTCGGTTCGAGCTCTGAACCCTACGGTTGTCGAGAAAATCTTCGCCTTGTAGGTTGGATGAACGCCTGTCTGTTCCTTGTCAACTAGAATCCTGTTAGCTGCGAGATCTTCAAGCGCGACGACGACTCGCTCGGCCCCGTTGACGATAAAGTAGCCTCCGGGATCGATCGGGTCCTCACCGATACTGACTAACTCCTCAGGCGTCATACGTGAGAGCGGGCATATCTTCGACCTGAGCATAACCGGGAAATCGCCAATGTAGACGATCTCGGTTTGTCCTTCCCTTTCTCCGATGATCGGAGTCATTTCCACATGCAGCGGAGCTGCGTAGGTGAGGTTGCGGATCCTCGCTTCTGTTGGGAATATTTGGCGTTCGGATCCATCGACTTCCGTTACTCTTGGTGTTCCGATCTCGATCTTGCCGAGCTTGATTTTGAGGGGGTAATCTTCAATTTCGATAGGAATCTCACCAGTCTCATCCACTATGGCTTGTAGACCGGTTTCGATGAATTCGTTGTACGAGTCAATGTGCTGTCTAACTAGGCCCTTCTCGTCTAGGAAGTGCTTGATTAGTTCCCAGATCTGTGGGCTAACAGTTGCGGTTGTTATTGCCATAAGATCACCCTAATCAACAACGTAACGATAAACCACGACTTCGCCAGCGGTCGCGCTTCTTCGCGTTATTCTAAGAATGTCACCCATCTTGGCGCCGAGGGATTGTGCGGCGGGGTCGGCAGTCTTAATGTAAGGGAGTTGATGCGGCCTGATGTGAAATGCGTGCATCAATTCTTCGGCTTCTTTCTTCGAAAGCAGTTCATGTTTCGGAACTAGGGTATGTGCAAAAAGGTTGTATGATCTTTCTTTTTCAACATCCTTCTTCAATCTAAGGTTTCTCTCCACACAGAAAAGGTTCGTTCGGCCCCGGACCAGAGCCTTCCAGAAACTTTCCCAGCAAGCAACGGTTGCGCCGCTAATAAACCTTCATGGCCGTCGAACGCTCCGCTAAATAACCTACTGAACGCAATCGGCGCCTACATAAGCCGTAGGCATCTGTAACTACCGTTAGTCCATGCGGACTAATAAGTGCACTTACTGGGAGTCTCACTCGCCAACCCGAGAAGCGAATTGCGACTCAATGGCATCGAAACGTGTCCACCATCTCAAGGAATAACTTGTCGAAGTCTTCGGGCGCATTGGGCGTCAGCAACGCATAGATGACAAAGTATCGAGATGAATTCGGGCAGAACAGATGCACTGAGCAAGTAGTCCTGAGATTCGTACGTCCTTTTCCGAAAAGCCCCCCGGGCGCGGACTCATGAAATTGCACTTTATTGTAGAATGCCTGATGCGAGTTCACCGTCAGCGACTTCTCATCAAGCTTGTTGCTCTTGCTGACATTTCTGCTCTTGCTCATCGACTTGATGCTATTCTTAGCGAAGAGGTCGGCGGTTTGAAACTTCTTCGTTACGACATCGAGCTTGCCCCAAGAAAGGAAAACCTTCTCCTTGTCCGGAAAATGAATGACAATGTCACCCTTCTCGCGGCGAGTCTTTGGATTGAACTCAAACCTGCAGACGGTTGGATAGTCCATCGAAAAACGATACACACTGAACTTTTCCATTTCGCCGTCTTTCAACCAGCAACTAGCTCGCCGCAATCAAGGGCAGCTAGGAATTAACGTTTGCTAAATAGCCCGCAATTCATTGCTTCGGTTCAGAGAAATTAGGTTACGATATCGACTGTTGGGCGATCTAAGCCCTCATCCCGTAAGATGTGAGAAGTTGCCTTCTTAAGTCGCAAATGGGTCGGTGTCTTGCCTATGCCAAGTTCTAAGGAGCCCATTTCGGTTAAACTTAGCCATTACGAAGCTTTGAAGTTCAGCGCAGAGGTCGGCGAAAGAAGCGTTCAGTTGAATTCAAACGAGGAGATGGGTGAAGCGTTTACTCCCATGGAACTGTTCCTAGTGGCTTTGGCAGGTTGCACCGCCATGGACGTTCAATTCATCGTGGAGAGGCAGCGCCAAAAAATGGATAGATTCGAGGTCACCATCAGCGGCACACGACGAGACCAGGACCCGAGGTATTTCGAGAGCATTGAGATCAGATATAGTTTAGCCGGTACGGGGTTAAGGAGAGACGCTGTTGAGCGAGCCATACGTCTTTCGCAGGAAAAATACTGCTCCGTCCGTGCCATGGTCAAGGATACGGTCAAACTGAACGTAACCTATGCCATAACGGATGGCACCGAACCGGAAGAACTGTACACATATGTACCTTCGCCTGGTTGAAAGCATCCAGCATGGAAGCGGTCCATAGGTAAGCAGCAATCGTCTTTTATTCTCCGCTACCAATGAGTCGTTGACCAGATTGGGCGGCCCAAGAATGGTTCGTAAGCCGAAGAAGAAGGAAGAGAAGGCTCCCGCTGCAGGTCACTCCGCCCCTCAGACCGCATAACGGAAGAGCACCAACCTTACCTTCGATGCGCCCGTTGAGGCTCCTTTATCTACGCCAGACTCTATGCCGAGCAGAGCTTTCAATGGATTGAGTGGAATTGCGAAAGTCGGAACCAGCGGAGGATTACCAGTACGACGAGGCGAAGAGAACGACCTCAATCCAGTACGAGAAGTCAAAGCTCCTTCTGGATTCAGTGAACAGCACGTTAATCCCACTTGCGTTTTGTCTCCTTCTGTTACTTTCCGGCCTCTCCAACCAGCTCGCAAGGTCGCTTGGATCAATCACGGGATATTACTGGCTGTCGCTATGGGCATATGTCTTCGTTTTTGTTGTTGCTCTTGACGCTTTGTCGTTACCGTTAGGATTCTATTCTGGATTCGTTGTCGACCATCGTTTCAACATATCCGCGCAGACATTCAGCGGGTGGGCAATGGATGAACTGAAGGGCCTGGGGATTGAATTGGTGTTTGGAGTCTTAGCAACGACGGTACTTTACTACTTGATAGGGAACTTCTCTTTTTGGTGGGTTGCCGCTGCCGCGATTTTTGCAGTTTTTTCAATATTCATTTCCATCATCTTGCCTTTCGTGCTTCTTCCGATATTCTACAAGGTTAGTCCTCTCTCTGACTTGAAGTTGAAAGATGATCTTCTCCGAATGACTAGGACCAGGGCAGTTGGCAATGTCGACCGCGTC
>Ga0187784_10003220_pt1 | contig 13162 bp, 9 predicted proteins | sample 1015_SJ02_MP15_2_FD_132964 | JGI IMG/M metagenome (GOLD analysis project Ga0187784, IMG submission 132964) | Tropical peat soil microbial communities from peatlands in Department of Meta, Colombia - 1015_SJ02_MP15_20_MG | ecosystem: Environmental > Terrestrial > Soil > Wetlands > Peat | place... | reverse complement strand
TCATCGATGAATTGCCCACATCACCGAGAAAACAATTGCCGGCAAGAGCGTCAACCCAACCGAGAAAATCACGCCAACGCGGAAAACTCTTGGCCGAATAGCTACTGTTTGCGCAGTGTTACCCCAACTCCAAAGAACCTCGGTGATCCACCCGAGGGTGTAGCAGAAATTAGCGCACACAGCGAAAAAAACTGCCGACAAGAAAGGGCTACCAAAATCCTGGTCGGGTCCATACAGTCGATCTCCCACGGTTAAGCTGATGAACCCGGACACGAACCCCACCACCAACAGAAGGAGGTTGAAGGGAATACGACGTATTTCCCACCAAACGATGGCATCCCAAGGTGGTTTCATGACTACCAAGCTAGCGCCCGACGACTCTTCAGTCCAGGGGAGAATTACGCCACGCCGTTCCGCCCGGGCGGACGAGGGCGTCTGCCCCTAAGTTTGCTTACCTACTTTAGTCCTTCCACCAGATACAGATCAGCCAGCATGCGGTGATAGCCGAAGACGCAGGTTTTGCCGTCGGGCGTCATACGAATAGGACCGATGTTCTCTACGCCGGCGGGATCGGAGGGCATGAGCTGCTTGAATAAAGTGCGCTGCCCGGAGTGCAGATCGACGCGATAGACCCGCGCCGGCAGCTCGCCGGGTTGATAGATGTAGAGGAAGCGGCCATCGCCACTGAAGGTAATAGGCTGCTCACCAAGTTCGAATCCAGCGATGACGCGAGGATCGCCGCCGGCAACCGGATACAGATATCCCTTTTGATCGGGGCCGATGGCGGCCACTGACTGAGAGTCTGGGGAAATCGCAAACGACCGGCCGTTGACTCCCTCCGGAGTGAGCGGCTGACTCTTGCCGGAAGCCATATCGTGGATGTATAAGCGTTCCCCTTTTCCCGCTTCGTTCCCGGAAAATAGGACGTGATTTCCGTCCGGGAACCAACGCGCCCAATTGTGGTTGATGTCGTCGTTGGTCAGGTCTTTGGCTTGCCCTGCACCTGTGGGCAGCAGCCGAAACTGTGCCGGAGAACCCATGGTTTCGGTGAGCACCCACTTTCCGTCAGGCGACAGCGCCACCGCGCTCCCTTCTCCTAGCAGGACTGCCGGTGAGCCATCCGTCTTGCGAAGGTAAACACCATAAGTAAGTCCACCCGACTTGGAGTAGGCCAGCGAGCCACCCCCGCCCTCCTCGTCAAACAGCAGGACTTTGCCGTCGGGAGAGAGTTCAGCGGGATAGGTGTAGTCGAGCCATGACAGCTCATGCTCCTTGCCGTCTGCCAGGATTCCTATGAGTTCACGGCGCCAGCTTGCCCGCATGAGCAGCACTCTGCCATCCCTGGCGATATCCAGAAGCATCAACGCTCCTGGCAGCCGTGCGATGATTCGTTCTTTGCCATCCAAGGTGGCGGCATACAGAGTGCGGTCGGTGCCGGATCTGCTGGCGGTAAACCAGATCTCTTTGCCGTCGGGCGACCAGGCGACTCCCTGAATGGTGAACCACTCGCTGGACAATGTCTTGACATGGCCGTCCAGATCAACGAACGACAGCGAGCCCCTGTCGTCCCCTTGTATGGGATGATCGATAAACGCGATGAGGTCTCCCTTGGGCGAGACGCGGGGATGGCCAATCCAGCCGCCGGTCTGGTAGAGAGTCTTTCCAATGGGGTATTCCAGGCGATTCATGCCGCCGAGGTCGCGAACGACCAGGAAATTGGTTCCGTCTGGTGACCAGTCAGCCCACTGCACATGTTCCAGCACCTCGCGCGGAGCTCCGCCAGCCAACGGAGCACGGGCGAGCGTTCCCATATTCACCCAGGTGCCAATCGGTTTGCTGTTTAGCAGGACCGCCATTTCGCCGGCGCTTGAAATCGACATGAGCTGGGTGCGGCTCAACCCCATGGAGCGCGACTCGGGAGCCTCGGGACGGGCGGTAAATACATCAGTGGGGCTACCTTGCCAGGCAGCGCTGTAGAGAATGGTCTGGCCGTCGGGGGCAAAGCGAGCGGAGCGGATACTGCCGCGCCGGAAGGTCAGTTGGCGGTAAACCGGGGGCGGCAATGGTAACGCGGAGAAGAGCTCTTTCCCGGCGTAGACCCCAACGGCCAGCGCCAGGAGCGCACAGGCGGCTGTGGCCATGGGCCAGCGCCATCCCTTAGAGGTTGTGACGGGAAGCTGCCTTGAGCTGGCAGAGGCCAGCGGCTGCGGCGCGCTGGCCACTACGGAGGTGTGCGAGGAATCAAGATCGCGCTTCAAGCGCTTCAAGTCAGCGCGAGCTTCGGTCGCCGTCTGACAGCGCAGTTCGCGATCTTTCTCCAAGCACTTGCCGATGATTTCTCCTAAGCCCGCCGGGAGCTTGGGATTTCGCTGGAGGGGCGGGGCCGGGGCGCGATTGAGGATGGCCTCGGTAATGACCGCAGAGGTTTCGCCCTGGAAGGGCGAAAATCCGGTGGCCATTTCGTATAGCACCACGCCGAAGGAAAACAGGTCGGTTCGACCGTCCAACTCCCTGCCCCGCAGTTGCTCCGGCGACATGTAGGCCACGGTGCCCACGGTACTGCCGGGACTGGTTAGGTCGAGGCTAGCCATGTCGGCGCGGGTTTGCGAGTCCCCGCTGGAGGAACGGCTGGCTTGCGAGATTTTCGCCAGGCCGAAATCCAGAATCTTGGCGTGTTCCTGGTCAGTCACGAAAACATTTGCCGACTTGATGTCGCGATGGATGATGCCTTTGCTGTGCGCCGCATCCAGAGCATCGGCAATTTCCGTACCCAGCGCCACGATTTGCTCTGGCTCCAGGGGACGCTGCTGAATCATGTGCTTTAGAGTTTGCCCTGAAAGGCACTCCATGGCGATGAAAAAGCGCCCATCGTGCTGGCCGATTTCGTAAACGGTGCATATATTGGGGTGGTTCAGGGCGGAAGCGGCCCGCGCCTCCCGGCGGAAGCGTTCGACGGTTTGCGTGTCTTGGGAGGCCTCGTCCGGCAAGAATTTCAGAGCCACAAAGCGTCCTAGGGTGATATCTTCCGCTTTGTACACCACTCCCATTCCGCCAACGCCCAGCTTTTCCAGGATCCGGTAATGCGAAATGGTCTGCCCGATCATGCTTGTCGAGGGAAGCCGGCTAACTTCAGTCGAGCTATCTTAGGGTTAATCGATATTCTTCGTCAATTCGGGAATCGTGTTTTCGAGCATCACGCCCGCCGCAGCAGGGCGACGCCCGATTCCCAGATCTTGTTCTGCTTCTGGCCCCAGCCGGGAAACGCCTGCCCGATTATGCGAAATACTTTCATCATCCCGGGCTCGCGGTTCATCTTGTGAGCGTTTTGCGCCATGTCTTCAAATTCGACGGGCTCCCAGCCACGCTCACGGTAGAACCGTCGCCAGTCTGCCGGTGCAAACGCCATCGGCGCGTTGGCAGCCTCGAAGTGACGTTCCCACTTGCGGTTGATAAACTCCAGCACCTTGGGCGATACGATTTCGACCAGCCAGTAGAGGAGGTGCGGCTGGGCATGAAGATCGGCTGCCAGCGAGGTTACTTTGTCCTCATCAAGATAGGTGAGCAATCCCTCGGACATCGTCAAAATGCGCTGGGCTTTCTGGTTGAGCTGAGAGAACAACGCGCGCCGCGCGGCCTCGTCGCCCAAATGCTGAGTGATGGTCCCAAGCTGGCAGCGTGGCTGCTCATTTGCCAGAATCTGCCCCTTCGGGTCCACAATCTCCGGCAGATCCACTTCTACCCAGCGCAATTGAGGCGGCAACTCCAGCCGGTATGGGCGGGAATCCAAACCTGCAGCCAGATTCACGACCATGTCGATCGGCTCGCGGGCGAGCAATTCCAGGATCGCCTTGTCAAAAAGATAGGTGCGAATGGCAATCGCCCACGCGTTGTCGGTCAGTTTGCGGCCGATGAGTCCTCCGCGCTCGCCCGCCAGCCGACGCGCATAGGGATCGCGAAAAATGGCATCCGGCCGGTCCGATTCGGTGGCCCGATGATAGGCTACCCAGCGGGCAGTATCGGAGATGGATCGAATCAGCGGTTCAGGCATCCCTCACCTCTGCGATCAGTTTACAGATAAGCCCTCACAATTGCTGAAGAACGCCCGGCCCAGCCTGACCCGGTCAATGTTCGAAAAGGCCAGGCCAGCCGCAAGTCTCCATTTTTCACCAGCCTGTAAAAACATTGTCAACAGTTTGTCTCACGTGTAACGACACCCCCCTTTGGGTAGTAAGCTTGTGTACGTCACGGTAATTGACCGTAGTGGGATGTAGGATGGAGCGGCCAACAGTGGTGCAGAGCATGAGCCCGTTCAGGGTCTCGCGGGCAAAAAAGGAGCCTGAACTGGGCGACGGCGAAGGTGCAACAATGGAGAGAATTCTTGTTGTCGAGGACGACCACGCAGTGCAGAAAGCGCTGCGGCGACTGTTCGAAAGCGAGGGCTTTCAGATCGAGATCGCCTCCAACGGGAAAGCTGGCGTGGAGGCCTTTCGCAAAGCGCCGCCAGCGGTCGTCGTGCTCGATCTGCGCCTGCCTTTGATGTCGGGCCGCGATGTGTGCCGCGAGATCAAGCAGCAGGCCCCCAACCTGCCGGTGATTGTGCTAAGCGCGGCCAGCGACGTCTCGGACAAAGTTTTGCTGCTCGAACTCGGCGCCGACGATTATGTAACCAAACCTTTCAGTCCGCGAGAACTGCTGGCCAGAGTTCGGGCCGCCTTGCGGCGCGCCGTTCGCCAGCCGAGCACGGACCTGGCGGTCTTCGACGGAATTTCCATTGACTTCGTGAAAATGGAGATCACCCGCGACGGAGAACCCGTGACTCTGACAGCCCAGGAGTTCAAGACCCTCAAGTTTCTGGTGCAGAATGCCGACCGCGTCATCTCCCGCGACGAACTGCTCAACGAGGTTTGGGGATATCAGAACTACCCCAGCACTCGCACGGTGGATAACCATATTCTGAAACTGCGGCAGAAGTTGGAGCGCGACCCGGCCAATCCCACCCACTTTCGCACCATTCACGGCATGGGGTATAAATTTGTGCGCTGAAGGCCATTCTTCGTTGACGCGGCGGTCGCGTCCTCGGCTTGAAGGGAAGCGCACATGGTGAAGCTGCGGTTGCGCACCAAGCTGCTGCTTTCCATGGTGCTGATCTCCGCTGGTCTAACCGGCAGCAGCTTCCTGCTGGTACGCCGCAGCGTGCAAGCCCAGGTCCGCAAGAGCATTGTTGCCGATCTGCGCAACTCCGTCACCACCTTCCAGAACTTCCAGCGCGAGCGCGAATTGACCTTGTCGCGTCTGGCGGAACTGCTGGCCGATCTTCCCAACCTGCGCGCCTTGATGACCACCCGCCATGCGGCCACCATCCAGGACGCATCCGCAGACCTATGGCAGTTGGCCGGCAGTGACCTGTTCGTTCTGGCCGACCAGACCGGCAAGGTGGTTGCCGTGCACACTTCCGCAGCAGGATTCACCCGGGAAATGGCCCAGGGCTTCCTGGCCAACGCTGCCACACAAAACCCATCTGGGCAATGGTGGTTTGGCGGGCAGCGCCTCTATCAAGTGTTTCAGAAGCCCGTCTTTTTTGGCCCAGCGTCGGACAACCACTTGCTCGGATATCTGATCCTCGGCTATGAAATCGACGACAGCGTTACCTCGCAGGTGAGCCGGATCGCCGCCAGCCAGGTGGCTTTCTATTACGGGGATCATCTGGTGCGGAGCACGCTTGACCCCTCGCGGGAAGCTGAGCTGGAGCGGCATCCGGTGGCACACTCGACCGGCGCTGCGGAGTCGGAAGAGGTGCAACTGGGCGAAGAGAGCTTTCTGGCAACCTCGCTGGAACTGACGGGGGCAAGTTCTCCATCCGTGCGTCTTTCTGTGCTCAAGTCGTTCGACCAGGCGACTGCGTTTCTGGATAGCTTGAACCACCTCTTGTTGGCGGTCGGACTGGCGGCCGTGCTGGGCGGTAGCGCTCTGGTGTTCTTTTTGTCGTACACCTTTACCCGCCCGCTGGGTAATCTAGTGGCGGGTGTGCGGGCGCTGGAAAGAGGGGACTTTCATTACGCTCTCGACGAGCGTGGCGGCGACGAGGCCGCGGAACTGACCCGCGCTTTTAACCGCATGCGCGCCAGCTTGCACCAGACCCAACAGCAACTGCTGGAAGCGGAACGGCTGGCGACCATCGGCCGCATGGCCAGCTCCATCTCCCACGACTTGCGCCACTCCCTGGCTGCCATTGTTGCCAATGCCGAGTTTCTGTGTGAAGCTCGCCTGTCGAACGAGCAGCGGGAAGAGCTCTACCAGGAAGTGCGGGTGGCGGTCAATCAAATGACCGAGCTGATCGATTCCCTGCTGGAGTTTTCCCGCACCCGCGAATCGTTGCGCCTCAGTTTTGGCAGCCTGCGCGACACCATCGACCGGGCCGTGACCGCGGTCCGTACCCATCCTCATTTCCATTCCGCCAGCATCTCCATCTCCCAGACCGGGGCCGGGCAGGGTTGGTTCGACTCCAGAAAGCTCGAGCGGGTCTTTTACAACTTGTTGCTGAATGCCTGCGAAGCCATCCCGCAGGATGGCGGCGAAATCCATATCGGGTTGTGCGAGATACCCAACGCCATCCAGGTCCGTCTTGGAGATAATGGCCGGGGCGTGCCGGACTCCATCCGCGGCGAGCTGTTCGAACCCTTTGTCAGTTACGGGAAGGAAAATGGCACCGGACTGGGGCTTACCGTCGTGCAGAAAATCGTGCACGACCACGGCGGAGATGTCGTGCTGGAAAACACCTCGCCGCAGGGAACGGTTTTTCGCATCACCTTGCCGCTGGTCTCCGCTTCCAGCACAAACGCGGCCGGAGACCGCCGGGCCGAGTTTCCGCCGCTGGCGCGTAGCAAGGCGGAGCCATCGAAATGATATTCTGATCATCCTTCGGTGTACCATCGAGTCGAGGCTATCTTCTTTGAGGATTGGCAGGAGATGGTGTAGGGGAATCTTCAAGCTTTCCATAGGAGGCGCGTGGTGAAACCAGGCAAAGCTTTGCCCGGCTGGAGTCGAAACTTGTTTATGGGACTGCTTCTGCTGAACAGCTGTGTCGTGCTCCCGGCACAAGATTCTCCCGCTTCGCCGCCCGCCACGGACTTGACCGCCGCAGCCATCCGCGAGCTGCAGCAGCAGGTCCGCGAGCTGAGCGAAGCCGTTGGTGAAATGCGGGCCGAAGCTGGCAAATACCGCGCCGAGAATCGTGCGCTGCGCAATCAGTTGCAGGCCAGGCGAACGGAGACCAGCACCACTTACCCGGCACGCGAAATCTCATACGCAAGTCCTTCGCCAGTGGAGACTCCGCCCGGCAGTGAGCTTTCGACACAAGCGCCGTTGTCCCAAGCGGAACCGCTGGAATCTCCAGTGGCTGCGTTACAGGAAACCGTGCAGTTGCTCACCAGCAAGCTTGACGACCAGTACCAAACCAAAGTGGAAAGCGCGTCGAAGTACCGTGTAAGGCTCAGCGGGATAGCTCTGTTCAACCTGTTCAGCAACCGGGGAACTACCGACATTCAGGACGTGCCCAGCTATGTCACCGGCCCGAACCAAGGCAATGGCAACTTCGGCGCCACTTTGCGCCAATCGGAAATCGGCCTGGAAGTCTTTGGTCCGACCGTCGCTGGCGCCAGAACCTCGGGCAGCCTGCAGGCCGATTTCGGCGGCGGCTTTCCCTCCACCTGGAATGGGGTGGACTCCGGTATTTTCCGCTTGCGCACTGCCAGCCTCCGCATGGACTGGGCAAACACCTCTCTCGTTGCCGGACAAGACAATCTGTTCATCTCTCCACTTTCCCCCGCCTCCTACGCATCGCTGCTGGCGCCGGCTTTCAACTACGCTGGAAATCTCTGGGCCTGGACTCCGCAAATCCGCATCGAACACCGCTTCTCGCTTTCAGATTCGCAGTCCATTGCCATTCAGGGCGGTATTCTTGACAATCTAACCGGGGAATTTCCTGCCGACCCGTACTTCCGCTCTCCCGGACCCGGTGAAAGTTCGGGGCAGCCCGCCTACGCCTTGCGAACCTCATGGACCGGAAATCTGCATGACCGTCCCCTCACGTTCGGCGCTGCGGGATATTACAGCCGCCAGGATTGGGACTACGGGCATCACGTCGATGGCTGGGCTAGCTTACTCGATTGGCAGGTTCCGCTTGCCCAACGCGTAACGTTGTCCGGAGAGTTCTATCGCGGCCGCGCCCTGGGTGGGCTGAACGCAAGCTTTGGCCGCAGCGTGGTGTACGCCGGAGACCCGGATTACGCCACGACCAGCGTCCACGGCCTCGATTCCGTGGGCGGCTGGGCGCAGTTGAAATTCCGCGCCACCGCCAAGCTGGAGTTCAATGGCGGCTATGGGACTGACAACCCCACCGCCTCGGAAGCCAGGGCAGCAGCCGGCAGCCAGCAGTATGCTGGTCCTTTGTTCGTGCAGAATCGCAGCGCGCTGGGGAATGTGATCTACCGGCCACGTTCCAACCTGCTTCTGTCAGCCGAGTACCGGCACTTGCAAACCTTTCAACTGGACAGCGGCAGCAATGACGGCCAACAGGTCAATCTCATGATGGGGATTCTATTCTGAGATGAAAAGCTGGCACCTTAAACGCTTCCTGCCGATCGTCCTGCTGTGCTGCAGTTGCGCTTATGCGCAGGTGGACGTGACCGCGACCGTAGCGTTCGGAGCGAGTGGAAAGAAAAGCAAGAAGCTTGACGCCAGCAATGTGGTGCTCTGGCTTACCCCCCTGGAAGGTCCCGCGCGGCCGCTGCCTTCTGCTGCTTCGCTGCATCCCCGGCTGCTGCAGAAGAACAAGAGCTTCAAGCCCCATGTTCTCGTCGTGCCTGTGGGCACCCAGGTGGAGTTTCCCAACCACGATCCCTTTTTCCATAACGTGTTCTCGCTGTTTGAAGGGAAGCGCTTCGATCTCGGCTTATATGAAGCCGGAAGCACCCGCGATGTGCTGTTCGACAAACCTGGAATTTCCTATATCTTCTGCAACATCCACGCCGAAATGAGTGCCGTGGTGATTGCCTTAAGCACGCCTTATTACGGCATCTCCGATGGAGCCGGGCACGTGACGCTGCCGGGCATTCCGCCGGGACGCTATGCCCTGCACATCTGGTATGAGACTGCGCTGCCGGAGACATTGAACGCCTTAAGCCGAGAGGTTGTGGTAGGCAGCGACGTACCGGCGCTGGGCGTGCTTCATTTGCCCGCGTCGGGCATCGTGCCTCCACACAAAAACCTGTACGGGCACGATTACCCTCCACCCACGCCTGATCAGCCGGTTTATGTCAAGCCGTGAGGACTCAAGATTCTAGACGCGGCCGTGCCCATCCCAGACCAGCTACACCTACTGTGAAACTGCTCGCTTGCATCGTCTCGCCTGTCATGTCGCGCTCGCCGCGCAGAGGGGTTGCTGTACAGCCTGCCGAGAACCGCTCTAAAATTCCTCGGTGGCGGATTTGGGAAAACTGCTGGTGTTGGTGGGCGGCATTGTGCTGGTCGTCGGCCTAGCGCTCATGCTTCTGGGCCGGACGCATTTTCCTCTGGGCCGCCTGCCCGGCGACATCATCTACCGCGGAAAGAACACGACGTTTTATTTCCCGCTGGCCACGTCGATTCTGCTCAGCGTGGTGCTGTCGATTGTGTTGTATGTGATCGGAAGAATGCGGAGATAGCAGTCCAGCCTACGGTTGTTATAATCAGGCCAATCATGTGCAAGGTGCGGGAACGAACCAGTGGTCTCTGAGGCTTGGGTGGAGGTGACCTTTCATCCCCGGTGAGGTGCGGCTGCGCGATGTCCTCTCCGCTGTCGACACCCGCCGTCGCCGCGCCGCAATTGTAAGATGATTCCTTAGTGCCCGCTCCTGACCAGCTCGGCTTCGCCTTCCCGGTCCCCAGCCGGCGCACCTGGACGGTGCGCGACCTGGTGGCTGCGGTACGCACGCACATAGAAAGCGATTATGCTGACGTGTGGGTAGAAGGCGAGATTTCCAATTTTCGCGCCCACGAGTCCGGGCATCTTTATTTCACGCTGAAAGATCAGGCCGCCCAGATTCGCGTGGTGATGTTCCGCTCTGCGGCGCGTCTGCTGCGCTTCCGTCCGGAGAACGGCATGCAGATCGTTGCCCGCGGCCGGGTCACCATTTACGAAGATCGCGGCGAGCTGCAAATCTCCGCCGAGTACTTGGAACCGAAAGGTGCGGGCGCGCTGCAGATCGCGTTCGAGCAGCTCAAGGCCAAGCTGGAAGCCGAGGGTCTGTTCGATCCGGCGCGCAAGCGGCCGATTCCGGCGCTGCCGCGCAGAATCGGCATTGTGACCTCGCCCCAGGCGGCGGCGCTACGCGACATTCTGAACATTCTGCGGCGGCGCCATCACAGCGCGCATGTTCTCATCTTCCCCGCACAGGTGCAGGGAGAAGGCGCAGCGGCCGAAGTCGCCGCCGGCGTTCGCTACTTCAGTCAGACGAAGCCCGTTGAGGTCATCATCATCGCGCGCGGGGGCGGATCGGCCGAAGACTTGGCCGCATTCAACGACGAAGCGCTGGCTCGTACCATCGGGGCTTCCGAGGTTCCCGTCATCTCTGCCGTCGGTCACGAGACCGACTTCACCATTGCCGACTTTGTCGCCGACCTGCGTGCCCCTACGCCTTCCGCAGCGGCGGAGATGGTGATCCGCTCGCGCCAGGAGATCGAGGAGCAAGTCGAAACTTTGCGCCAACGCCTGGAAAAGAGCTGCCAGTATCGCCTGCTCCGCGCGCGGCAGAACCTAACAGAGTTGGCGCGGCATGGCGCCTTCGTCCGCATCATGGACTTGATCCATCGCCAGCAGCAGCGCGTGGACGATTATGTTTACCGACTGGCGCAGGCGCAACGGAGCTTGCTTGCAGCCAGTCGGCGACGGTTTGAAAGTTTGGCGGCTGCTGTCCGTCACTACGATGTGCGCCGCGTTTTGTCGGGCATGAAGAAGGATCTGGGCGCGCAGGTAGCCGCGCTGGCTTCGGCGGCGCGCAACCTACTGCTGGAGCGCAAGGTCAGGCTGGACCGCATGGATACGGCCCTGCAAGCGCTCTCGCCACTAGCGATCCTGGAGCGCGGTTATGCTCTGGTCTTCGACGCTTCCGGAAAACTGCTGAAAGATGCACGTGGGGTGAAGACCGGCGACCAGATTTCGGCAAGGCTAGCCAAGGGAACTTTGCAAGCGATCGTGAAGAGCAAGAAAAAGTAGGAGCGGGTCGATCACGCTGGGCCCAATCGACATTGTCATTCCGAGCGGAGGGCGGGGGATCCCTGCGGTCGGCAGAGCGCATGATGCAAGCACAAGCGGTCCCGGTTGTCATCGGGATGCTTCGCTCCACCACCCGGCCAAGCCAAAACCGGGCTTGTCGGGGACCCCGGTTCGTTCAGCATGACAAAGTCCGCAACCCATACGCCACTCGCTCAATCCGGGCCTTCCGAAGCAACTACTTTGCCTTGATGATCTCCCCCAGTACATCCGGCTTCGATTCGTCCCGTACCAAATGCGGATACCGCTCTCCGCCGTGGTAGTCGAGCTTGTACGTATGGAAATACTCGGCGTTCTCCACCAGCAATTCCAACGGCGCGGAATCCGCTTTCCCTTCTTTCAGCGCATCACGCAGCACATCGCCCGAGTATTTCTTGCCATTGACCGCAATCACCTTCATCCCCGGCCCGATGCCGACTTTGGCGGTCGGCATTCCTTCAATGGTGTCGCCGATAACGCCATCCTTGTGAAGCATCAGCCCAATCGAGTAAGCGGTGTCAACCGAGTCTTCCTTCTCTTCCTCCGCCTTCAGCAAGTCCGACCGGAGGTCATCGTACGCTAGCTTCCAACCGCTCGCCTCGATGCCCGCCAGCGGCGCGCCGGGTCCATGATTGGTCAGGCGCTCCGTCCAAAAGCCGCGCCAATCATAGGGAGCGATCTGGTTCAGCGTGTTTACCACATCATCGAACGTATAAGTCTTCACTTCCGGCGGCCCGCTCTGGCCGCCATGGAACAGGTGACAAAAATCATCCATCGACTTGGCGCCGTGCGTCTGCTGCCGGATGATCATATCCACCCACAGCCAGTTCAGCACGTCCTCGTCGTAGTAGTCGACCGTGCGGCGCCACGATTCCCATGCCCATGGCGCTTCCTGCATGGCAGGCACACCGTCGGCTGTGTCCTGCAGATTGCGCCAGCTACGCCCGGGGAGATGATCGAGCCGCGCCGCCATCCGCGCCAGGTTTTCCCGCGCCTGCTCCGGCGTCCGGATGCCCGTGCGCGCAGCCAGCAGATCGCCCAAATAAGAAGTTAGCCCTTCATAGACCCACAACAGGTCGTCTTGCATCGGCTTCTGGTAGTCCGGCGTGGCCAGATCTGCCGGACGGCGGTACTTCCCGTTCCATGAGTGAACGTACTCATGCGTCAGCAGTCCTGCCTCCAGAAGCCGCCTTTCCGGATCGACCAGCGTTCGTTCTTCGCTGCGGCTGTCATTCGATTCATGATGCTCCAGGCCAAAATGCTCAACGTGATCGCTCAGGCTGTAGAGGAAGTGATAATCGCGAAAATGCTGCGCGCCGAAAAGCTTCAATGCCTGGTCGGGAAGCGTCTTGTAACGGTCCAAGACATCTTGCGGAACGTCGAGGGCGCCGGCGCTGTCCGCCGCAATATCCAGTTCCTGCCGCGGATTCTCCGCCAGCGGCACAACTCTGAAATATTCGCCGGAGATCACTGGCGAATCCACCAGCGTAGTCAGCGAGGCCGGCTGAAACATGATTTCCCCGCCCTTTTGCGCCGCCACCGGCAGCGGCGTAGCCCACTTCCAGCCGGCCGGCAGCCTCAGACTCGCTTCGTACGTCAGTTCGTCGCTCGTCCAGCCCGCGGGATACAACAGTAAAGTGTTCCAGCTGACCACGGTCATTTTGTCGGTCGCGTTCGCGCCTCCGGTGTACATTCCGCGGCCGTCTCCGGCCGGAGAAATGAAATCGAGTGCGACTTCCACGCTGGAAGCGCCCGCAGGAACTTCTACGTGGAAGGTCCAGCCGTCGAGCAGATCGCGCCGCCACTTCAGGGTCTGGCCATTGGCTGTGAAGCGGAGACCGGCAAGGTCTTGAATCGGACCAGTCGGGCCGTGCT
>Ga0187784_10003219_pt1 | contig 13163 bp, 11 predicted proteins | sample 1015_SJ02_MP15_2_FD_132964 | JGI IMG/M metagenome (GOLD analysis project Ga0187784, IMG submission 132964) | Tropical peat soil microbial communities from peatlands in Department of Meta, Colombia - 1015_SJ02_MP15_20_MG | ecosystem: Environmental > Terrestrial > Soil > Wetlands > Peat | place... | reverse complement strand
TATTGCCAGCCCACTCGATCGCCGGGCTCGTAGAACTGGCCGAACTGACGCACCGTCGATGCCATCTGCAATGCTTTTTCAAATAACGGACGCCACAATGGCACTTCGCCGGCACGATCAAATGGTTCGACACTTGTCTTGAAAAACTCGTCTTGCGCCCAGGGCAACACGAGATGAAGTTTGGCTCCCGGCCTCTCCATCAGAGCTTCGATGAATAACAAATCCGCGCCCGCCGCGGCGCTAACGAGGGCAGTACGAGCCTGGAGTTTCTCCAGTTCGCTGCGCAACGCTTGCCGAACCTGGGGAATCAATTCTCGCGGAAATCGGCCGTCGGTGCCGTCTGGAGCGGGCATGTGGCCGGCGAAAACAATCAGTTGCAAAGGCGGAAACGCGGGGTGGAAATATGTGGCCGGTTGACCGGCAGCCAAAGCAAGCCGCTCTGACTCATAACGAGCCTCCGCCAACTGGGCCGCAGCAACCTCAGGGCACGATTGCAGTGCGCGATAGGCTTCGTTTGCTTCCTCGAGCTTGCCCAACACGACAAGAGCAACAGCTTTGCTCCGCTGCAGGTGAAAACTGGCGGAAGAATCCGGCTCAGTCTCGGAGATCAATTTGATTGCTTCCGCCGCCCACTGCCTGGCCTGTAGCAGCCGGGGCCCGGTGTTCCCGCTGATTCTGAGGGCCATCGCCGCGCATCGGATGTGCGCATCGATGGAAGCGGGCCAAAGGCCCAGTGCCTGTTCGTAATATTTCAGCGCGTGTTCGCCGCTCTGAAATTGCGCTTCCGCGGAGGAAGCTGAATCGCATTCCTCCTGCATCGTGTCGCCAAGCTGAAGCAGCACTCCAGCTCTCTCCTTGCGGCTCAACCTCGCGTCCCGCGCCCAGGGCTCCAGTTGCCGTAATGCATCTCCGGTCTGGCCCAGCCGCGTTTTTGCGGCGGCGTAGCTGGAACAAAGAGCAGCCAACTGTCCCGGATCCACGTTGGGTTGGCCGCTCCAGAAGGCAATCGCCTCACGGAATGCATCGCACACCAATAGGAATTCTTCATTCGCCAGAGCGTGCTGCAAGAAAACTACGGCGAGGCCGGCATCACTCTGCAGCCAGCGTATCTGGCCGGCTTGTTCGGAAGCGGAGGGGGTACGGGACTTGGTAAGAACGATCGGCTGACGCTGCTCCCAAATTTCGTAGAGCTCGCGGATAGAGGGATGCGGCGCCGCCAGGAGGATTTCCTCGATGTCTGCGAGGCCCCGATTTCTCATATTGGGTCGAACTACTTTGTTTTTTTCTTCTGTCGGGAAATCTTCTTCTTGCCCTTCTTGGTTTGCTTCGAATGTCCTACGACGTCGTAACGCACCCTGAGCCGCCGCAGCAGAGGAGTGCGAGACTTGGCCTCCTCTTCCGGACGCGCCCATAACTGCGGTGCGCTCACGCGTTCATAGAGGCGCTCAGCGGCGCCCTCCGGCGGTACAAGTTCCCGCAGATTGCTTGCCATCCATTGGTCGAGCTCAATGATCTCAAGCATACGTCTCGCATCGCTGGCGGATGCCTTCGAAATTCTCGTTCGCGCTTCGCCGGCGTTCAAACGACCGTTCAAATATTGGCCCAAAATATCTTCGGTCATGGCTTTTCAATCCTGCGAAGCGCCTGCAAAGATGCACTCTTTGCCAGTTTGGCCAATGCGCGGTGCAGTCTCACTTCTACAGTGTTTCGCTTCAACTTAAGCTGCTCCGCAATTTCATCGATATCTCGGTCCTCGAGAAACCTTAGCTGCACGACGATGGCTTGCTTTTCTGGAAGCGCGCTGATTTCCGACAGCAGGTCGATTCGCCGGTCCAGCTGGGTAAGGCGTGCGGAAGACGATGCTTTTTCGAGCGCAACCTCCAAGGGGTCCTCCGATGTCCAACTCTTGTGTCGCAACATATCCAGACATGTGTTGCGAGTGATCTTGGCAAACCAGCCCAGAAAGGCGTCGGGTTGCTTGACGTGCTTCAGGTTCTGCAGGCCCTTGACGGCCGCCGTCTGTACAGCATCCTCCGCCATGCTGGCGTTCTTCAGGTATCCAAGCGCGATGCTGTAGAAGAGGCGGTAATGACCGGTGAGAACGGAGGCAATCCACTCGCGCACAGGTGGCGGTGGAATCTCTCCGGTTCGAGGATGAGAAAACCATTCGCGGACCTGCTCCGGGATGGCAAGAACTTCTCGAGTCTCAGTCGGCGCGTCCAAGGTGGTTGCAGGATTCGAATGCGTCCTGTCTATTCTGCAACATTGACCGAAAAAACTACAGCCACCGTCTCATCAGTCGGAGTCGGTGGCTGCTCGAATCAAACGGGCGCTGACGTTTTGACGCTTCTGGATCTCCCCGTCGCTTTGCCGTCGTGCGTCTGCCGTACTCCTGCCCTGGCAGAATCCGAAGATCAGCCGAAGCCGCCGCCGCTACACCGCGTTCAGCGCGTAGTCGTTCCAGCAATAGAAGTAGTTCCATCCATAAGGAACGTAGTTCCGCGCGCCGCAATGCCAGCAGAGATACCACCCGCCCAGCGACATGTGCCCGGAAACTTCTCCCTCTTTCGGGGCGCTCTTTTCGCCCTGGGCTACTTTTGCCCCTTCCAGACTCTTTGCTGGTTTTTGCGCCTTCTTGTCCGTGCCGGTCGATGACATTGTCATACTCCTTTCCTTTTATTTTGATCTAGGAACTTGATCAGTTCCGGCCATGCGTTACAGCGTGTCACGCATCCCGTTTTCTGAATCTCAAGTTCTGTTGGTAAGACGGAACATCGTATCAAAAACTTACAGCCGGGAAAACAAATGGGGAGTGCCTTGCTTTTCCCCGCATCACGCAAGATCCAGATTAGGACGCTACCGAAGAAGCTCTTCCTTGATCCCGGAAGTCTTGCAATGGCATTGTAGAACGGTTTGACTGAGATCGGCACTCCGGGCACACTTAATGGCAGATGATCCGTACTGGCAAGGTGATAAAAGCGGCAGCATGCAATCGACAGGGCCGAGTTGCAAACCTCGTATCGTCACTTTGGATTCCTCGCCGGGCTTAAAGGATTGGTTTAGAAAAAGGCAGCCACCGACGTCCTCGCATCGGTGGCTGTTTTAAGCGTGTCGTCTAGGAAAACATCGCGTGGATTGATTGTTATACCCGATTGAGTGCGCCACAGTTCCAGCAGTAAAGATAGTTCCATCCATACGGAGCCCAGTTCCGCGCGCCGCAATGCCAGCAGATGTACCACTCGCCCGTTGACATGTGGCCGCCAACTTCACCCTCCTTCGGAGCTTTTTCCTGACCCTGTGCGACTTTGATTCCTTCGAGATTCCCGGATGGCTTCTGTGCTTTTTCCTTGTCAGCTTCCGACATCTTCGGTCCTTTCTTGTGAGATTGAATTGAAAAAGCTCTCTTTCACCTTGCAACTACTGGAAGCAATTCAGGAAACATAATTGGCCTCGGGTGGAAATCGTGCGGCAATATTGTAAGCCTCTCCGTTTGGCTTATCCGGGCAACGCCGACCCCGGACGAGCGGGGTGGGGGAAAGCGCCGGCCGCGCCCTCGGCGCCCGGACGCAACAATTCACGAAACACGCCCTCTTGCGATGCCAACTCGTCACCTGTTCCCTGCTGCACGACCTTGCCGCCTTCGAGCACAATGAAATAATCACAAAAGCGCAGCAGCCAGTTGATGTCATGGTCCACAACGACCACGGTTTTGCCGGCACACGCCTTGCGCATTTTCGGAATCAGCTCACTTTTTTCCACATTGTCCATGTTAGTGGTCGGCTCGTCCAGAAATAGAATGCGCGGGCTGCGCAAGAGGCACCGCGTCAGGGCAAACAGCCTTAGCTGGCCGCCCGATAGACCCATGCCCGCCGCAAAGGGACGATCCAGAGGATCTTTGCCAATCTTCTCTTCAAGAATTGTCCAAAGCCCCGTCTGTTCGCACACACGCCGGATATCTTCATCGCTAGCGTCCGGATTGGCGATCCGAAAGTTCTCGCGAACATTGCTGTGAAAAAACGAAGCGAACTGGGTCATCATGGTGACGTGCCGCCGAACGCTGGAGAGCGTGATGGAGGTCGTCGGCATGCCTCCAACCTTGATAGTGCCTGCTACCGGATCGTAAAACCTGAGCGCCAGACGAAAGAATGTGGTTTTGCCTTGCCCCATTCTGGCCACCAGCGCGGTGGTCTTGCCGGAAGGAACTGCAAAACTGACATCGTCAAGAATCTTGCGTCCGTTCGTGTAATGGAACGAAAGGTGCTCCGTTTGCAAAGTGGGCTGAATGTCCGGAATGTCCTTTGCATCCGCCAGCGATTTCTTGTAAGGCGTATGCTCCAGAAGTTGCGCGACCAGTTCGACCGCCGGCCACGACGCACTGGCCATGATTCCCAGTACGGCAAACGACTTGAACGGCTGCATCAGTTGCGGCGTGAGGCCAGCAAGCGCCACGAAAACGCCCAGCGGAATCGTACTGGTACCCCGCACGGCCTGCAGCACGATGAATCCATAGAGAACCGCCAGCAGTATCTGCGTCGGCACTCCAATTGCCGAATTTACGAGCTCCATGATGAAAACCTGGCGGTTCTTCAGCGCCAGCAACTTGTCGACCACCGAGGAATACTTGCCGGCAAAGAACGATTCGGCTCCCATGGTCTGGATCTCTTCCGCACATTTCACCGCGGACTGCGTCAGGCCTGAAAGGGCAAACCGTTGCATCTGGAAATCCCTCTGTGCCCGGTCCACAGGCTTCTGTCCCTTGATTTGTGTAAGCACGGCCGAGACGGCGCCGACCAACACCATCGTGATTACGATCAGCCAAACCAGACGGCTGTCGCCTTGGACCTGCTGCAACTGCTGCACGATCAGAGCAGTCGCGATACAGACACTGAGGGCCTGCAGGAAAGGATCAACCGTCAGTGTCCGCACCGCTTGCTGCGCCTCGACGGACGTCTGCATCAGGATATTGATCAATTCTCCCGGGTCGTGCTGGTGAAAGAACTCCGGTTCTCGGGCGATGACTTTAGCGAACAATTCTTCGCGAATTTGCTTCTCCATCCGGTTATCCATGCGCGTCTGAACCAGACGGAAAATAACCGCTAAGGGAATCGAGAGCAGAGTCAGAATTAACCAACCGAGATACGACGAGAAAATGCCTTTGTCGCCGCCCGTCGAACTCTGCGCCTGCTGAAACGAATTGGTCAACTGGGCGAGCAAAATCGGCAGGGCCAGCGGGATTGCCGTCTGACTGAAGAAACTCGTCACCACATAGGCTGCGACGGTGAAGGGACAAAGGCGAACCAGCGAAAATCCAAGCCGCAGAATGACGCGCATTTTGTTCATGCAAACTCCTGAAAGCAAGAAGGTTGGGTGCGAACTCACGTTGACAGCACGTTTGCGGCCGCGATTTCCCGTTCCCATGGTTTTGCTAGAACGTGCAGAGCAGCCTTCATCTCAAGCGGGCTGGCATTCGGAAAGACGGATAAGATCCTGGCCACCAATGCGGCCAGCCGGGGAGCCGCGAAGCTGCTTCCCGTGACGCACTTTTCGCCTTTGCCCGACCACAGAACCTTCACATCCACCCCTTTGGCGGCAAATTCCACCAGCGTTCCGCGCTTGTAATAGAACACGCTATCGTCATCGGTGCGTGCCATGTTGACGGAGATTACCGAAGCAAAATAGGCGGGCCACTCGGGCTTGGTAAAGTCCTCATTGTTGCAGGCAGCGATGACGTGCGCGCCCTTCAGGTAGGCCTCATCCACCCAGGACTTGTATTGCAGTACCTGCCTCACCACGCCGCATCCAAAACTGCAATTGATCACCTGATAGCCGCGATCGAGGGCTTCCTGGGCCGCGCGCGCGATGACTGCGGTGCGGGAGGTGTTCTGAGAACCCAGCACTCGAATGCTGCCAATCTTGGCTTCCGGAGCAAATTGCCGCACGACCCCCGCGACTGCAGTGCCGTGCCCAAACACATCCTTGCCGTCGCCCGGAACAACCCTGATTTTCGGCCCCTCATCCGAGATCGCCAGATCATCGGCTAGAACCAGCCCCGCCAGTGCCGGGTGGGAAATCTCCACGCCGGAATCGAGCACGGCGACCTTGATTCCCGCCGCGCGGGAGTTGCTTATTGCCTCTTTGATTTTCTCCGGATCGAGGAACCAGCTCACGATAGTCCCACCAAGGTACGGAGAACGGAGTTGTCGATTAACCGGCCCAACACAGTGGTGGCATGTTGGATTCGGGCTTGATCTGCCTCAGTGAACGCCTTCTTATGCGATGTTGCGCCTTCACGCCCCAGCAGCACGCAGGAAACAACTCCTCGGCAACTTTCGAGGTAGTTTAAAGGGACGGCGATCATAGCGAGCGTCTTAACGCCCAGCAATGAATCCAGGGTTTTGTCCTGCCTTGCATCCTGCTCGAGCGCATTCTCCATAAAAGGACTCTCGTTCGCGAAGACCATGCTGATGAGCCCTTCACTGAGCGGTTGCGCAAATTTTCCAACCATCCGGCCGGCATCCGGGCCGCTGTTAAAAGCGACCACAAGAGACTTGCTCTCCGCCTCGGCAATCCAAACCGTGCCTTCGTCGGCCCCTGCCTCACGGAACGCGTATTTCAGGCACTGCTGCATTGAGTTATCCAGCAAGGCTCCGACCTCAGATGACGTAAGGCTGGAAGCAATGGCAGTCAGCTTGTTTTCGAGAGCGCCCGCAAGGTTCATGAAGCGCGGATCAGGAGTCAGAGTTAAGCGAGTATCGCTCATTGGGAAGGTTGGTTATCGAATAGCGCGGTCCGAGATGACCTCGTTTGAATGATTCAAAATATCCAAACGCTGCTCCCCCGCTGTCACAGGAAAGCCTCTACGATTTCTCGCGAGATGTCAAACGTCCGCTGATTGGCGAAAAAGCAGCCTTTCCGGTGTGACAGCCTATGCTGCCGAGGTGTTGGTTCTTACCGAATTACCGCTCGAACAAAAGGAAAGAGCGGCAAATCAGGCATCTTCTATTAGCAAATTGGCGACTTTTAGTAATTAGCGACTTTCCCGGCACTGTGCTCGTGTTGCGCGATTCCTGACGACGGCTCCCGTACGCTGACTACCGGCCGGGCATTGGGAAGAGAAATTAGCGGCGGCTCTTTTGGGACCGGAACCTCGATTGATGGCAGCGCCTCTCTCGGGGATGCAGCCCTGCGCGACCGATTTCGCTTGTGCTCCGTTCTCTTTTTTCTGGTCGGCATTTTCACACGAACTGCTGCCCGCAGTTCTGCAAAGCTCGCTTTCAAGAACTTCTCGAGGCGTGCTAAATCCGGCGTGATATGCGTGTCTCCACTGAATCCGAAGTACACCATTCCGTTATAGCTCAGAATGGCGCAATTGAGCGTGAGTTCGCCCCCGACCGGCACATAGGGATACCAATGGAGCATTTTGTGTCCGAGCACATAGAGCGGGAATTGCGGTCCGGGGACGTTCGTGCACACCATGTTGAATGGAGCAACTGGTACCTGGCTTAATATCGAGCCGGCGAACGACTGCACCGGCACCGGCAAAATGCTGAGCAGTCCGCCCGCCAATCCCACAAGTTCCGCAGCGTGTGCGTGTTTTAGGAACTCCGTTCTCCGGTGCACGGCAGCCAGCAACTTGAGAGGATCGCGAATGCCGAGAGGAATGGTGACGGCGATCAGCGAAATGCGATTCCCGAGTTCGTGCGAAGTGTCCCCGCTCCGCAGGTTCACGGGCACCATAATCCGCAGGAATCGTCCTTTGACTCGATCCCCGTGAAGATCCGAGTAGCGTCGGATGGTCGCAGTCACCAATGCCAGCAGCACATCGTTAACGCTTGTTCCATGCGCATGCCGTATAGCCCGTATGTCAGCCAACGATATTTCCGCGCAAGCATACTTCTGAGGACCGCGGTACAGAGCGTTGAATCGCAAGCGCTCCGTGGGTGCGGCGATTTCCGGCATCAGTCGCGAAAACTCGCTGTTCGACGAAGTTTTCGAATCCCCGTTGGCAAAACTCTTGCCGGCCAGATCCAGAACGCCGCCCCACGCCGCGAGAATGCACTCCATGAAATTGGAATAAGACTTTGCCAATCCCTCCACGAAATCTGGCCCGGTTTTCGCGGGTCGCGGAACGCGAAAACGTTTCCTTGGGGACAGCGCCGGAATTTCCGGACTGGCATCCATCAATATATTCATGACGCCCACTCCGGCGATTCCATCCGCCAGGCAATGATGCATGCGGGCGATCAGTCCGGTGCGATTTCCTTTCAGGCCGCGCACCAGAGTAAGGTCCCAAAGCGGGAGCTGTCGATCCATTACTTTCCCGAAGATCTCGCCAGCCAGGGCCTTCAGTTCGGCGTCGGAACCTTTCTTAAGCCGAACTTCTTTCACGTGGTTGCGAATGTCGAATGCCGGATCAAAGTCCAGCACCGGAAGATCAAGATGCAACGGCGAGGTCACGAGCCGTTTGAGATATCGCGGTATTCGCGGCAATCGGGACTCAACGAACCGAACGTAGTCCTCGAACGCAATATCGCCTTCCAGCACGCTGACGCTGGCCACATTGAGCGGCATGCCCTCGCGCTCCAGGTTTAGGAACACGCTGTCGCCCCAGGAGAGTCGATCAATATTTTGGTGCTTCATAACAGATCCCCTCCTCATAGTTGTCTTCTGCCCGATCACTTACCTCAGAAATCGGAATTTTGCCGCCAGCTTCATCAATTTGAGTACCTTGTAGATCTCAACGTTCGCGCCCCGCAGCGCGATCGTCAGACCCTTCCCTTGGGCGAGACTCGCCAGTTCCTCCAGCGCTCTGACGGCTTTGGTATCGATCCTCCGCACGGACGAAAAATCCAGCACCATCTCGCCCTGAAAGTTCCCGATTTCTTCACACGCATCTTGCAGACACTCGGCAGCACGCTCGCCATCGATCTTCAACTCCACTCCGACTGTCGTCATCACGTCGTCTGCTCCTGCAAAGCGCCTGCTTCCTTGAGCACGCCGCGTCCGTAATAAGCGCTCCAGAAAAGTTCACCCAGTTCGCTGACCAGCGGCATGCGCGGGTTCGAACGCCACGAGGGATCGTCAAACGCAACCTTGGCCATCTCGGGCATGGCCCCTTCAAACTCCTCTTTGCTAATTCCCAGCGTCGCAATGGAACGCGGAATCGCCAGTCGGTCGAGCAGTTCCTCGATGGCTCCTATCAGATTCCGCACTTTTTCCTCGACTGTGTTGCCCCCTAAGCCAAGCAGGTCGGCGATCATGGAATATTTCCTGTGCGCCACGTATCCGCGCTGATTAGGTGAAGGCATGAATTTCGTTGGAACTGCCGCGTTATAGGCGATCACGTGGGGCAACATCAGTCCGTTGGCCCGTCCGTGGCTGACGCCAAACCGCGCGCCGAATGCATGGGCCAGCGCGTGATTCACGCCTACGGCCGCGTTGGAAAACGCGATCCCGGCGATGCACGCGGCATTGTGTATCATGCCCCGCGCCTCTTCGTCGTCCGGATGCTCGTATGCGATCGGCAGGTACTTGAACGCCAGGCGGATCGCCTGCATCGCATTCGAGTCGGTGTACGGAGAAGAAAAAATCGAAACGGCTGCTTCGAGCGCATGTGTCAGGCAATCGATTCCGGTATCAGCCGTTAGCGTCTTCGGCATCGACATCACGAATTGTGGATCGACGATCGCCACATCCGGGGTCAGCGAATAGTCCACTAGCGTCACCTTGACTCTGCGCTCTCGATCCAGCAGAACGGCAAAGGGCGTGACTTCACTTCCCGTTCCACTGGTTGTCGAAATAGCAATGAGACGCACGTGGTTGATTTTTTCGGTCGGGTATTCGACCACGCGCTTCCGGATATCCGCGAAGGGTGCTGCCAGTTCTTCAAGATCAGCCTCGGGTGATTCATACTTCAGCTTTATGATTTTCGCGGCATCAATCACCGATCCACCGCCCAGCGCGATAATCTGATCGGCCTTATAGAGAGCCAGCGCCTCCACTCCCTGCATCACAGTTTTGGCGTCGGGCTCGGCATCGGGAATGACTGCTACATGGACCACTGTCTGCGAGGGAATGTGCCGTCGCACAACATCCACGTGGCCCATCTGCTCCATGGCTGGGTTGGTCACAATCACGGTGGAGTGCGAGGTGAGTTTGCTGAGATTCTCCACCGCGTTCCGATTGAAATAGATCTGGTTGGGGACGCGGAACCACATGTGTGCTTGTGTCCTCCGGGCCACGCGCTTCAGGTTAAGGTAATGGTAGATATTGACGTTGTCCGTCGTACTGTTGCCGCCGGCGGTGCCGCAGCCAAAGGAAAACGTCGGCACCATGTCGTTGTAAACGCCTCCCACCGCGCCGATCGATCCCGGTGAATTCACGATGATTCGTCCGGCATTGATGACCTGACTGAACTTCTCAATGATCGCGTCATTGCGCGAAAAGATAACGGCCGTGTGTCCCAGGCCTCCGGCATGGTTCACGTCGATGCACACCTTGAGCGCTTCGTCGGCCGATTTCGCGCGATAGACAGCCAGAACCGGAAACAGTTTTTCCGCCGACAGCGGATGATCGCGCCCCACGCCTTGGATCGGCGCGATCAGGAGTTTGGTTTTCGGCGCGACCGATAGACCGATGAACCGCGCAATATCGGTCGCCTTTTGCCCGACTGCCATCGGCTGCATAGAGCTTGTTTTCGGGTCGATTACGGTTCGACCCAGCAACTGTGTCTCCTTCTCATTGCAGATGTGCACACCCAAATCGGCGAACTTCCTGAGCGCGAGGTCATAGATCTCGTCGTCGATCACCACCGTCTGTTCTGAGGCACAAATCGTCCCGTTATCGAAAGTCTTCGAGGTGATGATGTCCACCACCGCCATGTTAAGATCGGCGGTCTTCTCCAGATAGACCGGAGTGTTTCCCGGGCCAACGCCCAGCGCCGGTTTGCCCGAACTGTAAGCTGCCTTGACTAAACCCGGGCCGCCGGTCGCGTCGATCAGTGCCACATGCTTGTGGTGCATCAGGTACGCGTTGTCCTGCAGGTCGTGGGATTCGAGGCAAGTGAATATGCTCTCGGGTGCGCCGTGCTTGAGCGCCGCTTCATACATGATTCGTACCGCTTCAGAACAGCATCGCCATGCCATCGGATGCGGGCTGAAGATCAGCGCGTTTCGCGTCTTGATGGCCATGATGCACTTGAACAACACCGTGGATGTGGGATTGGTGATGGGAGTGAGGGAGAGGATGACACCGATGGGCTCGGCGACTTCCACGATGCCTCGCTCTGGGAACTCGCGAATCACGCCGACCGTACGCCGGTCCTTGACGTAGTTATAGACAAACTCAGTGGCCACCATGTTCTTGATGGCCTTGTCTTCCATCACTCCGAGCCGGGTCTCTTCCACCGCAAGCCTTGCCAGATGCTGCGCTTGCTCAAGCCCGGCGACGACCATCGGCTTGACGATGCGGTCGACATCCTCCTGTGTGTATTGCGTAAAGACAGCGGCAGCGATTCTGGCCTGGCGCACCAATCCGTCGAGATAATCGATTCGCGCCTGGCTCATTGCCTGTGTAGCACCGGGGAACGTGACTTGGTCCGGCACAGGCTCAGCGATTGACATGGCCACTCCCTTGATCGTCCCTGGGCGACAGAGAAAATCCCAGTTTGGCGGCGTTCTGGCCTTTATTTGTCGTCTTTACTACAACACGCCGTGTCATAACCGTCCGTGCCGCCGGTCACGATGAGGCGTGACGGCGTGCCAAACGCCGCTTTTGGCCCTGCCGGCCAGCATTATGGACAACTTTGGAAACAGAACGCGATTCAAACTACAATAGGAATAGTCGGCAGAAGCGGTTTGAACTCCCGGGCGCCAATCGCGTCTGCCCCGGAGGGATTAATATGGGCCACCTGACCGCACCGAAGGCGCTTCTTGCAGCAATTGCTTCCTTGGCAGTCATTATTTGTGCGCCCCAGGCCTCCTTGGCCCAGCACGGAGGCGGTGGCCATGGCGGAAGCGGCGGTAGCCACGGCGGCGGGGGGGGATACGGTGGCAGCTCCCACAGCGGCGGATTCGGCGGTTACCACGGTAGTGACCCTTCGAGCGGCTACCATGGCGCTGAACGGGAAGGCCCCATGCATGGTGGCGGGTTCGGCTCTGAAAGAATGGGCGGAGAATCATCCCGCATGGGTGCGGAATCAGGCCGTAATGACGTCGGCAGAGTTTCTTCTTTGCCCCGCGCCGATACTTCTCCCGGATGGCACTCGTTCGGAAGATCTGGGAATGCTGAGGGCACAACCGCAGCCCACGCAGGCGCGACTGAAACTCGCGCCGCGCTTGCCGACGGTCAGTGGCACTCTTTTGGGAGCACCCACGCAGCCGGTAACTCTCTCATAGGAAGCGGTCGCGGTGCCGGTAGCCCAGCATATGGCTGGGGCGGTGGAGGCTGGCGCGGTGGCTGGGGATACCCCGGCTATGGTTGGGGATGCTGGGGGTGTGGATGGGGCTTCGGTTTCGGTTTCGGTTGGGGATTCGCCTGGGATCCTTTTTGGGCGCTGTACCCGTATCCCTACTGGGGCTATCCGTATTGGGGATATCCTTACTACTATCCTCCGTACTACCTGGATCCGTACCCTGACTAGGGCGGCCGCGAACGACAGCGGTGCAGTTCGAACTCCGGCGCATAGATGCACCGTTGCCCGGACAATCTGAAGAACTTATTGCGTTCGCTGGTTTGGGGCTCGCGCGAAGCTTCACCTGGCTGGTCTAACCGCGCACTCCAACCATTAAACCGCTCGGTCCGGGCAGTTTGATTCGGCGCACATCCACGAATCCTGCTTCACGCAACCAGTCGGCATATTCCGGTTCACTGTAACTGCTTCCGGCCTGCGTGCCCACCAGCATGTTCAATGAGAAGAGCGCTGCAAAGCGCGGAGCCGTCTTGCTTGGCTCCAGAATAAAGTCCTGCACCACTAACTGCCCTTTAGGAGCAAGCGCGCCGTACGCTCTCTGCAATAACTGCCGATTTTCCTTGGGAGAAAACATATGGCAGATCGCAGAAATCAGAATCAGGTCATAGTCCTTTCCCAATGGATCCCGCAGCATGTCCCCCGCACAAACACCGATGCGATCCGCCATACCAGCCTTCTGGATGTATTCCCGGGT
>Ga0187784_10003218_pt1 | contig 13164 bp, 11 predicted proteins | sample 1015_SJ02_MP15_2_FD_132964 | JGI IMG/M metagenome (GOLD analysis project Ga0187784, IMG submission 132964) | Tropical peat soil microbial communities from peatlands in Department of Meta, Colombia - 1015_SJ02_MP15_20_MG | ecosystem: Environmental > Terrestrial > Soil > Wetlands > Peat | place... | reverse complement strand
TTGAGTTGATCCTTCCGATCGAATATAATGACCGGTCGAAATCAAAGAGGATGGGCCAACCGGGATGTGGCATTAAAGACGAATCTCCGTTTGAGAAACCTGGTGTTCACTTCGCTTGCGCACTTTGTGAACGACGGGTGGTCTTCTTTGTTCCGGTTCTTGCGGCCTTGGTGGCGAATTTGAAAAATGCTTCGCCATTTGAACTCACCGTAATGTTCGTAGTATTCTATGGGTCGGCGACTATTCCAAGCCCCTATGTTGGCAGATTGGCGGACCGCACCGGTGGCACAGGCAGATTGCTGGGAGCAGGCATCTTGCTGCTCTCCCTCGGCCTGTTGGGGTACTATCTAACCCTTGAATCCACCGGACAGGCACACTTTCTGGCCCTTCTGCTTATCTCGGCGCTCCTTTCCGGGTTCGGTAGCGCATTTTACCACCCGTTGGGCGCTTCGATTCTCCAATCGTCATTCGGCGAGACAGAGCGGGGCCGTGCGTTGGGCGTTAATGGAGCCATCGCCAGCGTTGGCCGAGCCATCTACCCTACCGCATTCTTCCTTGTAGCTATCTCGCTCTCAACTGGCGGCTCCATTTTGGCCTTCGCCCTCGCCGGAATATTGGCCTCAGTAGTCATTTGGGCTGGTTTGAGACTGAGTGACACACGGAAACCGAACCGAGATCAAACCAACGAAGAGACGGGCAATACGCGAAAATATTTGACGCGTGGCATTATACTCTTGACGTTAGTCTCATTCATTCGCTCCGTAGCAACTACGGGAATTTATTCTTGGATACCGATCTACATGTCGAACCAGAAGGGTTTGGGCGTGACGAGCGCTCTAGGCTTCGACCTCTCGCTAATGTTCTCCACCGCCGTCATTGGCCAACCATTTTTCGGGTACTTGACCGATAAGTTCGACAGAAGGATTATCTTGGCAATCAGCAGCACAGGTTCAGCGGTGTCGATCTTAGCCTATCTATACACGTCTGGCGCAGCCGAACTTCTGATGCTTGCGCTATTTGGTTTCTTCACATTCGCCGCCTTTCCACTACTGCTTGCCTTAGCCTCAAACTATGAACCACCTGGGTCATCCTCCCTCGGCAACGCTTTGGTGTGGGGACTGGGCACAAGCGGAGGCAGCGTAATCGGGCCACTAATAACCGGAGCACTCGTCCTCACCGACTACAACCGTTTAGGCTATGCCTTTGAAGTCATGGCAGCGGGAGCAATAATCTCAGCCGCAATGACACTCATCCTACCCTCACAAAAGTTCAACACATGTCGAAGTGAAAGGTAACAATGCCGATTTCCATTCTGAAATCCATCTACGACCCCAAGTCGAGTGGCGATGGTTTCCGAGTCCTAGTCATGCAATACTGGCCTCGTGGCGTTAAGAAGAGTAAGGTTGATGCTTGGTACAGAGAGCTCGGGACCAGCAAAGAACTCATCAGAGCGTGGAAAACAGAAAAAGTATCATGGCCTGAATTCAAAAAACGATACATATCTGAGTTAAAGCAGGAACGCAAGCAAGCGTTGATTCGCGAACTCGCCAATCGCGCAAGAGCGGAAACAGTCGCTTTACTCTGCGGTTGTCGAGATCCAGCTAGATGTCACCGGGCTATCCTGAAGGAACAGATTGAGAAGGCCGCGTGACTAGCGGTCGAGACGTTGGAAGTTTGATGTATTTGCAGTAAAGAATATTCGCAAGCCATGCACCAGCGGTCCGCCGGTAGTCAAAATGACCGCAACCACTGAAACCCCAAAACCGAGGCTTGAATGGCAGACGATCTCCCCTGGCGTTGCCGAAGCGAAGTCGGGTTTGGAGAAATGCATCGCTAAAGGCGACCGCGGAGCAGGCCTAGAGAAGCCACTTCTACACCTTGTTAAGTTACGAGTGCCGCAGCTTCGGCTGTGCATACTGCATCGACAACACAGCGGATGCACACGAAAACCAGCTAGCGATTGGTTCAATTTTTGGCGAGCGCGTGAAGTCTTCCTAGTGGGTAGGTTAGGTTCTGCTCGATCACCACGACGATAAGGATTGAATCGACCTGAGCAGTGTACAACACGATGCCCTCAGGACCGAAGAATGCACACCACCAGGCTTTTACCAGCCCAGCGAACAGCAGGTGTAAGGCTTGGTGATGTTGAAAGCGATTAAGCTGAATGATGTTCCATCTGAAGATACTCTTGGCGGCATCTTTGAAGGTGGGAGCGTCAACACGAAGACGCTCATAGACAAGCAGCTTGGTGCAGAGGAAATCAAGGCTGCTATCGTAACCTTTTCCGCAGGGGCCCGAACAAAGATGCACGCTCACGACCATGAACAGGTTCTTTATATTTTGAGCGGCAAAGGAATTGTAGCCAACGAACATGAGCAGTACGTGGCTATGCCAGGCATGGTCTTCCTCATTCAGGCTGGAGAAAAGCACTGGCATGGCGCCACTCCTGAGAGCAGTTTCTCACACTTGTACATCTACAATTCGAAAACAGAAACCACCTACTAGACGGCTTGTCAGCACACTCGCGCCCACAAAGAAAAATCTGCACTGCCACAAATCTCCATTTTGGCGCAGTATTTCAGATCACCGCTCTCAGAAATTCTTCACGTTCCTAACCCTTCAATACTTAGTAGGAGATCGATTGCTGGTTCTGCGCCTGATCTTGCCTCACGTATAACAACGAAGGAAGCTTGTGAAGCATCCGCGGTTAATCTTGAATAAGGATTTCCAGACTTGTGATTAGAGTTTCGTTCTCTTCTTCAGTCCCTATGCTGACTCGCAGGTAGTCTAGAGCCCAGTCTGTAGGTGGACCACGAACCGCTATACCCTTCTTCATTAAATCCACCAGCAATGCCTCTGCCTTGATTCCGAGTCTGGTGGGGCTGACAAAGACAAAGTTTCCTTGGGGTTCAGGCGTAACCACGAATCCCATCGCTGAAAGTCTTTCTGACAGAAATCGCCTGCCGTTTTGCACTGTTGCCAGTGTCCTCGACAAGTGATCTCGGTCTTTCAGGGCTGTAATCGCGGCTTCCTGCGCCAACTCGCCATTGTTCCACTTTGGGCGAATTTTGAAAAGGATTTCAACGGCTTCACGTGCGCCAATCATGTAGCCAACTCGCAGATCTGGGAGGCCGTATGCCTTCGAGAATGTCCTTGTTACCAGAAGATTCTCGAATCTTCCAATTAGATTGACGGCTGTTACATCCTCGTAATTGTCCGCGAATTCGATGTATGCCTCGTCGCAAACCACCACACTATCAGGAGAGTCTTCACAGATGCTTTCAACCTGTTTCAGTGGAACGAGGCGACTCGTCGGATTATTCGGTCTCGTGACTATGATTATCTTCGTTTTCTTTGTCAGTCGTTTCCTTAGAGCGTCGGCTTTGAATTCAAATAGTGGATCGCTCAATGGTATGGGTACCGGGATCCGTGCGTCGACTGTAGCGGCGTCCGAATAGACGGAGAAACTGGGATCACCGTAGATTACTTCGTCAGATGGTCTAGAGAAAGCTCTGATTATGAAGGAGAATATTTCGCTGGAACCCGCAGCGACAAGTACGTTTTCGTCAGAAACTCCTCTCCCGACTGCAAACGCTATAGCGTTCCGTAGTTTGTTACAGCCTGAACTAGGGTACAACGAAACGTTTCCCGCAGCGTTGCGTATCGCATTCACGACTTTAGTTGATGGGCCCAACGGGTTTTCGTTAGAAGATAGCTTAACGATTTTTTCACGTTGGGTTCTGGCAATCTTAGCAATCTCTTCCGTTGTCGGCCCTGGTACGTAGTTCCGAAGTTTTAGAATCTCTGGTGTAGTGTTTCGAATGAATATACTTTCTTCACTCATTAGCAATCAGCCCGATTTCGTTTCCCGAGCAATTGGATGCGCTTTATTGTATTCTAAGGCGACTTTCTGAAGCGAACAGAATCGAACGTTCACTCTTCCCTTCATGTATCGTATCAAATCCTCAAGCATCGTGATGAGGTGCCCTCTTCCAATTACTTGGGGGTGCATACATATTGTGAACACGCCTTCCTTCACATGTTTATGCATGAAGTCGAATTGTCGTTTCCAATATTGGTAAATCGTTTCGACGGAAGTGAACGCGTACCTGAAAGGTTCCCACGAGAAAGTGAAAGCGGGCCAATCGTCGGCGTACCAGCTGAAAGGCATTTCGACAAGGGGTGTTTCGGCGCCGAAAATGTATGGTCCATTCGATGACCAGCGATCCCCGATTCTGACTCTGTAGGGATGAAAATCATCGCCCATCAGGCTACTATCATAGAGAAACCCGCGCTTAATCAAACTCTCAATTGTATGATCGGCTAGATCTAGGCCTGGGAATCTGTGACCGACGGGGTTGCACCCTGTGGCTCTCTTTAGCGAGGCGATTACTTGATTGAAAATCCGCTTCTCCTCTTCTGGAGTAGGGTCCACTTCATGTGCATATCCGTGGTAAGCAATCTCATGCCCTTCTTCACGTACGCGCTTGCAGAGTTGAGGGAAAGTGTCCACGGTGTGCCCTGGAATGAACCAAGTCGCCTCGATATCATACTTCTTCAAAAGTTCAAGTAGCCTTGGCGCGCCGACCCGCGCACCAAATTCTCCCCGAGATATGTCTACGGCAGTGGGCCGGTCTCTTCCACTGCTCCATCCTGTAAGCCACGCGGAGATTGCGTCAAAATCGAAACTTAGGCAAACAGTCGGTCTGGCCAAGTTACCTCACTATTGAACTATAGAGTTCGGGATTTCGATCATGAAGCAAACTGTAGAACGAGCGGGCTTCTTCTAAGCATTTTCTCGTGAGAATTCCTTCCACGACCGTTGTCCGATTGCCCCTTGTCTCACCTACGATTCTGCCAAGTGCGTCAACAATCCTGGTTCGTCCTAATCTCTCCCAGTAACCGAGACGCTTTCCCATGTACACTGTTCCTGCTCCATCACAAGCGATGACGTGTACGAGGTTGGTCAAAGCGGCGGCGCGTGGTAATGTGTTCCACATCAGTGCTTTGCTCTGCTTTGACCCGATACCTCCAGAGTTTCCGCCTTTAAACGACGATGAGAGAATTACGATTACTTCAGCTCCATCTAAAGTTAGAATCCGAGCGACTTCAGGAAACCACATATCATAGCATACCATCAGGCCAATTCTGCCGATTTTCGTATGAATAGCTTCGATTCTGTCTCCTCTTGTGTACGGAGAATCGTCAATGCCAACCAGATGGGTCTTGCGCGTATGGCCCACGTAACCATTCGGACCAACTAGAACAGCGGCATTGTACACTGACATAGGGCGTTTGCCTCGTTCTGCGGCCCCAAAGGCCACGTAGCATCCTGCTTCCCTCGCCGCTCTTTCCATTCTCGAGGTGGAGGGCCCAGGAATTTCTTCGGCCATTTTCCAAAGATTTCTCCTGAACTTGAATGTACTCGGGTCGCCACCATACCCTGTCAATGAAAGCTCTGGAAAAACAATCAAATCGGTCTTTGTGCCGAGCTTCTCGACGGTTTTGATCATTGCGTCAAGATTCGAAATCTTACGCTCGATAGGAACTGTTTCGCATTGAACCGCAGCGACTCGACAGATTTTCTTCAAGTGCTATCCTGTCTGGGCATGGTCCACGGATTCTCTGAATCTATCCATTAGTTCCGTGTAGTGCTCGCTTCCAAGTGGGTAGGCTTTTCTGCTGTGCGTAAGTCGGAGGTCATACAACAGTTCAGCGAACTTGACCGCAACGTTTCCCGGTTGGAGCACCGGGATCCCTAGTTCTTTCATAAGCCAACCTTCGGAGCCCACAAATGAGGTGCATCCCAAGATGAGCACGTCGGCGCCATCCTGCTCAACGGCCTTTCTGGATTCTCTCAGAAGGCCGTCGTTCAGCAGATTACTTCCCGAATCCTGTAGCTCAGGAAAGTTCACATCCACCTCCCTCACGGAAATTAAACGATCTTCCAGTCCCGCTGCTACAGCCTGTTTCCTAAAGAGCGGTTCCTCGTAGCCTTTCAGAGCGATTATGGAGAACTTCTTTCCAAGAATTGATGCCAGATGCATTGAAGATTCAAGAGGGCCGATTACAGGTATGCTAAGACGCTCCCTGAGTGCCTCCAATGGCCCATCTTCAGTGCAATCCGTCATCACAGCATCGTAGCCCTCTTTTTCAGCCTTCTCGGCTTCCAGAAAAACCAGAAAATCTGATAGCAGCATCTCGTAAGTGAATGGGCCATGTAAAGTGGGACCCTGCTGCAAGTTGAATAAATCCACTTGAGTCCCCGTTCTGGCGATTCGACGCCGTTCGGCTTCTCGGCTTGCTAGATCTTGTTTGGTGATTGGGAGAGGCATGACATCCTTTATTCTCATTTGGAACACGCGGACTTCTGAGGACAGCTTATAACGCTACCTGGTGGAACTCATCAGACGAATTTAAGTCGGACCGAACTTAGATCGTCCCGAAAGGAACTGGGGATAAGAATTATCAGCGACGGTCTTTTGTACGGCTTTGCCGGGTAAATGAGATGGCGAAAGTCTACGTTTACCTATGGTTTGATATTGAGGATTACATAACTGAGGAATCGCATGAACTTCCCATTACAGCTTTTCGTATCTTGAGCAAATACAACGTGCCGGTCACATGCAAGATAGTTGCAGAGAAAGTTCGCGCACTCAAGGCACGAGGCCGAGACGACGTAATCCAGGCAATATCTGAACATGATGTTGGATACCACCTAGATACGCATAGCCGACACCCAACCATGTACGAGTACCTTAGCAACTTGAATGTGCAAGCCGGCGCAAAGGAATTCCTAACGCGAGAAGCTGAAGGATTTTCATTCGTTAAGCAAGTCTTTGGCACGGCCCCTTCATGCTTCGGCCACCCAGGGCCAACATGGGCTCCTCACACCTATCCCGCACTCCAAGAACTGGGAATTCAACTCTACTTAGATGAAACACCCATCCTCAATCTCAAGAACGAACCATACTGGTATTGTGGCTTATTGAACCTGAATGGCGCAAACAACAATTTCATCGTTTTCGATTTTGAGTTCGAAAGGCCTCAGGCGATACAGGCTTTGAAAAAGAAGTTCAGAGGAGTCTATAAGAGGCTACAGCGAGATCGAAAGAGCGGATTCGTGAGCATACTATTTCACCTGCACACAGCCATTAACCAAAAGTTCTGGGACGAGGTTAACTTCGGATCCGGGAAAAACCCATCGAAGGAAGAGTACGTAAGACCGCCGCCGCAACCTCGTGAAGTGACGTTACGGGCTTGGAGCGATTTCGAAGAATTGATTCGTTACATTAAACAATTCAAGAACGTAGAGTTCATTACCGCAAGAGACGCGCTTAAGATTTGTGGAGAGACGGGTCCGCGCATTCTTAACGCGGCTCAACTGAAACTAGTCTCGAAACATTACAGTTCATCAACTGATTATTGGAGGAAGGGATCGATGTGCCTATCCCCAGCGGAAGCATTCTATGCGATTGTTAAGGCACTCAGCTGCCAAAGCGCAGGCCAGAGTAACGAAGTGGAGGTGAAGAGCTTGTTAGGGCCGATGGAATCTTTCCGAAGTAAAGATAGAGGAGTGGTTCAAGTGCGGGAATTTTTGATCGCCGCACAGAACGCACTTGAGCACATGGACGAGGAAAAACATTTGCCTAGCATGATCAAAATCAGCGCCTGCGCTTTAAGCCCGGAGAGTTTCCTCGTTACCGCGTCGAGATTACTCAACAGAACACTCTTAGGAAAGAAAATGCCAACCACAATAGTGATATCTGCGGCCAACCCTCCAAATCTCAAGTACGTCGACGACTTCAGTTTCAGAAAAGCATGTAAATGGAAAGTATTGCCTCCAAAATTCAAAGCTCCCAGGATACTTGAGCAAATAAAGCTACAGGCGTGGACACTCAAACCAGCAATCATACGCTCAGAGATGGCGTGAGAAGATTATGCAATCTGTAGACCTCGTTATCGATCAAGGAACAATTATTTCACCAGAAGCTAGCTACGTCGCATCCATCGCGATTGAAAATGGCAAGATAGTAGCCATCGGCCAACACGCGAACATGCCCCGAGGTGACCGCATAATCAATGCTCGGGGCAAGATGGTACTTCCGGGCGCAATAGACGCGCATGTTCACGTCGGCCAGCCTTGGGAAGGAACTAAGCGCCCAACCTACTATGCCGAAGATGTTGAATCGGCTACTCAAGCCGCTGCGATGGCCGGCACGACTACCATATGCGATATGCCGGACTCAATGCCTCTTGTCACATCGGCGACAGTATTCAAACGCAAAATCGAGTTCTGGTCAAAGCGGGCATACGTGGACTACGCATTACACGGAGGATTCGTTCCAAACACCAACTTTGAGAAACTGATACCGCCTCTCTGGAGGGCGGGAACGACAGCGCTCAAGACGTTCATGTGCTTCTCGGAAGACATCTGGCCAGCAATGCTTGACGGAGAGTTATACGACGCTCTTCAAGTGATACACAAGGTAAATGGTTTCGCCATTCTTCATGCCGAAAACGACCACATGCTCACTCAAAACAAGAAAAAACTCGACATGGATCATAGAGTAGACTTCAAATCTCACTTGGAATGGCGGCCGCCAATTGTCGAGTACGAAGCTGATAGAAGGGCCACCTTTCTTCTAAATCATGCGAAAACAAGAGGCCTCATTGTCCATACTAGTGTCCCGGAAGGCGTTAGAGAAGTTCAAACTGCTCGCGCAAACGGCCAGGAGGCTTACGTTGAGACCTGCCAACATTACCTGTATCTGACAGACAAAGATGTTGAACGAAGGGGGCCGTGGGTAAAATGCTCTCCACCACTGCGTGACAAGAGCCGAGTTTTAGAGATTCGCCATCAGCTTGCACGGGGAGAGATAGATTCGGTAGGTTCGGATCACTCACCTTTCGATAAGGATGATGTCAAGAAGTCCGAGGGAAACATGTGGTCGGCTGAGGCAGGTATGCCTGAGCTGGAAACAGGTACGCCATTAATGTTGAACGGCGCAAGTGAAGGTTGGATTTCTCTTAACAGAGTGGTTGCAGCGACTTCTGAGAACCCAGCGAGAATTTATGGATTGTTTCCCAAGAAGGGAAAGATTATGTTAGGATCGGACGCGGACCTAATTATCGTTGACATGAAGAGACGGTGGAAGGTAAAGGACTCAGAGCTAAAGATGAAAAGCGGTTGGTCCCCATATAGCGGCAAGGTACTCAGAGGTACTCCAATCCTTACCGTCGTCAGGGGAGTGGTGGTTATGGAAAATCGTGAGATTACCGGCGAGCGAGGCCATGGAAATTTCAATGCACGTTCCAACGAGAACTCGTTAAGTGCAGAATTGAATCCGACACGCCTAGGGTCTACGGTGTTTTGATGGAGTATCTTGACGGAGGTCAAAACTGCAGACTAGGCTGAACGCCACGACAGGGGTACCCTTACTTTGCCCTTTACTTGCTCGGTCTTTATTGATAACCATGTACTGCTCTTTAGCCTGAATCTTTTTTGTTAGGGCGGTGAGTTAGTTGAGAGACGGTTAAGCGTAATCAGATCGTCGTGTTATCCAGAAACGAATAGTCGACTCTTTACACCCTTCTCGTCAATGTTAACGATGATTCCGCGTAAGACTCCTTCTCCATACTCGCTCCCTGGATTGTAGCATATGGTTCTTCCAATCTTTGTCTCTCCTCTCGATTCGTGAATATGTCCATGAAGTCCAATCATAGGTTGGTACTTCTCTATCATCTTCCGGACCGAGGTGCTTCCAACAGGTATCATTTCTACGCCCGTGCCAGGCGAAACCACAGGTTTGAGATCTTTCCCAAGCTTGGGTGCAACGTCTATGCCAGAATTATAAGGTGGGCAGTGGAAATTGAATATACAATTCTTCATGTCCTTTACTTCTGAAGCCATCCTCTCGATCTTCATCTCCAGTTCCTCTTCACTCGCTTCGCGGGGGCTATTCCAAGGAGTTGGATTGCTATAGCCCGAGCTGATCATTTCATGATGATTATCTATCGTCACAACTTTACTTTCAGGATTGACGATGGAGCTTGAGGAGTTCAATACTTCGTCTATTACGAAAGAGTCGTCGTTTCCGGGGGTCATGTATACCTTAGCTCTCAGGTCCTTGAGTCGTTCTTCACCGATGTCCATCCAGCGTTTGAGCGTCTCGACCATAACTTTGTTGAATAGGGCATCGACCTTTGCCTGATCGGCGTTGAGTTCCTTCATTTCGTTAGGCTCAGTGTAATAGGGGTAAAAGCCGTTGTACCGAATATTATTTTCAAGTTTTTCGAGCTCTGCTTTGTCTTTTGCAATCACCTCGGCTCCAAGGAGCCGTGAACTGAATGCGTTCTCGCTTACTTTCACGATTGGAACAATCATCTTCCCGGTCATGTCTCCCCCCATTATCACCACGTTGGCCTTGTACATCTTCGCGGCATTCAGGAATTTGATGAAGACCCTTTCTGAACCGTGAAGATCGGTTGTGTAGAATATTCTCGTTATCGCCAATCCTGGACATCCCTGATTGTTTCATCAACCTCGTTGTACCACTTCTTTCTCTCGCCAATGCGCGCTCGGATTTTGAAACCTGACGTTTTAGGTTCATTTTCTATTAGAGCCAGTAAACGGTCAACTTTGGATATTACGTCGTTCTTGTCGCTTTGCTCTATCGCGTAGTCCTGCAACAGCAACTTGGTTTTCTTCAGGTTGTTCGTAACTGTGTGGTAGAATCCCCAGTCTTTGCTCATCAGCCCGGCGATATATACACCATTGATACATTCTTTGTCCGAATCCGCTAATTCGTGGGCTCTCATGAGAACGATCGTATCCTTGATATCTTTCTCGTTAATCTCTTGGATTTGCATCTTCGCTAGTAGGAGGTCAGCAATTGAAATTGTGGGGAAATCGGTCTTGAGACGGTCTCGCAAGTCGAGCGTATGACTCATTTCTAATTTGTCTGTGAATACATCTACGTTAAACCTGTTTCTTGGTTCTACGTAGATCTGCCTGTAAGCCCAAATTGCAGGTGTTCGTCTAACCCTTGGCTCCGGGTTGTACCCGTTTTTCTTGAAAAATGGCTCCACCCTCTCTTGTTGTTCGCCATTAGTTATGACGTCGACATCCGCGACTTGCGTTTCTCTACCCAACTTTTGGAGTAAGTTGAGAAATGCAGAACAATGGATTCTAATGGCCAGGCCACCGAGAATTCTCAGAACTATGGCTTCGCTCTCTGCTTTTTCAACTAAAGAACGAATCTGAGAGACAAAATCTTCTGAAGAAATGTTGGGAGTTTGAGGTTTCTCCAAATCGGCGCACGTGCACTTTAGCTTGGGGGTATTTCCTTAAAGACGAGTGACAAGTCGAGCCCTCGGGATTTCTGCATGGCTCTTGCTACCCAGAAAAAGACTACTCCGATCACAAATACCACGCCGAGTAGCACAAGTGAAATGTTAGACAAGTTCGCGGGAATACCTGCGTAGCTTGGGTTCAGAGCGACGAATATGTCCATGGCGATCACTGATAAGGCCCCTAGCACTCCAAAGATTGTCATCGTAGGCACGCCAGCAATTCGTCTCTTAACATACGTGGGTTGAGCTTCGAACGTCTCCTTCCTTATGAATGGAAATACAGCGGCGGATGCGCAAGCGACAAGCCAAGCGGTATTGTAGCCTGTTGTGAAGTTGGAGTATGAGAATGCTAGTGGGAAGATTAGATCATAGAAGGCAATCCCGAACACAGCAACTATGGTAATCGTGATTACTGACCGTATTGGGGTGTGATATTTTGTATTTACCTCAGAAAACCATGTGGGTATGACGCCGTCAAAACTCCAGGCAAACATGTTTCGTGTGGCTATCAGGTAATAGGACATGGCGAGCAAGTAAAGCCACGATATCATGCCTACCAATGTAAGAATGACCATGCCTATGTTCGGGGCGGCGATATCGACGATTAAGGGTAAGAACGGTGAAACGGGTAGTGTGTAAGCCGAAGGGACGTTGACTGAGAGGTAGCTTAGAGCGGACATGAATTGGTAACCGGTAGCGCTGAAGAGCGCTACGCCGATAAGAGTGTCGAACACGAAGATTCCTATGAGTGCCCCCAAGGTGGACCAGACGGCTGTCTTGCTAACTTCTTTGATTTCGCCTGAGAAGAAGTTCACTATGTTTGCTCCGCCCAACGTGAAGTAACTTATCGGGAGACTGACTACTGTTGCTCCCCAAACAGCATTCCAGTTCACTGCCATGCTCATTCCGTTGGTTTGAGCAGACTGGATGATCATTTGGTAGCTGTTCGTACTATTCGTATAGGGTTGCGCAAAGTGGTTGAACGAAGCGATGAAGCTGCTTAGTGGAGTCACTCCTAGGACCACTATCCAGGCAATGACTGTCACCATGCCGATCACGAAAGTGACTAGGTTCACGATCTTGAGCCATTTCACCTGAACGATCATCAGTATCATTACGAATAGCATAGTCACCGTGCCTATAATGAAGGCCCAGATTGGTTGAGTTGCAACTGTCCCGAGTGTCGTTAAGTAGCTGCTATTCAAGGCCGCTCCACCAACTGTCAGAGATGAGGAAACTGCGGTTTCAGCCATGAAGAGGCAATTCCACGCGATGCCAAGTATCGCAACAAACGTCCAGAAGAAATTGTTTGCGAATCCCAGTGTGGAGTTTACAATTCGACTCACGAAAACGTAGTCGCCTCCAGAGCGTGGCATAGCAATGGTAATCTGAGAATAGGCGAGTACAACGAACAGGTTCAGAACCATTGCGATGAACAGACTCAACACATAGTTGTAGCCCGGTGCGAATGCTAGACTGGTCGAGTAAACAAGAAGCGTTCCTGATCCAAGATTGATTGCGCCCACCGCGATGATGAACGTATCATAGACTCCGAAAGGTCTTGTTAGTCCTGTTGCTTTCCTGGTGAAAACTTCTTTGCTCAATTTTTCTCTAACTACAAGTTCATCTTATCTCTATTTAACGCTTCGCCGCACTTGTCTCAAATCAATACCGATTGCGGAATAATCGATTGGTCGAAAGTGTCAAGTATAATGAACGTGCAAGATCTTGTGGTTCGATTAGGAATTTGAACAAGCGACAGTCGAAGACCTTACTGCCTCTGGATGAACTGGACAGAAGAGTAATCAC
>Ga0187784_10003217_pt1 | contig 13165 bp, 12 predicted proteins | sample 1015_SJ02_MP15_2_FD_132964 | JGI IMG/M metagenome (GOLD analysis project Ga0187784, IMG submission 132964) | Tropical peat soil microbial communities from peatlands in Department of Meta, Colombia - 1015_SJ02_MP15_20_MG | ecosystem: Environmental > Terrestrial > Soil > Wetlands > Peat | place... | reverse complement strand
GCGGCGCTTCTTTACGCCGTTATTGGGACTACACTTACCCATTTGATCGGCAAACCGCTCATAGCGTTGAATTTCCAGCAGCAACGCTTTGAAGCCGATTTCCGTTTCAATCTGGTGCGAACCCGCGAGAATGCCGAGCAGATCGCCGCGCTGCGCGGCGAAGCGGCCGAGCGCGAGCATCACTTGACGCGTTTCAGCTCGGTCGTCGGCAATTGGTTTGCCCTGATGCAGCGGCAGAAGCAGCTTACTTTCTTCACGCAAAGCTACTCGCAAGCCTCGGTGATTTTTCCCTATATAGTCGTCGCGCCTGCCTATTTCTCCGGCGCCGTACAGCTTGGCGGGCTGATGCAAACGGCGTCCGCGTTCAACAGCGTGCAGAACGCCCTCTCCTATTTCATCACGGCTTACCGGCAGATCGCCGAATGGCGCGCCATCGTCGTCCGCCTGACTGGATTTGAGCAAGCGATCGCGGCCGGCCGCGCGGTCGCAGTAACGCCGCCGGTCGTGGAGTTGGCCACCGAAAAGACCAGTAGGCCGTTTGCAATCGACGAGCTTGAAGTCCGTTTACCCGACGGCTCACCCATCGTCACCGCCGAACGAGTTGCGTTTCCGCCGGGAGAGAGCGTGCTGGTCACTGGCCCGTCCGGCGCCGGCAAATCGACGCTGCTGCGGGCCATCTCCGGCATCTGGCCGTTCGGGTCCGGACGCGTCAGCGTACCCGACGGCGCCAAAGTCATGCTGCTGCCGCAGCGGCCTTATTTCCCTCTCACTACGCTTGCCGATGCGGTCGCCTATCCGGCAAAGCACGGCACGTTCGATCACGCGCGGGTTGCCGAGGCACTCGCCGCAGTTGGGCTCCCGCAGCTTGTGTCACGTCTCGACGAGCAGGCGCACTGGAACCGCATGCTGTCCCAGGGCGAACAGCAAAGACTCGGGATCGCGCGCGCGCTGTTGCACGCGCCGGACTACCTTTTCCTTGATGAAGCGACCGCCGCGCTCGACGAACGCGCTGAAGCGGCGCTTTATCGGCTGTTGCAGGAGCGGCTCAAGGGTACAACCATCGTCTCAATCGGCCACCGCTCGACGCTGAACGCCTTTCATCGCCGGCGCATCGAAGTGGTGCCGGAGCGAGGTTTTGCTCAGGTCAAGGAAAGGCCGCTCGTATCCGCAGCCGAATAAGAATGGCTTCGGCGCGAGGAACGGCTTGCGTCCGCCCTGGTGCGCCATAGATGAAAGTTTAGAACATCCGACAGAGGGACGCATGATGAAAGCAACGGTAGATGATCGCGTCGTCGCCGATAGCGACGATATTGTCGAGGCCCATGGCTATAGCTATTTTCCCCGCGCCGCGGTGCGCATTGACTGGCTGGAAAAGGTGGAAAAGACCGCGCACGATCTCGAATGTCCGCACGGCGTGCAATTCTATGACGTCGTCATTGACGGCAAGCGCCACGCGCGCGCCGCTTGGTCATACGAGAAACCGCAGCCGAAAATGGCCCGAGTCGGCGGCCGCTTCGGTTTCTGGGAAGACGTCGAGGTAGCCTAGCCGCGCTTTAAAGGGTGCGAAACTTCTAAGCGGCCGCTTCCTTGCGGTTGGGTTCGAGACGGACGTCGACCAAAGCGACCAGCGCGTCGACTGCCGGAGGATGCCAGCCGGCCAGTGCTGAAGATCGCACCCCACCGTCGGGATGCGGGTTCTACATGGATCATTCTTACGCGCAAAGCAGGCCGCGGCCATCAGTTCCAACGGCACGGCGCGCGCTCGCGCGCGCGCCGTCAAGTTTGTGCTTGGGCGAGCCGGACCGGGAAACGTCTTAGGTCGTGCCGCTTTCCCCGAAATCGGAACTGGGCGGCGGGGTCCATGCCGGAGCCGGTGCCGGCTCAGCCGCCGGCACTGGGGCCGGTTTCCTGGCCGGGGCCTTGCGCTTCGGAGCCGCCTTTTTCGCCGAACGTTTCGCCGGTTTTCGCGCCGCAGACTTCGCGGCTTTCTTTTTCTTGCGCGCCGGAGCCGCCTTCTTTTTCGTCGATTTTTTCTTTGCCTTCGCTTTCTTCGCCATGATCGTCCTCCCGATCCAAGCTACGACTATGAAAATCCAGTCGGCCCCATTGGAGGCCGGGTTCACGCCACAATACCGACGAGTTCCCTTTCAGCCCGCGGCAGCAGACGGCCCCCGGGCCGTTTGCTGCCGACGCCCTTGCAGCGCGGGCGGACAGGGACCGCCGCTCGCCCAGTCGATCAATTCGACTGTATGAACGGTCGGGACACTCGTACCCGCGGCGATCTGAGTCATGCAGCCAATATTTCCCGCCGCGATCACTTCAGGTCGCAATCTCTCGATAGTACCGACTTTGCGCTCGCGCAACCTCCTTGCGATATCGGGCTGCAGAATATTGTAGGTCCCGGCGGAGCCACAGCACAAATGGCCGTCCGGTACGTCCTTCACGACGAAACCAAGCTTGGCGAGAAGGTCTTTCGGTTGGCGGGTGATCCGCTGCCCGTGTTGAAGCGAGCAGGCAGCGTGGTAGGCAACGACCAGTCCCGGAGGCGTCGGGACCGATTCGAACGGCAAGGCGGCGAGGTACTCGGCGACATCGCGTGCAAGCTTCGCCACTTCGGCGGCGCGCTCGCGGTAAAGCGGATCGGTTCGCAGCATGAAACCGTAGTCCTTGACCGTCGTCCCGCAGCCCGAGGCAGTGATAATAATGGCGTCTATGTCCCCAAGTGCGGTCCAGGCGTCGATATTGGCGCGGGCTTGCGCCAGGGCCTCGTCCTCGCGTCCCATGTGGTGGACCATTGACCCGCAGCAGCCAGCGTTCTTGGCCACGACTACCTCGACGCCGCAGCGGTTAAGCGTGCGAATGGCCGCGGCATTGATTTGCGGGGCGAGCACGTCGTTGACACAGCCGGCGAGCAGCGCCACGCGACCTCGTGTCACGCCTCCCGCGGCAGGAAAGGTTTGCGGGGCAAGCGGACGGTGCGGCCCGCGCCAGGGCGCAAGGCGAAGCATGGCGGCAAGTCGCTTTAGCCCGATCGCCTCGGCCATCCCGGAGAGCGGCTTTACGATCCTTGCGGCCGCAAGGGCGAGCCTGAAGCGTTGCGGATAGGGCAGCACCAGAGCAAGCGTGTCGCGCAATAATCGCTCAGAAAGCGGACGCACATAGGTGTTTTCGATATGGACGCGGGCATGGTCGACGAGGTGCATGTAATGGACGCCGGAGGGGCAGGTGGTCATGCAGGCGAGGCACGACAGGCAGCGATCGATGTGCAGGGCGACTTCCGCGGCCGCTGCCCGATCGTTTTCGAGCATGTCCTTGATGAGGTAGATGCGTCCGCGCGGCGAATCGAGCTCATTGCCGTCGAGCACATAGGTCGGACACGTAGCGGTGCAGAAGCCGCAATGCACGCAGGCGCGCAGAATTTTCTCCGATTCGGCGATATCCGGATCGGCAAGCTGCGCGAGCGTGAAGGAGGTTTGCATAACTAGACCCCCGCCCACATGCGGCCGGCATTGAGAACGCCTTTGGGATCGAAGCCCTCCCTTACGCGCTTCGTCAACGCCGCGAGCGTCGGATTCTGCGGCTCGAACACGTCGACCTTGGCCCGCAGCGCGGCCGGTGCGCGAATAAGCGTCGCGTGGCCGCCAGCCGTTCCGACGATCGCCCGCACGAGGGCTGCCCCGGCGTCGTCTGCTGGCGGCAATGCTGCCCAGACGAGCCCGCCGGCCCAGTCGTAAAAACTTTCGGCCTGCGCCAACTCAGTGAGCTTTCGGCCGATCTCCACTCCGCGCGTCGGCGCAGTCGAAATCCGCCAAACGTAGCGGTCTCCATATGGGCCGCCAGCGGCAAATGGCGCGACGTCGCGGATCGCTCGCCATAGCCCGCGCGACGCGGCGGCGCTTAAGCTCTCAAGCTTGCCGAACCCGGCAAGGAGTTTGGCGAGCACGTCCTTGCGATGAGCGACGGAAGGGGGGACACCTTCAAGCCGTAACGCGGTCGTGCCGCCGCCCAGAGCCTGAAGCTCGCCGACCCGCGAGGCCGGCCCCGCCGGCAAATGCGCCGCCCCCGAAACGTCGGCGTACGAGCCCATGGCAACCGTCATCGCCTGTGCGGCCCTCGCGTCATCGCGCGGAAGGATAAGCAGGGTTTCCTCCATCTCCGCCCGCGGCAATGTCTTGACCGTTACCTCGGTCATGGCCGCCAGCGTGCCCCAGGAGCCGGCGAGAAGCTTGCACAGATCGTAGCCGGTGACATTCTTGACCACGCGGCCGCCGGATTTGAAGCTTTCGCCGCGTCCGGAGACAGCCGTGACGCCGAGAAAGTGATCGCGCGCGGCCCCGGTTTTCACCCGCCGCGGGCCGGATAGATTGGCCGAAATAACGCCCCCGATGGTGCCGGCGCCGGGAGGCACACCGAGCAGCGGTCCATAGTCGGCGGGTTCGAAAGCGAGTTCCTGCGCACTCCCCGCGAGCAGCGTTTCGATCTCGGCGAGTGGGGTGCCAGCTTTCGCCGACAGCACAAGCTCTGCCGGCTCGTAGAGCGTAATCCCGGACAAGCCCGAAAGATCGAGTGTGGCATCCCATTGCGCAGCGCGGCCGATCGTTCGCTTGCTGCCCCGCCCGACGATTTCCAATGCCTTGCCGTCCGCGAGCGCCCATTGGACCACTTGCTCGACCTCCGCCGCATTTCGCGCTTTGATATCCGCACTCATCGGAAGCGAGCAGCTCAAAACCGCGGAAGGTCGGGGAACGCCACGCGCCCGGCATGGACGTGCATTCGTCCGAGTTCGGCGCAGCGGTGCAAAGTGGGAAACACCTTTCCGGGGTTGAGCAGGCTCTTTTCGTCGAAGGCGCATTTGAGCCGCTGCTGCTGATTGAGATCGGCCTCGGAAAACATCACCGGCATAAGATCGCGCTTTTCCACGCCGACGCCGTGCTCGCCGGTGAGCACGCCGCCAACTTCAACGCACAGCCGCAAAATATCGGCGCCGAAATTCTCCGCGCGTTCAAGCTCGCCCGGCATATTGGCGTCATAGAGGATGAGCGGATGCAAATTGCCGTCACCGGCATGAAACACATTGGCAACACGCAGCCCGTATTGCGCCGACAGTTCCTTCATGCGGTGCAGCACCAGCGGCAGCTTCGCCCGCGGAATGGTTCCATCCATGCAGTAATAATCGGGCGAGATACGGCCAACCGCCGGGAAGGCGGCTTTGCGGCCAGCCCAGAACAAAAGCCGTTCGTCCTCGGAATTGGACAGCCGGCAGGTGACGGCGCGGCACTCCCGAGCGATCTCCTGCACTCTAGCGAGTAAATAATCGACTTCGGCGCGCGGCCCGTCGAGTTCAACAATGAGCAGCGCCTCGACATCGAGTGGATAGCCGGCATGGACGAAATCCTCCGCCGCGTGGATGGCCGGGCGATCCATCATTTCCATACCGCCGGGAATGATGCCGGCACCGATAATGCGGGCGACGCATTCGCCGCCGTCCTCCGAGCTTAAAAAACCGATCAGCGCCGCGCGGGCGGTTTCCGGTTTGTTTAGGATGCGCACTGTGACTTCGGTGACGACGCCAAGAAGCCCTTCCGAACCAGCGACAATGCCCAAAAGATCGTAGCCCGGCGAATCGAGGTAGCTGCCGCCGAGCCGCAAAATCTCGCCGTTCATCAGCACCAGTTCGCAACCGAATACGTTGTTCGTGGTGACTCCGTATTTGAGGCAGTGCACGCCGCCGGAATTTTCCGCCACGTTGCCGCCGATGGTGCAGGCAATCTGCGACGAGGGATCCGGCGCATAATAGAATCCCGCATCCGCGACCGCCTGCGAGACGGCGAGGTTGGTGACGCCGGGTTCGACCACCGCTATCCGGTTGTCGTAATCGATGGCGCGGATACGGTTGAACTTGGCCATGCCGAGCAGGACGCCGTCGCCGAGCGGCAGCGCCCCGCCCGAGAGCGATGTGCCGGCGCCGCGCGGCACGACTTTGACGCCTTGGCGGTGGCAGTAGCCGAGAACGGCCGCAACTTGCTCGGTTGTCTCCGGCAGCACCACCACCATGGGAAGCTGGCGGTAGGCGGTCAAACCATCGCTCTCATAGGGCCGCATTGCCGCTTCCGAATCGATTACGCCTTCGCCTGGGACTATTCGCCTCAGCGTCGCGACGATCTCGGCCCTGCGGGCGAGAACGGCGCCATCAGATTGCGGCATCGCGACCGACATGTCGAAGCTCGATGTTTCGGTTATTGGCGAAGATCGTCACGGCGAGGAAAAAGGTCAAGGCGACTTTGTCACTTGTTGTTTGTGGCTGGCGCCGGTGCGTCCCGTGCGCGAGCTATTGACGCACAAATGACGGCGGGGAAGATATCCTAAGCGGCGGCGCGGAGCCGCCCGCCCGCGCCGGAGTTCGTTGATCTTGCGCAAACTCGGCTCATTTCGCTCGTGATATTTGTGCTTTAATGGTTCATCGCTAAGCCGGAGGAAATGTCGCCATGATTAAGGACATTGTCGTCAATTTGGGCGTCGGTGAGCGAGCGAACCAAGCCGGCGACTATGCGGTTTCCATCGCAGCCGCGTTCGACGCTCATCTTGCTGGCGTCGCGTTTCTCTATGATCCGATCGTTCCGATCTCGGGGGCGGGCTACATTCCTGCCGATGTGATCGAAAGCCAGGAGCGCGAGAACGCCGCGGCGGCAAAAGCCGCTGTTGATCGTTTCCTCGCGGCGGGCGAGCGCGCCGGCATTTCCGCCGAACCGCTGACCATGAGTGCAAGCCTTGCAGGCGTCGCCGACCAGTTCAGCCGCATCGCGCGGCGCTTCGATCTGTCCGTTGTGGGACAGGCCGAACCAGAGACCAGCGCCGTCGAGGAGGTCATTGCCGAAGCCGCCTTGTTTGAATCCGGGCGCCCCGTCATCGTCGTCCCCTATATCCAAAAAGAGCCGCTCAAGCTCGATGAGGTCATGGTGTGCTGGGACGGCAGCCGTGCGGCCGCTCGCGCCATCGGTGATGCGGTGCCGCTGTTAAAGAAATCGAAGCACGTCGAGATCGTCATTGTCTCGAATGAGCCCGGTAAACAGGACGAGATCGCCGGCGCCGATATCGGCGGGCATCTGGCGCGGCATGGTCTCAACGTCGAAGTCAGGCGCACGGTCCTTGGCGATATCGACGTTGCTGACGTTCTCTTGTCGCATGCCGCCGATTCCGGTTGCGACTTCATCGTCATGGGCGGCTACGGCCACTCGCGCTTGCGCGAGTTCGTGCTCGGCGGCGTCACTCGCAGCATTTTTCGCTCAATGACAGCCCCGGTGCTGATGTCACACTAGGTTCGGCAGCAAACCGATTGCGTGCGACCGCCATACCTCCATGCGGCGCCGTTGTTTTTGTTTGCCGGATCGGCAAACGCGCTTTCCGGTCATTGACGGGCAAAGGCGGAGCGTGTCACGCTTTCACGGCTGCCGGATTTCGGCGGCCAAACGTTCCGCCGTGCTGGTGGCGTTATAAAAACATGGAAAAGCAATCTGGCAGGAGGCGGTCAAGATGGCGACGACACCAGCGTGACCGACCTCTCCGCCACGCTTGCGGATGCCCGGCAGAACGGCGCGCGTCTGCTCGAGGTTGCCGATTTGACCATGCGCTTCGGCGGCATCGTCGCTCTTGAATCGGTCGCCTTCGCGGTGGAGAGCGGCCGGATAGTGGGATTGATCGGACCGAACGGGGCCGGCAAGACCACCCTGTTCAACTGTTTGAGCCGGCTCTATCGCCAGAGCGGCGGCGACATCCGATTAAACGGGCATTCTTTGCGCCGTTGTGCGCCCTCGGACATCGCAGCACTCGGCATCGGCCGCACCTTTCAGGCACCGGCATTGTTCGCCTCGATGTCGGTGCTCGATAACGTCAAAGTCGGGGCGCACGCACGCGGCCACAACGGGCCGCTCACCGACGCGCTTACGCTGCCGGCGACGCGGCGCGAAGAGCAGGAATTCGAGCAAACCGCCCGCACAATGCTGGCTTTTGTCGGCTTGGCGGATTTGGCGCCGCGCCCGGCGGAGACTCTCTCTCTTGGGGCGCGCAAGCGCGTGGAATTGGCACGCGCGCTTGCCGCGCGGCCGCTGTTGCTTCTGCTCGATGAGCCCGCCGGCGGTCTCAACCATGAAGAGGTGGCGGCGCTCGGCGCCCTGATCCGCTCCATTCGCGACCAGCTCGGCATCACCATTCTGTTGGTCGAACATCATATGGGCCTGGTGATGAGTCTCTCCGATCAGGTCGTGGTGCTCAATTTCGGGCGCGTCATCGCCGACGGTCCGCCGGCAGAGGTGCGCGACAATCCATCAGTGACCGAGGCATACCTCGGGACGCGGCACTGATGGCGCCGATTCTTGAGCTTCGCTCGCTGCGGGCCTTCTACGGTCAGTCGGAAGTCGTGCACGGAATAGACGTCACGGTCGAGGAAGGCGGCATGACCGTGCTGCTCGGCGCCAACGGCGCCGGCAAGACGACCACGCTGCGCGCGCTTTGCGGCATGGTGCGCCGCGACGGAGAAATCTTGTTTGCCGGAGAGGCGCTGCACCGGCGGAGCACCGAAGAGATCGCGAGCCTCGGCGTGGGCCACGTTCCCGAAGGGCGCGGGACCTTTGTCGGCTTGACTGTTGAGGAGAATCTGCGGCTCGGCGGCTATACAAAGCCAGGGCGGGCGCCCGAAGCCATCGAGCGCATGTACGGCTATTTTCCGATCCTCGCCCAGCGGCGGCGCCAGCAAGCGGGCGCGCTGTCCGGCGGCGAGCAGCAGATGTTGGCAATTGCCCGCGCGTTGATGATGGCCCCTCGCCTGCTCGTGCTCGACGAGCCGTCTTTCGGGCTCGCGCCGCGCGTCGTCGAAAGCATCTTCTCCATCGTCGAACGCATCCGGCGCGACAAGCATGTCAGCGTTCTTCTGGTCGAGCAGAACGCCAGCCTGGCGTTGGAATTGGCGGATCATGCCTACCTGATCGAAACCGGTTATGTCGTTGCCTCAGGCAGCGCGAAAAGCTTGGCCGACGATCCGCAGATTCGCCGCTCCTATCTTGGCTATTGATGCACCTCATGCACCAGTTTCTGCAGCAGATTTTCTCAGGGCTTGCCGCCGGTTCGATCTATGCAAGCTTGGCGCTGGCGCTGGTGATGATTTATCGCGCGACCGATCTTGTGAACTTCGCGCAGGGAGAAATGGCGATGTTCTCCACCTACATCGCCTGGACGCTGGTGAATGCCGGATTGCCGTTCTGGCTTGCCTTTTTTATCACGCTTGTAGTGTCGTTTCTCGGCGGCATGATCATCGAGCGGGTTCTCATCCGCCCGGTCGAGAACGCTCCTGTGCTGGCCGCAGTTGTGGTCACCATCGGCCTATTACTCATTTTCAATTCCGTCGCCGGCTGGATTTACAGCTACACGGTTCAGGATTTTCCCAGTCCGTTTCCCGACCGGCCGGTATTCGGCGCCTTGATGACGACGCGTGATTTGGGGGTGATCGGGTTCACGCTGGTGATGCTCGTTCTGCTATTTGCGTTCTTTCGCTACACCCCGATCGGATTGGCCATGCGCGCCGCGGCGCAAAATCCGGCGTCCGCGCGATTATGCGGCATTCGCGTCGGCCGCATGCTGGCGATCGGCTGGGGTTTGGCCGCCATGATCGGGGCGACCGCCGGCGTGATGGTGGCGCCGGTGTTATTTCTTGATCCGAACATGATGGGCGGCGTGCTGATCTACGCTTTTGCCGGCGCGCTGCTCGGCGGCATCACCAGCCCCATCGGCGCTGTGGTCGGCGGACTGATCGTCGGCATCACCGAAAATCTCGTCGGCACCTACCTTATCGCCAGCCAACTCAAACTGACTGTTGCGTTCGCCCTGATCATTCTTGTTCTTGTATTCAGGCCGAACGGGCTGTTTGGCACCGCCATCGTGCGCCGCGTTTGATTATGGATAAGCGCCCCGCCGCACTCGAAACCCTGGCGGGCGCGCCAGCGACGGCCGCAACCGCAAGCCGCTGGCGATGGCTCGGCATATTCGCGCTGGTCTTACTCGCGGCTGCACTGCCCTTTGCGCTCAGCAATTATCATGTCTTCGAACTGACGATGGTGATGATCTATGCGATTGCCGTGCTCGGCCTCAACATCCTGACCGGCTACAACGGACAGATCTCGCTCGGGCACGGCGGTTTTTTTGCCGTCGGCGCCTACACCGCCGCCATCCTCATGCACCGTTATGGCGCACCCTATTGGCTCACGCTGCCGCCTGCGGCTTTAATCGGTTTCGCGCTTGGCGTGCTGTTCGGGCTGCCGGCGTTGCGGTTCGAAGGTCCATACCTTGCGCTGGTGACCCTGGCCATGGCGCTAGCGACGCCGCAACTTTTGAAATATTTCGATACGTGGACGGGAGGGCAGCAGGGCATCAATCTCGTCAAGCCGGTCCCTCCCCCGGGCCTGGGCCTCGGCCGCGATCGCTGGCTCTACTACCTGGTTTTCGTTGTGCTTCTTCTTGCCATCCGCATTGCCGCAAACATGCTGCATGGGCGCACCGGCCGGGCTTGGGTCGCCATTCGTGATCATCCGATCGCGGCTGCCGCAATGGGCATCGACACCGCCCGCTACAAGACGCTTGCCTTCGGCACCTCGACCTTGTTTACCGCCGTTGCCGGTGCGCTGGCGGCTATCGTCGTCGGCTATGTTTCACCCGAGGGTTACAGTATCTTTCTCTCGGTGTCGTTCCTGGTCGGCTCTGCGGTCGGCGGCATCGCCACCATCGGCGGCGCGATTGTCGGCGGATTCTTTATTCAATTCGTCCCCAATCTTGCCAACGATATTTCCGACGCCGCACCCTGGGCGATCTACGGGCTCGCCATGCTGTTGTTCATGTACACGATGCCCCGCGGCGTTGTCGGTACGCTGGAACCTTGGGTCGCGAGGCTCTATTCAAGTCGCAAAACTCCGCTGCTGCAGACAGCTGATCGCTTGCCAAAGGAAGGATAGAATGACAACGAAATGAAAGCTGTTCGGAGAGTATCTCGGCATCCGGAAGCTGACGCGGCACGACGATCGCAAAAAATCCCAAGGGAGGAATTCATGACCAAGCGACACGTCATATTGACCGGCTGGGCCACGGCCGTTCTGTTGGCGGCCGGCGGACTAGCCATGGCGGCCGGGCAATACGGCCCCGGCGCCAGCGACACCGAAATCAAGATCGGCGATACCATGCCCTATAGCGGCCCGGCTTCCGCCTACGGAACCATCGGCAAGGCTGAAACCGGCTACTTCGCCATGATCAACGAACAGGGCGGGATCAACGGCCGCAAAATCAACTACATCAGCCGCGACGACGGCTACAGCCCGCCGAAGACGGTCGAGCAGGTGCGCCAACTGGTGGAGCAGGACCAGGTCCTGTTTTTGTTCAACACGCTTGGAACGCCGCCCAACACCGCTATCCAGGGCTATCTAAACGATAACAAGGTGCCGCAGCTGTTCGTCGCCACCGGTGCCGACAAATGGAACGATCCGAAGAACCATCCGTGGACAATGGGCTTCCAGCCAAGCTATCGCATCGAGGCGCGGATCTACGGCCGCTATATCCTAAAAAACATACCCGCCGCTAAGATCGCGGTGCTCTATCAAAACGACGATTTCGGCAAGGACTATCTGACTGGTTTGCGCGAAGGGCTGGGCGACAAGGCCGACAACATGGTCGTTGCCACCAAGACCTATGAAACCACCGATCCGACGATCGACTCGCAGATCGTGGCGCTGCAGGGCAGCGGCGCCGATGTACTCCTTACGGCCGCTATTCCCAAATTTGCCGCCCAAGCCATCCGCAAAATCTACGATATAGGCTGGAAGCCGACGCACTTTTTGACCAACGTTTCGGTGTCGGTCGGCTCGGTGATGAAACCCGCCGGCCCGGAAAAGGGCGTCGGCATCATCTCGGCCGGCTATCTCAAGGATCCGACCGACCCGCAATGGCAGAACGGGCAAGAGTACAAAGACTGGCTCGACTGGATGAAGAAATATTATTCCTCCGGCAGCCTCACCGACATCAACAACGTGTACGGTTACACCGTGTCACAGACCATGCTCGCGGTGCTGAAGGCGTCCGGCGACAATCTCACGCGCGAAAACATCATGAAAGAGGCCGCCAATATCCACGATCTGAAACTGCCCATGCTGCTTCCCGGCATTACCCTCTCGACGAGCCCGACCGATTTCGCGCCGATCAAGCAAATGCAACTGATGAAATTCGACGGCGAGACCTGGAAGCTGTTCGGCGAGGTGATTTCCGGTTCAGGCAGCTAGGAACCCGTCTCGTCCTCCGGCAGCACGGTCTGCACAACCAGGCCGCGGGCGCGCGCATCGGCCACCCCGAGCGCGCGCAAGGCCGCGAGCGCAAGCGCCTGCACCAGATCGCGGTCACGGCTCGTTTCATCCGGCGCCAGCGGGCCGATCGATCCTTCGATCAGCAACCCGGTAAGCGCCGCTGCCGCAAGCTCGGCATGCTGTTCGGGCAAGCGCCCTGCAGCGATCGCCGCCGCAATCAGTCGGGCAAATTCGCCGGCCAGCGATTTCCGCAACGCGGTCCGCGCGGCGTCGAGCTCGGCATCCACCGGCTCGGCGATCGCGGCGAAGGAAAGCCTGCGCTCGCGCCGAGCACGCATCGCAAAAGTCATGATGGCTGCACATAAAGCCGACAGCGGGCCAGGGGCGTTAATGGCCGCGCGGCGCAATGCGCCAATCTCGCGCGCGGCGATTTCCCGCAACAGCGCCGCGACGAGGTCGGTCTTGGCCGGGAAGTAGCGGTACACCGTTCCGGTCGCGATCTCGGCGCGTCCGGCGACGCTCGCAATCTGCACCGCAGCCATGCCGCCTTCGCTCGCGATCTGCCGCGCGGCGGCAATAATCGCATCGTGACGGGCGGCGAGACGCCGGGCGACGTTTTCGGTGCGGCGATAGGGTATGGGCTTTAACCGTCAAATCGATTGCAAATTCGCGCGGCAACAGCTGAACCACGATTCAATCTGGCCGGCAACGCTCGGATTTTGCCGACCTGGCGCGGCGTAAGCAACTAAGACATCTCAATGATGGAGTTCGCCGCGGCCGACACGCCACTCAATACTGCTAGGGGGAGACGTATAAGTGAATTGGTCAACCGGACT
>Ga0187784_10003216_pt1 | contig 13167 bp, 8 predicted proteins | sample 1015_SJ02_MP15_2_FD_132964 | JGI IMG/M metagenome (GOLD analysis project Ga0187784, IMG submission 132964) | Tropical peat soil microbial communities from peatlands in Department of Meta, Colombia - 1015_SJ02_MP15_20_MG | ecosystem: Environmental > Terrestrial > Soil > Wetlands > Peat | place... | reverse complement strand
GTCCCGTTCTGGGCGGCAGCCGCCCCGCCCATGTTTTCGTCACCGAGAACGGCGACTGGCCGGCTTACGCCCGTAACTCCGAGTACCGGCTGTTTGATTGTGACGGACTGGTGTGCACCAATCCCGACTTTTACGAGAGAAACAAAGCGCGCTGGCGCTGCCGCCTCATTCCGAACGGCATCGACATCCAACGGTTTCGGCCGGGCCCGGCACGGCGTCAGGATTTTGCGCTGCCGCCCGACAGGCTGATCGTCTTAATGGTCAGCGCCCTGATCGCCGACAAACGCGTTGACGCCGGTATCGAGATCGTCAGCCAAATAGCGGAGGCTCATCTGGTTGTGGCGGGGGATGGACCGCTGCGGCAGGCGATCGACGCCAAAGCGGCGCGACTTTTACCCGGCAGGTTCACCCGATTATCGCTCGCGGCGGAGCGGATGCCCGAGCTCTACCGCTGCGCCGACGTGTTTCTGCATCTGGCCAAAGAAGAGGCCTTCGGAAATGTTTTTCTCGAAGCCTTGGCCTGCGGCCTGACGGTGATCGGCCATGATACTGCGCGATTTCGCTGGCTGGTCGGCGAACACGGCTGCCCGGTTGACAGCGACGATGTGGCGGCCGTCGCGCGGCGTATTGCGTGCGCGCGCGTCGGCGATTCGGCAAAGCAAGCGGCCAGAATTGGCCACGCGGCAACGTTTTCCTGGACAAGGATCTGCGAGATGTATCGGGGCTTCCTGCAAGAAATTATCTTGTCAGGCAGCCGCCGTGCGCAATCGGCGTAAACGCCGCGTGCACTTGGGCCGGGCCCGCGCCTGCGTCACGATCCCCGTAACTCGACCATGCGCTTGAATTTTCGCAGAAGGCCGGTAGCCGGCCGCAGGAACTCCAGCTTATCCAGAGTGTGGGGCGTAATGTCGCTGCGAAACGCCATTTGCCATCCCAGTTTGGGACGCGCAATCAGGCATATGACGTCAGGATTTTGACGGCGGAAAACATTATAAGCGCCGTCGACCGGCATAGGCTGAGGGCCGGTTGCGATATTTTCCAGATGCGCGATCAATCTCTGCAAGATTCGATTGTTGACCGCGTAGAATTCGGCACCGAATACCTCGCCGTCCCATGCGTCAAACGTCAGTTGGTTCGGCTGCGCATTGCGATGGGCCACCGGCGGATTGCTCGTACCATAGTGTCCGAAATAGACGAAGTCCCACTCTTGATTTGTGAGGATCTTGTGCATCGATTCCGTCATCTGCGGCAACGAGGCGCTCAGCCCGACGTCATCTTCCATAATCAAAACGCTATGTTGCCCCGCCGCGGCGCGGCGCAGGCATTGCAAATGAGAGTGATAACAGCCGCGCACAGGCGCGCTCGGGAATTCCGCGGCTTCGGTGTAACGCAATGCCGGAAAAATCTGCACGCCGCCGGATCCTATGCGCCAGCCGAGGCGGCTAAATTGTTGTGCCGCCGATTTCAACCGATCGCGCCGCTCCGGGAGGTTGATCAGATAGGCAGCGCCGAAGAGATCGGGCAGTGTCAGACGTCCGGACTGGGCGCCGCGCGCAGCGGGGCGCGCCATCAAACCCATCAATTTTCCGGCTTCCTTGACAGCATCGTGATGTTCAAGGACGTGGGCCCGTCCGGCGCTCCCCATCGCACCGAGTTGTGCCACCGGCGCCGCCAGCGCTTCTTGCATCGCCTGCGCCAACGCCGCCTCGTCGCGGGCCGGCACCAACCAGCCGGTCTTCCCGGGCCGCACAAGCTCCGGAATCCCCGCCACATCGGTCGAGACGACCGGGCGGCCCAGCGCCATGGCCTCCATGAGCACGACCGGCAGATTTTCGGAAAAGCTGGGCAGCACCAGCGCCCGGGCGGCTTGGATTTCCGCGCTGATGCGATCGCCGTCGATCGCGCCCGTCAGCTTAATTATCCGTTGCAGGCCGGCGTGTTCGATGGCCGCTTCGATTCTCGGCCGCATCGGGCCGTCGCCGGCGAGCACGATCTCGCAGCGCACGCCGGCGTCGCGCAGTCTTTGTACCGCGCCGATCAGGGTCAAATGACCCTTTTCCTCGTTCAGCCGTCCAATGCAGACAAAGCGGGGCGCAGACGGCGGTTCGCGGCCTGCGACAGCAAGCGTCGCAGGGTCCAGGCCGCAGTGAACGACGGCAATCTTCCCCCAATGCTTGGGCTCCGAGAAACGCTTTAGCTGCTGACTGCCAAAGGCGCTGACACAAACCGCAAACTTTGCGTGCCGCAGCTTGGTATTCAATGACAGCGAGGCGCCTTTTTCGAATTCTTCCGGGCCGTGCGCGGTAAAGCTGTACGGGATTTGCGCAAGCCGCGAGGCGAACATGGCGATGGCGGCGGAATTGGTGCCGAAGTGGGCGTGAATGTGATCGACGCCGTCGCGCCGGCACCAAGCGGCAAGCACCATCGCTTCGGCCACGTAGCAAAGATGTCGCAACGCGCCGCGGTCGGACCTGAAGCTCATTGCCAAGGCCAGGCCGAGGACGGAGAGGACCGCAAGCGGCTGCTTCACTATTGTGACGGCGCAACAGCGAAATGACTCGACAATGCCAGCGGCGAGGACGAAGCGCGTCCGCGTCGCTTCGATATTATCGGCGGCATCAACCAGGTCGGCGCCGGGACGTAGCGCAAAGCGGCTGACGGCCACTCCCAATTGCTCCAATGCGTGTATTTCGCGCCGGATGAAGGTGTGACTGACCGCCGGATACTGATTGATGAAATATGCGATGCGCATAAACCATTACCCACGAGCGTCGGTCGAGCCGCTGTTTCGATACGGGAGACAGATTCCCGTTTGGTAACGTCGTCGACGCCCGGCGCCAACCGCCCAAGCACCCTAATCGCGCTTGAGCTTCAATCAAATTGCCAAATTTGGGTTAAAACGGTGTTTTGCTCAACATCCTTATCGTCGGGCTTTGTTGGATCTGAAAGTTTGTGGCGCGCGCGCGCGTGTCGAGCCCTGCTAGTACCTGAATTCCTGCGGCCTGCTGGCCGGCTGGCGATACAGCCGATGTCGTGGCGACGTTGGCGTTAACCATCCGGGTTGGCTGCCGCGCGTCGGACAATCAGAATCTGTAACTGCCGCGCATCAGGAACAGGTTGCGCGCCGCGGAAGACAGCGGCTGATTAGATACAACGCCGGCGTACTGGTATTCCCAGCTCAGCGTCAGATCGCGTCTGATGTCGAACCTGAGCGTGGCGTCCCCTACCCACGCCTCCTGCAATTCCGTACTGCCTTCGAACTCGACCCGCTGGTAGCTGAATAGCCCGGTCAGGGTCCATTGCGGCGCGATCCTGTATTCAGGCGTCAACGCCGCCGTGAAAACTTTGCTGGAGCTGCTGATCGGCACCTGAAGCGGCGACGCAACCGGAATGTTCAGGGCCAGCGTCGATGACGCGGCCGTCTGCGGCGCCTTGTTAATGGTCAGGTCGACTGTGCCTCTAATGGTCAGATTCGCCATCGGATAATAGCCCAGCGATCCGCCAAAGACGCCGCCGCCCATCGTCCCGGAACCCGGGGTATCGGATCCTTGGTTGCCGAGATAGACAGAGGCGCGCAACGAGTCGACTTCGCGCGTCCCGATTCCGCCCACGGCCCGATAGGCGGTTGTGTCGGCATCGGGTCCGGTCCCGTCGTGCAGCGAAAACGCACCGCTCGAATAGAGATAGAAGAGCGGCCCAATCCAGAACGAGCCGTCCTCGGTGAAAGTCGCGGCGGTGAAATTGTCCAGAGCCGACGCCTGTTCCTCATAATCGGTGCGCTGGACCGAAGCGCCGAGCGTCCACACGCCATCGCCGAAGTACTTCTGAACTTTGGCGGTGCCGGTGAACTGATCGTAGGGATTGACAAGCGCCTGCGGGCTCGTGGTCGGCACCGGCACATTTTGTCCGACCACTTGCCCGCTCGGCGAAACGATCGTGCCGTTCGGCAAGACCAGGTTTCCGCTAGGCAACGTGGTGGTGGCCGTTGTCACGGTCGGCGACGGGATCGCGTTAATCAGGCCAAAGGCGAGCGTGCGGTGGGTATAGTCGCCGATGAAGGTGAAGCTTAAATCGCGGAGCGGCGCGTATCTTTGCGTGAACGTGGCCTCGCCGTCGTCGGCAGTCGCTTCCCGATCGTTGAGATATTGTACATGGTCATAAGTACCGAACAGCGTCGTGGTATGAATGCCGTTCGTCCACTCGGCGGTGACAGCCGGCGAAGCGCCGAGCGCCAAACCCGACACTTTGCTGGTCGGACTGAGAAAGTAGTTGTTGGAGAGGCCCGCAAACGCGTCGATTGACGGGTAGAGAAACCAATCGTGGAACATAATGGCATTTGGATCAGCGGGTGGCGGGGCGCCGGCGGGAATTGTCAGCGGCGGCTCCTGGGCATGCGCCGCTTTATCGCTGCAAATGGCAATGCAAAGCACAGCGAACGCTGTCAGAGCGAGGCGCAAAGGTCGATTTGATTCCGCACATTGCATTTGATTTTCAATGTCACGTACGAAACCATGATTGCGATCGCGCAGCCTCGACACGCTTCAAACGCCGACTAAAAGTACCTTTCGGGAATCCGGATCAGGTCGCCTGGCACGACGGCCAGCGGAGTGCGCATCGAGTACTCACGCCACACGTTCTCCCCGGCGTGGCGGATCAAAACGGTGGATTTACTGGCGCGGTAAGTGAAGCCGCCGGCCGTGGCGACCGCCGTCAGCACGTCAAGACCGGTGGTATAGGGATATCGGCCGGGCGTCTGGACCTCGCCGAAAATATAGAACGGCCGGTAGCCCGCAACCGAGACGCTGATCTTGGGATCTTGCAGAAACTTTCCATCCGCATAGGCGGCGGTCAGATTGCGTTCCAGTTCGTCCTTTGTGAAACCAGCCGCGATGACTGTGCCGATGAGCGGCATGCTGATCGTCCCTCCGGGACTGATTTCATACAGACCGCTAAGCGACTCTTCGCCATAGACGGCGATCTTCAATTGATCGCCGGTTTGCAGGCGCACCGCGACGCCATAGGGCGCGACAGGCGGCGAATAGCGCGAGACGGGCCCGTATTCGTTGTAACAGCCTGCAAGCTGGCATCCGATCGCGAGAATGAAAGTCCAGCGAGCAGACTTACGCATTCTCATTCTTGCTCTTGCTGCGGCGGCAAGCTCCCGGAGGCGAGCAAATGATGAAACGACTGGCGCAACGGCGCGCCGATTGTTGCGCGACGGCATTGCTTCGAAGGTGCCGACAAAGCCGGCGTCGCAACTGCCCCGGTTCAGGCAATCCCAGTCGGCCCCCGGCCATGTCGGAGTCCTTCAAATCGCGCGATTGACTTCTCGTTAACCATGTTTGGTTAGCAAATGGTTACCACTTGGCGGAGGGTTCCCGACGAGCCGCAAATGCCCTTATTTGCTGGACAAAGCGGGGCAGCCGCGGTGAGACGGCCTTCCGGCACCGGACGGGAGTAGTTTGCGGAAGAGCAGACGGCGCGTTTGTTCGTATAACGTCGATCGCAGCGCCCCGGCCACAAGGCGGCTGCGCGATTGCACCGCTCCGGCTCTGGTTCCGCCGACAGCCGGAGGCGCCAATGCCAGCGGCCGCGGCCGTATTAAGGTTGACGTTAGCGATAAATTGTCACGGCCAATCGCCCTCCTACACTGCATTAAGGTGACGACTTGCAGGATGTTGCGGTTGATGGGTCCGGGCGGTGCAGCAAGTTAATTGCTCAGCCGCCAAGCCGGGATGCGATGCATGGCCGGAGATGACATTGGGATCGTGGTGATTGGCCGCAACGAAGGCAAGCGGCTGATCGATTGCCTCGGCTCGATTCCGATCGATGCAAGTTGCGTGACCTATGTCGATTCCGGTTCCACCGACGACAGCCTGCAGGCCGCCAGCCGGTTTGGTGTCAGCACCGTCGATCTCACTGGGCCGTACACCGCGGCAAGAGCCAGGAACGAGGGTTTTGCAGCGCTCAAAAAGCGAAGACCACATCTTCGCTTCGTTCAATTCATCGACGGCGATTGCAGGCTGGACCCACGCTGGCTCGATATGGCCACGGATTTCATCAAGCAGCGCGATGACGTCGCAATTGTGTGCGGCCGGCGGCGCGAGTGCGATCCTTCATCATCCGTTTATAACCGCTTGTGCGATATCGAATGGGATACTCCTGTCGGGGAGGCAAGCTGGTGCGGCGGAGATCTGCTGGTGCGGGCCGATGCGTTCGCGCAGGTGCATGGCTTTAACGCGCAGCTGATCGCCGGCGAGGAGCCCGAGCTATGCCTGCGCTTGCGAGAGGCCGGATGGAGAATTTGGCGGCTGGACGCCGACATGACGTACCATGACGCCGCCATTAGGCGCTTCAGTCAGTGGTGGGTTCGTACCGTCAGAGGCGGCTACGCCATGGCAGAGGTGTCCAAGCTGCATTGGCGCTCGCCGGTTGGAATTTGGCGGCTGGAGCTGTTTCGCGCGATCTTGTTTGGCGGGTTGCTTCCGGGGCTGATTTGCGCCGCGGCCTTGATTCAGCCGCTCGCTGTTGCCGCTCTACTCCTCTATATCGCCCAGGTTTGCCGGATCGGCATTGTCCGGCAGCCGCACGCGGCGGAACCGTGGGCCTATGCCGCTTTCGTCACGTTGGCCAAATTCGCCGAATTTCAGGGCGTCGTGAAGTTCTATTGGCGTCAATTGCGCCATCGGCCGATCGAACTCATCGAATACAAATAAACTCGCCATCGTCTCGCCGCTGCGGTCTTGGCCGACTTGCGCAAGCGCCGGCGGTCAAACTCACCTTCAATCCGCTTTCGTCATGTCCGGACGACGCAAAATACGCGCGGGATTGCCAAACACCGCTGCGTCCGCCGGCACATCGGACAGCACGACGGTCATGGCGCCGAGTTTGGCGCCGCGGCCGACATGAACGTTGCCGAGCACCTGGGCATAGGCGCCGAAATCGACATCGTCTTCCACCACCGGCACCGGCCCCTCGGTGCCGACATTGCCAATCGTCACTCCCGGACGCAGCGTGCAATTGCGGCCGATAACCGCGTCGGGATGAATAAAGATGTTGCCAAAGTGATAAATGCGCAGTCCGGGCCCGATTTGCGTTTCGGCCGGCAGACTAATCCCGGTGATTGTTTCCACGATACGAAAAATCACGGCGTGAAATTTCACAAGCGCGGATCGCAACAAGCCGGGCTTGCGGCTGCGCACGCGCCGCCCGAAGCGGTAAACCCAGATCGCCCAAATGGATTGCTCCCTGAGAAACGGGCGCGGCGGATAGCGAGCCAAATCGGCCTTAAAATCAGGATCGCGCGTCATGACGAGTAAATAGTAATGCGATTCGAGGTCGCTTCAAACGGACGCGCGGGAGTGCGTGTCATGGCTTCGGACTGAGATATTGCTTGATGAGGTCGATTCGACGCTGCATTGTCGCGTCGCGTTCGTACAATCGGCCCGAGCGACTGGCCGCGCGAATGAGGTCATGCACTTTACGCCTATCGACAGCCAGATCGCTCACCATCGCCGCCAGCGCCTGCCAATCTCCGACCGGCGCAAAAAGCCCTCCGCCGTGTCGGGAGACGAGATCCCTCGGATAGGCGCTGCCGTAACCGATCAACGGGCAGCCTGAGACTAACGCCTCCACCAGACACCTGGGCGACTCGGGTGTCTTGTGACAAAAGACGAAAAGATCGGAGTCCCGCAATATGCGAAGCAGCTCCCGTCGATCCGCAACAAAGCCGAGAAAATGCACATGATCCGCGATGCCGAGATTTGCGGCCATCATTCGCATACTCTCCAGCAGTGAACCGTCGCCAAGCCACGTCGCGCTTATTTTGGCACCGCGTCCGATCACTTCCCGAAGAGTTTTCAGCCAGTCGAGCGGCCCTTTCATCTCGATACAGCGCCCGACATAGCATAGCCGCAGCGGCCGGTCTTCGGCGAGCGAATTCAGCTTTGTTCGCAACTGCGGTTCCGCGATGTAGTCGTCGCCGGACACCGGCATATGATAAACTTTGTGCGGATTTGCGCAGAATGACGAATACGCCTGATACACGTCTTGTCCTTGGAGCAAAGCTAAACTCGAATGTTCGAGACAATATCGATATGACCGTTGAAACAGCGGAAGCAGCATCGTCCGATTTATAAATTGCTTGTATGTCGGATCATGATGCCAGTCCACTTGAGCGACTTTGTCGTAGACCACGTCGGCATCGATTGCGTATGGTCGACGCAGCTTGATCGCTCGGCAAACCGCGACAGTCGGCCAGTCCCCCACCAAGCCGTGAGGCGAGAACAACAGATAGTCGGCATTCTCGATTGCTGTTTTCAGAGATGTTCTGACGGCGGCGTAATGACGCAAAAACTGATCTAGACGATAAGCGTTGGGAAGGCTGATCAGCTTGACCCTGTCGCGCCAGGGCAACTCCTTCACTCTGCGGGAACGCCACAAGCTGCCGTCAGCGGCGCCCTTGGTAATGGGGCATGCTATGATCACTTGATCGAAATTCTGCAGATAAAGCCGCAGGCTTTCGCAGAAGTCGAATTCTATTGCCGGCTCGCCGTCAACTTCTGCGACCACGCTCGGGAGCACCTGCAATAACCGGCTTTCCATGTCGCGAATCCGACGAACAGGGTGCATTAAACACGCTATCTAAGACCCGGTCCGAGCCTCGCCGAGATAGACCAGCTGGAGAACGGCGCGAGTATCGATCGGAGCAGTTAAAATTCCTTATTAATCCCGATCGGGTTGCCGACCACCAGACCGCGCCGTTGGCACCGGCATGAGGCGTCAGTCCAAGTCCTGCGCCCAAACTCGCCCGCATTAAGATTGATAGTGCGTAATGATTTGCCGACCGTGCCCGCTGTTTTTCGCGTCACCGGCCGGCAAATTAACCAGCGCCGGATCGATCGTTCGCTCGCATATTCTCACCATGCTAGCTTCGGAGTGGACTAAAATCTGAAGACCGCATTGAGCACAAAAAGGCATCCGCATGTGCCAAGTTTTCGAAACTCACATGTTTTGGGCCAATGGCAGCTTCAGTAACGTCGAAAAGATTTCCGTCAACAGCTTTCTACGACATGGATATCAGCTGACGATCTGGACCTATGGCGATGTCGCCAATGCACCATCAGGCGTGACGATAAAGGACGCGCGCGAAATACTTCCTGAAGCATTGTTCTTTTCGCTTCCCAACGGCTCTTGCGGTCCCTTCAGTGACTTGTTCAGGTATGCCGTTCTCAATAAATTCGGCGGCCTTTGGGTCGACACCGATGTCATAGCTTTAAAACCGTTTGGCGAATTACCGTCCCAACCGTTTCTGGTAACCCAACGCGTGCGGCATCAGGGCATAAGGAAGCTCGTCAAGGAAACTTTGCTCAGAAAGACCTCGTTTGAGGTCAACAACAACGTCATTTTCAATCCCGCTCCAGCATCGGGAAATTTAATTGACCTCGCTTACGTTTATGCCGAGCGCTTTCCGAAACATAAAATAGGGTGGGGAGAATTGGGGCCGGCCTTGTTGTCCGCGATCGAAAAAATATATCCGGATCACGGATTCAAAATAATGTCACCTGAATTTGCCAATCCAATTGACTACTGGAGTTGCCCTTCGACGCTGCTTGGACCCGCCACCAAGCTCGGCGCGGACAGCGTTTTTATTCATTTATATAATCAAACTTGGTCTGATGCCGGGGTCGACAAGAACGCCCCGTTCCCCGCGCAAAGCTTGATGTCGGTCTTGGCTAAGCAATATCTGTGATCCGGAATTGCGGCCAACGCGTATCAACCGGCGTTTGGCAGATTAATTCGCCCGCTTACCCAAGTATCGCGTGCAGGTCCAATGGAAAAGTATCAAGCGAGGTGCCAAGCCCCGCCGACCAGCGCAGCCATTCCCAAAACGCCACCAGTCCGAACAGAACCAGCGTTGCCACCGCATCCTGCCGGCCGAACGAAAAACGCTCGCGTACCAGCCCGACCAGGACGGGGACGTAGCGGCACAGATCACTGACGGCAACCGCTACCACACCTCCTGCCACGCCATAGCGCGCCACGCCCAAGGTAAGACCCAGCAGAAGGAAGGCAAATTTGGCGGCATTGGCGAACGCCGTATAGTTCGGCCTGCCGAGCCCCATAACGGTCGACTCATTGACGCTCGAAACAATCGAAAACCAGGCGCCGATGATCAGAATGGGCAGCATCCAGGCGGCGGCATGATAACGCTGATCATAAAGTACCCGGATCGCCAAATCGGCCGTCGCGGCGAAAGCGGACAGGCCGAGACCGGTAAGGAGCAGGAATTTCACGCGGATCGGCGCCAGTTGTCTGCGTAATTCCGCACGCGGCATGTGCGAATGCGATGCAATAAAAGGAAAGACGACATTGCCGCTTACTCCCATCACAACCGCGCTCGCCAGCTCGGACAGCGCCCGCGCCAGACCATAGATGCCTAAAAGCGCAAGCGGAATGGTTTTCGCCAGATACAGACGATCGAAATTGCTGGACAGAAAGTAGATGATCGACGACAGAAAAATCCATTTTCCAAAAGATAGAATTCGCCGGGCGTACCGTTTCACGATATGAAATCTCTGCTGAATACCGGGTAATAGAAAATGACTGCCGATCATCAAGATCGTTGCTGCAAACAAATTGCCAAAAACCAAGGCCCAAACCGTGGGGCTGAAATAGGCAAAGACGATGGTAACCGCCGAGGACGTCAGCCCAATGGTCAGCTCAAATGCTGTGAGCGTGCTGAATTTCATGCGCTTCTGAAGCAAAGGCCGGCTGATCGATGAAAATCCCCATAACACGGTGGCGAACACTGCGACCGGAATAACTGCAACAAGCACTGGCTCGCGATAAAAGCTCGCGATCGGCCCCGCCAGGCTGGAAAGCGCCAGCCACAGGAATATGCCGCGGACCGATTGCAAGCTCCACGCGGTATTGTAGAAATCCGGATCGTTGGCGCTTTCGTCGTAAATGATTGTCTGTCCGATGCCGACGTCGGAAAATAATTCCGCGCCGTTCCGCAGGGTCTGGACGATTTGCATGATGCCGAAGAGTTCGGGAGCCAGCAGCCGCGTCAGGATGATGTTGCTCACCAGCCGAAGCAATTGCCCGGCGCCAAACGCGCCTACCGTCCACATCGCGCCCTTCAGGAGAAGGATTCGCGAAATGGTCGTTTCGGCCCGCCGCGTGCGGGCGGGCGCTGTGCCGCCGGCGATGAAACTGGAATCAACAGCGTCCACGCGGTTATCCTTGCTGAAAAGACGACGGATTGAATGGCCAGAACCGATGCCGCGTGGCGGCCCGATCGTTCGGGCAATCTAGGTTTGGCGAGGGAAACAAAGCGTTAACTCGTCCTTCCTGATCGACCGCCGGTATGCGATTGCGCTTGGCAGAATGCCATCGCCGATCTGGCCTCGCGCATGCATCGCAGCTTTGGATGCGCGACAAACGATGTGGATTGACACGAGGCAAATGGGCGCATCACGTGAGTGGCCATGCCAACGCCAATTAGGGCCCTAGCCTTCCGATCCGCCGGTCCAAGGATCCATAGGCATAGCCGTCCCCGCTCAATCCGACATAGACTGTGCCATAGACGGTTTTGTCGCCATCGATCGCGGTCACGTTGGCGAGATTGCCGAGCGGGTAATCGCCGACTTGCACCCACGAGCGGGCGTTGTCGTCGGATCGCCAAATACCGTAGACGCCGCGAACCCATCCGACGATGAAGATCGCCGGGTAGTTGGTCAACGCCTTGCCAAAGCCGAAGGCGCGGACCTCCAACACGTCGGGTACCGCGGTCCAGGTCGCGCCGCCATCGACCGAGCGCATAAATGAGTTCGGGGCGGGGTGATGATCCTGCGCTCCGCCCTGCGAACCGGACGTGAAGAAAAGATGTCCGGCATGGTCGGGCACCGTCTGCAGCTTGGCGTTAAAGCCCGACCATGGCGCGATCTCGCCGGAATGGACAAGTTTCCAGGTCGCTCCGCCGTCCGTCGAGCGGTACAGCCCCTTCAGGTCGTTATAGCCGTAGAAGGTTCGTTCGGCCACCCGATCGGCCGCAACAATATGGCGGTTTAAATAGTATCCGGAGCCCCACCCGCCCTCTCCAGGCCTGGCAGATCCGTCGATTGAGATCGGCCGCCACGTTACTCCGCCGTCGTTGGTATAATAAGGTGTCGAGCCGTTCGATGGCGCCCAGACGATGTCTTTCGGCGTGCTTGCCGCGATGCTGCCGCCAATTTTGCCGATTGCGGCCGTGGCCGGGTAGCTGGCAAACCGCTGCCAGCTTCGACCACCGTCCTGGGAATAGCCGGACTTTTCCAGATTCCACCAATTAAAAAGACCGACAATGAAGGATGGCTCGGTGGAGGCGTAGTCGAGGGCCCAGCCCATGACAATGGCGTTCTGATTGTCCGGGCCGTGAATCGACGGATACGCTGCGGGATTGTCGATATAAAACACCGGCCGGTCCCACGAAGCCAGCACCGGTTTTCCGCCGGGCGGCACGAGGACCTGGTTGGCCACCAGCTGCTCGATTCCTCTGCTCGCAGAGTTGAAGGTGATGGAGGCAGGAGTCGTTTCCGCATCCGGTATGTCCGCGTACCACAGACCGATACCTTCGGCGAACAAAACGCGATTTCGCGTTATTGAATCAAACAGCATGTCGCCGACCGACATATAGATTTCGTTTGTCCAAGCCAGCCATGGGATGTCGGTCGCGACGCGGCGATTTTCACGGTTTGGCCTCTGAACGATGTCGCTCCATGTGGCGCCGCGGTCCCGGCTGATGTCGAGCGATCCGCCCTCGTCGACCGCTATGATGCGATTGGCATCAAACGGATCCGTGACAACGGTACTCCACGAGTGCCCATGTGGCGCGGTATCGGTCCAACCGCCGGCAAAATAGCGCCATACGGATGCGCCGTCGTCGCCGACGACATAATAAGCGCCGTCGATTGCAATCTTGCCGTGGCGAATCCTGCTCGGCCCGCCCTCCAGGCGAGTCCATGAGGCCCCCGCATCGGCGCTGCGATAAACGCCATTGCCGTAGCTTGCGGCGTAGATGGTTCTGGTCCTACTGCCGGACGCGCCCGATCCGGGATCAAATACGATGCCGATGATGCCCGGATATTGGTGGTTTGCCGCCGGCGTGCTCTTTGGAACAGCGTC
>Ga0187784_10003214_pt1 | contig 13169 bp, 10 predicted proteins | sample 1015_SJ02_MP15_2_FD_132964 | JGI IMG/M metagenome (GOLD analysis project Ga0187784, IMG submission 132964) | Tropical peat soil microbial communities from peatlands in Department of Meta, Colombia - 1015_SJ02_MP15_20_MG | ecosystem: Environmental > Terrestrial > Soil > Wetlands > Peat | place... | reverse complement strand
TGGCGAAACGGAACGGTGCCGGTTAGGAGAGCGCATGGATGAGCAGCCAGCCGTTAAGCGGAGTGGACGAGGCGTGTTCGCGCTTGCGTCAGGTTCTGTTGCAGACGCGCGGCCAGGATCGCCGCGAGTTTCTCCGCGCGCTCGCCAAGGCAGCGGCCGGTTCGGCGCTGCTGACGCCGTTCGCTGCGCTTTCCGCCTGGGCCGATATCAAGCCCATGACTTATTTCACCTATGGGGGCGCCTGGAAGAACGCCATCATGGCGGCCTTCGGCGAGCCGTTCACCAAGAAGACCGGAATTCCGGTGCGTTATCAGGAGCCGTACAATTTCGGCAAACTGGTCGCGATGCATCAGGCGCACGCGCAGCAGATCGACGCCGTAACGGTCTCGGGAGTCGAAGTTATCATCGCGCAGCGCTCCGGCATGATCACGCCGCTTGATTGGAGCCTGATCGACAAATCGGCGCTGTCGGACGTGCAGCTACGCCGTCCCAATGTCGTCGGCGGCGAGGCGCAATCGATGAACGTTACCTACAGCACCAAGAAATGGCCGGGTGCCGATCACCCCAACTCCTGGGCCGATTTCTGGAACGTGGATAAATTTCCCGGCCGCCGCGCGCTGCGGCGGGACGCGCTGTGGACGATCGAGGCGGCGGTGAAGGCCGACGGCGTCAGCGAGGCCGCATTCTACCCGATTGACGTCGATCGTGCGTTTCGCAGCCTCGAACGTATCAAGCCGCACGTCAAAACGTGGTGGAGCGACAACTCGCAATCGCAGCAACTAATGGAGCAGGACGAAGTCGATCTCATTCACATGACCAACGGCCGCGCCACCCAATCCATTCTCGATCACAAGGCGCCGTTCGCGTTGGTGTGGAATGGGGCGATATTCTCGGGTCATGGCGAGGGCTGGTTCGTGCCGACGGGCTGTCCCAATCCGATCGGCGGGATGAAATTTCTCGACTTTGTCGGACGCGCCGAATATCAGGCAGTGTTCGCGCGGCTGCTTTACTACGCGCCGCAGAACCCCAAGGCTATTCCGCTGCTCGGCGACAAGGTCGCCAAGCTCATGCCGTCCTATCCGGCGAACGAAAAGGTTTCGCACATCATCAATTTCGATTGGTGGGCGGATAATCTCAAGAGTGTGCAGCGGCGCTTTGAAGAATGGCTGCAGTCATGAGGACTTTTGGTTTCTCGCGTTATTTATTTCAAGGCGGGCTGACTGCGTGACTGATACGCATACGGTTGGACACAGAGTGCTGCGGCTCGAAGACGGGCCGCTGCTGCGCGGCGGCGGACGCTTCATCGACGATCTCAAATTCGCCGGCATGCTTGAGGCCGCGTTCGTGCGCAGCCCGCATGCCCACGCCGCCATTCGCGGGGTGAACGCCGAGGCGGCGCTGCGGCTGCCCGGCGTACATGCGGTGCTTACCTATGCCGATCTTGCACCGCTGCTGACCGCCGAGCGCTTGCCGCTGCAGTTCCGCACGGACCAGCTGCCGGCCGATGTCGCCCCATTCGTACTCGCCAAGGACGAAGTTGTATTCGTCGGCGAAGCGATCGCCATCGTCATTGCGCAATCGCGCGCCATCGCCGAGGACGCGGCCGCCCTGGTCGATGTCGACTACGAGGTGCTGCCGGCCATCTCCGATTGCCGGGCTGCGTTGCGCCCGGGCGCGCCGCTTGCCCATCGCAGCAAATCGAGCAATCAGCTCATCGAGCTTCGCCAAGCCTATGGCGATACCGCCGCGGCGTTTGCCCGCGCGCCACATCGCGCCAAGGTCAGCCTCAAGCAGCATCGTGGCGGCGCCCACTCGATGGAAGGCCGCGGCGCGGTCGCCGTCTACGACACCAACGAGGACCGGCTCACCTTGTGGTCGTCGACCCAGCTCGCCCACGAGGTGCGAGCGTTTCTGATGCGGCTGTTGCGGCTTGATGAAAACCGCATCCGCGTCGTGGCGCCGGATGTCGGGGGCGGTTTTGGCGCCAAATTCGTGCTCTATCCCGAGGAAGTTGCGCTTGCCGCCGCCTGCCTGCGGCTGCGCCGGCCGATCAAATGGATCGAAGACCGTCGCGAGCATTTCTGCGCGGCCGTGCAGGAACGCGATCAGTATTGGGACCTGGAAGTCGCGTTCAACGGCCAAGGCGAGGTGCTCGGGGTGCGCGGCGAACTGATCCACGATCAGGGTGCCTATACGCCGCAGGGACTCAATCTGCCCTACAACACCTCGACCGGAGTGCCCGGGCCTTACATCGTGCCGGCCTACGATTTGCGGGTGAAGGTGGTCGAGACCAACAAGGTCGCTACCATGCCGGTGCGCGGCGCCGGCTATCCGGAAGCCGCCTTCGCGATGGAACGGCTGCTCGACGCCATCGCCCGCGAACTCAAGCTTGATCGCGTCGAGGTACGCCGGCGCAATATCGTGCCGGCGGAGAAGATGCCCTACGTCACGCCGCTGAAAACGCGCTCCGGGTCAGCGGTAGCCTATGACAGCGGTGATTTTCCGCGCTGCGTCGACATGGCCACCCAGGCGATCGATTACGCAGGCTTTGCCGAGCGCCAGCGCCGCGCGCGCGAGCAAGGCCGTTTCCTTGGGATCGGCATGGGCAGCGGCGTCAAAGGCACCGGCCGCGGGCCGTTCGAGTCCGGCATCGTCCGTGTCGGCCGGTCCGGGAGCATCTCGGTCTATACCGGCGCGATGCCGATGGGGCAGGGCATTCGCACGGCGCTGGCGCAGATCTGCGCCGAGCAATTCGCCGTACCGGCCGATAGCGTGACGGTGGTCGCCGCCGATACCGCAGTCATCCCCTATGGGCAGGGCGGTTTTGCCAGCCGGCAGACCGTGACGGCGGGCTCGTCGGTGCATCTGGCGGCGGTCGCGGTGCGCGAGAAGGTGCTTCAGGTTGCCGCGCATCTGCTCGAAACCGGCGTCGAGGACCTTGAGTTGCGCGGCGGCCGCGTCGAGGTTGTCGGCGCGCCCGGCAGCGGACTGTCGCTGCGCGAGGTCGCCGAAGCCGTGTCCGGCGTGCCCGGCTATTCGATGCCGGGGAAATTCGAGCCGGGCCTGGAGAGCATGCAAAGCTTTTTGCCCGACGCGCTGACCTACGGCATGGGCTGCCACGCGGTCGAAGTCGAAGTTGACATCGAGACCGCGCGCGTGCGCATCCTGCGCTACGTCGTGGTCAACGACTCCGGGAAGCTGATCAACCCGATGATCGTCGAAGGTCAGCTTATCGGCGGCACTGCGCACGCCATCGGCAACACGCTGTACGAGTGGATGGGCTACGGCGAGGACGCGCAGCCTTTGACCACGACGTTTGCCGATTATCTGCTGCCGAGCGCCACCGAGGTGCCCAATATCGAGCTGCACTTTCTGCAGTCGCCGTCGCCGCTTAATCCGCTCGGTGTCAAAGGCGTCGGCGAATCCGGCTGTGTCCCGGCGGCCGGAGCGATCGTTGCCGCGGTCGAGAATGCGCTGTCACCGCTCGGGGTGACGATCAGCGAATACCCGGTGACGCCGGCCCGGCTGTTTGCTTTGATCGCAGCGGCGCGCGTTTAAATTCCGGAGCGGAGTTCACGGGCATGCAGTCGTGACGGTTTCAGTTGGGCTGATCGGTTACGGCGGCATCGCGAAAGACACGGTCGCGGCGATACGCGCCGCTGGCGGCGGACTGACATTCGTCGGCGCGCTGTGCCGGCCGGGACGCGCCGCCAAGGCGCGCGCTGCACTGCCTGGAATCGACATCGTCGAGTCGCTTGATGAGTTGCTGGCGCGTAAGCCGAGTATCGTTGCGGAAGTCGCCGGGCAGGGCGCCGTGTTTGAGCATGGCCCCGAGGTGTTGCGGCGCGGCACGGATTTGCTGGTGATCTCAATCGGAGCATTGGCTGAGCCAAAGTTGCTTGACGCTCTCAAGGCTGCGGCTCGAACCGGTGGCGGTCGGCTCCTTTTGCCCGCAGGCGCCATCGGCGGCATCGACGCTATCGCGGCGATGCGGCTCGGAGGGCTCACTGCGGTGCGCTATCGTTCGCGCAAGCCGCCGGCAGCGTGGCGCGGCTCGCCGGCCGAGAAGGTCGCGGATCTCGACCAGCTGACGAGCCGCACCGTGCTGTATCGCGGCACTGCCGGCGAGGCGGCGCTGCTTTATCCGCAGAATGCCAACGTTGCCGCCGCCGTCGCGCTTGCCGGGCTTGGTTTCGACGCGACCGAAGTGGAGCTGGTGGCCGACCCCGAGGCGTCCGGCAACGTCCATGAGATCGAGGCCGAAGGTGCTGCCGGCCGCTTTGCCATTCAGCTCCAAGGCAAGCCGTCGCGGACCAATCCAAAAACATCGGCGCTTGCCGCGTTCAGCGTCGCGCGCGCGTTGATCAATCTGGAGACGAGCATCGTCATATGAGCACGGCCACACAGCGCGCCAGCAATCTGTTCGTCGGTAGTCCGATCGAACGGCTGGAGGATTTGCGTTTTCTTACTGGGCGCGGCCAATATGTCGACGATCTGCACAGCGCACATATGCTGCATGCCGCCATCCTGCGCAGCTCGGTGGCGCATGGCCGCATCCGCGCAATCGACGCGGCCGCGGCGCTGGCGCGGCCCGGCGTTCATGCGGTCATCACTGCGGCCGATATCGGCAAGGTGCCGACCATTCCGCTGCGCCACGATCCGACGCCGAAAATCCGGCGCTTCGAGCAGCCGGTGATTGCCAACGGCAAGGTGCGCTATGTCGGCGAACCGCTCGCGGTCGTCATCGCCGACACGCCGGCGCTGGCCGAAGATGCGCTGGAGGCGATCGGAGTCGATATCGAGCCGCTGCCGGCCGTGGCCGATCGCGGCAAGGCGCGCAAGGAAGAGGTGATCCTGTTCGAAACGGTCGGCACTAATCTGCCCGACACCATCACGGCGGTGCGCGGCGACGCGGACGCGGCGTTTGCCGACGCGGCCTATACGCGCCGCGAGCATTTTCGCGTGCAGCGCCATGCCGCGGTGCCGATGGAGCCGCGCGGACTGTTGGCCGAGTGGGATGCCGCGCAGCAGCGCATTACGGTCAAGGGCGTTTGCAAGGTGCCGTTCACCAACCGGCGCGCGCTGGCGCAGATGATGGAGCTTCCGGAAAAGTCGGTGCGCATGGTCGAATACGATGTCGGCGGCGGCTTTGGCGCACGCGGCGAGTTTTATCCGGAGGACTTTCTGATTCCATTCGCGGCGCGGCTGTTGCGCCGTCCTATCAAATGGACCGAGGACCGGCGCGAGAACCTCACCTCGCTCAATCACGCGCGCGACATGGAGTGCGACCTGGAGATCGCCTGCGAACGCGACGGCACCGTCCGCGGGCTGCGCTGCCGCGCCTTCACCGATATCGGCGCTTATGTGCGCACCAATGGCGCTACGGCCGCGCGCAACATCTCGCAGGTGATGTCCGGCCCGTATCGCATTCCGGGCGTGCGCGTCGATGTGACGCTCGTGGTTACCAACAAGACGCCGGTCGGCACCTATCGCGGACCGGGCCGTTTCGAGTCAGATTTCTGCCGCGAGCGGCTGTTCGACATGGCAGCGGCGGACCTCGGCATCGATCGGCTCGAATTTCGCCGGCGCAATCTGATCCGCGAACAAGAGATGCCCTATCCGCTGCCGACCGTGCTGGAACTCGACATCGAGAGCGAGTGTGATAGCGGCGATTACCAGAAGACGCTCGATCGCTGCCTCGATGAATTCAACTGGGCCGACCGCGTGAAGCAGAACGGCAAGCTCGTCGAGGGGCGTTATCGCGGCATCGCGGTCGGTTGTTACCTCGAAGGCGGCGGCACTGGGCCGCGCGAAAACGTGAGGCTCGTCGTCGAGGTGAACGGCTCGATCTCGCTGTATGTCGGCTCATCCTCGGTCGGCCAGGGCGTCGAGACGGTGTTTGCGCAAATCGCCGCCGACGCGCTCGAATTGCCAATGACGCGCATCAATCAGGTGCTGCACGGCTCGACTGATTACGTTGCTCAGGGTTACGGCTCGTTTTCGTCGCGCTCTATCGTCATGGGCGGCAATGCCATCATGGATGCCGCCGGCAAACTGCGCGCCGCCATCCGCGAGGGTGCGGCCAAGCGCCTGGGCTGCGAGCCGAGCGCCATCACGATCGACCAGGGTGTAGCGATCGGACCGGGCCGCGCCACCATCGAGCTGAAAGAATTCGCCGGGCTGACCGCCGACGGCACGTTTGCGAGCGATAAGCGGACTTACTCGTATGGCGCGCATGCCGCCTATGTGGCGGTCGATGCGCGAACCGGACATGTCGAACTGATCGATTACGTGGCGGTCGAGGATGTCGGCCGCATCGTCAATCCGCTGACCCTGCACGGCCAGTGCGTCGGCGCGGTGGTGCAAGGCTTGGGCGGCGCTTTTCTCGAACACTTTATCTATGACGATGACGGCCAGCTGCTCACCGGGTCGTTTGCCGATTATCTGATGCCGACCGCGAGCGATTTCCCGCAAATCCGCGCCATTGCGCTGGAAGACAAGCCGTCGCCGCTCAATCCGCTCGGCGCCAAGGGTGCCGGCGAGGGCGGTATCATTCCGGTCGGAGGCGTCGTTGCCAACGCTGTGGCGGCGGCGCTCGGCTCGTTCGGCGTGCAGCCGCGGGAATTGCCGCTATCGCCGCCGCGCGTGTGGCAGTTGCTCCAGGACGCGCCGTCGCGTTAACGTGCCACAATGAAACTCCCGCCCTTTGAATACGCCTGTCCGACCAGCATTTCCGAAGCGGTGGCGCTGCTCGCCGCGCATGATGGCGACGCGAAGCCGCTCGCCGGCGGCCAGAGTCTGGTGCCGATGCTGGCATTCCGCGTTGCGGCGCCAGCGCTCCTGGTCGATCTGCGCAAGCTTGAGGACCTGCGTCAGATCAGGATTGCGCAAGACGGCGTCACGCTCGGCGCCATGGTGCGCTGGCGCGATATTCTCGATGATGCCCGGCTCACCACGGCGCATCCGCTGCTTGTGGCCGCCGTCGAGCACGTTGCCCATTATCAGATCCGCAACCGAGGTACCTGCGGCGGCAGCATGGCGCACGCCGACCCGGCCGCCGAAATGCCCGGCATCGCGGTGACCTGCGAGGCGCAAATCGGCGTCGTCGGCAAAGCCGGCTCGCGCGTCATCGCCGCCGGCGAGTTTTTTCAAGGCCCACTGATGACGGCGCTCAAGGCCGACGAGATCATCACCGAGATTCGTTTGCCGCCATGGCCGGCAAGGCGCCGCTTCGGCTTTCAGGAGTTTGCCCGCCGCCGCGGCGATTTTGCTCTTGCGGCAGCGGCGGTGTTCTATGACGACGACAACGGCATTGCGCGCAACGCCCATGTCGGCGTCATCGGCGTCGGCGACCGGCCGATGCGGCTGCAGAGCGTCGAGGCCATCCTCAACGGTCAAAAAATCACCGAGGCTATCATCGCCAAGGCGGAAGCCGCCGCCTCTGCCGCCGTCGATCCGCGCGACGACATCCACGCCAGCGGCGCCTACCGCAAGGCGCTGGTCGGCGTCATGGTCGAACGCGCGCTCAAAGCCGCGGAGCATAAAGATACACGATGACCGTCATTGCGAGGAGCGAAGCGACGAAGCAATCCAGAATTTGCGGAGCCGAAAGCTGGATTGCTTCGCTTCGCTCGCAATGACGAGTGTTTGGGACAACAATGTCAGTCAAGTTCGAAGTCAACGGCAAGCCGGTCGAAGTCGAAGTCGAGCCGCGGCTGACGCTGGCCGATTGCCTGCGTCATCATCTGCGCCTGACTGGCACGCATGTCGGCTGCGAGCACGGCGTGTGCGGCGCCTGTACGGTGCTGGTCGACGGCGGAGCGGTGCGGTCCTGCCTCATGCTTGCGGTGCAGGCTGACGGCGCCAAGGTCGTGACTGTCGAAGGCCTGTCGCGCGACGAAGGCCTCACCCCGCTGCAGACGTCATTTCGCAAACATCATGCGCTGCAGTGCGGCTTCTGCACGCCCGGCATGATCACTACCGCGCATGCACTGCTGAGCGAAGAGCCCGATTGCGACGCCGATCGCGTCCGCGAAGTGCTGTCCGGCAATCTCTGCCGCTGTACCGGCTATATTTCCATCGTCGAAGCGGTGCTCGAGGCGCGGGCGGCTTACAAGAAGGCTGGGCCATGACCGGCGCCGCGCGAGGCGCGTCGGGCCAGACGAGAGTTGCGCGATGAGAAATACCTTCATCGGCGCGTCGATCGAGCGCCGCGAGGATCTGCGCTTCCTGCGCGGCCGCGGCACCTACGTTGACGATCTTCAGGTCCCCGGCCTGCTCTATGCGGTGATCCTCCGCAGCTCCGTGGCGCACGGCCGGCTGCGCTCCATCGACGCAAGCGGCGCGCTGAAGATCGAAGGCGTCCACGCCGTCATTACCGCGAAGGACATGACGTCGAAAGATTACCCCTCGGGCGTGCCGATCGTGCCGATGCGATTGCAGCCGCTGCCCGAATTCCAACCCTATGAGCAGCCCGTCATCGCCTACCAGAAAGTGCGCTATGTCGGCGAGCCGATCGCGGTGGTGCTGGCGGCGAGCGTCGCCATCGGCGAGGACGCGCTGGAGCAGATCGCGGTCGATATCGAGGAGTTGCCTGCGGTCGCCAGCTGGCAGGCGGCATCGAAAAATCAAAGCGTGCTGTTCGAGACCACCGGCACCAACCGCTCGCTCACGTTCGAGGCGCGCAAGGGCGATGCCGACGTGGCGTTCAAAGAGGCGCCCTATACGCGCCGCGAACGGCTGAGCACCGGCCGCCATTACGGCCTCACCATGGAGCCGCGCGGCGTGATGGCCGAATGGGACGCGACCAACAACAAGCTCACCGTGTCGGGTGCGGCGAAAGTGCCGTTCTTCAATCGCCGCATCCTGGCGAAGCAGATCGGGCTGCCGGAATCCGCCATCGAGATGATCGAGAACGATGTGGGCGGCGGTTATGGCGCGCGCGGCGAGTTCTATCCGGAAGACTTTCTCATCCCGTTTGCCGCCAAGCACGTCAACCGGCCGGTGAAGTGGATCGAAGATCGCCGCGAGAACCTGATGGCGATGAACCACGCCCGCGAGACCGAGGCCGATCTCGAGATCGCCTGTCAGCGCGACGGCACGATCGTCGCGCTGCGCGGCGAGGTCCATACCGACATGGGCGCCTACATGCGCACCAACGGTGCGGTCGGCGCGCGCAACGCGCCGCAATTCGTGACCGGGCCCTATCGCGTTCCGAACCACAAGGTCGATTCGCATCTGTGGATGACCAACAAAACACCGGTCGGCACCTACCGCGGCCCTGGTCGCTTCGAAGGCAGCTTCTACATGGAGCGGCTGCTCGACATGGTCGCGGCCGATCTCGGTATCGACCGGGTCGAACTGCGCCGGCGCAACCTGATCGGCAAGGCCGAGCATCCCTACCAGCTCGCAACCGCGCAGCCCACCAATGCCCATGACGAAACCGACTCGGGCGACTATGAGGCGACGCTTGAGCGTTGCCTGAAGGAATTCAATTACGCCGAAGTCTCAAAGCTCGGCGGCAAGCTGATCGACGGCAAGTATCACGGCATCGGCGTCGCGTGCTTCATCGAGGGCGGCGCGGCCGGGCCCAAGGAAAGCGCGCGACTTGAGGTCAACGATGACGGCACTATCACGGTCTACATGGGCACGGCGTCGGTTGGGCAGGGCGTGGAGACGATCTACGCCCAGATCGCCGCCGACGCGCTTGAGGTGCCGATCGAACGCATCCGGCATGTGTATCACGGCTCGACCGGCATCGTGAGCGACGGCTACGGCGCCTATCATTCGCGTTCGGTGGTGATGGGCGGTTCGGCGGTGCTCGACGCCACGCAAAGGTTCATGGCGCTGCTGCGCCAAGCAGCGGGCAAGCGTCTCGGCTGCACCGAGTCCAAAGTCACGCTCGACGTCGACAGGGTCGTCGGCGACGGTACCTCCCTGCCGCTCAAGGAATTCGCCGGTCTCACCGCGGAGGGCGCATTCCTCAACCACAAGCACACCTACAGCTACGGAACCCATGCCGCCCACATCACGGTCGATGCACGGCTCGGCCATATCGAAATTGTCGATTACGTCGTGGTGCAGGATGTTGGCCGCGCCATCAATCCGCTCACGATCCGGGGACAGGTGATCGGTTCGCTGGTGCAGGGATTGGGCGGCGCGGTGTTGGAAGATCTCAAGTATGACGCGCAGGGCCAGTTCCTCACCGGCTCGCTGGCCGATTATCTCTTACCCACGGCTTCGGATTTCCCGAATCTGCGCTGCTTCGTCACCGACGATCATCCGTCGCCGATTAACCCGCTCGGCGCCAAGGGGGCGGGCGAGGGCGGCATCGTCGCCGCCGGCGGCTGCATGGCGAACGCCGTGGCGAATGCGCTGCAATCGTTCCGCGTCCAGCCGCGCGATTTGCCGCTATCGCCGTCGCGCATCTGGCAGCTGGTCAAGGACGCGCATAAGCCGTGAACCGTCACCCGCCGAGGTCCGCACTGCGTGCAGGGCACCTCGGGATCACGGGACATGGACGAGCGTCCGCTGCAAGAATAGATTTAGTTTAACTTCTCACCCAGGAGCAAAGCCATGTCCGTCGCCCGTCATCCGCGCCCGAAGGAGCTTGAGGGCGTTGCCATCGAAGATATCATGAAGCGGTATGTGGGCCGCTTCAAAGAGAAGAAGCCGGACTGGGCCGCGTTCGAAGACGCCAAGATCGAGGGCTACAAGCGTGCGCAGCACCGCTTCATCGGTGCCGGCGGCTCCGGCAAGCACGGCGATCCGACGGTGATTCCGGCCGGCAACTTCACGCTGTCGATCATGTATGTCGAGCCCGGCCAGGGTAATGCCGCGCACACCCACGAAGTCGAGGAGTGCTTCTTTGTGCTGCAAGGCTACCTCGACGTTTTCGTCGAGGACGAAACCGGCCACCGGCTGACGACGCGGCTCGGGCCATGGGAGTGCATTTCCTGCCCGGCCGGCGTGATTCACGGCTATCAGAACGACTCGCTCGAACCGGTCTATTTCCAGGTCATGCTCGGGCGCGGCAAGCCGGAAACGATGGGCTACGCCGACGATGACCTGTACAAGCGCAAGGACGCGCACCTGAAAGCAGTGTAGTGGCGTTTCGTGCGGCAGCGGCGGCTGCCGCGCTGGCGGCCGGCTTAATGGCACCTAGGGTGCTGCCCGCGAGTGCCGCCGCGCCGAGTTTTTCCTGTAGCGGACCGCTGAACCCGACCGAGCGGGTCATTTGCGCCGACCCGGACCTTGCAGCACTCGACCGCGCGGTCGCGACCACATACCGCAACAAGTTCGACGGCCTACCGGTTGAATCGGCCAACGCGCTCGACGAAGTCGTCAAATCGCTCGTCATCACGCAAAAGGCTTGGCTCGCGTATCGCGACGGCTGCCGCGCCGATCGAGGCTGCATCTACAAGGCCTATGAGGTCCGCAAGGCGTCGCTCGCATCCGGAGATGACGCCAAAGCTGTGCCATGCCGGGACGTGGTCGGCGCCGCGCAGGCTGCGACCTTCGTCAAGGATTGCGTGGCGGTCGCGACCGAAACCCATCCGCCGTGCAACGCGGACAATGCCTGTGAGCTGATCGTCTCGCACAATATCTTCAGGTGCACCGGGCTTGGTGACGGTGCGCCGAAGTTCTGCGCCGCCTATACCAAGCCCGCACGATAATTCGCGCGATTGCGTTCGAGAGTGGGGATGGCGAGAGCACCGTCATTGCGAGGAGCCCGAAGGGCGACGAAGCAATCCATTCTCCGAGTACGCGGCCCCTAGATTGCTTCGTTTCGCTCGCAATGACAAGTTAACCATAAGTCGGCACGAACAGCTTCTCGATCGGGATCTGTTCCGGGATCAATCCCTGCTCGACCATGTAGGTCACCAGCGCCTCGAGCGTCGGCCGGTTCGGCTCGACCCCATAGGGCCAGCAATCACCGCCGAACACGTCGTCGATCTCCTTCACGTCGTCGGGCAGCCACGGCAGCATGTAACGCAGCGTGCCGCTGAAGCGGATCTTCTCCCAGGCGCGGTCCTTGGCGGCGTTGAAGGCGTTGTAGAGGCTCGTCGCCACGAATGGGTTCTTTTCGTAGAGGTCGCGGCGGATGACGATGGTGTGCATGATCGGGAAAATCTTGGTGCGCTTGTAATAGTCCTTCTCCTGCGCCCGGTAGTCGGGAATGAGCCGCACCACGTCGGGGCTCGTCTTGAGCGAATTCGGCATATTGGAACCGATCAGCCCCTGGATTTCGCCGGCCGCGAGCAGGTCGCTCAGCGATTTGCCGCTCTTGTTCGGCTTCAGATTGATCTTCTTCAGGAGCGGCATCACCGACGGGTTGCCGTAGGAGCCGGGCTCGTTCACCGAGCCCTCGACCCACTCGATGGTCGACAGGTCGATGCCGAGGTCATGCTGCATCAGGCCGCGGACGAACAGCGCCGCGGTCTGCGTGTAGAGCGGCACGCCGACCCGCTTGCCTTCGAGGTCTTTCGGTTTTTTGACGTGGTTGCGGTTAACCGTGATGAAGCCGTGGCGGAACACCCGCGAGGCGAACACCGGGATGGCGACGAATGGCAGCTTGTTGGCGGCGTGGCGGCTGATCAGCTCCGAACTCGACATCTCGCAGGCGTCGAATTCCAGCCGGTTGGACATGCGGTCGAAGATTTCCCGCGGATTGTCCATGACCAGGAAATTCAGATCGATGCCATCGGGTTGGGTCTCGCCGGTATACAGGGCGAGCATCCGATCGTAGAGGCCGCAGGCGAAAGTCATCGGCAAGCCAGGCATGTATTGACATCCTTGAGGAGCGAGGAGCGGTCGAGGCGCGCCACTATCACACAGCCATCGGGTTGCGTCATCCAGCCGGGGTGCACGTTGCTGGCGCCGTCGCGCGGCCGGCGTTGTGAAATTTTTTGCCGTGTGTGTCGATTTTTCTTGCAAAGCCGAATCGATGCGCCTATGTGCCGCTCGCCCAAATTCGCACGTGCCTGTGGCCGTGTGTCGATCGGTAGGCATCCGGACAAGAGGCCGGACAGTCGCCTGAGGTTCAGCTGAGCCTCACTACGTGATCGGCAGCCGGAGGCGAAACCGGCGCACCCCGCGCTCAACGGGGGACGCGGCTTAAAGCAACGACGGAGCGGGCTTTTTTGGTCTCGTTGGCCGTCCAAAGGTCA
>Ga0187784_10003213_pt1 | contig 13175 bp, 14 predicted proteins | sample 1015_SJ02_MP15_2_FD_132964 | JGI IMG/M metagenome (GOLD analysis project Ga0187784, IMG submission 132964) | Tropical peat soil microbial communities from peatlands in Department of Meta, Colombia - 1015_SJ02_MP15_20_MG | ecosystem: Environmental > Terrestrial > Soil > Wetlands > Peat | place... | reverse complement strand
CGCTCCGCCGGGAAAACTTACGGAGAGGCTTGCAACTGGCGGGTGCGCGACCCCATGCCTGGGGCTGCCCGCGAACTTACCGTGCACGAGTGCAAACCGGATCGCGCGCCACAACTGCTCTTCTCTTCGCTGGATTCCAAGGTTGCCGGCGAGGTCGAGCGGGAATTTGCGCTGGCTGGCCACATCGTGGTCTCGAATTCCAGCAACCACCGTATGGAACCGGACGTGCCGTTGTTGATTCCGGAAGTCAACCCGGAGCACTTGGCGCTGGTTCGAGTCCAGCGCAAACGCCGGGGATGGAAGGGGATGATCGTCACCAACCCCAACTGCACCACGATCGGTCTGGCGATGTCGCTGGCGCCGCTCGAGCGGGCTTTCGGGGTCGAGAAGGTGATGATGACCAGCATGCAGGCGGTTTCCGGGGCGGGCTATCCGGGCATCCCCACACTGGATATTCTCGGCAACGTCGTCCCTTTCATTTCGGGCGAAGAGGAGAAGGTGGAACGCGAAACCCAAAAACTGCTGGGAAAGTTCCTCGAGGAGTCGGTCAAGCCCGGGGAATTCGTAGTGAGTGCGCACTGCAACCGCGTGCCGGTGGAAGACGGCCATACCGAATCGATTTCGGTATCCTTGAGGACGAAGGCTTCCCTCGAGGACCTGGTTGAGGCGTGGCGGAAGTTTCGCTCGATTCCGCAGGAACGAAATTTGCCGTTTGCCCCCAAGCATCCCATCATCGTTCGAGAGGAGCGCGACCGCCCGCAGCCCAAGTTCGATCTGGCGGTCGAGCACGGGATGGCCACGGTCGTGGGTCGCGTGCGTCCCTGCCCGGTGCTCCAGTTCAAGTACACCGCGCTGAGCCACAACACCATTCGGGGTGCGGCGGGTGCGGCTCTGCTGAATGCGGAATTGATGAAGTCCGAGGGATATTTGGATTAGGCCCCGCGGGTTCTTGATGATCAACCTCGCCCTGCTTGGCTACGGAAAAATGGGGAGGACGCTGGCGCAGCTTGCGCCGCAGCGCGGCTTCGAAGTGCGTCTGGTGATGGATGTGGACGTCAACGCGCAAGGCCAGGGCATCACGCCGGAGGCTTTCCGGGGCATCGAGGTGTGTATTGACTTCACCACTCCTGACGCGGTGGTCGAGAACATTCGCCGCGTGGCAGCCTTGGGTGTGAATCTGGTGGTAGGCACAACCGGCTGGCATGACCGGTTGGACGAGGTGCGGAAGATCATCGAAAACGCCGCCGTGGGCATGGTCTACGCCGCCAATTTTTCGATCGGCGTCAACCTGTTTTACCGCCTGGCTCGCGCCGCAGCGGAGATCTTTGCGCCCTTCGCGATGTACGATCCTTTCCTGGTTGAAGCTCATCACAAATTCAAAAAGGATGCGCCCTCCGGTACAGCGCTTGAGATCAAACGCCAGATTCAGCCTGTTTTCGGAGACCGCGAGTTGCCCGTCACCAGTGTGCGCGCGGGTTACATTCCCGGCACCCATGAGTTGGGCTTCGACTCCGAAGCGGATACCATCGTCCTTCGGCATACGGCGCGCGGCCGCCAGGGCTTCGCGGAAGGCGCCCTGCATGCGGCGCGCTGGGTGCTGGGCAAGAAGGGATTGTTCAGCTTCGCAGAGGTGCTGGGATCACCTCGGTGAAGGCGAGGCAACGGCTCGAGATTCTCAGAAAGGATTTGCGTAGGAAAACCTTTTCAGCGTATGTGGAATGGGATCCCGAATCGAAGCTCTATGTTGGAATCATTCCCGGCATCCCCGGAGCACAGACTCAAGCAGCCTTGGAGTGCGGTAGCGCCAGCTACCACGCTTTTTGGGGGGGATTTCACGGCGGCAGCTTCGCTGCCGCACTCCAAGGTGCTTCCCGCATCTTGTCGGAGGTCTCATGAGCTTGAACATTCGTGGTTGCGGCACGGCGCTGGTGACGCCCTTCAGAAAAGATGGCACGCTGGACCTTGATGCCCTGCGGCGTTTAGTGCAGTTCCAACTGCACGCCGGCATCGACTTCCTTGTTCCCTGCGGCACCACGGGGGAAACTCCCACACTCGAGCACGCCGAATACCTGGCCGTTGTCCGCACGGTAGTTCAGGAGACAGGGGGCAGGATTCCCGTCATCGCGGGGGTGGGCGGCAACAACACTCGCAAATTGATGGATCTTGCCGCCGAAGTGGGCGGGCTGGGCGTGCAGGGAATTCTCTCGGTCGCTCCTTATTACAACAAGCCGACCCAGGAGGGCCTTTACCAGCACTTCCGGGCCCTCGCCGAATCCACCGACCTCCCGGTGATTCTTTACAATGTCCCGGGGCGTACCTCGTCGAACCTCGAGCCTGCCACCGTGGCGCGTCTTTCGAAGATCGCAAACATCATCGGCATCAAGGAAGCCTCGGGCAGCATCGTGCAACAGATGGAGGTCCTTGCCGCCGTCCCGCCGGGCTTCCGCGTGCTCTCCGGCGACGACGCCTTCACGTTCCCGCTCATGGCGCTGGGCGGGGTCGGCATCATCTCGGTGGTCTCGAACGAAGTCCCCGCCGAGATGAACAGGCTTGCGCACCTGCTGCTGGAAGGGAATATCGTGGCGGCGCGCCAACTCCACTTCAGCCTCTTGCCGCTTATGCAGGTGAACTTTATCGAGACCAATCCCATCCCCGTCAAAGCCGCACTCGCCATGATGGGCATGATCGAGGAAGTGTACCGACTGCCCATGGTCCCCATGAAAGCCGAAAACCGCGCCAAGCTTGAAAAGGTGATGGCGGGACACGGGCTGCTGAAAACGTAGAAGTTGAGGCAAGGGCGGGCTTCTCACGCTCGTCCTTGGGAGTGAGAAACGGGTCTTCCGTTCTCCAGGATGGCCAGGCGGTCAGTGACCAGGTGAGCAAGGTTCTGCCGCTGGCGCGCGTTTATAATCTTTCAGCGTACGCCGCTGCCTATCTCGAGCTAGCCATCCGGCACAACGCGCCACTCGCGACGCTGGACGCTGGTTTGCAAAAAGCCGCCAAGAGGGCCGGCGTCGCGGTCTTTCCCTGAACGCCGAGGTGCAGCGGAGCTTTACAGTCGGAGAGCCGGCCGCTACGCCGAGGGAGAATCGAAATGACAGACGAAGAAAATACCGTCTCGGCAAGTGAGTTCCTTGAGACTTGGCACTAAGCTTTGGGCAGAGGTGCAGGACCGTCGGCTGTTTGCGGACAACATCCAGAAGGTGATCGACAAGCGAAAGAAGCAATGGGAGGTTAGAGGTGACCCGTAGATTGATTTCGAAGGAGAGCGCAGACTGCATGTAGGTCGTTCTGGGCCGCCCGTTGGGGTTCATCCTAAATCTTCTTCTCCTTCCACCGACCGCGCCGGAACAGCAGGACCATGGCTACGGCAATGGCGGATTCCGATACTGTTATCGCCCAGTATACGCCGTTTGAGTGCATGCCCAGTGGGAGGGCGAGCGCATAGGCGAAGGGTATCTCGAAAACAATGAAGCCGAATGTATTCACGATCGTCGGCGTGAGAGTATCTCCCGCGCCGTTGAAGGCTTGCATCATGACCATCTCGTAGGCGTAGCCGATGTTGCCGATGCTTACGATGCGCAGACAAGCGGCAGCAAGCGAGACGATTGCCGGATCCCGGGTGAACAAGCTCACTACGGGACCCGGAAACAATATGAAGAACACGCCTACGCCACCCATAACCAGCATGGTGTAGAAGCCCGTCTTCCACACGGATTGCTCGGCGCGCTCAGGCTGCCCGGCGCCGAGACTCTGGCCAACCAGCGTGGCGGCCGCCCCGCTCAGCCCCCAGGCAGGCAGGATAAAGAAAACGACAATCCGGATGCTGATGGTGTAAGCGGCCAGAGCGGAACTGCCGAACACGCTCATAATGCGCATCAGGCTGATCCAGGCGATATGCGGGATCAGCATCTGCGCGATTCCGGTCAGGGAGACCCTGATCAGCCTCGTCATGATCTGCACGTCGAGCCGAATCTGCCGCGCTAGAATCCGGATATGCTGCCCGCCGCGCGAGAGTCGGCAGAATTGATAGACTACTCCAATCGTGCGCCCGCTGAGTGTAGCCAAGGCGGCGCCGGTCACACCCAGGCGCGGAAACGGTCCGAGACCGAAGATCAGGCAGGGGTCGATGATCAAGTTGATGGAATTCGAGAGCCAGAGCACGCGCATGGCAATGGCGGCGTCGCCCGCGCCGCGAAACACCGCGTTGTTCATCATCAACAACACCACCACACAGCAACCGCCCAGGGTGATGCGGGCGTAGCGCGTGCCGACTGCGAGGACGGCTGGCGACGCGCCCATCAGGCGCAGCAGGTGGGGAGCGAAAAAGAGCCCGCAAGCGCCCATCGCAAGGCTGGCCGCCAACCCAAGCGCGATGGCCTGTACGCCCGCCACCGCTGCTCCCTCGCGGTCTTGCTCGCCGACGCGCCGCGCCACCATGGCCGTGGCCGACAGGCCCAGCCCCATGCCGGTTGCATAAATGATGGTAAGCATCGCCTCGACGAGTCCCACCGTGGCAATCGAGTTCGCTCCCAGGCGCGCCACCCAAAAAACATCCACGATGGCAAAGAGCGACTCCATGAACATCTCGAGAACCATGGGCACCGCCAGCAGGAAGATCGCCTGCGTGAGGCTACCCGTAGTGTAGTCCTGGTGTGAGCCACGCAGAGCTTCGCGCAGCGAGGCCCAAAAGGAAGACGAGTCGCTAGTAGTGACGGCAGTAGCCATAAACAAAAGTCTGCAAGGTTGGTTTCCGATTTCGACCCGGACCGGGGTCATGCGGAATCAGAACGACGCGACTTGGAAACTACCGTGGCGCGGTTTCCATAATGTTCGTATTCTACGGCAAAAAGGCGCTTCGAGGCAAGTGCAATCCTAAATCCTGAACCCAATCTAAATCCCAAATCTAAAGTTGCAGTCTGGCCCAACCCCGAGCGCAGCGACCGCCGGCTTGGCGCAGTTGCTGGTGCGTACCGGATTCAATGATGCCGCCTTCGTTCATCACGTAAATCCGATCGGCAAACATGGCGGCGGAGAACCGGTGAGTAATGATGAGAACGGTGCGGCCGGCTCCAAGCTCTCGAAACCGTGCCAGCCAATCGCCTTCGGCCCAAGGGTCCATGGCGCTGGTGGGCTCATCCAAAATCAGGATTGGCGCACGACGCAGGAAGGCTCGGGCCAAAGCGATACGCTGCCATTCACCCAGGCTTAGTTCCGTACCCTCGGCAAACCACCGGCCCAGTGTGGTGTCAATACCCCGCGGCAGGCGGGCGATGATCTCCTCTGCGCCTGCGGCGCGCACGGCTGCTTCCTGAGCATCGCAAGGCGGTCTCAAATCGCCGTAGGCAATGTTTTGCCGCACGGTGTCGTTGTAATGCACCGGCTGCTAAAAAAGCACCGTGATGCAGTTGCGCAGTTCCTCGACATCCAGAGTACGCACGTCCACGCCGTCCAGGCACACGCGGCCCGCCTCCGGGTCATAGAAGCGCCAGAGCAGCTTGATCAGCGTGCTCTTGCCCGCGCCATTCGATCCCACGACCGCCACGATCTGGCCAACGCGAATCTCCAGACTAAAATTCTCCAGCGTCGGCCGCATTTTGAGACTTCCTTTCGCGAAGCGAGCGGGACGCGCGATAAGCCCAGTAATAAGGATTGTCACGCCACAAGTATTGGCGGTCAGCCAGGAAGAATCGCCGCATGGCGAGGGTGAAACGGCGGCGTTGAAGTTTTTGCATCTCCGAGTTCGCTAGTCGGGAACCGCTACAGTCGCTCAAGAAGAGTAGTGCTGCGTCCCCGTCCGTGACGCTCGGCTTGCCGCTGCCGGGAAGCCGGACAGCCATGGGCCGCGGCACCAGTCCGATTCCCGCCACGCATCCGGCGCTCGTAAGGTCATTCACGACCAGACTGCGCTCCCGGTCAACAAACTTATCGATGCGATGGGTCAGCGTCAAATGCTTTTCGTCGAGAGTGATGGTCGTATCGTGCGTGGCCGCCGCGAGCCAGACCGGAGTCTCCTCTGCTGGAACGGCAGCCGGCCAAATGCGAATGTGATGCCGCTTGGCGACGGTGTTGAGCGTCTTCTGAAAGCTGAGAGTGCCTGTCTTCCCGCGGTAAACCAGTGGAGCTATAGGGGCGGTAGGGTCCGCCTTCATCGCCAGGAATGCCGAGTACATTTGTGCAAAGGAGCGTCGCGTCAGCGGCTGGACCGTTGTCCAGCCGGCGGCCATAAACGCGAGCTCCACCTGCTCGCGTGAACCAACGAACACCAGGTGGATAATATCACCCGCCAAACTCTTATCCGGCCGGTAAACGTCCTCAGGCTGCGCCGCCACCCATTCGGACAGCTCCGGGGGCAGAGGTACGAGCCGCTCAGGTGAAGCTGCAAGGTTCTCGCGCAGTTCGATCCGTACCTGCAAATCGGTTCCGGCAGGAAGCTCGATTTCCGGATCCGGCAATCGGTAGAGCAGCATCTCCGAGGTAATAAGCGCCACCGCGCCCAACGGGGTGGTCGCCAAATGTGTGTAGATCTCGCCGCCGGCTCCCGTCAGCCCGAAGGCCGAGCGTGAGACCAGCAACGCTCCCGGCCGGTACCAGAGACCGTTGAGCCAACTATAGGGGTGGCTTGCCGCAAGCACTCCCTCGATTCGATTCTCGTTCACCTTCTCGCGCGCGTTGTCCACACCTTCCAGTACTACGTCGCACTCGATGACGGTGGCATCGGGCAGTTGGCACTCGTCAAACTCCACCTCGAGCATCGCTCGCTCGCGCCACACGCCGAATCGCACGGAGGCCGATTTCGTGACCCTGCCGCTGACGACACTGCCGCTCGGGAGGAGATCGACCCCGGCGCGAACCGCGGGCCCGATGACCTTGGCTTTGAGACGCGTGCCGGCGGGTGAATAGCTCGCCATCGGCGTGAGCATGGGGATTACCATCTCCTGGCTGCGCTCCCCCGCCACCGCGCACCTTGTCCCCAGCAATGCCAAGACAAACCAACCGAGCAGTGAAACTCGTCCACAGCGCGGCTGGCGATTCTGCCACGGCAGCGATCTCCCGGTTCGCTCCAAGCGACGTGTACGCTTGTCTCCAGAGTTAGAGATGCGATCGTCGGGTTTTGGGACCGAGACGAGCTGCACTTTCATATGTCTAGGGCACGATAAGTCCGGGACACGATACGGCAGACCGTGCATACTACCACGAGACTGATGAGGCCATCAACGGCATAATGATAGCGCCAGTAGATGGTAGCCAGGTAAACCAGAGCGGTCAGCCCTAGCGCGCACCACCCGAAGATCGGCCGGCTGGGCAAGGCGGCAAACATCCCCAGCGCCGATGAAAGCGCTACGGCAACGTGACCGCTGGGGAGAACGCCGGTTGAGATATCAAGGCGGTCCAGCAACCAAATCGTGAAACGCCGTGAGATTCCGCTGTAGTGCGGCAGATCCGCACCCGGGAATGCGAGACGGGGTGAAATCACGGGGACGAACGGCAGCAAAGCATAAGCGGCGAAGGTGCCCGCGAATGTCAGTAACAGGAAGCGCGGAACCTGCGAGCGCGCTCTGCAAGCGTACAGGATGCCAAGGCAGGCGGGCGGGACGACGTACAACAGCAGATAGACCGTCGCCAGGATCGCCGGCACGCATGCCCCGCCAGCTTCAATCAGAGCTTGCAGATGCGCGTCATACAAAAACACCCGGTCCACTCGTACTAGTTCGATTTGCAGAGCTTCCCGGGGAGGAGCGGCGAACCATTCGAGCGCCCAGTACCCGGCCAGGATCAAGCCCAGCGGCCACCAATCGCGCACGATTTCGACGGGCCGCCGCACCGATCGCGATTGTGCCTGCCAAATCGCCCACAACGCCAGGGGAACGGCTGCCAGAAGCAGCACCGGCCCAATGCTTGGCCGCCGTATCAAGCCTAAGCAGGGCAGGTAGATGAAATAAGCCAGAGCGACCTTCTCACAGCCGCGCAGGTGGGAGGAGCGTTTCGTTTGACGGAGCGCCGCATTCGGCGTTGCCAGCACAGAATCCATTTTTGTTCAAGGCCGAGCAGCTTCCCCCGCGGCGGAAGCTTCCCGGTGTCGACGGCCCTGGCCCGTGCCAAATGCCCCGAGCTACTGTTCGTAACAGGCCGGACCGGGATTTCAGCCGTGCCTTCCCGGCCCCGCACATTATACACGTAACGCCAACCAGCAAGTTAAAGCTGGACCTTCTGCAGGTAAGCGGCTACTGCCACATCGTAGTGAAGTTCCTGCGCGATCTTCTGGCGGAGCGATTCGGCGGCCTGGGGTTCTCCGTGGACCAGAAACGTCTTGCCGGGAGGTGCGTGGAAATTGCGCAGCCAGCCCAGAATCTCTTCGTAATCCGCGTGGCCGCTCAGGTTATCGAGGGTTTCGATGCGCGCACGGATCGGAACGAACTGGCCATACATCTTGACGGGTTGACCGGCCTGGATGAGTTGGCCGCGCGTGCCGGCCGCTTGAAACCCCACAAACAGAATGGTGTTGCGATGGTCGGGGAGGCAGCGCTCCAGGTGATGAACCACGCGCCCGCCGGTGGCCATGCCGCTTGCCGAGATGATCACCATTGGGTAATGCGCATCGTTCAGCGCTTTGGAGTCCGCCACTGTCTTGTCGTAGTGCAGGTCGGGAGGAGAAAAAGGCTTGATGCCCTGCGCTTCCAGGGCTCCCGTCTTGAGGTCGTAGTCCTCCTCGTGGCGCCGGTAAAGGTCAGTCACGTCAATGGCCATGGGACTGTCAACATGGATGGGAAGCGAATGCATTTTCTGCTGCTCGATCAGCTCGCGGAAAAGATAGAGCAGTTCCTGCGTCCGCCCCACGGCAAACGCCGGGATCACGACCGTGCCGCCGCGCTGAGCCGTCGTTTCCACGATGGAAGCAAGGTGCGCGCCCACGTCGTCGCGTGGGTGCAGACGGTCACCGTAGGTGGATTCGAGCAACATATAATCGAACCCGTCCTCCGGCGTCACGGGCTCCCGCAAAATGAGTTGCGGAAAACGGCCCAGGTCGCCGGAAAAAAGGATTCTCTTCACGGCCCCGTTCTCGCGCACGGTGACTTCGATCATCCGCGCTCCCAGGATGTGCCCGGCGCCAAAGCAACGCAGCGAGAAATGTGTGGAAAGCTCGAGGGGTTTCGATTCGTCGATAGCGCGGAACGATTCGAGCGATTTCACCGCTTCGTCGTAGGTGTAGAGCGGCAGAGCGGGATCGTGCTTGCTGAATCCCTTTTTATTGGCGTAGGCCGCGTCTTCTTCCTGAAGGTGGCCCGAATCCGGAAGCAACAGCTTCGACAGATCCACGGTGGCAGCCGAACCATAAATCTGCCCTTTGAACCCCTCTTTAATCAGGCGCGGAACATAACCTGTGTGATCGAGGTGCGCGTGCGTGAGCACCAACCATTGAATGCTCGAAGCTGGAATGGGCAGCGGGTTCCAGTTGCGCAGGCGAAGCTCCTTTACGCCCTGGAAGAGCCCACAGTCGATCAGCAGGCGCTCGCCCCCCGCCTCCAGCAAGTACTTTGACCCGGTCACAGTTCCGGTGGCGCCAAAAAAGGTTAGAGTGGCCATGAGGGTAAGGCTCCTAAGAGTCGAGAGTCAAGAGTCGAAGGTGGCAGGTAGCGCAGACTTCATGCTTTTCGAAGTCTGCGGCTTTTTCGCCGTCAATCACTGAAAGCCTCTGACCTGCAAAAAACCCAGGTGTGCGCCCCGCTTACTTAGATTCACCGTGTGACCCATTGTGTTCCACGAGATAGGCAACCCAACCAGCCTTGTCCATAAAGGGTACTGCGTTATGGTGGAGTCGCCGGAGAATTGTCGTGGTGGCGGCTATGGTAGGCAGGTAGCGTGACATCCTCAACGTCTTTAGCGCTTCCGCGTCAACTTCAACAGCAGGCTTCTTGGAGATGTCGTTAATTAATGAGAAGCGCGTGTTGTTTGTTATCGTCTCATCCTGAAGGGCCCTAAATAAACTGCTGGTCGGGAATTCCGACAAGCGGACCCACTTGCCATTAAGATTTGCCGACAAATCGAGGGCCAAAACAATACCGGGTGGCTGCTCGTAAAAGGCGAGTTCCCTCATGATATACTGCACCCGTTCCTCTGCGCGATCACCCATTTCGGACTTCTCGCGTGCGCATTCGACAAGCCGGTCATACGCCGTGCTTGACCCGGCAAGCGCTTCGTCGGAGAGCTGAGCTACAATTTTGAAACCCTGAAGCGTTTTTTTCCAGTTCGACTCGGCGCATCCGCTCGCCCTCAATTGTCCCCGCGAGCTTCAAGTTCTCGGCGTCAATGCGCTTCTGTTCGAGGATTGCTGAGGCTGTCTGCGCCCGCAGTGAGGCCTCCTTGTAATGACTGAGACCGTACCCAGTAAGTCCAAGAAAGCCTAGGGCCATCAGGAAAAGGCCGTCGCGCCGGTGCCCTGCTCTGAGGTCAATGATGCCCCAGATTAGCAAGACAGCCGCGTCCCCAAGGGATATGATGGCGTAAATCCAGCCAACCGGTGCCATGGGATCTGGAAAGCGGTAGCACTGCCTATAAAGTGCCATCGTACCACAGGCTGGGCAAGAAACTTCGACGCTTTATCGCGGTCAAAAAAGCGAGACGCGCTCCAGTAAGCATAGGCACGTCATACCAGAGCGCGGTTTAGGCTCGAATCACAAGTGCCTCCTGCGTTGAGGCTCACGCATCCGATAGATTTCCTCGAGCATTTCATCAACGTCTTCATCGGCGGGGAAACCACCGGCAAACACGGAGATGTCCTTCACCGGGCGCACACCTTGCTCCTTTGCCAGCTGTTGTAGCGTCTTTGGCTCAAAAAAACTTCGATCTCGAAGCAGGGCTACAGCTTTTTGTTTGCGTTTGCGAGATCCGCCACGTTTCGTCATTCGTAATACCTCACAGCCATGCATCAAATCACCACCGACTCCTGGTATTCCCCAAACACCCGGCGCAGGGCGTCGGAGATTTCGCCCACCGTGGCATAGGCTTTAACGGCCTCGAGGATAGCGGGCATCAGGTTTTCTTCCGAGCGCGCGGTCTCCTCGACTTGACGCAACGCCGTGTTGACGCGCGCCGCGTCCCGGCGGGCGCGCAGATTTCGCAATCGCTCCACCTGGGCGCGCTCCACTTCCGGGTCGATGCGCAGGATAGTCAGCGGCGCGGCTCTTTCGCTCCGGTACCGGTTCACGCCCACCACCACGCGTTCCCCGCTCTCGATGGATTTCTGATAGTCGAAGGCAGCTTGTTGAATTTCCCGCTGCACGTAGCCGTTGGCGACGGCGCGCAGCATGCCTCCCATGGCATCGATTTTTCGCAGGTATTCGCGCGCCCCCTCTTCGATCTCGGAAGTAAGCCTCTCGAGAGCGTAGGAGCCGGCCAGCGGATCCACCGTATTCGTCACGCCGCTTTCGCAGGCGATGATCTGCTGGGTGCGCAGTGCGATCAGCGCCGAAGCTTCCGTCGGCAACGCCAGCGCCTCGTCGCGCGCGTTGGTGTGCAGCGATTGTGTCCCGCCCAGCACCGCCGCCAGCGCCTGAAGCGTGACGCGCACGATGTTGACGTCGGGCTGCTGTGCGGTCAACGTGGAGCCCGCCGTCTGGGTGTGGAAGCGGAATACCCAGGAGCGCGGATTCTGCGCCTTAAAGCGCTCGCGCACCAGCCGCGCCCAGAGCCGGCGCGCGGCGCGGAATTTGGCGACTTCCTCCAGCAGATCGTTGTGCGCGTTCAGGAAAAAAGAAAGGCGGGGTGCGAAGTCATCCACGGCCAACCCGCGCCGGACGGCGGCCTCAATGTAAGTCGCCGCGTTGGCCAGTGTGAAAGCCACTTCCTGGACCGCCGTCGAGCCCGCCTCGCGCATGTGATAACCGCTGATCGAGATGGTATTCCATTCCGGAGCGCGATCTCGGCAGAAGGCAAAGATATCGGTCACAATACGCAGGGCGGGCTCCAGGGGATAGATGTACGTCCCGCGCGCGATATATTCCTTCAGGATATCGTTCTGGACAGTCCCCGAAAGCTTGGCGAGCCCCACACCTTGCTTTTCCGCCACCGCGAAGTAGAGCGCCAAGAGGATTGCCGCGGTGGCGTTGATCGTCATCGAGGTCGAAACCCGCTCCACAGGAATACCCGTGAAGAGAGCTTCCATGTCCTCGAGCGAATCGATGGCCACGCCCACGCGCCCTACTTCGCCGCAGGAAAGCGGATGGTCCGAGTCCAAGCCCATCTGGGTGGGGAGATCGAACGCTACCGAAAGTCCCGTTTGCCCCTGACTCAATAAGTAACGGAAGCGCGCGTTCGACTCCGAGGCCGTCCCGTAGCCCGCGTATTGGCGCATGGTCCAGAACCGGCTGCGATAAAGGCTGGGATGAATTCCACGGGTATAGGGGTACTGGCCCGGGTAACCGGCATCACGTTCATAATCCCAATCCGCGAGGTCCGCAGGCGTGTAGGCGCGCTTCAGGCTCACGCCGGAGGCCGTGGTGAATCTTTCTTTCACCTTGTGATCGTCGCTCGGACCCATGCTGGCCTTGCCTCGGCAGCTATAAAACCGAAATTCGAAAATAGAAATTCGAAATTGGATGCTGCAACCTGATGTCGGGGCTTAATCCCGCAGTTTCTGGACCGAATCTTTGAATTTCGAGTTTCGGGTTTCGAATTTCGATTTTCAGCCCTACCGGACGTTTCGCGCCTTCGCAAACGAATAGAGGCAGAGAATCACCAGGAAGACCGTGAAGCTTGCATAGAGGACGAAACTAGCCAAACCGAGCGAGGGGCTCTTGAGGTAGTTTTGCCACTCGGCGAAGGCGACGGTCGCCCCAGCGCCCGCCAGGATTAAGAACGTCAGGCCCACTAGCAAGTGGAAGAGCCTCTGCGCATTGCGGAACAACTGTTTAAATAGGTATTCGAGTCTGCTCAACCTTTTATCCTTCAACCTCCCACCGCGACGCGAGAATCACACTCGCTATCGTACCTCAAATTTTGCGCCTTGACACGGTTTTGAAGTGAATCATACAATGGGGGCGTCGGAAGGTAAGGTGACTCTTGGATTTGGACGATAACTTCAAACGGTTGATCAAGGAACTAGGCGACGCGATTAACGACTCCCTATCTGAGTCCGACACCATCGCCGAAGTCTTAGGGCGCATTCGCTCTTCCGG
>Ga0187784_10003211_pt1 | contig 13176 bp, 13 predicted proteins | sample 1015_SJ02_MP15_2_FD_132964 | JGI IMG/M metagenome (GOLD analysis project Ga0187784, IMG submission 132964) | Tropical peat soil microbial communities from peatlands in Department of Meta, Colombia - 1015_SJ02_MP15_20_MG | ecosystem: Environmental > Terrestrial > Soil > Wetlands > Peat | place... | reverse complement strand
TTCCGCATTTCACGCGCTCGTGACACTGCTCCATTCCGCAGACGTCCGGTTCATGAATCTGGAAGGCACCCTGCACGGGTATCTCGGCAGCCCGCAAGCCGCCAGCGGCGGGACCTATGTCTCAGGGTCACCGGGAATCATCGACGACCTCAAGGCGATGGGGTTCAATCTCTACGCCGCCGCCAACAACCACATGGCGGATTGGGGCGAGGACGGCCTGCTCGGCACCATGGACGTGCTCGACCGCGCCGGCGTCGTCTACGCCGGCATCGGCCGCCACCTCGCGGCGGCGCGGTCCCCGGGGTACCTCGACATTGGGCCGGGGCGCGTCGCGTTGATCGCGCTCACCAGCTCGTTTCCGCCGCACGCGCTCGCCGGCGCCCAGCGACCCGACTGCCAGGGCCGGCCCGGGGTGAACCCCCTTCGGTATGATACGGTGGTCACCGTGGGGCGGGAGACGTTGGCTCGGTTGTCGGCGATCCATGAACGGCTGCACCTGGGCGCCGCCAGGGCCCACTCGGTCCAGCTCGGCTTCCAGCGCCCGGACGCTGACGGGACGACCACGCTCTTCGATCGCACGTTTCGGGTCGGAGCGCCGGAGGGCGTGCACACCAGCCCGCATGCCGGCGATCTGGACGGGAACCTCCAGTGGGTCCGGGACGCTCGCCGTCAGGCGGACTGGGTGCTCGTCAGCGTGCACGCCCACGAGATGGCGGGCGGCGATGTCGAGGGACCGGCTGAGTTCGTCACCACGTTCTGCCGGGCGGCCGTGGACGCGGGGGCGGACGCCGTGCTCGGTCACGGGCCGCATCTGCTGCGGGGCATCGAGATTTATAAAGGAAAGCCGATCTTCTACAGTCTCGGCAATTTCATCTTCCAGAACGAAACGCTGGAGCGCCAGCCGGCGGACTTCTACGAGCGGCTTGGATTGCCGCCGACGGCGACACCGGCCGATTTGTTCGACGCGCGTGGCTCGCGAGGCGGGTTTGCCTCCGATCCTCGGTACTGGGAGTCGATCGTGCCGGTATGCCGGTTCAGCGGCGGCACGCTGGAGGCCCTGAGCCTGCATCCGGTCACTCTGGGATACGGACAGCCGCGGTCGCGGCGGGGGACACCCGTGCTCGCCTGCTCCGATGCCGGCCGCGCGATCATCGAACGGCTGGCGAGGATGTCCCCGCAGTGTACGATCACCTGGGATCCCCAGGGATACGCTCAGGTTCGGTGGTAGACCGGGGCTCAGTCCCACTCTCGGGAAGTTCCCTGCCGGCGGCGCCGTCCACGTTGCGACTCGAGCGCTCGGGGCGGATTGGGCCGGGGGCCTGCGTCGAGGGACCCGTGTGAGTATTCTTGCGGTCAGCGACGAGGTTGACGAGCGTCTGCTGGGGGATGTGCCGCCGGACAGTTTGGCCGGGATCCGGCTAATCCTGTCCTGCGGAGATCTCCCGGCGGACTACCTCGAAGCGCTCGCGGATCGGTATCGCGTGCCGTTGCTGCACGTCCGCGGCAACCACGATGCGCGGCATGGGGGGGCTCCGCTGCCCGGGGAGAACGTCGACGGCCGGCTCGTCAAGATCGCGGGGTTGCGCGTGCTCGGTTTCGAGGGATCCATCTGGTACAACGGTGAGGGAGTGCAGTACACAGAGCGGCAGATGTGGTGGCGTGTGTTCCGCCTTCGTCCTGCCGTACGGTGGGCCGGCGGCGTGGATATCGTCATGACACATGCAGCGCCCTACGGCATCCACGACGGGCAGGACCGGGCGCACATCGGGTTTCGCGTTTTTGACAGCGCGCTGTCGTGGTTCCGGCCGCGGTACTTCGTGCACGGCCACAACCATCTCTCGTACGTCGCCAAGGGATCACGCGTTACCGTTGTTGACGGCACCCAGGTCGTGAATGCGTTCCGGTCGGTCGTGCTTCCGATCGAGCCCGTTCGCCGATGACGTCACCGCGGCGGTTCAAGGAGTTCGAGGAAGTCCAGCGGGCGCTCGGTGCGCTCACGGCGCGCCCACTCGGGGTCATCCCGGTCCCGCTGGACGAGATCGTGGGTAGCGTCGGGCGAGCGCGCTACTTTCCCCAGGGTCTCCGCGAGGGGAGCGGCCTGACACCGTCGCGGGTGAAGCGCCTGGTCGCGGCGGTTAACCGCGGTGAGGTTCTGCCGCCGGTGCTTCTCTACCGGATCGGGCACGAGTACTTTGTCGCGGACGGCCACCACCGCGTGGCTGCGGCCAAGCTGTTGGGCGCGCGCGACATCGATGCCGAGGTTGTCGTGTACCTGCCGGAGGCACGGCGGCCCGAGGATGTCGTAGCCCGGGAGCGCGTGCTGTTCGAGCAACGCACCGGCATCACGACGATCGTGCTCCACGAGGTTGGTCAATACCCCAAGCTCCAGCGGTGGATCGAGGACGTCGCGAAGCAGCGAGGTCGGGGATCCATGCGCGGGGCGGCACGCGAGTGGTATACGCGCGTGTACCTTCCGTTGATTCAGGACGCCTCGTTCAAGCGCCTGCGGCGGTTCTTTCCCGGGCGATCCGCCGGCGACGTCTTTGTGTATCTTGCGGATCACAAGTGGATCATGAGCAAGGCAGCAGGGAGGGACATCGGGGTGCCGGCTGCGCTCGAGAGTTTCCGGCGCAGCCTGGACGAGCACTCGGAGCCCCACGGGTTTGCGCGGTGGCTGGAGGATCTCTTGCTTCTGGTACGGCGCGCCCGAAAGCCAGGTCGATGAGGGCGGGGGTACGTGTCCTCGTCCGCGGCTATGGCGCTGCGCTCAGCGCGGCGATCTGTGATTCCGCCTCCGCGTTCGCGCGGTCCAAACCCGCCGGGGTGTCGCCGCGAACGGTCACAGGCGTGCCGATGCGTACGACGACACGCCGGGGCCGTGGAACGACCCGGCCGAGCGGGAGGGCATCGTTGGTGCCGACGATCGCGACCGGGACGATCGGTACGCTGGCACGAGCGGCGAGGAGCGCCGCACCCCGCTGAAACGGCCTGAGGCGGCCGTCGCCACTGATCCCTCCCTCGGGGAAGACGATCAGCAGGTGCCCGTCTCGGAGCGCAGCAAGCGAGCGCTTGAGCGCTCCCGTATCCACCATCCCTCGACGGATCGGGATGGCCAGTGGTCCGTACGCGCGCATCACTAATCGTACGCCGGGCATGTGCCACAACTCTGCCATCGCCAGGACCGCGGGTTTGCGCGGCATGACAAGCGGAAGAATGATGGGGTCGAGCCAGCTCACGTGGTTCGCCACGACTACGGCTGGGCCGCTGGGAATGCGGTCCGTTCCCACGGTGGAGAGACGGAACATCCTCCAGGCGAGCATGCGCACGGTGGAGCGGATGGCGCGAAACGCGAGACTGTCCAGGTGAGTTCCTCGGGTGCCGATCCGGAGAATACGCTTCCGCACGAGAGACCTCCTACCCGCTCCGTCTCGGATAGTCCTGCGCCGGGGTTGGGGATCCCTCGGGACTACCGGTTGACGCGCCGCGCGAATACAATAGTGGGTGTTGTGCAGGAGCTACGGAGGTGATGGGGTGGCAGGGATGCACGTGCTGGCACGGACCGCGGCAGGAGCGAGGCGGTGGGGGTGCGTCGGGATCGTCGTGGTGCTCGCGGCGGTGATCCCCGGGGCGCCTGTTCTCGGGGCGGCGACGCACTCGGTGGACGTCACGATCCTGGCCGGCAAGAATGCGGGAGACGGGGGCTTCGACTTCAACGGGTACCAGCGTGGGGCGATGTCGGTGACGGTGCCCACTGGCTGGCAGGTCGTGATACACTTCCGGAACGTGAATGCGCTCGCCCACAGTCTCGTTGTGGTGCCGGTGAGCGCGGCCCAGCAGGCGGTGCCGCCCGCGACACCGGCGTTTCCTGGCGCGGTGACCAAGGATCTTGCGGTCGGGCTTGCCCAGGGGATGAAACAGACGCTCACCTTCATGGCGAGCAAGTCGGGAACCTATGCGTTTGTCTGTGGCGTGCCAGGACACGCGGTCGCCGGGATGTGGGACAAGTTCGTCGTGTCCGACGGGGCCAAGGCGCCGAGCGTGACGCCGGCCGGCGCCGCGGCGATCGCGGTGAAGTAGGCACGCCATGCGTCGAGGATCGGCGGTCCCGCAGGGAAGGACGATTGACAGCAGGGTCACGGGCTCTTAAGATGGGTGGGCCCGACCGACCCGTCGGTCTAAACTCACGGTCGTGCGGGCCTCGATCGAGGACAGCACGGTGACGAGAACTCCCACGGTTCGATCGACGGCCGATACCCCGACCCGGGATCGTCTCCTCGGGGCCGCGATGGACGTGTTCGCCGCGAAGGGGTATCACGCCGCCGGTGTCGACGACATCGTGGCCGCGTCCAGGACGTCGAAGGGTGCCTTCTACCACTACTTCGCGAGCAAACAAGAGATCTTCGTGACGCTCGTGGACACGCTCGGCGAGTTGGTCGAAACAGCCGTTGAGGGCGCGATCGCGGAGGAGCGCGGCGCCCTGGCCAAGGTGGAGGCCGCCCTGCGGGTCGTACTGGAGACGGCCGACAGCCACCGTGGCCTCGTGAAGATCCTGCTGGTCGAGGCCGTAGGGCTCGGGCCCGGGTTCGAGGAGAAGCGTCTCGAGATTCATCGTCGCTTCGCCGCGGTCATCCGGCGCCATCTCGATCGCGCCGTCGGCGAGGGATCGATCCCGCAGCAGGATACCGCGCTCGCCGCCCAGGCATGGGTCGGCGCGCTGAACGAAGTGATCACGCAATGGCTGTCGGGAGACGGGAGCCGGCTCCTGGATCGGCTGCCCGCGGCGCGGGCGTTCCTGCTGCGCAGCATAGGTGCGGCTGTGGACCACGACGCACCCGGCGGCCGGCGGGTCCCGGGATCCCGGGAGTGATCACACCCGGATGAACACCCGCTTCCGGTACAGCACGAGGAGAACGAGCCACCACAGCGTCACTACGGATGCCGTGTAGATCCACCCCGCGGCGACCGGCCCGACGGTGCCGCCGAGCGGGTCGAGTACCACTGTGTGCAGCGACAACGTGGTCCCCCGCGAGAACGGGTTGGGCCAAGTTTGCATGGCGCTGACCGCAAGCAACGCGGAAGCGACATAGCCGGCGATCGCGTTACAGCCCAGCACCGCCAGCGGAACGCCCAGCCACCGCACGCGCGCAACGTCGAACAGCAGATGGCAAGCCGCCAGCAGCACCAAGCCGGTCCCGCCCGCGAGCAGCGCATACGTTGGAGTCCAGAGATCCTTGCTCAGCGGCAGGGTTCGGCTCCACAATTCACCGGCAAGCACGAGCGCCACGCCCGACGCGGCGAGCGCGCCGGTCTTGGCGGTCTCGTGCATGCGCCCCGCACGAAGTAGATCGCCCGCGGCGGTTCCGAGCAGGGCTAGGGCCGACGCCGGCGCGGCGCTCAGCACACCGGCGAGCGCAAAGCGAGCCAGGTGCGCGTCGTTCAGGTACTGGATGATGTTGTGGTGCTCCAGGAAGACACCCGGTGCTAGGCCGGGCGCCGGCACGAGGGAGAGGAGGGTAGCATACGAGGCCAGCAAGGCTGCCGCCGCCGCGAGCCTGACCCACACTGCCGTCCGGCTGAATGAAGCCGCGACGAGGTACGTGAGCCCCAAGAGCTGGAGCACATCCATCCCGACAGTAAGCGCTCGGGATTCCACCGAGTCGATGAGGATCCCGAGCGCGACGAGCGTACCGGTCCGCCGCAGCACCCGCAAGGCGAATGCACGAGTCCCGAGACTCCGACTGGCGGCCACGGGGATCGTGACCCCGACGATGAACACGAACCAGGGGAGGATCATGTCGGTGAACGTCACGCCGCGGCCCCACGGCGCGTGCATGAGTTGCCTCGGCGTGGCCGCATTCCAGATCATGTTGTTGACCAGGAGCATACCGGCCACCACGAAGCCCCGGAGGACGTCGAGCGAGAGGAGCCGCGGCGCAGAGCGGGGACGGTCCGGCTGGACGGTCTCCACGGGCTCCGGGATCACATGCCCCTGTCGGGGCAGGATGCCGCGCCCGGGCGACGGAATGTCGGCGATGGCGTGTGAGGTCATGGTCCCGCGACCAGATCCCTTGTTGCTCTCGTGAGCTGCGCAAGGCACCGCGCCGCGATGTTTGTGGGTCGCTTCGCGGCGGGCGTCTGTAGTGTAACATAAGGACCTTCCTGCTTTTGCCCACCCTTCACGCAGCCTTCAAAGAGCGATCACCGTCATTTTACGTCGCTGCGTTACCGTGAAGTCGCAACGATTGCTTCGGGAGGTGCTGGTTCGTGAATAGTGAGGTGGTCGTCCTCTTCATCGACAGATTGGAGCGCACGCCTGCGGCCGAGCGCATCGAGCCCGCCCTGGCGGGCACCCGGGGCGTCCAGAGCGTCTCGATGAACTTCGCGACCGACAAGGTGCGGGTCACCTACGACCCCGAGTTGGCGGACCTTCGCCGGCTGGTCGAGGCCGTGCGCTCGACTGGGTGCGACGTGCGCGCACTGCATGCCATTATCGACGTGGAGCACATCGAGTGCCCGTCGTGCGCGGCCCGGATCGAGCAGGCGCTGCGCGCCGTTGGCGGCGTCCTCCATGCGAGCGTGGATCTCCCGACGCGCCGGGCCATCGTCTCGTATCTGCCCGGCTACTTGACGATGCGGGACCTTGGCCAGGTGATTCGCGAGGCCGGGTATCAGCCCACCAGAGAATTGACCACCGCGAGCCTCGAGCCCACGCACCTGGGGAGGGTGGGCGCCCGTGCGCACTAGACTTCCCGGCGCGAGAGGCTCTTCGATGGCCCTGCGCGCCGAGAGCCTCTTCTCGAAGCCCAGGGTCGTGAACCTCGGAGTCGGGTGGAGGGCGCAGTCAGGAGGAGCCGGGCGCGGGCCGGGCGTCCCTCCGTAACAGGTCAAAGTCTCCACTGATCGCAATTCAAGCCGTTCTGGTCGGGTCATTCATGGCGTGCCCCCGCCTACGCCACCGGGCGCCATCCGGCCGTGTCGGGAGAGGCATCACGGTCAGGCAGGAGGCGGTCCCTTCGCGCCGGAAGTCATGCTGGGCATGTGGGACGCGCGATTCGTCACGTACCTCTTGGTATCAGCCGCACTCATCGTCGCCCCGGGACCGGACATGGCGCTGGTCACGAGAAACGCGTTGCGCGGAGGCCGGCGGGCTGCGTCGCAGACCGCTTTCGGGGTGGCGATCGGTCTGGTGCTCTGGGGAATCGCCTCCGTGGCCGGCGTAGCCGCGCTACTGGGAACCTCGGCCGCGGCGTTCGCGGTGGTGAAGCTGGCCGGAGCCGCCTATCTGACGATCCTCGGGGTCCGGAGTCTGATGGGGACGACCGTCGGCCCGCGCCTCACGCGGCACCTCGTGCCTGCGTTGGGTGCACCTGCCCGTCCTCGATGCCGGATCGCGCGTTCTGGCAGGGACTCTTCAACAACTTGCTCAACCCCAAGGCCGCCGTCATCTTCCTCAGCATCGTTCCGCAATTCGTGCGTGCGGGCGATTCACCTGAGCGGCTGCTGGCCATGGTCGCCGTGTTCGCTTTCCTCACGCTCGGATGGCTCCATGTCTATGGCGCGGCGGTTGCCCAGGCCGGCCGGTACTTTGGCCCACGCGTCCAGCGGGTGCTCGGCACGCTCGCCGGAGCGGTTATGATCGGGTTGGGCGTGCGCCTGGCGTTCGAGCGGCGTTAGTGGCGCGTTCAGGGGCGGCCAGGAGAGTCTTCATCGCTACGGCGGACGCGCCTGTCCGCGCATTATGAGCACACGCTCGTGATCACAGAAGACGAGCCGATTGTGATCACCGCCTGAAGGGGGAGTAAAGCCGATGCGGGGGGCTGTCACTGCGCTGCAGATGCTCATTCGATTGGTCTGGGTGGTTCAGGTGGTGCTCGGGATGCTTTTGTGGGCAGGCCGCGCGCTGCGGTTCCTACCGGTGCACATGCTCGTCGGTGTGGTGTTCGTGCTCTTGTTGTGGATGCTCAGCGCCCTCGTCATGGCAGGCAGGGTGCGTACAGGGTTGACTCCGCTGACGGTGCTGTGGGGCGCCCTTACGTTGGCCCTCGGCCTCACGCAGACGCGGCTCATGATCGGCGGCGCCCATTGGGTGGTCCAGGTGCTGCACCTGCTCGTGGGTATCGGGGGGATCGTCCTGGCGGAACGCTTGGCAGCCAAGGTGAAGCGCGGGTGGGCCTAGTCGTGGACCTCCCGCCCTGCGACGGCGAGCCGTGCACACGGGGTTGACGTAACTCGCATATCCGGGTTGTTCGCGCCGAGACGGTTCGTCCGGTCGGCTACGGGCGCCCGGTCTTCACGACAGCTCGGCCCCGGGCGGACGTACGCCCACTTCGTCGAGGTGGCGCAGCAGATCGGCGGGATCGTCGTACACCCGGTACGCGCCCGCGCGCTCGAGTTCCTCACGTCCGTAGCCGCCCGACAAGAGCCCTACGCCCAGCGCGCGGGCGCGGCGCGCCGCGAGCATGTCCCAAACGCTGTCGCCCACGACCAGGCAGTTCTCAATCGGCGCGCGAAGCCGGTCTGCGGCGAACAGGAATAGGTCCGGGTCCGGCTTTGCCCGCGATACATCGTCGCGCGTCACGACGGGTACGTCATCCGCCACCCCCAGGAGACCGATCGCCGTCTGCGCCGTCGCCCGCCGCCCGCTAGTGGCGATGGACCACGGCACGCCCTGGCGCGTCAGGGCCCCCAGGAGCTGTATCGCGCCGGGAAGCGCGCGCACGCGGTCGGCCACGGCGGTGTAGGCTCGCTCGTGACTATCCTGGATGCTTCGGACTTGCTCCGCGGTGAGCCGGTGTCCCAGCTCACGTGCAAGCGCGTTGACGAACAGCCCGCCGCTCATGCCGATCCGGCGGTGAATGCGCCACACGGAGAGTTCAATGCCGGCTCCGTTGAGTGCCGTGTGCCACGCGGTTGCGTGATGGTACACGCTGTCCACGAGCGTACCATCGAGATCGAAGAGAACCGCAAGCCGCGGATCGTCGCGACGCGTGTTCGCAGCGTCACCCCTTTGCCCGTCCATGTCACATCCTCCGCGCGCCGCCCGCCTCGCACCGACCCTGCGTGCCGCCGGGCTCACTGACTGCGCGCGGAAAGCCTACCACACGTACACGGGGATTCCCTGGAGGGCTCGGGGATAGTAGATCTGACCTGCGTGGTAGCTGTCATCCGTGGCGTGTCCCCGGGCGCCTCCGCCGCCCCCTGAAGGTGTCTCCGCGCAAGCCCCGAAAAGCTTCGGTCAATGAGTTGTGGGGCATCGGACGCCATCTGGCGTGAGAGGAGTGAACGGCATGCGTAAACGCAATCTATTTGGTTCGCTTGCGCTCTGTGCTCTCCTGGGGACGGTCGCATTCACCGCGCCCGTTCCCGCGGCCACCGTCGGACCGGTGACCGATCCGATCGGCGTCGTCCAGATCGGTCCGGGACAGCCGGTCGTGATTGCGACGTGGCTCGTCACCTCGGGTCCCAACTCCGCATTGGGTACTGACAGCCAGCGGGGTATCGAAATTGCGATCGACGATCAGGGGGGCAAGCTACTGGGCCACCCCATCAAGCTCGAAGCCAACGACGACGGGTGCAGCGCCGAGGGCGGGCAGACTGCGGCCCAGAAGGTCGCCGCGGACCCCAGCGTAGTGGCGGCGATCGGTGGTAGCTGCTCGAGCGCGACGGTGCCGGGCGTGCCTATTCTCTGGAAGGCCGGGATCGTCGACGTGTCGCCGTCGGCCACCGCGCCCCCGTTGACCGCGCCCGACCGCAGCGCCGATTTCGCGGGATTCCTCCGGACCGCTCACAACGACAAGGTCCAGGGCCAGGTGGCCGCGACGTTCGCGCGGCAGGTGTTGAAGAAGATGCGCGCGGCGACGATCCACGACGGCAGCCCCTACGCCCAGGGCCTGGTCAACGCATTCGCGGACAACTTCAAGAAGATGGGTGGCACGATCACCTCCCAGGAAGCGATCTCCGTCGGTGACACCGACATGAAGCCGGTGCTGACGCGCATCGCCACCGGAAAGCCAGACATGATCTTCTATCCGATCTTCGTGGCGGAGGGCGGATTGATCACGCGGCAGACCAAGGAGATATCTGGCCTGCAGACCGTGACGCTGTTCGGGGCGGACGGCCTGTTCACCCCCGATTTCCTGAAGGCGGCCGGCGACGCGGCGAAGGGAATGTACTGGAGCAGTCCGGACCTGACCCCGCAGACACTGGGCCCCGCCTATGCCTCAGTGTTCGTGCCGAAATATCAGAAGAAGTACGGGGAGAGGCCCACGGCCGCGTTCCACCCGCACGCGTATGACGCCGCGAACATCATCTTCGCGGCAATCAAGAAGGTGGGGAAGGACCAGGGCGGGACCCTGTACATCGGCCGGAAAGCCCTCCGCGACGCCCTCTTTGCCACAAAGGGGTTCAAGGGGCTCACGGGCACGATTACGTGCAACCCGTACGGCGACTGCGCCGACCCGCACATCGCTATCTATCAGGCGGTCTCGTCCGACCCGTCGAAATTCTCGCCGGGGACCGATCCGAAGAAGGTCTACCCAACGAAGTAACGCAGGCGGGACAGTCGCGTTCGAGTCAAGAGGGGTGAGCACCGGCCGGACGGCATCGGTGGCTCACCCCTCGCAGTGTTTCGCGGGCGGGAAGGGGGAATCATGCGCCGCGGCCGCGGCTGGCACGCATCCCTGATTGATGGGGCCCTCTGGGCGTTTCGGGCGTCCATCCTGGTCATGGTTGTCTGGGGCACGATCGCCACGCTTCGGGCCGGGCGGTATTCCGGGGCGCAGTGGCTCGACTTCGTGGAGTTTGGTTTGGCGCAGGGCGGCATCTACGCCCTGATCGCCCTCGGCTACACGATGGTGTACGGTGTGCTCAACATGATCAACTTCGCCCACGGCGACGTGTTCATGGCAGGCGCCTACACCGCGTACTACGTTGCGGCGCCGCTCGGCACATCGGGGTTCCTCGCGCGGCACCTCCTCAGCGGCCTCTTGCTCGTCCTCACAGTCTCGGTCGCGACCTCGACCGCGATCGCCGTGGCCCTCGAGCGGGTCGCGTACCGTCCGCTGCGGCGAGCGCCGAGGCTGGTTCCCTTGATCACCGCGATCGGTGCATCGTTTTTTTTGGAGTACTCGTTTCGGAGCCTCTACGGAGCCGGTGTGCAGTCGTATCCCGACATCCCCGTGCTCTCCGGGAGCATGTCGATCGCCGGGATCACGGTGCTCCGTACACAAGCGCTCGTGCTGGCGTCGGCGCTGGCGATGATGCTTCTGCTGTACTGGATCGTGATGCGGACGCGGACCGGCAAGGCCATGCGCGCCGTCGCCGAGGACCGCGACGCGGCGGCGCTCATGGGAATCGACGTCGACTATATCATCGTGTTCACCTTCGCCCTCGGTGGCGCCATGGCCGGAGCCGCCGGCATCCTGTACGCTCTCACCTATAAGCAGGTGCATTTCTTCATGGGATTCGTCCCCGGGATCAAGGCATTTACCGCGGCCGTGCTCGGCGGGATCGGCAATGTGCCCGGCGCCATGCTGGGCGGGCTGTTCCTGGGCCTCGTCGAATCGGTCGGGCCTGCGCTGTTTCTCGACGGACTCGGGGTCCCGGCGCCCTATCAACTGCGCGACGTCATCGGCTTCACCATGCTGCTCGTGATGCTGATCTTCCGGCCGCAGGGCATCCTGGGGGAACGGCTTGCGCGCAAGCGGGCCTAACGCCCTCCGGACCGGCCTCATCTTCGGCGCGGCCGCCGTGTATCTGTGCCTGGTCGGCATGGTCGAGACTTTTAGCCGTCGATGGATGATCGCTGACACCCTCAGCCTGGGCCACGTCGTGTTGCTCGCGGTGGGTGTCGGCGCGGGCTATGTCGCCACGTCGGGGCCCGGGGGGCGCCGGCAACGGCTGGGACCGCTCGCCGGTCTCGCCGCAGGGGCGATGGTTGGCGCCGCACTCGGGTCGCTGCTGCTGGCAGGCGCGGTCGTCGACCTGCGCGTGATGTTCATCAACGCATCCCCTCGGCTCTACCACATTCTCGCGTTCGGAGCCCCGTTACCGGATGGCGTCGGGCTCCTGCTGGTCCTTGGCGCCATGGCAGGGGCGGCCGGCTGGGGCCTCGCCGCGGTGTCGCCGCGAGTGCGGCGCGGGTTCCTTTCCGGGTTGGCGGCCGTGCTCGTCATAGGGGTCTTTCAAGACCTCCTGCAGCTGTTGCTGCAGGGACCTCCCCTCGTAACGACGATCCGGGACGTGCTGTTCTCCGTCGACGGACCATCCGCGAGCGGCGCGGCGGCGGCCTGCGGCCTGACGTGGGTCGTGATTGCGGCGCGCAGCCGGTACGGCATGCTTCGCCGGACGGGCCCATCGTTGAGCCCATCGGGGCAGCGAGGTCTGCAGTTCCTACGCTGGGGGCTCGTGCTGGCTCTGCTCCTCGTCCTGCCGATCGCAGGGGGTCCGTTCGTCGCGCAGGTGATGGTGCTGGTCGGCCTCTACCTCCTCATGGGGCTCGGCCTCAATCTGGAGGTCGGATTCGCGGGGTTGCTCGACCTGGGATTCGTGGCGTTCTTCGCGATCGGTGCATACACGGTCGCGTTGCTGACCTCACGGGGCGAGCACGGGATTGCGCATTGGTCGTTCTGGGCCGCTGTCCCGGCAGCCATGGCCGTCTCGCTCGTCGCGGGCGTGTTATTTGGGATTCCTGTGCTGCGGGTTCGGGGGGATTACCTCGCGATCGCGACGCTGGGTCTCGGGGAGATCGTGCGCCTGCTGGTGCTGTCCGACGCCCTGCGGCCGTGGCTGGGCGGATCTTTCGGGGTGCTCCTGATCCCCAAGCCGCACATCGACGGGTGGGAGCTCTCGGGGCCGCGCGAGCTCTACTACCTGACGCTCGTGGTTTCCGGGTTGATCGCGTATGTGGCATCGCGCCTCCAGGACTCGCCTCTCGGGCGCGCATGGATGGCCATTCGTGAGGACGAGGATGTGGCGGAGGCCATCGGGATCAGTCTCGTCACGACGAAGCTCCTAGCATACGGGCTTGGAGGCGCCATGGGCGGCGCCGGCGGCGCGATCTTCGCAGTGCTCGTTGGATCGGTATTCCCGCAGAGCTTTTCCCTGCTGATCTCGATCAACGTGCTGGTGCTCATCATTCTCGGGGGCATGGGAAGCCTGTGGGGCGTCGTGGTGGGT
>Ga0187784_10003210_pt1 | contig 13177 bp, 9 predicted proteins | sample 1015_SJ02_MP15_2_FD_132964 | JGI IMG/M metagenome (GOLD analysis project Ga0187784, IMG submission 132964) | Tropical peat soil microbial communities from peatlands in Department of Meta, Colombia - 1015_SJ02_MP15_20_MG | ecosystem: Environmental > Terrestrial > Soil > Wetlands > Peat | place... | reverse complement strand
TCTATCGAGTCGGGAGAGGCGAGCGACGCGTGCTCACGGACTTGAGCTTCGCGATTCGCCGCGGCGAATCGTACGGCCTCGTCGGGGAATCCGGGTCCGGAAAATCGACGGTCGCCTTCGCTGCGGTCCGCTATCTGGCGCGCAACGGGCGAGTGAGCCACGGTCGCATTCTCGTCGACGGGCGCGATCTCATGGCGCTCTCGGCCGCGGAGCTGCGCCGCTTGCGCACCCGCAGCGTCTCGATGGTCTATCAAGATCCCGGCCGGGCGCTCAATCCCGGCTTGAGGATCGGACCCCAGATGGCCGAGGTCTTCGAGATCTCGGAAGGGCTGCGGGAGGATGCCGCGCTCGAGCGCGCGCTGCAGATGCTCACGCGCGTGCAGATTGCGAGCCCGGAGCGCGTGCTGCGCAGCTACCCCCACGAGCTCTCCGGTGGGATGCAGCAGCGGGTCGTCATTGCCATGGCCTTATCGACCAATCCCGCCCTGCTGATCCTCGACGAGCCCACCACGGGGCTCGATGCCACCGTCGAGGCGGAAGTACTCGATCTCATCGCGCGGCTGCATCGGGAATTCGACAATTCGATTCTCTTCATCAGCCACAGTCTCCCGGTGGTTGCGCGGATGTGCGATCGGGTAGGCGTGCTCTACGCCGGAGAGCTCGTCGAGGAGGGAAGCGCTGCGAGCGTGTTCGGCGACCCTCGCCATCCCTACACCGTCGGACTCACGCGCTGCGTTCCGGGCTACGGCCGACGCAAGACTCACGGCCGGCTCGAAACCATTCCCGGATTCCCGCCGCAGCCCGGATCGATGCACGGTTGCTGCATATTCGCCGACCGTTGTGGCAATGCGACCGAGCGCTGTCGGCGCGAGGCGCCGCCGCCGATCGATCTCGACGGGCACCGGTCGCGCTGCTTCTACCCCGAGCGCGCGCCCGACCTGCCGCACCAGAGCCAGGGCGGCGCAGCAGCCTCCCAGACACCGCTCGCCGGGCAGGGCGCTCGCGGCGAGCTCGCGGCGGGGGGCGAGATCACGGCGAACCCCGAGTCACGACCGCCCGCAAATCCCGTGCTCCGCGCGCGCAACCTGTCGAAAACCTACTTCGTAGCCGGCAAGCCGCTCAAGGCGGTTCATGGGGTCTCGCTCGAGCTTCAGCCGGGCGAGACCCTGGGCTTGGTGGGCGAGTCGGGCAGCGGCAAGAGCTCGCTCGCGAAGCTCCTGCTCGGACTGTCGGCCCCGGACCCCGGCAGCGAGGTCGAGCTCTGCGGCGAGGCGCTTCCGGCACACGCCGGGGAGCGTACGCTCGCGCAGCTCAAGGCGCTGCAGATCGTGTTCCAGAATCCGGGCTCGGCGCTCAACCGCTCGCAGACCGTGCGCCGGTTGATCGGGCGCTCGCTGCGCCTCGTGGGGCTCACAGGCCGAGCGAAGGAGATGCGGCTGCGCGAGCTGGCGGGCGCGGTGCGCCTCACGGCTCGACATCTCGATGAGAAGCCGCGACAGCTCTCCGGCGGCTTGATGCAGCGCGTGGGGATCGCACGCGCGTTCGCCGGCGAGCCGCAGGTGGTGGTGTGCGACGAGCCGACCTCGGCGCTCGACGTCTCCGTGCAATCGGCGATCCTCAATCTCCTCGTGGATCTGCAAGCGCGGCAGCAAGTCAGTTACATCTTCATCTCGCACGACCTCAACGTCGTGCATTACCTCGCCGACCGCATCGCCGTGCTCTACCTCGGGCGGCTCATGGAGATCGGCCCCGCGCAGGTGGTATTCGAAGGTCCGCACCACCCGTACACCGAAGCGCTCCTGTCCGCGAATCCCGGGCTCGACGATCGCCGAACGCGGCGGATCCGACTGGCGGGCGAGCTGCCGAGCGCACAGCGCGTGCCCGCGGGCTGCGTGTTCCACACCCGCTGCCCCCGCAAGCTCGGCAGCCTCTGCGAGCGCGAGGAGCCGCCCTTGATATCCGCCGGGGAGGGGCACGCCATTCGCTGCCACATTCCGGCAAAAGAGCTGCGCGCGCTCGAGCTCTCAGCAGAGTCCCCCGTCCCCGAGGGATCCACGAGTCCTCGAGCGCATCCTTTTAGCTGAGTGCGCACGCTTCGGCGAGATTCAGATGCCCCATGGCGGTCGGCCGCACGCCGCTCACGTTCTTCGCGGTCACCGACAGCCAGTCGTAGAAATACGCCGTGATGACCGGCGTCTCCTAGCAGCAGCCGCTGAATGCGGCCGGCGATCGTGCGTTGAGTGGCCGGGTCCAACGCGCCGATATAGGCCGCGACCAACCGGTCGTACTCGGGATGGTTGAAGTGCGCGGCATTGAAGGTGCCGCGGCCGCCCAGAGTCGCCTGCAGGAGCGTGTTCGGTACCCCGCGATGCGCATAGTCCTCGATGCCCATGTCCGAATCGAGCCAGTCGGAGGATCCGAAGACCGCCCGGCCGTAATAGAGCGATTGGTCCTCGACGTTGAGCGCGAGGTCGATCCCGATCTTGCGCAGCGCGTTCTGAATTACCACCGCGTAGTCGGGGATCTCCTGGAAGCGCTCGGTGGTGAGCCTTGCCTTGAAGCCGTTGGCGACGCCAGCGGCCGCCAGGAGCTCGCGGGCTTGAGCGAGGTCCTCCTCGCGCTGAGGTACGCTGGGATCGGTCGCCGCGTAAATCGGCGCGAACGGTGAGTCGTTACCGACGACCGCACGCCCGCGGAACATGCCGCGCACGAGGTTCGCGCGGTTCAGCGAGAGGGCGATGGCGCGGCGCACGCGCTTGTCGACAAACGGGCCCTTGTCGGTGCGCAGATGCACCTGCTCGTGTGCGCTTGACTTCAGTGCCACGATGCTGAGGCGCGGGTCGGCGAGCAGCGCCTGGCCCCCCTGTACGGGTGCGTGAAGCAGAACGTCGAGCTGACCACCCTGGATGGCGAACACCTGGGCCTGGACACTGTCGTAGAAGCGGAACAGGACGCGCTCGGGAATTGCCTGTCCCGCCCAGTACTCGGCGTTGCGCACGAAGGAAGCGTGCGCCTTGGCGGTGTATTTCTCGAGACGGAAGGGTCCTGTGCCGTTGAAACTGCGCTCGAAATCGCCGGCATAGTGCGCCGGGAGAATGATGGCATTGTAGTTGTCCGACGACACCAGATAGGGGAAGCTTCCGTTCGGCGCATCGAGATGAAACTCGACCGTGTCATCCCCTCGCGCCTGAGTCCCACCCTTCGAGAGCACCCCCGAGAACACCGACAAGGCGATCGACCCGTTCGCCGGATCGGCGAGGCGATCCATGGTCGCGGCCACATCGGCGGCGCCGAGCACGTGCCCGTCGTGAAACTTGACGTTGCGGCGGATCCGGAAGGTCCAGACGCTTCCGTCCGCGTTCGGTTGCCAGCTCTGCGCCAGCGCCGGCCGCAGATTGAGATCGGGATCCGACACGGCGAGATACTCGCCGATCTGACTCAACAGGCAGACGCCTCCCGTGTCAGCGACGGTGAGCGGGTCGATGATTCCTGCAGGCACGGGCATGCCGACGGTGAGGAGCGCGCGCAGGGCGCCTCCTCGCTGGGGTGCGCTCACCGTGCCGACCGCCTCGGTGCGAGAGGGGCGGGACGCGAGAGCGTGGGCGAGCGGCGCCGCGAGCCCGAGCACCGCGGCATAACGCAGAAACTCGCGCCGCCCGATCCGCCCGGCGAGGTATTCGTCGATCGCGGCATTCTGCACGGGCGTGCAGCGGCGACGGATGGCGTCGGACTGATTCACGCGCCGCAGCGATCGATGCTCTCGCTGGGAGAGAAGACTTTCGCCGTGATCGCCTCGCTCAGCCGATTGAGCTCAGGCCCTAAGAGGCGGTCCTCGACGACCGGCGCCACATGGGCGCGAATGAGCTCCATGAAGGGCTGAAGCGGGAGCGGTGCCTCGCGTCCCGTGACGAAGAGCGCCTGTGAGGCGACGACGGCCAACATGGCCAGGGAGGCATCGAGACAGCGGCCGGCGCGTGCCTCCTTGCTCCAGGCGAGGAAACAAGGCGTGGCGACATCGTCCTGGCCGGAAGCGTAGCTGTCGCTCGAGGGGATGAAGGTGCGCTGCGCGGCCCCCTTGGCCTGCTCGATATAACCGTTCGCAGCCATCGGAATATAGCCGACGTTGCCGCGACCATCGCTCTGTCCCGGGCGGCGCCCCACCAGCAATTGGTCGGGCAGATGCGAGACGGGGCCGTTCAAGAGCTTGCCGCTGTGCCGATCGCAGAGCAGGCACAGGTCCGCCCAAATGCCGGCCAGGTCATCGAGCGCAGGGGCGACCATCGCATTATGGTAACCGCCGGTGCTCAAGCAACGGCCGTAGGGATGCGCCTCGTCCGGCGGCAGGTATACCGGGTTGTCGGAGACCGAGGAGAGGGATACTCGAGCGGCGCGCTCGGCACCCGCGACGGCGCGCTGAGCGTGACCCAGCACTCGAGGCACGATGCGATAGCTCACCGGGGCCTGATAATTGCGCCGTCCACTGACCGCGCCCAAGTATCCGCGCAACGAGCGCAGGACCGCCGCCTCGTCCTCGTCGCCCCAGAGCGTCTCGAGCGCCTCGTCGTAGTGCTCGATCGGCGCGCGGAACGCCTCGATCGAGAGCGCAAACGTCTCGAGCGCGAGCTGCAGCCGACGGCGCGCGGCAATCGCCGCATCCGCGACGAGCGCCGCGGCGCCAGGTGAGCCGTTGATCAGCGACCCGCGCTCCTTCACCTCGAGATCAAAGCGCTTGGAGAGCTCGGCGAACAGTGGGTAAAGGGCGAGAATCTCCCCTGCGCCTCCCTGGCCGGAGGCGGCCACCGCGGGCATCGGATCGCCATCGAGCATGCGTGCCACGGCCTCGGCGATGCGCGGCGTGGTCGCGGCATGCCCTTCGATAAAGTTCGTGAGGCGCGCGAACACGATCCCGCGCACGACCCGATCGGGCAGATAATCGCCGAACGAGGTGGCCGCCGGGAAGGGCTTGATGCGGGCGTGCTGCTCGCGCTCCTCGCGCGTCAAGCGCTGGTGTGCTCGCTCCCCCATGGCGGTCGTGACGCCATAGATCACCACCGTCGGGTCCTTCTCGATGAGCTCGAGGAAGGCAAGGCGGCACGCAGCGATCCGCCGCATCGCCGCCTCGCCGAGGCGCACGCTCTCGCGCTGCCAGGCGACGCGGTAGAAAGAGGTGAGGTTGACGTCGGATCGTTGATTCAGAATAACTGTCAAGGAAACTCCCGTAGACTTAGCCGTATGAGACAACCCCGGGGGATTGCGCGACGATGGTAGGCCCGTGAGCGATGCGCAGTCCATACGGCCGTTCCTGACCGAGCTCGAGCGACGCGGCTCGCTGCTGCGCATCGACCGAGCCGTCAACCCGTGTTTCGAGCTCTCCGCCTTCCTCTCGGCGGCGGATGCGGGGCCGGCGCTTCTATTCGAGGCGGTCACGGGCTCGCCGCTACGCGTCGTGGGAAATCTCTTGAACGGGCGCGAGCGAATCGCGCTCGCGCTCGAGGTGGAATCAGGCGAGATCTTGCCGAGGCTGCGCGAGGCGATTCGCTCGCCCTTGCCGCCGGCCGCAGTCGCCGCGGCGCCCGTGCAAGCGGTCGTGCTCACGCAAGACCCGCTCTCGGTGTTGCCGGTACCGCGCTTCTTCGAGCGAGAAGAGCGCCCCTACATCACCGCAGGCGCCATCGTTGCGCGCGATCCCGAGAGCGGGCGAGGAAATCTGTCGTTTGCGCGGCTCGCCATCCTCGACGGGCGCAGCGCCCTCATCGGCATTGCTCCCAACCATCACCTGGCGCTCTTCGCCCGGCGTGCCGCCGCGCAGGGCCGGGAGCTCGACATCGCGGTCGTCCTCGGAGCCCACCCCGCGATTCAGCTCGCCGCGTGCCTGTATCTGGGCGTGGGCGATGACGAGCTGGAATGTGCCGGACGCTTGCTCGGCGAACCGGTGCGGGTGACGCGGGCGCGCACGGTGGATTTGGCGGTGCCTGCGGAGGCTGAGCTGGTTCTCGAGGGGCGCATCGATGCGCGACGTCCCGTCGAGGAAGGGCTCGTCTCGGAATTTCACGGTATGTACGAGGACTACGGCAGCGGATTTCTCACCACCTTCAGCGCCCTCACACGGCGGAGCGACGCGATCCTGCAGGTCATCGAGCCGGGTTATCACCGCGAGCATATCTACCTCGGCGCGCTGCCCATCGCCGCGGGCCTCCTCGGTGCCGTGGCGGCCGTGGTGCCGAACGTTTGCGATGTCGCGGTGACCGAGGCGGGCGCGGGACGCACGGATGTGGTGGTGCAGCTTGCGGCGCCGCGCCCCGGGCAGGCGCGACGAGCGATGTTCGCCGTGTTCGCGGCGGTGAGCCTCGTAAAGCGTATCACCGTGGTCGATGAGGACATCGATCCCTGGGATGCGCTCGCGGTCGAGTGGGCGCGCACCAACCGCATGCGGCTCGAGCGCGATCTGCTGCTCGTGCCGCATGCGGGCGCCGATCGCTCGGAACCCATGGAGAGCTGTGGACTCGTGACCAAAATCGGCTTTGACGCGACCGCAAAGCCCGACGATCGCCCCGAGGGAAACGCGCGTGCGCTGCCGCCCGCTGCGCTGCGCGAGGCGGCGAAGCGCTGGTTCACGCAGGCTCTTCCGGCGGAGCGACGACGATGGCTGAAGTAGCCAGGCCGCGCATCGTCGTCGCGATCTCGGGAGCGTCCGGCGCGCTCTATGGCATCCAGGCGCTCAGGCTCCTGCGCGAGCAGGCGAGCTTCGAAGTTCATCTGGTGATCTCCCCGGCCGCAGCGCGCACGATCTCGGAGGAGACCGCCCTGACGCCGGGGCAGGTCGAGGACATGGCCGACGTGCGCCACGCATTCCGTGATATTGCGGCGCCGCTTGCGAGCGGCTCGTTTCGCGTCCATGGGATGCTGGTGGCGCCCTGCTCGGTTCGCACGCTCGGCGGCATCGCCGTCTCGCTCGGCGACAATTTGATCGTGCGGGCCGCCGACGTGTGCTTGAAGGAGCGGCGGCCGCTCGTGTTGCTCGTGCGCGAGACGCCGCTTCACTTGGGCCACATCGAGCTCATGGCAAGCGTCACCCGCTTCGGTGCTATCGTAATGCCGCCGGTGCCGGCCTTCTACACGCATCCTGCGAGCGTCGAGGAAATCGCAACGCAGACCGCGGCGCGCGCGCTCGAGCTCTTAGGGCTCACCGTACCGGCGCTCAAGCGCTGGCCCCTCGGCGGCAGCGGGGAGGAGGATTGACGCATGGCGGACTTCGATCTCGTCGTGAGGGGTAACTTGGTGCTCGCGGACCGGGTGATCGATGACGGTTACGTGGCGGTCGGTGAGGGAAGGATCGCGCGGGTCGGGCGCGGTGATCCACCGGCGGCGCGCGAACGCTACGATGCGCGCGGCCAGTGGGTCATGCCGGGCGCCATCGACGGCCAGGTGCATGCCAAGAGCCAGGCTAACCAGGAAGGTCTCGGCCGAGCCTCGCGCGCGGCGGCCGCGGGCGGCGTGACCACGATCGTCGACATGCCCTACGATGATCCGGAGCCCGTCTGGCACGGGGAGCTGTTGCGCGCAAAAATCAAGGAGGTCGAGCACGATTGTCACGTCGATGCGGCGCTCTACGGCACGATCTCCGAGGCGCACGGCACCTCGACCATCGCCGGCTTGATCGAGGCGGGTGCCTGTGCATTCAAGTTCTCGACCTTCGAGGCGGCGCCGGGCCGCTTTCCGCGCATCGAGGAGGATCTGCTGCACGATGCCTTCGCGCTGATCGCCCCCAGCGGCCTCGCGTGCGGCGTGCACAACCAGATCCAGGATCTCACGCGCAAGAACATCGCGCGCTTCACCGAGGCGCAAGACACCGGCTGGGATGCCTTCGGACGCGCGCACACCCCGCTCATCGAGCAGCTGGCGACCGCGATCATCTTCGAGCTCGGTGCGCTCACCGGCGCCCGGGCGCACGTGGTGCATTGCTCCCTGGCGCGCGGCTTCGAGCTCGCCGAAAGCTACAAGGCGGCCGGCCATCGGACGAGCATCGAGACGTGCGTGCAGTACCTGATGCTGAACGGCGAATCCGACATGCAGCGCTTGGGTGCGAAGCTCAAGCACTATCCGCCCGTGCGGCCGCAGTCGGAGGTGGAGCGCCTGTGGACGCACGTCGCGGCGGGCCATTGCGCGTTCGTGTCCTCGGACCACGTGGCATGGTCGCTCGAGCGCAAATCGAATCCCAATATCTTCAAGAACTCCTCCGGGGGTCCCGGACTGGAGACGCTGCTCCCGGCGTTCTGGACGGGGTGCGAGGAGCGCGGGATATCGCCCACGCTGGTCGTCAGAATGCTGTGCGACGGGCCCGCGCGCCATTTCCTGCTGCGCGATCGCAAGGGCTCTTTCGACGTGGGAGCCGATGCCGATATCGTGGTGGCGGAACCCGGTCGCTTCACCTTCGATGCCTCGAAGAGCTTCTCTGCGGTGCAGTGGAGCTCATTCGACGGGCGCGAGATGCACATTCGTGTCGCCGCCACCTTCGTGCGCGGCCAACTCGCCTTCGACGGCAGCCGCGTCGTGAACCCGGCGGGCTACGGGCGCTTCCTCAAGCCCCGCATCGGCGCTTCGGAGCGTGCGCGGTGAGCGTCGGCGCCGGGGTAAGCCGCGGCGTCGATGCCGATCGCCTGTGGAACGATCTCATGGCGCTGGGCACGATCACGGAGCCGGATCGGCCCTACACCCGTCGCGCCTTCTCGCCTCTTTACGCCGAGGGTCGTGCCTGGCTCACGCGCCTCATGCACGAAGCGCGTCTCGAGACGCACATCGATGCGGCCGGAAATCTCATCGGTCGCCGGCCCGGCCAACGCGACGGCCCGGCGATCCTCGTCGGCTCGCACAGCGATTCGGTGCCTTCGGGCGGGCGCTTCGACGGCATGGCGGGCGTTCTCGGTGGCATCGAGATTGCCCGCTCGCTCGAGGAGCGCGGCGTCGAGCTCATCCATCCGCTCGAAGTCATTGATTTTCTGGCGGAGGAGCCCAACGAATTCGGTCTCTCGTGCATCGGCAGCCGCGGCATCGCCGGCTGCCTCACCGCCGAGCATCTGGCGCTCCGCAATTCGAAGAGCGAGACCCTCGCGGCCGAGCTCGCCCGCGTCGGCGGCAACCCGCAGGCGCTCGCGGCCGCACGGCGCAGCGATATCAAGGCAGCGTTCGAGCTGCACATCGAGCAAGGACCGGTGCTCGAGGCCGAGCGCATCGATATCGGTCTGGTGAGCGCGATCGTCGGCATCACCCGTCTGGAGATCGAGTTCGAGGGTACGGCGGGACACGCGGGCACGACACCGATGCAGGGACGGCGAGATCCCCTCATCGCGGCGGCACACATGGTCGGTTGGGTGCGCGAGAGCGCGCGCCGCCTCGCCGCGCGCGGACGGGGTCATTTCGTCGCCACCGTAGGCATCATCGAGGTGCTCCCCGGCGGCAGCAATGTGATCCCGCGCAGCGCGCGCCTCGTGATCGATGCGCGCAGCGAGGATCGGCGATTGATGGAGGAGTTTCGTGCGGCCATCGATGGGGAGAGCCGATCTGCAGCCGGCGCGGCGAACGTCGAGCGCAAAGGGCTCGTGCTGCTCTCGGACAACCTCCCCGCAGCCTGTGACCCGCATCTGCGCGAGGTGCTGAGACGGAGCGCGACGATGCTCGAGCTCACGAGCATGACGCTGGCGAGCGGCGCCGGTCACGACATGGCATTCATCTCCCAGGTCGCGCCCGCGGCGATGGTGTTCATTCCGTGCAAGGGCGGGCGCAGCCACACCCCGGAGGAGTGGGCGGGCGCAGAGGGTGGCGGCCGGTACGCGTGTGCTCCTCGAGGCAATTGTCGAGCTCGATGCGGAGCAGCCCACGGACGTTGCCGATGCACCGGGAGTCCTCTCGTGAGTCACTACCGGATCGTGGTGACCCGCCGACTCCCCGGTACCGCGCTCGGCGCCCTCTGGATCGCGCTCTCGACCGCTCTCTCGAGCGGCCTCTGCGCTGCCGCGGGCACCAGCGGCGCGGGGGCTGCCGGCGCGGGGGCCGCCGATGCCGCGAGCGTCGAGCCGATCGATCCGCCGCCGACACTCAAGGATTACGAGGCCCTGGCGAGGCTGCCCGATTGGAGCGGCGTCTGGACCCCGGCCGTTAGCGACCAAGTCGCCCAGGAGAGGAGCAATCCGCCGCCGTGGAAGCCGGCCATCGCGCTCCAGATCAAGAAAATGTATGCCGACGAGGAGGCGGGCCACCCCTTCCCGGTCATCGATCATTGCTTTCCGACCGGCATGCCGAGCTGGATGCTGATCACGCACAATGCCTTCGAGGTGCTATTCACGCCGGGGCGGGTCACCCTCCTCGGCGAGGGCGACGGCAATCGCCTGAGGCGCATCTATACCGATGGACGGCCCCACCCGCCGGACCCGGACCCGAGCTTTCACGGGCATTCGATCGGCCACTGGGAGGGCGACACCTTGGTCATCGACACGATCGCCGTGCTGCCACAGGTGTATCTCGCGGTCAACGAGGCGGTCGGCGTGCCGAACGATGGCGACATGCACGTGGTCGAGAGGCTGCACCTCAAAGGCCCGAACACACTCGCCGATGAGCTCGAGATCTCCGCTACGCGGCTCCTCACCAAGCTCTGGCATACGACGCGCACCTACTACCGGCAGCGGGCGCAGAAGTACGAGATCGTCGAAGGCGTGTGCCAGCAAGGCAAATTCGTCGAGGCCAAAGACGCAAACGGCAACGACATCTTCGTCCCGATCACCTTTCACGAGAACGTACCGGTAGGGCGGCAATCCCAATGAACCGCTCGTCAGGCAAGCGCGCGGCGCTTGCGCTCGCGCTGGCCGCGGCGCTCGCGCCCGCCGTACCCGCGGTGAGTCATCATTCCTTCGCGGTGTACGACCGCACCAAGACCCTCACGCTCAGGGGTACCGTGAAGAGCTTCCAATGGACCAATCCCCACTGCGTCATCTGGGTGGTGATCCAGCCCGAGGGCGGCGGCGATCCTCAAGAATGGTCCATCGAGACCACCAGCCCAGGGGTGCTGACCCGCTCGGGATGGACGCGTCACTCGCTCAAGCCCGGTGATCGCGTGAGCGCGAATGTCAACCCGCTGCGGGACGGCTCGCACGGCGGCGGCCTCAATTTCGTCACCCTGCTCGACACGGGTCAGACCCTCAAGGTCAATTTCGCCGAGTCCGAGAAGCCGGAGTTGAAATAGCCGCCGCGCTGAAAGCCCTGCGGGTGTGCGCAGCGGTGGGCGACACGCGCCGCGTGCGCCAGCGCCTCGCTTACAGCAAATCCTTGAGTCGATAGTAGAGCATCGCGAGCACCAACGAGGGACGGCGCAGCAGGGGTCCCCCGGGAAAGTCGCGGTGCGGAAGCCGCGCGAATACGTCGAATCGCTCGGCCGTGCCCGCGACCGCCTCCGCCGCGACCTTCCCGGCAAGCGCGGTGAGCGACATGCCGTGACCGGAAAAGCCCTGCAGATAAAACACGTTGGGTGCGAGCCGTCCGAAGTCGGGTGCGCGGCTCATGGTGATGTCGAGGTAGCCGCCCCAGGTATAGTCCACCTTGAGATCGGCGGTGTCGGGAAATACGCGAACCATGCGCCGGCGCATCGCCTCCTTCAAATGCGGCGGCTCGAGCGCGCTGTAGCTCACGCCTCCGCCGAACAACAGACGATGGTCGGTGGACAGGCGAAAATAATCGAGAATCCAGTTCATGTCGGCGATCGCCGCAGCGCTCGGCAGAAGCGCTCGGGCATGTGCCGGCCCGAGCGGCTGCGTGGCGATGAGATAGGTGCCCACACCCAGGATGCGCCGCGCGAGCGCGGGAGCCACGCGCCCGAGGTAGGCGTTGCCGCACAGAACCAAGTGGCGACAGCGCAGCGCCCCCTCGCTCGTGCGCACCACGACCTCCCTTCCGTCCTCATAGCGGATCGCTCGACTCCCCTCGAAAATGCGCGCGCCGGCGGACTCGGCCGCGCGCGCCACGCCCCGGGTGTACTTGAGCGGGTGCAGGTGACCGCTGCGCGTATCGAGTAGCCCGCCGAGATAGCGGTCGCTGCGCACGTGAGCCGAGAGCGCGTACCGATCGAGCAAGCGCACGGACTCATATCCGTACTCATCGCACAGCTCGGTAATCCACTCGCGCAGCTCCTCGAGATGGCGCGGCTTGGTCGCCACGTGAAGGTGATTCGGCCGATAGTCGCAATCGATGCGGTGCTCGCGGATGAGCTCTTGCACGAGGTCGAGCGCCTCCACGGAGAAAGCGAATAGCCGGCGCGCATCCTCGCGCCCGACCTGGGCAACGAGCGACTTTTGACTTGGCGCCAAGCCGAAGATCGTTTGTCCGCCGCTGCGGCCGGAAGCTCCGTAGCCGATCGAGTGGGCCTCCAGCAGGGCGACCGAGAAGCCGCGTCGTGCGAGGTGCAGCGCCGTCGAGCAACCGGCGAGACCGCCGCCGATGACCCCGACGTCGGCCCGGACTTCCCCTTGGAGCCGCTCGCGCGGCGGCGGGGGCGCACCCGCCGAGGCGGCGTAATAGGAGGGGGCGGGTAATGAGTCCAGGCGCACAGGGGGCTCGAGGCGGACTAACTGTTTAGGATATTGTGGCTATTGACAGGATTTGAGGCCTGTGAGCCTACCGATTTATGCAGGCCGGCCGCAATATTTGTGCAGTACAACAATCGACTCTAAGTGTTGGAAATGCCTGAATCTTAGCCGATTCTAAGCCGGCGGCCGGGACGGGGCAGCGCCGGTATGGTGTAATAAGCCCGTTATCAAAGCCTAATAGTCCACTTAGGCGTCTAATATTTTAAACATGTCGCGCGTGCCCGTGATCGGAATTCCGGCCGACCGCCGGCTCTGTGGGAACCACTACTTCCACATGGTCGGGGAGAAATACATCGACGCGGTCGCCGCCGGCGCGAGTGCGCTGCCGGTGCTGATACCGGCGCTCGGTCCCGAGATCGATCTGTCGGCGTGGCTCGAGGTGTGCGACGGGTTGCTGCTCACGGGCAGCGCCTCGAATGTCGAACCCCATCATTACGGAGGACCGGCGAGTCAGCCGGGAACATTGCATGATCCAGATCGGGACGCTACGACGCTTCCGCTGATCCCGCAGGCCATCGCGGCCGGCCTGCCGGTGCTGGCAATCTGCC
>Ga0187784_10003209_pt1 | contig 13178 bp, 11 predicted proteins | sample 1015_SJ02_MP15_2_FD_132964 | JGI IMG/M metagenome (GOLD analysis project Ga0187784, IMG submission 132964) | Tropical peat soil microbial communities from peatlands in Department of Meta, Colombia - 1015_SJ02_MP15_20_MG | ecosystem: Environmental > Terrestrial > Soil > Wetlands > Peat | place... | reverse complement strand
TTTCCATTCGCGTTGCGCACCCTGGATGGATGAAACGGCCGGGCGCGTGTTCGAGATGGGTTTTTCGGGAGGACGACCCCCACCCCGGCCCTCCCCCTTGCAGAGGGAGGGAGGACTGCGGCGCCGCAGTCTTCTTCCTTGAAGGACGAGCGGCGGGTGTGTCCCCCTCCCCCTGCAAGGGGGAGGGCCGGGGTGGGGGTCCCTCTCGCCCGTCGCCGCGTGAGTTTCTAGGTAGACGGCTCAGGGCGGAGGGATGGCTTTTTCCCGCAAGACGCCCTCGTCCTTCAAGATCGGCCCGGCCCGATCCTGGCTCTCGTGCCGTTTCGGCACGAACCGCTGGTCCAGACCGGCGCGCGCCTGAAGGCACTCTTGCAGCTCTGTGGGATTGGTGAGCAGGGTGCAGTCGTTGACCGCGCCGGGAGCGGGCGTCAGCTGCGCCCAGGCAGAACCGAAAAGGCTAGTTGCGAACGCCGCAATCGCCAAAGCCGAGCCCAAAATCCTGCGCATTGTTGCGGATCCTCATGTTCAACCCGCTCGCTCGCCGGGATGAGTCTCCCGCGCCTTCTAGATAGCGCCCTTCTGCGCCAGACGCAAATCCCGCGCAATCCGATCGCCGAGTTGCGCGCGCAGCTCAACGTCGATTTCGCGCGCCAATCCGCCTCAACGCCTCAACCCGCCTCCCTCAATCGCTTTTCCAGCAAAAACAGGACTTGACCCCGGAGTTGCGCACGCCCTTCGGCGGCGCTCCGCACACGTCCCGCCAAGTGAAGGGAAGTTTGCTTTTGCACACCCTCGAAAGCATCGGGTCGTGATTGACGAAGCCCTCGGCCTGGTAATCGCGTTCCCAATCCGCGCGCACGGTCGTCAAGTAGAACGGGGCGAGCCGCCCAAGGTCGCCAATGTCGAGGAAAGCAAAATTCTCGAAGCCGTAATGTTGAGCGATCTGATGCAGCCGCATGCGCAGTTCGGGAACGCTTTCGCAGCCCTCCACGAGGACGATCATTTCCTCCAGTTTCATCGCCGCCCCGTCTCCCCGAAAGACGGGGGGCTCGGACAGGTCCTTTACTTGTCTGCAGTGGGGACATAAGAATCTTGAGCGGGGCCCGGATTCGGGTCGGAACGGGTCTCCGCAAGGCGTTACTCGTTCTAGCGGCTGCGAGAATGTCCAAAACCACTAACATATCCGTCGCCGATCTCTTTCGGCGCCATCGGCGGTACCTGCTGGCCCTGCTTGGTGGCAAAGCAGGGTGCGACGACGCCTCCGATCTTTTGCAAGAGACCTTTGTTCGGCTCCTGAGAGTCGAGGAGAAGCACTTGATTATAGACGCCTCGAGCTTTACGCGAACGATCGCGCTGAACCTCGCGCGAGACCGTTCACGTCGTAAAAGCGCTGAAGCGCGTTGGCTGATTCGGGGAGAACCAGTCGCAGATACGCGCTGCGAGGAAGCGACGCCCGAGGAGCGACTGACCCAGCGTGAACGAACCCGGCTGCTTGCCGAAGCCGTCGCCAACCTTCCACCAAGATGTCGGGACGTATTCAAGCTCTGCTTCGAGGAAAGTCTCTCTGCGCCCGAAGCGGCTAAGCGGCTCGGCATTTCGGATAGCATGACCCGGCGTTATCTGAGGGACGCGATCCGGCGCTGCCGCGCCGCGCTCGACTGATTCGCAGGCCGGTTCCTATATTTCATGCAAGTGCGTCCTAGTAAGTTAGAAGGCGGCGCGGCTGGCGCGGCGTCGCAAGAGCCGAGAGCGAGCTGAACAAAAATGTCCGACGAGAAGGAGACTTTCGGCGAAGAGGCGCGGGAGGCGGCCATCGACTGGTGGGTGCGGCGTTGGTCCGCCCCGCTGACTCGACAAGAGCAGGACGCCTTCGAGGCTTGGCTTTCCGCCGACGCGCGTCACGGCGCCGCTTTCGCTGACATTTCGCGAACATGCGTCGACTTGGCCAACTTGCCGGCCTCACGCGCATCGCGAAGAGCCTATCGCACCCCCCTTGCCGTCAGCTTAGCCGCTTGCGCGGCGATCTGCGCGCTTTTTCTGTTCAGCGAAGACATCTCCGTCGCCTTTCGCGCGAGCCGCGCCACGCAAATCGGCGAACGGCGCCTCGAGACGCTCGACGACGGGTCGAAGGTTCATCTCGATGCTCAGTCGGCGATTGCAGAGCGCTACGATTCCTCGTTCCGCAAGATCACTTTGCTAAGGGGCGAAGCTTGGTTCGAGGTCGCGCCCGACGAGCGGCGTCCGTTCGTGGTCGAAGCCAATGGCGGGGTCGTGACGGCCCGGGGCACGTCCTTCGACGTGGCGCTCGAAGGCGGCGGCGCTCGGGTCGTCGTAACCGAACATCGCGTCTCCCTCGCAAGCGGCGGCGAAGTAACTGAACTTAGCGCGGGACAGGCAAGCGAGTACCGTCGCGGTGCGCCGCCCGCCGCCGCGGCTGCCGCGGATCTTGCCGCGAGCCTCGCGTGGCGCAGAGGCAAACTCGTGTTCGAGGATCAGCCGCTAGGCGCGGTGCTCGAGGTGCTTCGGCGTCACCGTCATGGCGTGCTGCGATGTCTCCTGCCAGCGACCTGCGAAAAGCGCGTGAGCGGGGTTTTTGACGCTGACGACCCGTCGCAGACGCTGCATGAGCTCCAGGCGCGTTTAGGCCTCAAGGTCGTGAAGGCGACAGATTATCTCGTTTTGTTGTTGGATTAGCCTTCGTGCAGACGTCCCCGCCTCTCCGGTTTCGGCGAGCCAGCTGGCTGCGTGCTTTCACAAGACGCCGCTGCCTCGCGATCAATTCGGTGAGGGCGTCGACAAGACGTGCGGAGGGTTTGGGGCAGAATCCGATCGCGGCCGCTCTCGCGCTTGCGTTCGGCGTCGCGTCACTCACGGGGTTCGCGCTGGCGGACGATTCAAGTCTGTCGCCGAAACCGGAGCTCGGCGTTCGCGAGTATCATATTCCCGCCGGCACGATGGCCGGGGCGTTGAACGAAATCGCGGATCGAAATGGCCTGCACGTGCTTTACGATGCGCGTGTGACGCGCGGCATGCGCACATCTGGGCTCTCCGGCGCGTTTACAGTGCGCGAGGCGCTGGACAGGCTGCTTTCTGGGACCTCACTAAAGTATCGCGTGCTCGAAGAGGGTCACACTGCTTCGATCGTCGTTACGTCGTCTCGAGAAATCGCTCTCGACACTTTGCCTCCGGGGGCGATGGCGCTGCCGGTCATCGATATCGGCGCCTCGCCGTCGAAAGAGTCCGAAGGCCCTGGCGCGCCGGGCGGCGCGAACCCCGGCGGTTCCAGCTCGGGCGTCGTCACGGGCCCCGATCCCTCGGTCGGGGTCGGCGCGCGCGGATTGTGCGCGGAGGGCGTCTGCAACGATCCGAGCTCTTATGCTGCGCCGATTCAGTCGATGGCGACCAAGGTCAATACGCCGAGCATCGAGACGCCCGTCAGCATCCAGACGGTCAGCGAGCAGACGCTCTTGGATCAGCAAGTCACCTCGCTCGATCAAGCGCTCCGCAACGTCAGCAACGTCAATATCGCGGGCGGTTCGGCTTACAACAACTATTACCGATACTACCAATATGGCCAGGCTTGGAACGTCGTGACCGTTCGCGGCTTCGACACGGACGTCATCTTCCGCGACGGCGTGAGGCTCGACAATCTGGGGATCATTCCCGGACTCTACGACACTGATTTCGGCAACATCACCTCCATCGACGTGCTCAAAGGGCCGGCGGCGATTCTCTACGGCACAGTGGAGCCGGGCGGCGTCGTCAACGTCACGACCGCCCAGCCGCAAGCGACGCCCCACTACTCCATCCAGCAGCAGGTCGCGCCTTATGCGAGCTATCGCACCGTCATGCAGGCGACCGGACCGCTCGACGCCGAAAGAAATCTCCTCTACCACATGACCTTCGGCTACACGAACAACGGGTCGGAGGTCGACCTCGCCTATCATCGCTCGCTATTGTTCGATCCTGTCATTAAATGGCAGATCACGCCGGAAACGTCGATCCAGTTCGAAGAGCAATTCCAGCAGAGCTTTGACGGCGGCTACGCCAACCTTGTTCCAGGATGGTGCAATGGCGGAGGCGCATGTTTTCCGATACTGCTGGGGCGAAACGTAAATTACGGCGAGCGTTCGCCCTCGGCTCAGGAAACGAGTTACACCCAGGTTCGGCTGCTGCATAATTTTGACAAGGACTGGCAGATCAGCGTGACGGGGTTCACGGATCGCAACAGATGGGATGGGATCTTGATCTCCCCCACCGGGAACTCGAGCGATACGATCATTACCCTCCCCAACGGTCAGCCAGCTTTCACGAGAGTCGAGCTGGTCAGCAATACGAGGTCGGACATTGAAGGGGCGATTGTTGATCTAACGGGACGTTTTGACACCGGATATCTGAAACACACCCTTTTGGTCGGCGGCGATTATTATCGTTATAACACCCACACCAGTCATTCTTACGATTTTGGCAGCGTCGAGCTGCCAATATTGATCTTGGACCCGGTGCACCCGAGCGCGCCGATCGGCTTTCTGCCTGAAGCCTCGGACGCCGAGGAAAACTCCATCAACACTGCAGGCGGCTATGTTCAGGACCAGATCAAGCTTCCTTACGGCATGTATCTCATGGGCGGCGCCCGTTACCAATATATCAGCTATACGAACAGCATATCGAATGCGGCCTGCGGCGGCCTGTCGTTCCTGATCGGCTTGACCTATGTTCCCTGTACGGCGAGCGGCGGTCAGGCCTCTCATCTCTTCAGATGGGCGAACCGCGTCACGCCCCGCTCCGGTTTGACCTGGCGACCTCTTGAGTGGTTCTCGGTCTACGCAAGTTATGTCGAGGCCTATACGCCGAACTACACGGCTCAAAACATCGTCATCAACACGTTGCAGCCGCCGCCGCCAAGCGCTGGTCGGCAGACGGAAGCGGGCCTGAAATTCGACCTTTTGGGCAGCAAGCTTCAGGCGACGTTCGCCGTGTTCGATCTCGCGAAGACCAATGTCGTCGAATACGTCTCCTGCCCGCCTGCCGCGCAATTTTGCGCCAATCTATACAGCGGTTTCCAAGGCCTGCTCGTGCAATTGGTCGGCGAAGCCCGCAGCAAAGGCTTCGAGTTCGACCTCAACGGCGAGATCACGCCGGAGTGGAGCGTCAGCCCGCATTTTTCCGAGCAGGAATTTCGCACGATCAAGGGGGTCCCCGGCGAGGTCGAGACGCCCGCCTCCGTCTCGGGCCCGCGCTATCTGGCGAGCCTCGCCACGGCCTATGAGTTCAAGCGCGGCGATCTCAAAGGCCTGCGCCTTGGGGGAAACTGGTATTGGAAAAGCCCGCTCGAAATGGGCAACCGCGCCCTCGCCAACTTCCTGGCCGGTCGACCGCTCGATACGCCAAATCCCTCTCTCAGCTACGGCTTTGTGAACGGCTTCGTGGGCTACAAGTTCGACTATAACGGCATGTATTTCCTCGCGCAGCTCAACGTCGACAACCTTCTCAACCGCCAGGGCGGCTGCGGCATAACATGGGGAGCGCCGGTTTCCGCCACTCCCGGCTGGGCTTACGTCGGCTGCCCCAACGCCGTCGCCTGGGGGCCGGCGACGCCCCGCGAGTTCCGTGGATTGCTCAAAGTGGACTTCTGACGCCGGCCTTCAGCCTCTGCCGCGCTCTGACGAACGGGCTGGCCTCCGGCAAGCCGCGGGCGCCTGTTTCGAGCAGCGGCGCTGCGGCGCGATCGACTCGATTTTTTTCAATTCCTGGTTCCGGCGCGCGAGGCGCATGCGTCCTTATTCATGAGAGGGCGACTGCGCGCCCTCCACCGGAGGGGGGGATCGCGTTCATGAGACCTGCGGCGGCCTTAGGAAAAACATTGCCAGACTCAACCGCTCTTTTGCTCTTGCCTGGCGTCCCCGCGTCGCCGGCGCAACAGGCCGTCTCGACCGCGTAGGCCGAAACGACCGCGAACATCCATCCATCTCCGCCGCCAGGATCGCCGGGGGGCCCCCGGGCCGGCGCAGGCCGCGGCGCGCGCTTCCGCAATTGAATGCATCAGGGCGCGCCGCCGGCGGAACATCCCGGCCCGGGCCCCAGTGGAGCACCCCGCGCCCGCTCGTTGCTCGGCTTCGACCGGCGCGGGTCAGAGAGAGCGAGACGGTCCGTCGCGAGAGCGGCGAGATCGCCAAAACATGAGGAGGAGGAAAGTCATGCAAAGCCTAAGCAAATGGAAGGGACTGATCCTGGCGGCGCTCTGCGCCGGCCTGACGCTGGCGCCCGCGCGGGCGAAGGACTACACGCCGAAGCTCATCAACCTCGTCAACGCTTGCCCCGCCGCCAACCCCAACTGCCTCTCGTTCCCCGTCGCTGCGGTTGTCAATTCGTTGAACAACCGCGTCTACGTGGCGGATTATTTTGCCCAACAGCTCATCGTGATCGACGGCACGACAAATCAGGTGGTCAATAACATTCCGATCCCCCAATGCTCTCAGAACTACACCTCAGCCAACGGGCCCGGGGGGGCTCCAGCCAACGTCGTCTTCAACTCCAAGTCCAATCTGTATTACGTCTTCATGACGAATGGCTGCTACTGGGTCGCCGATGGGAACACGGACCAACTGCTGACCAGCGTCCAAATCACCTCGGCGCCCGCCTCGTCAGGGTATTTTGGCCCGGGACCCTACACGGCCGAAGCCGCCTTAAACAATAAGACCGGGAAACTCTATGTAACAAATTATCTGGAAGCGCTCTACATCTTCGACGGAAATACCGGAACGTTGCTGAATAAGATCGTCGACCTCGACGCCAACGATATGACGCTCGACGAGAAAACAAATCTAGTTTATCTGTCGCAATATTATGAAGGATCGGTTTTCGTGATCGATGGCGACACTAATGAGCTGGTGAATATTCTCAGTAACGTCGTCCCTGCTACTGGTCCCGCCGGCTGCTGGCTGGTCGACGGTGGGTATAATTGTACAGCCCAAGGTCCGGATCTGGATAAGCTTACGATCAACCCGGCCAATCCCGAGCAGGCGTTCGCCCAAACGGTCTATGGTCCGACCTGGGTGGTGAACGCGCGCACCGGCGCGACGATAAGCCTGCTACCGGAGCTGGCGGGCACTGATGGGTCGACCGCCATCAACCCAAACAACAACCTGTATTACTTCGCTTATGCGTATGGCGGCGTGCTGCAGATCATCGACGTTGCGAGCCTGAAGGTCGTCCTCGACCAAATGCCTATCGGCCCCGCCCCCTCGCCGCCGGCGTGCTTCTTCAACTGCCTGCCGTACCCTAACGGACTGCTTGTCGGAGCCCTCGCGGTCAATCCGCATAACGGCAAGATATACGCGGGCACACAGGGGGCGGCGGGTTTTCCCGCCCAGGTCTGGATCTACCAGCAGCCATGACCGTCCTTCGTCGCGAGAACGTCGCAAGCGAAGAAATCTTTCTCGACGCTGAGGAGAATCAGATGAACTCTCACAAGCACACATTCGGGCGGGGGACCGGAAGGGCGCTCGGTTGCGCCGGCCTCGCCATCGCCGCCGCCGCGCTTGGCCAAGCGGCCAAGGCCCAGGCGGGCGAGACCTTGACCACGCTCTACCAGCTTTCGAACGCGCAAGGGAGCCTGCCTGCGGCGGCGCTTCTGCTCGGCGCGAGCGGCGCGCTCTATGGGACTGCTGTGAATGGCGGCGCTCAGAGCGCGGGAAGCGTGTTCAGGCTGGCGCCGCCCGTCGCCGGGCAGACCGCCTGGACCGAGGAGACGCTGTGGAGCTTCGGCGGCGCCCCCGACGGCGCGAAGCCCTATGGCGGCCTCGTCGCCGACGCGAGCGGCGCGCTCTATGGAACGACGTCGGGGGGAGGAGCGCACGGCACTGGCGCGGTGTTCAAGCTGACGCCGCCGGCCGCCGGGCAGACCGCCTGGACCGAGACGCTGCTCTACAGCTTCACGGGCGGAGCGGACGGGGCGAACCCCGGCGCCAATCTGATCCTCGACTCCGCCGGCGCGCTCTATGGCGCGACGCCGGCGGGCGGGGCGAGCGGCAATGGGACGGTGTTCAAGCTGACGCCGCCGGCCGCCGGCCAGACCGCCTGGACCGAGACCGTGCTCTACAGCTTCCAGGCCGGCGCGAACGACGGCGCCAATCCGCTGTGCGGCCTGATCTGGGGACCGAACGGCGCCCTTTACGGGACGACGCAGAACGGCGGCGCGGCAGCCTGGGGAACGGTGTTCGAGCTGTCTCCGCCCGCCAAAGGCAAGACGGCCTGGACCGAGACGCTCGTCTACGACTTCACCAATCCCGCGAATGGCGCCAATCCGGTCGCCGGGGTGACCTTGGGAGCGGGCGGCGTGCTCTACGGCGTCACCTATAGCTGGGGCTCCGGCTTCTGGGGCACGGCCTTCTCGCTCACGCCGCCGTCGGCCGGCAAGACGAAGTGGACGTTCGGGCTCCTGCACACCTTCACTGGCGGTGCGGACGGCGGCGGCCTCGCCTCGCCGCTGGCGCTTGGGACGGACGGCTCCCTCTATGGCGCCGCGGCCTATGGCGGCTTCATCAATCCCTATTGGGGCACGGGCGTGCTGTTCAAATTGTCGCCGCCGGCGACCGCGGGCGGTCAGTGGCCGTTCACGACGCTCGCCACCTCCTTTGGGCAAAGCGGCGGTCCCCAGGGCGTCCGGCCGCAGGGCGGCCTGACGCTCGGGCCGGGTGGCGCGATCTACGGCACGACCACCTCGGGAACGGTGTTCGAGCTGCAATGACATGCCGACGCGCGACGAGCTTTATCGCCAGACCGCCCCGCGAGCGCCGCTCGCGCCCATCCCGGGCCCGGGCGGGCGCTGTGGCGGCCGGCAGGATCGCCACCAAACCACCATCGAGCCGCCGTTCCGTCCCGGCTCGGGACGGGTATTCGCAAACATCACCCAAGCCGGGGAGTAAGAAGATGCGTCGACACCTCAACGCCCATCGCCCAGAGTCCCGTCCGTCGGGGAGGCTCCTTCTCCTCCTGGCGGCGACCGCAGTTTCCGCCTTTCTCGCCGTGGACGCGAGCCGCGCCGGCTCGGGCTCAAGCGCGGCGTCCGATCCCGGACCGCGCCAGGGCGCGCCGGGAGCGGGCGGCCCGCTCAGCGCTCTCACGTCGGATGAGGCGACCTACTTCCAAGCCGGACAGGAATTTTTTCAAGAGGTGCATAACCTCCAGGACGGTCTGGGGCCTGAGTTCGATCTCGACCGTTGCTCGGGCTGTCATGCGTATCCTTCGGCCGGCGGCTCGTCGCCGGCGATCAATCCGCAGCCCACGGTCGCGACGGCCTATGGCGCGGTCAACCTGATCCCGAAATTCGTGCAGCTCCACGGCCCGGTCGTCGAGGCGCGGTTCAGGAAATTGCCGAGCGGAGCGCCGGACGGCCATGTGCATCAGCTGTTCGTGATCACCGGACGCGAGGACGGCACGGTCGATTTAAAAAACGGAGTGAATCACAACACCTGCAACGCCGTGCAGCCGGACTTCGACGCGGAATACGCCAAGGGCAACGTCGCCCTTCGCATTCCGACGCCGACTTTTGGCGCCGGGCTCATCGAGGCGATCTCCGATAGCGCGATCGTCGCCAATCTCGCGGCGAATGGCGCGCAAAAGGCCTCGCTCGGGATCAGCGGCCATCCGAATTACGGCGACGGCGCCGTGCCGACGATCACGCGCTTCGGCTGGAAGGCGCAAAACAAGTCGCTGCTGGGCTTCGCGGGCGAGGCGTCCATCAACGAGCTCGGTGTGACGAACCAGCTGTTTCAGAACGAGCTCGACGACAATCCGCTCTGCCAGTTCGCGCCGGCGCCCAACAACGAGACGATCTTCGACAATTTCGAAGGCGTTCCTGCGCCGTTCGTGATGAGCGAGATCGAGCTATTCGCGGCCTTCATGCGTTTCCTCGCCCCGCCCGCGCCCTCGACGACGACGCCCGGCGGCGCGCCCTCGATCGCCAATGGCGGCCAGCTGTTCAACGCCATCGGCTGCGCGCTCTGTCACGCGCCGGCGCTGACCACCGTCACCGACGTCGTGCAGTACGGGGCGCCGAACGCGATCAACTATGTCGCGGCGCTCTCCGGCGTCACGGCCAACCTCTACTCCGATCTCGCGCTTCACAAGATGGGACCGGGCCTCGCCGACGGCATCGTGCAGGGCCAGGCGGCGGGCGACGAGTTCCGCACCGCGCCTCTATGGGGCTTGGGGCAGAGGCTCTTCTTCCTGCATGACGGCCGCACGAGCGATCTGGTGCAGGCGATCGGCGCCCATGCCAGCCCCGGCAATGCGAACTATGGGCCTTCCGAGGCAAATCAGGTCATCCAGAACTACAACGCGCTCTCGAACGCGCAGCAGCAGGATCTGCTGAACTTCCTGCGCTCGCTCTGAGCGCTGCGCATCGTTGAAATCGCAATTGGCGGGCGCCCGCGAGGCGCAGGCGCCCGCCAGCTCAATTATTGCCTGCATCGTCGCGCCTTGTTTCTCGGCGGGGCGGGCCCTATAAGGCCATTCTTCGCCCGAGGCCGGCCAAGAACGCTTCCTTAAGAAGATCGCAACAAATTGACCTTCGCCACATCCCGCCCCCTCCCTCCGGCTCGACGTGACGCTGCGCCAAAGGCCTCATGCCCGCACTGATCCATCACCCGCTCTGTCCGCACTCCCGCTTCATTCGGCTCATTCTCGGCGAATATGGCGTCGCGACGCAGCTCATCGAGGAGCGCGTGCTCGACCGCAATCCCAAATTCCTCGAAATCAATCCCGCGGGGAAAACGCCCGTCCTCGTCGATGATGACGGCGTCGTCGTTCCCGGCGCCTCGGTCATCGCCGAATATCTCGACGAGACGCGCGGCGCGCAGGCGGGCGCAGGACGGCTCATGCCGCAGGACATCGAGGATCGCGTCGAGACGCGGCGGCTCGTCGCCTGGTTCAACGAGAAGTTTTTCGAGGAAGTCAGCAGCGCCCTCGTGACCGAAAAGGTCTACAAGCGCTTCGCTTCCGCCGGAAATCGCGGCGGCGCGCCCGATATGGAGCTCGTGCGCATCGCCCGCGCCAATATCCGCCCGCACCTGCGCTACGTCGGCTATCTCACGGGCGTGCGCAAATGGCTGGCCGGCGACCGGCTCAGCTACGCCGACTTCGCCGCCGCCGCGCATCTCTCCTGCGCCGACTATCTCGGCGACGTGCCCTGGGAGGAGGACGAGGCGGCCAAACACTGGTATCAGCGCGTGAAGTCGAGACCCGCCTTCCGCCCGCTCATCGCCGACCGCGCCCCTGGCATGACGCCAGGGCGCTTCTACGCCGAACTGGACTTCTGACGCTCGAGGACGACCTTCGCCGCAGGGCGCGCGACCTGGGCTTCGACGCCTGCGGGATCACGACGCCGGACGCCATCCCCGAGGCCGCGGCGCGTCTCGCAGCGTGGCTCGCCGAGGGCGCCCACGGCGAGATGACCTGGATGGCGGAGACCCAGGCGCGCCGGGCAGCGGCGAAGGCGCTCTGGCCCGACGCGCGCAGCGTCGTGATGGTCGGATTGAATTACGGGCCGGAGCGCGACCCGCTGGCGGCGCTCGCCGAGCCCGAGCGCGGCGCGATCTCCGTCTATGCGCGCGGTCGTGACTATCACGAGATCCTCAAGGGGCGTCTCAAACTGCTCGCCGGGTTCCTGATCGCCCGGGCCGGCGGCGACGCCAGGGTCTTCGTCGATACGGCGCCCGTCATGGAGAAGCCGCTCGCGCAAGCCGCCGGGCTCGGCTGGCAGGGCAAGCATACGAATCTCGTATCGCGCGGTTTCGGCTCCTGGCTTTTCCTCGGGGCGCTGTTCACCACAGTCGAACTCGCGCCCGACCCCCCCGAGCGAGACCATTGCGGCTCCTGCCGGGCCTGTCTCGACTCTTGCCCGACCAAGGCGTTCCCGGCGCCCTATCGCCTCGATGCGCGGCGTTGCATCGCCTATCTCACGATCGAGCACAAAGGGCCGATCCCACGCGAATTTCGCAAGGCCATCGGCAATCGCGTCTTCGGCTGCGACGACTGTCTTGCGGTCTGTCCCTGGAACAAATTCGCTCAAGCGGCCCGCGAGGCGAAGCTCGCCGGGGCGCCGGAGCTCGAAGATCCGCCGCTCGCCGAGCTCGCGGCGCTGGACGAAGCGGGATTTCGAGCGCGCTTTTCCGGCAGCCCCGTCAAGCGGCTCGGCCACGCCCGCTTCCTGCGCAACGTGCTGACGGCGATCGGCGCCGGCGGCGACCCGCGGCTCGCGCCACAGGCGGCGGCAAGGCTTTCGTTCCCTTCCCCGCTCGTGCGCGGCGCGGCTGTTTGGGCGCTGGCGCAGCTCCTGCCGCCGCAAGAGTTCGCCGCGCTGGCGCGGAAAGCGGCTCGAGAGGAGCAGGATCCGGGGGTTTTGGGCGAGTGGGCAAAAGAGACACAGTCCGAGTGAAAAGTGAGCGGACAGACATGTTCCGTGTTGCATCGCACAGAAGGTTGGCGGCAAATCGCCTTACTTGGGTGGATCATGCCGGACCAGAGAGCATTCGCCGTTCGAGCGGAGGATCGAACGCTTCGGTTGAAGCGGGCGTCGCTCTTTCACGGCGACGCGCTTTGCGCCTATGATTCTTGGCTTCCTCCGACCGTGATCGTCTCCGACGGTCCCTATGGCCTGGGCAAATTCAAAGGCGAGCCGAAGAGCCCCGAGGCGCTGGCGGAATGGTACGCGCCGCACGCCGCCGCCTGGGCGAAATGCGCCAAGCCGAACACAACTCTCTGGTTCTGGAACAGCGAGATCGGCTGGGCCAAGGCCCACCCGGCGCTCGAGCTCAACGGCTGGGTCTATCAGGAGACCGTGATCTGGGACAAGGGCGTCGCTCATATCGCGGGCAATGTGAATTCGCGCACGATCCGCGGGCTGCCGGTCGTGACCGAAGTCTCGGTCCGCTATACGCGCGCCATCGGCCTCTCGACGCCTGACGGGCGACGGCTGCCGCTGCAGCAATGGCTGCGCGAGGAGTGGCGGCGCTCGGGCCTGCCGCTCGCGCAGGCCAACGCCGCTTGCGGCGTCGCCAACGCCGCCACGCGCAAATATCTGACCGGCTGCCGGCTCTGGTACTGTCCGCCGGGCGGCGCCGTCGTCGCAATGTCGCGCTGGTGCGAACGTCACGGGCGCAAAAGCGCGTTGCCCT
>Ga0187784_10003208_pt1 | contig 13184 bp, 8 predicted proteins | sample 1015_SJ02_MP15_2_FD_132964 | JGI IMG/M metagenome (GOLD analysis project Ga0187784, IMG submission 132964) | Tropical peat soil microbial communities from peatlands in Department of Meta, Colombia - 1015_SJ02_MP15_20_MG | ecosystem: Environmental > Terrestrial > Soil > Wetlands > Peat | place... | reverse complement strand
GCCGGAGGCGCGTCACAGCTTAGCCCAGCCCGTCAGGGCTGGGATCCCAAGACCAAAAACAGCAGAGCGCCGGAGGTGCGACACAAGGCCTTTCCAAAGAAGGATGTCAACAGAGCCAGATGGCTTCTAGGGCAGTTCCAGGTCCAGCGCATAGATTTCGTCCGTACCTGTGTCGCGAACGAAAAGCGGCGAACCGTCTGGAGTGATACTGCTCCAAGCGCCAAGCTGGTTGGTGGAAAATAGATGTAAACCCTTCAAGTCCACTACAAGTTCGGCCTCAGCCTGCCCAAACTGGACTCGGTAGTATCCCGGCTTATCCGTCACCAAAATCTCGAAATAGAGATACTTGCCATCTCGCGACCATGTAGGGTAGGCGAACCACCCATGTCCGCTGACCCAGTCTGACCATTGTTGTTTCTTAAAATCGAAAATCACTAGCTTTCTCCAAGTGACAGAGAGGGCGGCGAGGTACCGACCATCCGGTGACCAGCGAGGGGAGTACAACCCCTGTGAACCCGGAATGATCGACATTCTCTTGGAGTTCAGATCCAGCAGCTGGATGGTTGGCTTCCCATTCCTAAGACGACCAAAGACCATTTTCTTACCGTCTGGGGACCATTCTGGATCGGCCTGGGGGAGATTTTCGGCGAGCATTTCCTGCGCTGCTCCGCCCTGTGCCGATATGAGAAAAATCTTCCACGGTCTTCCCGCTTGTATATCCATGAACGCAATGTGCGTTCCGTCAGGCGACCAGCGTGGCAGGGCGGCGAAGATCGGTGGATTTGTGAGCTGCAGACGATCGCTGCCGTCGGCCCGGCTGCGCCACAGCGTACCTTCGGGATAGGACACGTAGGCAATCCACTCGCCGTCATGGGAGAAACGCACGTCAGTCGCCCAAATACCGGACAGAAAGGGCACAAACTCGCGGCGTTGTGCATCGTAGCGGATGAGTTCGCCTCGTTGTTGGAAACCTTCCACAAAAAGCTTCTTGCCATCTGGGCTCCAAGTCATCCCACCGAATAGCATTGGTCCAGCCGTGAGCTGAAACAACCTTGCGGGATACTTGCGAAACGCACTATTCGATTCCTGTAAGGCCCATATGTTCCCTCCTTTAAGCAGAGGACTGCTACGTGCTAAGAAGAGAAAATAATGGCCATCGGGCGACCATAGGCCGCAGCACTCAGAAGGCGGATTCCTCCAGCCCGGCAGCAGGGGATGAAGATTCGTGCCGTCTGTACGAATCTCCCAAATCGAATTTGAACGGTCTTTGTCGTTCCAAGCACTAAACCGCATGCGGGTGCTATCGGGAGAAAACTCAAGATTATCGGCCCACCAGTCCGCCACGGCAAACAGCTTGCGTGCATCGGTGCCATCCGCCTTGGCTAAGTAAACATCCTTGCCCTCGCCTTTTGTAAAAACCAATTGGCGGCCATCGGGGGACCACTTCCCGTCGTATCCGGTTACGTCGGCAATCCGCCGGGGTGGCCCGCTGGGAAGCGGGAGTGCCCAGAACCCCTGTGGCTCGTTGCTAACCAAATTCACTACCAGGAGCTGAGAACGATCAGGAGAGATATCCATGAGACGTACAGCAGGGAAAGGGGTGGGAATCGGTGAAGTCTCGCCTCCCGTGACGGCTGCTTCCACTAGAAACTGACTCTGCCCTTTGGTTTCTCCGATATATAGCCGTGACCCATCGGTGAGCACTGCATACTTCGGCACGCCATCTTTGGTGAGTTGCGTAGTAGCGAGCACCCTCGGAGGAGTCTGGGGTAGACGCAGCCAAACGATCGTCGCAGCGATCGCCAAAATAACAATTACAGCGGCAAGCACCCCGAGCCAACGCAATTTGCTGCTCGCAACGGGTGGGACTGCACCTGCGGCAGCCGTCTTTTCAGACGTAGTGTCCCTCTTCAACCGCTTCAAATCCGCCCGTAAATCCGCAGCCGAGCAATACCGTAGGTCGCTGTCTTTCTCCAGCGCCTTATCGATAATCCGCTGCAATTCCGTCGGCACGCCGGTGTTCAGCCGCACCGCCTCTCTTGCTTCCTTGTGCAAGATTGCCTCGAACACCGCCCCCGTACTCTCCCCTGTAAACGGCAAAAAGCCCGTGGCCATCTCGTACAACACGACCCCGAACGAAAACAAATCCGTCCGCGCATCCAACGGCTTCCCTAACACCTGCTCCGGCGACATGTACGACACCGTCCCCAGTGCACTCCCTGGACTCGTCAACTGCTCCGTGTCCACTCCCATCGCCGTCAGCGTGGCTGTCGCGCCTTCCCCGTCCCTCGCCGTTCTCGCCGGACTTACCTTGGCCAGCCCGAAATCCAGAATTTTCGCGTGTCCCTTTTTGGTCACAAAAATATTCGCGGGCTTGATGTCCCGATGGATGATTCCCTCACTGTGCGCTGCATCCAGCCCATCCGCCACCTCAATCGCCAGGTCCAGCAAGCGCTCCAACTCCATCGGTTGCCCGTTGATCAGGTGTTTCAGCGTCGCGCCGTCCAAATACTCCATGGCGATGAACGCCTTCCCCTCTGCCTCGCCAAAGTCATGAATGGTGCAGATGTTGGGATGGTTCAACGCCGACGCTGCTTGTGCCTCTCTCTGGAAACGCGCCAGTGCGTGTGGGTCTTTCGCTACGCTGTCAGGTAGGAATTTCAACGCGACACTACGGTGCAGGCGGGTATCTTCGGCCTTATAAACGACGCCCATTCCGCCACCGCCGAGCTTCTTGACGATGTGGTAGTGGGAAAACTCGAGCCCGATGAGGGAGTCTAGCGATTCGGCCGGGTTCGGCATGGGAAGTTCTCCTTCCCATTCACCTTCTGTGGCGAATCATAGGCTTGGGCCTATTGCAAGTCAATGTACGTCTCGACCTGCTTACTGAGTTCCCTCGACATTTTGAATGGCCCATTTTTGGCCTTTGCCTACTCGACGGCGATGAGCCAGACCCCTAACAGCTTGCTGAAAAATCCTGAATTCGTCATTCCGCCTGCCCGCCGCAAGAGGGAACGGAATCTGCGAAGCGCGGTTTTTGCGCCCCGTGCGCTTCACCGGGGTGAGGAATCTCTCTTTTCTTGGCATGCTGATCGAAGAGGGATTCCTCGCACAAAAGATGCGCGATGCAAAATCGTAGCTCGCTTCGCTTGCCTGCCCTGCCTAGCGCAGGCAGGCTCGGAATGACGCCGAAACGCATTTTTCAGCAACCTGCTAAGCTTTTCCGATGCAGCCAGGAAAACCAAGCCGCACGGCGCTGGGAGCGGCGGCGCATCGCGCCGTCCACCAAGTGCTGGAGCGTGGCCGCATCTTCGCCGACCCGCTGGCCGTGCGCATCCTGGGGGCGGAGGCCGAAGCGGCTGTGCGCGATGCGGAAAACAATGCGTCCCGGCGAATGCTGCGCCTGTTCATTGCCGTGAGAACGCGTTTTGCCGAGGATGCCTTGGCGGCTGCCGCCGCACACGGTGTCCGCCAGTTGGTGGTGCTTGGGGCGGGCCTCGACACGTACGCCTATCGCAACGCCTTCGCGGAAAGCCTGCACGTCTTCGAGGTGGATCACCCGGCGACGCAAGCGTGGAAGCGCCAACGGCTCGCCGAGGCGGCCATCCCGCTGCCCCACACGCTCACCTTCGCTCCAGTCGATTTCGAGCGGGAGACTTTGGCGGACGGCCTTGCCGCTGCTGGCTTCGATCCGACCAAGCAATCGTTCTTCACTTGGCTTGGCGTCGTGCCTTATCTGACGGAGCAGGCCGTCTTCTCGACGCTCGGCTTCATCGCACACCAGCCGGGGGGCGCTCACGTTGTGTTCGACTACGGCAATCCGCCAGCTTCGGGCCTCGATCGAGATAGATACGCCGACGCTCAAGAAGCGCTTGCCGCGCGTGTCGCTTCCGTGGGTGAGGCTTTCAGGAGCTACTATGAAACGAACGCGCTGCACGGCAAACTGAGGGCGCTCGGCTTTCGCGAAATCGAAGTTCTTGACCCCGCCTTGATCCGTGAGCGCTACTTTGCGAACCGCGGGGGCTCTGTGCCTGAAAGGGGCGGCCATATCGTTCGCGCGACGACGGTGTGAGGGCGGCGAACTTTTTCTTGACCGTGGCCGTTTGCGATTCTTCGGGGTGCAAACGACGCACGCCTTAGAATGACAGCGTGCTGCACCGCTTGGATTGGGGGCAGAAATGCGCCTCGTTTGAAGTTCGGCTAGCGCGGGCGCGGAACAGCGCGAATCTGCTCCAGGAGGGCGCGCAGGCGGAAGGAATCGCAGGGCTTGGCGCCGAACCGAGCCTCTGCGTACAACTCCGTGAATTCCCTTACCGGGCTGGCGAGCTCGGGCTTCAGGCCGGAAGAAGTGGCAAATTCCAGCGGCGTTTGCGTGATGGGCCGGGCCAAGCCGCGCTTTTCGAGGTGCCGCAAAAGTTCGGCATAGAAGCGCGAGGCAAGTTGCGGGTTGTTGCGCTCCGCCGGTGCATGGCTAATTTGCCAGGAAAGCATCAGCCAGCGCAGCGAAGTGCGAATCCAATCGAAGCGCAGGACCACCAGGGCAAACACCAGCGCGATGGGAAACACAATGCTGAGCCGCGGGTGAACGGCTTGCCAGGCCGTCAGACTGTTCAAGCCGCGCCGCTTCATGCGCCTGAATTTCCGGCGCGCTAAGCCAACCCAATCTGTGGAGCTCTGCCGGACACTTCTCGCCAGCTGGATCTGATGCGAGAAATCGTAGTTGATGACCCACTCGTTCCAGTTGAGTTGAAACCAATCGACGTACAAAGCCAGCCGGGAAAACAACCCGGTGGTGTCTCCCGCGCTCGGCGGCGTGGGGTCGAAGGTCACCCAGCCGGACCCAGGGAAATACGCTTCCACCCAACTGTGCGCGTCGCTGGCGCGGACGATGTAGTCGCCGCCGACGTCGTTGAATTCGCCCGGGAGGAAGCCGTTCACCTCGCGCGAGGGAATGCCCAGGGTGCGCAGCATGATGGCCATCGCCGAAGCGAAGTACTCGCAGTGGCCCGCGTGGGTCTCAAAAAGGAAGTGAGCGAGGGGATCGTCGCCGGGTTTGCCCGTCAAGTTCAGCGTGTAAGCGAAATTGTCGCGCAGGTAACTTTCCATGGCCACGGCCTTGTCGAACGGATTGCCCGCCGATGCGGTGATCTTCCTGGCAAGTTTCGGAATGCGCAGATCGAGTGCGTTGGGAAGCTGGAGGTAAGCGTCGAGAACCTCCTGGGGATAGACGGAGCCGGCGGTGCGCGCCCGCACGGGCCGCGGCTGCGGAAGAACAGAAACACCGTCGTAGCGGATCTGCCCGAAACTATGCGAAGCATTGAATACGGACCCCGTGGAATCCAGGGCCAACGAACTGCTGCGCACGGAAGCGTAGTAGGTATTCGCGCCAGCGAAAAAATTGCCGCGCAACTTGACCACCTGAGCGGGCGCGAACAGCGCATCACTGGCGATGGGCTGAAGCAGGACGGTGAATTCGAGTGTCATGGCCGGAGGCGCTTCAAAGCCTTTGCGGCTGGAAAGAATGATCCAGCCATCCGGCATGGGCAATTGTATTGGCCGATTCGATTCGTCGTTGGTCCACCGTTTGCCGTCAAAGTTGCGCAAGGCGATGCCGCGCCAGCGCAGCATCGGATACTGGACCGGCGAGCCGGTGCGCACGCGCATGACCACGGAAGTGCTCTGCTTGATCTCGCCAATCTGGCCCAGCTCGACGTTGTCCGTGAACCCGCTCATCAGCGAGGGCTGAAAGCCACTCCGCGCCAGGTAGCCCGCGCTGAAACGCGGAAAGAAGAAGAACAATAGGGAGCCGAACGCGACGCCGCCAATCGCCACGCTGAGCACGGCGAGCGCCAGGGCACGATGGAAGCGGCGTTCGGTATCCGAACGCGCCTGTATGGGAGGGAAAACTGCCCCCGCGGCGCCGCGTCGAATTTCCAGACCGACAAAGGTAGCCACTCCAAAGAGCAAGAAAGCAAGGAAGAAGGCCAGGAAGTAGGTATCTATTGTGAAGACGGCAGCGGCCAGCATCGCGGCAAAAGCCAGCATGGCCAGGAAGACGGCATCGCGATCCGTTACGGCGCTATAGAGCCGCAGGACGGTGACGAACAGCAGAAAGTGGACGGCGGCGAGCAACGCGGAATAGATCACGGGATTGCCCGTGCCCTCGGCGAGCGAGCGAGAATAAAACAGCATGTCCACAGGGAAAACGAGGATGTAGGCGAGAACCAATCGCGTGGCCGTCTTTTGCCGCAATTCCGCAGGGTGGCCGCGCCACCAGCGGATGCCCTTGTAGAGAATCGCCAGCGGTGCAGCGACGCTGCTGATGGCATCGAGTTTGCCGGTGGCGGCCAGCGCCAGAACCCCCGAGAGCACGAGGAAAAAGAGGGCCGTGCGATAGAAACGATCGGCCGGGAGCGAACTGCCGGGAGATGCGATGGAAGATAGCATGGTGCAACCTTCAGAATAACATCGGGCGAGCGATGGGCGGTTGCCGGGAAACGAAAGGGTTATCGTGAACGGCAAAGGGATATCAGTGTTCAGATATCAGAGATGAGATATCAGAAAGCAAGCCGCGGACCGCAGCGAGCGCGGGCTGTGTCACGACTCTAATGCGGCGCGGGCGATTTTGCGCGTCAGGTTGGAGATAGGAACGGAGGAGAGATCGGCAAGCGCCAGGACTTTTGCCCCGGAGAGCCGCGGAAGCTTCTTCAGATTGATCCGCAACGGTTGCAACGTGATCGAGCGGTAGGTAACCGCGTGGCGGACTTCGCGCAGTGGCTCGAAGGTTACCGAAAATCTCCGGCCCTCCAGCAGCGATTCCTGAAGGTAATCGCGCAAATCGAGAGCGGCATTGCGGCGAACCTCCACCGTGGGAAAGTGCCACAGGCGCGAAACAATTGCGCCCGCATCGGCTCTGTGCCCCGGGCCGGCTTTTGCTTTTGGCGGAGGCAGGAGCAGCGTGCAGCCCTGGGCATCCAACAGGACAGCGGCGGCGAGTTGCAGTTCCACCGTGGCGCGCTTCTTGCGCTTTTCCGGAATGGTGTCCGCAAGGCCCAGCTTGCGAGCCTGGCAAAACTCGTTGACCGGGCAGAGAAGGCACTGCGGTGACTTGGGCGTGCAGAGGATGGCGCCAAGCTCCATCATGGCTTGATTCCAATCGCCAGGTGCGTTGCGCGCGAGCAAGGCACTGGCGACTTTCTGGAGTCCCTGCCAGCGTTTGCCTGCGCGTAAATCCCCGCGGACCGCCTGTAAGCGGGCTAGGACGCGGGCCACGTTGCCGTCGAGCACGGCGAGTTTCTGGCCATGAGCAATACTGAGGATGGCCGCGGCAGTGTACTTGCCGATGCCGGGGAGAGCCAGGGCCTCCGCTTCCGTGGCAGGGAAAACGCCGTGGTGGAGAGCCACGATTTGCTGCGCGGCCTTTTGCAAATTGCGCGCGCGCGAATAGTAGCCCAGACCGGACCAGTGGCGAAGAACTTCTTCCGGTGGGGCTTCAGCGAGGGCCTGCACATCGGGGAAACGTTCCAGGAAGAGTTCGTAATAGGGAACGGCGGCGGCCACCCGCGTTTGCTGCAGCATGATTTCCGAGAGCCAGATGCGATATGGGTCTTTCGAGCGGCGCCACGGAAGCTCGCGCTGGAATTGCGCGAACCATGCAAGAAGACGTTTGCGGAAGCGGGTGAGTTCGGGTCCGGTGAGCATCGGCGCGATTAGTTTCGCACAAAACATCGGGGGGGCGAACGGATGATTAGACTTTCGAGAAATGAGAGCAAAGATTCGTGGGACTCAACCGGAGGGGTCTTCGGCGAAAACGATGTAGGAGGTATTCCAGATGTCGACGGGAATGGAGCCGCGGGGCTGCGAGGTGACGACAATTTTGCAAGAATCGGGATTTGCGGCCAGTTGAGAGAGCAGATCGTGACCCGGGGCCGGCGCGATCGGCTGCACGAGCGCCAAATGGCGCAAGACGGCGAAAATATTCTCGGTGGCAGGGGCCAGGGGAACCTCCGCGCGAACACTGCGGAATTCGAGTTGCGCGTTACGCTCGTGAAAATTCCAAGCAATGGCGGCGCACAAGCTCACGGCGCGCTCGAAGCGTTCCTTTTCGTTCGCGGAAGAATTGACTTGCGCCGCGGGACTGTAAGGATCGAAAACCAACAGGATGCGGTAGTCGTCCTCGCGGGTGAATTCGCGGACCATCAGCACACCGGTGCGCGCGGAAGCCTTCCAGTGGACATGGCGAGCGCTGTCGTTGGGCAGATAGTCGCGCAAGGCGTAAAGATCCTGGCCGCGGCCTTTGACCATGCTTTCCACCGCTCCTTGAATGCCGGGCAGCACCTCCAGGAATTCCGGCGTGGCTTCCACGGAGGGATAGACTAGCGCTTCCGTGGCAAGATCGATGCGCCGGGCTTTCTGCAGAAAGCCAAAGGGAAAACGCGTCACGATGCGAAACGCTTCCTGGCGATAGACGCCGCGTTGGGAGAAGAGCATTGGCACGCTGTGTCGCGCCGATACCTTCCGGGGAAGATAAGGAAAATAGACGGGAGTCTCCAGCAGCGCGGCCGCGGGCGCGCCCTTCTTCTTCACGCCTTCCACGCGCAGAGAAAATGAGGGAAGCGTGAGCTTCTCATTCTGGAGTTCGACGGCGGCGCGCAGCATTTGGCCCGCGAAGATGTGCTCTGGCAGGTTCAAGCGCATCTCCACGCCAATAAGCGTGATGGAGGAAAGAACGCCGGACATGAGGATGCTGGCGATCAGGCAAGCGAGCACGAGGAAGAGAAGGTTGTTGCCGGTATTGATGGCCGCAAGGGCCACCAGCACGATCACAGCAATGTAAATCCAGCCTTCCCGCGTAACACGGTACTCCATGCGGTAGCCGATCCAGCGCAGCGGCGTGCGCTTGGCTAGGACGGGAACCAACGTGACGGACACCCAAGCGGCCACCACCAGCGCGGTGATCGCGGAAGCGCTGGCCAGAAACAGGTTGCCAAGTTGCGCCGCAGCGCCGGAATAGAGGGCGAGAATCAGCGCGACGCTGAGGGCCGCCATGGAGAGAAAAAAGGCGCGGAACGCGGGGCGATCCGATTTGGCCAGAAGGTTGGCGAATGTGGCGGAACGAGAAGGCATGTGGCTGATGTCAGAACTCCGTGGCCGGCAATCAGAAGTCGGGGGCCATAAATCACAAATGCAAGTGCTGTGCGGCGCTACAAAGGCACGCGCACTGATTCTACGATTTCGCGCAAAACATTTTCCGTAGTCTCCGATCTTTTCTGCAACGACGCATGGCGCGCGCTGGCCACCACGCGATGCGCGAACACGGGAACAGCCAGTTGCTTGAAGTCGTCGGGAATACAGAAATCGCGGCCGTCGAGAAACGCCCGCGCCTGTGCCGCACGTTGCAGCATCAGCGTACCCCGAGGGCTGACCCCCAGGGCGAGCTGGTCCGATTTGCGCGTGCGGTTGACGATTTCCAGGGCGTAATCGCGGAGGCTGGAGTCCACGCGCACGCGGGTCACGGTCTCCTGCATGGCGAGAACGTCAGTGACATCGGCCACCGGCTCCATAGCAATAACGGGATCGTCACTCGTGCGGCTGCGCAGAATCTCGCGCTCGGTTTCGTGCGAGGGATAGCCCATCTTCACGCGCATCAGGAAGCGATCAAGCTGGGATTCGGGAAGCGGGTAAGTGCCGTGATGCTCGACGGGATTTTGCGTGGCGATCACCAGAAAGGGCTGCGGCAGCGGCATGGTGCGTCCATCGACGGTGACCTGCGCCTCGTTCATCGCTTCCAGCAGAGCGGATTGGGTGCGGGGCGTTGTGCGGTTGATTTCATCGGCCAGCACGATGTTGGCAAAAATCGGGCCGCGGCGGAATTCAAACTCGCGCGATTCGGGATTGTAGACGCTGACGCCGAGGACGTCGCTGGGAAGAAGGTCGCTGGTGAACTGAACGCGCTGGAAGGTGCAATGAAAGGATTTGGCGAGCGCTTGCGCCAGCGTGGTTTTACCGACGCCGGGGACGTCTTCGATCAGCAGGTGGCCGCGCGCCAGCAGGGTAACCAGGGCAAGCTGGATCACATCTTCTTTGCCGAAAATGGCGCGCGCAATGGAGCGCTGCAGTTGCGTGACGATCTGAGAGGTAGCCATCGGCATTGGTTGAAAACCCTTACTCTTCCTGTTACAAATAGATGCTGGGACGTGCGGGCGGTTGGCGCGCACGCAACAGCCTCTACCATTTGACGGGCGGCCCGTTCTGAGGTTACCCGTTACATGATAACCCGTTCCAGGACGGGCGATTAGCTCAGCGGTTAGAGCGCTCGCCTCACACGCGAGAGGTCAAAGGTTCAAATCCTTTATCGCCCACCACTCTCTCCTAGTCTCTCATCATTTGGCAAGAGATCTGAAACAAAGAGCGATTCGGTGTGTTCAAAAACTTATTTTCGTCCGGTGGATTGGTGAATTGGCAGGCCGGCCTTTTGTCCCGGGCAGCGTGGTCTTGTAAAGTGGCGGCATGCAAGTTTTTTTGCGCACGGTCGAGTTTCTGAGCTTAAGCCTGTGGCTGGGAGCGAGTGGTTCATGTAGGGCCCGCCTCGGAAGGCGGGCCCTACAAGGGCACTTCGTGCCGACTATTTTCGCTTGGTTTTGCGGGGCGCCCGCTGTTGCTTGCGGCGAACAGGACGGGCGCGGATCTTGTTGGTGACTTTGTAGCCGGCGCGCTCGAAGGCCCGCCACATATACCAACTGGCGACGGTGCGGTAAGGGCGCCAGCGTTCGCCAAATTTCAGGAGTTCCTTCGGCTTGGGCATGTACTTCTTGCCGTAGGCTACCGACCAGCCCTTCTTCACGCCTAGATCGTGGATGGGTAACACATCCGGCCGTCCCAGCCGGAAGATCAGGAACATTTCCACGGTCCAAGCACCAATCCCGCGCACGGAGACCAACCGCTCAACGAGCTCTTCATCGGACATCTTCACGGCTTCGTCGTGTGACGGCACCACACCATCAAGAGTCTTTCGGGCAAGGTCGCGCATCGCTTCCACTTTTGCGCCCGAGAGCCCCGCTTTGCGCAACACAGGCTTGCGCAATTTGAGGATTTCCGCAGGAGTAGGAACACTGCCTGTCGCGCTCAGCGCCTTGATGCGCCCAAAAATAGTGGCAGCGGCTTTGCCGGAGATGGATTGGAAGGCGATGGATTCAAGGAGAACCTCGTAAGGAGATTGCGCGTCGGCGACATCAATCTGGAAGGGCGTGGTTTCGGCGATGAGGCGTTTCAGGCATTCATCGCATTCCGATAGATGGCGGATCGCCTCGGCAAGGTCGAAAGCCAAATTCGTGGGCGGTGTGTTTGTGGTCATAGCGGCTCAAAAACATAGCACAGTGGGATTGCGTTGGTCAGCGCGAATCACGGCCGCGGCCAGCGATGCCGCAAGGAAAAACAGGCCTTCCCATCCTCGTGTGCTAAAATTCAGAGTTTATGCAAACAGGAATTATTGGACTACCGCAAGTCGGAAAGACCACCCTGTTCCGGATATTGACCAAAGCGCACCTGGACGCGAAGGGCGGGCAGGCCGCGCATATCGGTGTAGCTAAAGTGCCGGAGCCGCGGCTAGCGGAATTGGCGAGAATCTATCATCCAAAGAAGATTACCTATGCGACGGTCCAGTATGTGGACTTAGCCGGCGTGCAGAAGGAACGCATGCGCGAGAGCTTGGCCTCCCTGCGGGACGTTGATGCCATCGCCCACGTGATCCGCGTGTTTGACGATCCCAGCGTGCCGCACGCCGAAGGAACCATCGACCCGCTGCGCGATGTAACGAACCTCGATCTGGAATTGATCCTGTCCGACTATGAGCAGGTCACGCGCCGCCTTGAACGCGTGGACAAGGACCTCAAGAAAAAGAAAGACCCAGTGCTGGAACACGAAAAAAGTGTGCTCGAGAAATGCAAAGCGCATCTCGAAGCCGAAAAGCCCCTGCGCGAACTGGGGTTGACGCCCGAAGAACGCAAGCCGATTAGCGGCTTTGTGTTCCTGTCGCAGCGGCCGATGCTTTATGTGTTGAATCTGGGCGATGACGAAGCGGCCGAGATGGACAAAACGGTCGAAAAGCACAAACTGGCGGCGCTGCAGGGCCGGCCAAACACCGCGGTGGTAGCGGTCTGCGGCAGGTTGGAAGCGGAACTCGCGGAGATGGAAGAGGAAGAAGCGGCGGAACTCCTCGCTTCGTATGGACTGAAGGAACCGGGCCTGAACCGCTTGATCCACGCGACGTACGACCTGATGGGGCTAATCGCCTTTTTCACTGGGGGTGACCCTGAAGTTCACGCGTGGACCATCCGCAAGGGCTCCACGGCCCTGAAAGCCGCGGGTGAAATTCACACTGACATCGAGAAGGGCTTCATTCGCGCAGAAGTGGTGCGTTGCGATGACCTGCTCGCTGCCGGTAGCATGCACGCCGCGAGAGAAAAAGGCCAGATCCGCTTGGAAGGGAAGGAGTACATTGTACAGGAAGGGGATGTAATTCTTTTCCGCCACAGCGGATGATGAAGTTCGAAGTAATAAGCAATCAGTTTTAAGTCCAAAGTCTCGATCTTTACTTATTACTTAGAACTTAGAACTTACAACATTCAACTCCCCATGATCCACGAATTGCCATTCCGGATCGCGCTGGCGGCGCTGCTAGGGCTGGTGGCTGCCGGAGGCAACCTGCTGGGCGGCTACTTCGTGGTGTACCGCCAATGGCCGCGCCGCTACCTGCAATATTTTCTGGCCCTCGGTGCAGGCTACATGCTCTCCGTGGCGTTTGTCGAAGTGATTCCGGAATCCATACGCCTGGCCGGAGAGCAGGCGCTGCTCTTCGTACTGATCGGTTTTTTCCTGATACACTTGTTCGAGCACACCATCGCGCCGCACTTTCATTTTGGCGAAGAAACTCACACGGAAGAGATGCAGCACCATCATGCGCGAAACACTGTACTGCTCGGCCTGGCGATCCACACATTCTTCGATGGCGTGGCGATTGCCGCGGGCTTCCTGGTTTCCACTTGGCTGGGCATGGTCATTTTTCTGGCGGTGTTCCTTCACAAGCTGCCCGAGGGATTCACGGTGGCCTCCGTTGTGCTCGCCAGTGGCCAGGGCAAGCGCCGCGCGGTCCAAGCCGCGGGGCTTTTGGGCGCCGCGACGCTGGC